>Ga0172382_10013568_pt1 | contig 10482 bp, 10 predicted proteins | sample Leawel138RmetaG_FD_122245 | JGI IMG/M metagenome (GOLD analysis project Ga0172382, IMG submission 122245) | Leachate microbial communities from a municipal landfill in Southern Ontario, Canada - Leachate well 138R metaG | ecosystem: Engineered > Solid waste > Landfill > Unclassified | place...
GATGCAGTTGGCGTCTCCGATATCGTTCAGAAATACAGTGAACTCGTTCAAAAAGAGGGTAACGAGGCTCACAAAAAAGCAATCGAAATCGGAAAAATTGCATCTGTAAAACCATCCCTCGTCGAAAGCTTGCCTGTTTTAGTCACAAAAGAGAAATGCCGGGAAGGAATGCGTGAATATCTCCATTCCTTTGAAGGCGGTAAGGTTATGGAACTCGCTAAGGCAATTGGTGCTGAAGACAATGTGCTCACCGATATTCGCCGCTTGTTCGGAGTGAAGCACTCGTGCCTGTGGGATCAACAGACCGGCGAGGATGAAATCCGTAAACTGCTGACTGAGTACAGCGTAGTCAAAGAGAGCAACGCAATCCTGAGCGTCTCGGTCCATTCCTTGACGGAAGCGTTCAACGAGTGGCGCGATCGGTTGAAATTCATCGGTATCTCATGCGATGCTTTACGGGCAAAGTACCCCACGTTGGCAAAAGTCCTCGACACGCTCTTGAAGATCTGCAGAGAAGAGGACATATTGCCCGATCAATTAAATGCATTCCATTCGGAACTTGTGGCACATGGGGCAGAGATCAGGGAATTGCTGAACAACGACAGGCGCATATTTGCTGAGGTTTATGAGCCCTACCTTGAGGACCTTAGTGATGACGATATCGCCAATGTTAAGATCACAGCGGGCACAGGCTTGTTTGAATTGCCGAAAACTGACTGTAACATCAAAGTGAAAGAGGCTGCTGAAGAGTTCCGTAAGAATCAACTGAAGTCACAACTCTTCCTCTTGTGGAGAGAGAAGACGGGAACAAAAAACCCGCGCGAATGGTCGAGCCACTACAAGACGCCTATCCTATGCTGTATCTCTGAGGATGAGTTTGAAAAGGCTAAAAAGGCATTTGGAACCCTTAATCGCAATGGGGGAACAGATGCCGAAATCAAAGATTCCCTCGCTTTTCTGGAATCCACCACTCTGTTTGATGTTCTTTCAAATGATGACAAACGGAACACAGCATTCACCCGCGATATCGTAGGTGAATACAGTGCGTTACTTCCAGATCCTGATAAGGTAAGGGATGCTCTGGACCGCCTTTGCGTCGATACGTATGATTGGCGCGATCATCCGAGCGTTAAGAGCAAGGTGAAGCAACTTGCCGAAGCCGAGTACAATGCAGGCGGCAGCGACAGGGTCCTCCAGAAGATCGATCAGATGGCCGATGCACAGTTAAAGGACTATCTCAAACGGCTTGTCAAGGACAACATTACGGTCGGCATTGAGATATTGGTGGATAGAGACGGGAGATAGAATGCAAACCGATCCGGTGAAGAGATACTTGACATCTTCCGTCAAAACACCGCATTTCCTGTTTGTCAGCGACGATCAATACAAAACCATCTTTGATGAATTATCGATGCGAGGTCTTGATATTGTACAGATGAGTAGTTTCTGCGGCAACGATGATAAATTGCCGGATATTGACGGGCTGCTAAATCATATCGAAGAGGCCGATGTAAACGCAAAAAGCAAAAAGTTTTTTGTGACGGGACTTGGCGAATATCTCGCACTCCGCGGACCCGATGAAGCCTCTCGTACTCTGTCGCGGTTGAAAGATCTTAATGTCGGCGGTGCAAAAGTTGTGTTGCTCCTACGAGGGCTTGCCTCACAGATTCCCAGATTACAGGCTGATCCTCGCTTTGATGAGCGTCGGTTCAGTGTCATTGATAAAGCGGGGAGTGACGTATCAATTACCCTTGCCGATCCATCTGTTGGATTACCAGCCTTGCCGGGCTTCAAAGCATTACTCATGGAACTTGAAGACGGTCGATGCGGAAATGTTGTTGTAAATACGGTAATCAATCTTGATAAAGCAATATTTACCGTACACCACATCAGCAATGCGTATGATGGCATTAAATTCTCCACAAAAAGCTTTGTTTTGGAGCGTTCCTGCGGCAGCGACACCCGTTGGGCAGAGTTACTGACAGAACTTAACCAGAGCAACGGCTCACTCGACGAGGTGTTCGAGAGACATGGTCTTGGTAATAATCTGGAGTCTAATTTCTACACTCGTGTTGCAGGGAGCGACTACCGCAACTGGCTCTATTTTATTTGTTTAAAGAGCAGGGTTGACACATTGCAAAACGGATACCTTCGGTTCGTCCTGGATAAGACGGATCGCTTTGAAGATTTTGTTTCAAACACCCTGGACGCCATTATTGAAATCCCACATACCAACAAGCAATTTTCATCGTTTTATCGGGAGCGTAAAGATCTTGTTGAAAAGTTCCCTGAGTCAGACGTCGCAAACTTCGTAGTAAACAATCGGAAAATGGTGTCTGAAAGTATCTATAAACTGACCGATTCCAAAAGGGTAGAACGCGAAGAAATTATCGTCTGGCTTTCAAAAAATGGCTTAATCCCGGAACTTGACAGTATCTACCCCACATTGGCGGCTTATCTAAAAAAATACATCTTTAAGTCCCCGGAACTTGCGGACCTGCTGACTGAGTATTTCGAGGCGTACAAACGACAAAAACTGTCTAACAAACTTGAAACTGACTTTTTGGAGAAAGTTGATCAGCTTGCCCTCACACGAGAGTTCAACCGATTGCCTACGCGGAATGAGATCATGGACAACGTGGGAGAGGATGACACTTTCCTGTATTGGCTCGACGCACTCGGCGTTGAATACTTGGGCTTAATTGAAGATTTAGCTCAAAAACGTGGCCTATCGATTCGGGTCCATATCGCCCGTGCAGAACTGCCGACGATAACATCTATTAACCGTGGCTTTTTCGATGCCTGGCAAGGTCATAAAGAAAAGAACAACGAACTTGACAATACTAAACACAGCGACGCAGGCGGTTATAACTTCACCAATAATGAACTGCCTATCCATCTTGCAAGAGAGTTGGAGATCATAGTGGAGATGATTGAGAGAGCAGCTACTGAACTTGCGTTTAGGGATTATAAACGCTTTTTGATCGTAAGCGACCACGGCGCATCACGGCTTGCTGTTCTGCGGCGTAAAGAGGAAAAGTACGATACCGACACCACAGGTGAACATTCGGGTCGTTGCTGCAAGTTGTTCCAGCCTTATGACCTTCCATTTGCCGCAGAAGAGAATGGATATCTCGTACTTGCCGATTACGGTCGCTTCAAGGGAAGTCGTGCGGCAAACGTGGAAGTTCATGGAGGGGCGTCATTAGAAGAGGTTGTTGTCCCTATTATCGAACTATCACTGAAAGATGAAAGTATAATGGTCAAATTAGTCGATGAAGTTGTGACCGTAGACTTCCGAACCGGCACGGAGATTAATCTGTTCTTTAACTCGCCAGTACAGGATGTTTCCGTTGTATTAAACGGTAAACCCTATTCGGCTTCGCAGATAGACGCAAATCACTACTCTGTAAAGTTGCCCGACACAAAACGGGCGGGCGAATACCCTGCAGACGTTTACGCAGGCGACAATCTGATTGGTAAAATTGTGATTAAGGCACAAGGCAAGAGCGGTAAAGTAAATGACGCTTTTAATGACTTGTTTTAGGAGGTGCGATAGATGACAGAGAAACTGAGAAATTGCTTTGACGAGATGGTCGTCTATAAAGACCTCAAAAAAAGCAACTTCTTCTCCGCTCTGAGCCTGCCTTCTTTTATGCGTGACTGGCTCTTAAAGAAATTCGAGGATGAGAACGGTCACTTTGATTCCGACGAGTTGGTTCGCTTTGTGGGAACTTACTTGCCGCGCAAAGATGACTGGATTGCTATAAAAAATCGGGTTGTAATCGAACACGAGCGAGTAAAGTTCCTTGCCAAGGTGTCAGTTGACATCGACATCAAGACAGGGGAGGTGTCGTTTGCTTTGCCCGATTTCGGGCTGACGAGCAAGGACACCATCATTGAGGACTTCGTTTGGCAAACCTGTAAGGATGATTTGGTGCACAGCCGCGAGACCTGGGGAATGGTTGAGATCGGCTATCGTCCACCCGATGACTACGACATTAACTTCTCAAGAAACAAGGCAAAGGGTGCAAATAAAGGTAAAATCAAACTGACAGCGTTTAATGCCTTCTGCCCCTACACAATTGATCTCGACTACTACAAGGATGCGCGATGTGAATTTACCACGGAGGAGTGGATTGATGTCCTGCTCGGCGCAGTAGACTACAATGCAGGTGGTTATCTCGGTGATGAGGAGAAAAAACTCACGATGCTTACCCGCTTGTTGCCATTCGTTGAAAAGAGACTGAACCTCATCGAACTCGCCCCGAAGGGAACCGGTAAGTCGTATCTGTTCGGTCGCGTTAGCCGCTTCGGATGGCTTTCGAGCGGTGGCGTTATGAGCCGTGCAAAAATGTTCTACGACCAGAATAGACGTGTTGAGGGGCTGGTGTTTGGGAACGACTTCATAACACTTGACGAAGTGCAAACCATCTCATTCACAAACGTGGACGAAATGCGCGCAGCTTTGAAGGGTTACCTTGAATCAGGAATTTTTACGGTCGGCAACTATGAGGGAACTGCTGAGGCGGGTATAATCCTCTGCGGTAACATTAAAAAAGAAACGATGGATGAGGACGGTTTCGGCAACATGTTTGAAGAATTGCCATCCGTCTTCCATGAATCTGCTCTGATAGAGCGTTTCCATGGCTTTATTAAAGGCTGGAATATTCCACGAATGAATGACGACCTCAAGATTGCAGGGTGGGCGTTGAATTCCGAATATTTCTGCTCGATTATGCACGAATTACGGGACGATATGAGTTATCGCGCCATCGTAGATGAGCTGATCGAGGTTCCTGAAGCAGCAGATACACGCGATACTGAGGCAGTCAAGCGCATTGCCACGGCATATTTAAAATTGTTGTTCCCGCATGTCCGTAGCACAAACGACATAACTGCCCGTGAATTCAAGCGCTATTGTCTTGACAGAGCGAAAAAAATGCGGGATACGATAAAATATCAGTTGGGACTGCTAGATGTGGAATATCGTGGGAAAGACATCCCTGTGTTCAGCGTCAGACCTGACCCTGAAGAAGTGGGGTAGTTGTGTGAGAAAGAAAAACTGTTACGTATGCGGAAAAGAAGCCCTAAGCAAAAACGAAATCGGACTAACTAAAAAGTTGCTCGATCTAAAATCTAAAAGATTTTATTGCCTTGATTGCCTTGCCGAGTATTTAGAAGTAGACACTGAGTTCTTGCTCGCCAAGGTTGCGGAATTCAAGGAGCAGGGTTGCAAAGAATTCTGAGGTGATGACACCATGATTTACGTTGATAATGCCGCGACAACGCGGATCTCCGACCGAGCATTCGAGGCGATGCTTCCATTTCTACGCGAGCAATACGGGAACGCATCCAGCCAGTATTCATTTGGAGTAAAAGCCAAACGCGCCGTAGAACATGCTCGGAAACAAGTTGCGGCGGCCATCGGCGCAGAGCCATCAGAAATCACATTTACCTCAGGGGGATCGGAAGCAAACAGTTGGGTACTTCGTTGCGTTGCAGAAACTTACCGCAACGAGCCGATTCACATCATAACCTCGTCTATTGAACACCACTCTGTCTTGAACGCTTGCTATGCGCTTGAACGAGACGGTAGCGTTGAAGTTACCTTCCTGCCTGTCGATGCTACGGGACGGGTTTCGCTTGGGGATGTTAAGGCGGCAATAAAGCATAACACAAAACTGGCATCGATTATGCTCGCCAATAACGAAATCGGAACAATTCAACCGATTAATCAGATTGGTGCCTTCCTTAAAGGACAAGATATCCTGTTCCACACCGATGCGGTGCAAGCCGTCGGTCACATTCCTGTCGATGTTGATGACCTACAAGTCGACTTCTTAACCGCCTCTGCCCATAAGTTCAACGGGGCTAAAGGAACTGGAATCCTGTACAAGCGGTCAGGCTTAAGCTTGTCACCGTTGGTGTTCGGTGGCAAACAAGAGCACGGCATTCGCGCAGGAACTGAAAATATTGCTGGAATAGTCTCGACGGGTTTTGCCATCGAGGAAAGCGTTAGTGAACTGGCTGAAGAGGCAAAGCGATTAAGATCATTGGTTGAAGTTACGGTAGAAGGTATAAAAGAAAAAATACCCTCTGTTAGGGTCAATGGGGATACCAAATCCTGTCTGCCCGGCACGGTCAATCTTGGTTTCGATGGCATTTCAGGCGAGTCGCTTATGCATTTCCTTGATCTGAAAGGTATTTGCGTGTCCACGAGTTCAGCCTGTACCTCTGGCAAAGACGAGCCGTCACATGTGCTTCTTGCGTTAGGATTATCCGAACAGCAGGCAAAGTCGGCCATCCGCATTTCGTATGGCAGGTATAATACCGCAGATGAGGCGAGGGTCATTGTAAAGACTGTTTGCGATGCCTACGCAAAAATGATGGATGTTCTTTAAGAAATTTCTACATGAGATGATTCACTCAATTCCCAAATACCTCGCCGAGAGCCCTCTTTCATAATCCCTCTCTTTACCAGATGTAAACGATTAAACTGAACATTCTTCTTCCACCTGGGGATCCCCTCTCCCACCCTTTTGAAATCGGCTGGGGTAAACTCATCCTGCAATCTGCGCTCTATTTCATATTCGATTTCCTTTTTTGAGGCAGAACCGCCAAAATTGCGCAAAACTTCAATCAGAATCGGTTCAAGTTCCTTCTCTTTAAAATATTTGGTGCCATTGACTCTTCTGATATTCGTTCCCTGCTGCTTGGGGGTATCAGTGGGGCTGGGTTTGGAGGTTTGCTTGAGCATGGCTGCCCCTATTGATAAAGAGGTTCTTAAATCTTTCCGATCAATCCACCAGACTCTTGATGCCTTATTTTAGCGAGCGAACTCCTAAGTTTCCCCCTCACCCCCCGCCCATCACCCCCACGATCGCCGCCACCACCCCGCCAACGACCCCGCCCGCCCCGGCGCCGAGCGTCGAAGCCCTCCGCTCCTCCCCCGCCTTCTCCACCCGTCACCCTTCCAGCGCCCAGATTCTGGCTTCAAACTCCTCGTCCTGCGCCTCCATCCGGTGAAGCGCACGGCAGATCCATTTAACGTCCCGGTTCGTCTCGTAAGACCAAGCTCCCGGGTGGTCTTCTCATCAACTATCCCGGGGATTGCCACCTATTGGTTCTGGTTACTTTCACCTTACATCCCTCAGTTTAATGAGTGAGTAGTCTAAACCGTTCAGATGATGAAGTCGCCTCACCCCGTAGATAAAAGATTGAAACCAGTCGCCATTACCAGGATGGAAGTCTGATGAGTTCCCCTATCACCCAGATGCTCTCGATGCCTGAAGGAAAAACGCTGGAGTTCAAACGAGACCTCTCATCACCCAGAAACATCCTCAAAACACTGGTTGCATTTGCCAACACAGCCGGCGGGCGCCTGGTTATCGGAGTGGAGGATGACTCAAAGAAAGCCCTGGGGGTTGCAGATCCGCTGGATGCAGAAGAACGGCTATGCAGCCTTATCGCTGACAACATCGAGCCACGACTTGTGCCCAATGTGGAATTGATCGCTGTTGAGGACAAAACTCTGCTCGGAGTGGAAGTATATCCCAGCGGTTCTCGGCCTCATTGGATAAAGAAAGAAGGCCCTTTTACCGGCGTGTATGTTCGCCTTGGTTCAACGAATAGAAAAGCCGACAAGGAACTTATCGCAGAGTTAGAGCGGAGTGCTACAGGAACAGCCTTTGATGAGTTACCTCTGCCTGAGCTGACCGCAGATGTACTGGATCTGGCAGCCGCCCGGACAGTCTTTACAGGACAACGAGAGCTGAATGAGAAGGAATTGATTACACTGAAACTGCTCGCACCAGTACAGGGGAGGCTTGTTCCGACCATCGGTGGAGTGCTGCTTTTCGGCAGAGAACGTGAGGAACATTTTCCCGATGCCTGGATACAGTGTGGGCGTTTCGCAGGTACGACAAAGAGTATCATCTTCGACCACATCGAGATTCGTGAGCACCTGCCCATCGCCGTCGAGCGGGTTATTGAGTTTATCAAAAAGCATGCGATGAAAGGAGCTGACCTTTCGGATATTCGCCGTCGCGATGTCTGGAGCGTCCCTATGACCATTATGCGTGAAGCAGTCATCAACGCCGTTGTACATGCTGATTATTCGCAGATTGGTGCGCCTCTGCGGGTTGCCATATATGATGACCGGGTGGAGATAGAAAATCCGGGCATTTTACTCCCGGGCATGACTATTGAGGATGTGAAACAGGGTATATCCAAAATTCGCAACCGTGTTGTCGCCCGTGTGTTTCGGGAACTGGGTCTGATTGAACAATGGGGTAGCGGGTTTCGGCGCATCCTGAACGAGGCAGAGGAGCAGAACCTGCCTGAACCTGTGTTCGAAGAGATCGGGATGAAAGTTCGGTTTACCGTCTTTTTTGCGGAGAAAATCTCACCTGGAAGTATATACGAAATCGTAGAAGAGTCTGGGGAACAAGTAACCGAACAAGTAACCGAACAAGTAACCGAACAAGTAACCGAACAAGTAACCGAACAAGTAACCGAACAAGTAATACGCCTGCTGACTTGTCTGAGAGAGAGGCCATCAGGAACGCGGGACGCCATGCAGTGTCTGGGTCTCAATCACCGGCCCACATTCCTGTACGATTACCTGAGGCCAGCGATTCAGGCAGGCTTTGTTCAGATGACGCATCCGGATTCCCCAAGAAGCCCAAAACAGAAATACCGACTGACAGAAAAGGGGAAGAAGTGCCTGGAGAGCAGAGAGTGATACCCGGGATGGAGCGGGGAATGCCTGCCGACACCATGTACGGCAGGTTTACGCCCCGGCGTATCCTCTCACCCCCCACGATCACCGCCACCACCCCGTCCGTCCCGGCACCGATCGTCGAAGCCCGCCGCTCCTCCCCGACCTTCTCCGCCCGCCAGCAGGACTGCAATCCCGGAGGACCGGCCTGGTTCCGCGACTGTATCGACGACCTCCAGACGCAAAGATTGATAGGACATCCCATCAATCACCTGTATACCGGTGAAGAGCCACATGACCGGCATCGAAGCAGACGTCAGGGAGATCAAGGAGAGTATCAGGGAACTCACTGAGAAGATCGATCTCCTCCTTGATGAACGGGAGAGCATGGCGATGATGAAACTCTCCGAGCAGTCGCTCTCAGCCTTCCTCGACGAGGAGCCCGACCTCTATACCATCAGGGACGTCAGAGTTGTGTACCGATGAAAGGGAAGATTGTCCTGATGCCGTTTCCTTTTACCGACCTCACGGCAACCAAACTCCGCCCCGCACTTGTCCTTTACGAGGGCGATCGCGACATTATCCTTGCCTTCATCTCGTCAAAGATCCAGGCCGGAGCTGGATCGGCTGGGGTTATGGTGACCAACTCTCACGCCGGTTTCCCAAAGAGCGGTCTCAAAGTCGATTCGGTTATCCGGCTGGACAAGGTTGCAACAGTCTTAAAGGGCCTGATGGTCGGCGAACTTGGAGAACTTGATGATGACCTCAGGGCCGAGGTCAATGCAAAAGTCGCTACACTGTTCCGGTTCTGAGCGAAGGATGCCCCGCCGAATCACCAATCGGCGAGAACCCTGCCAGATCTGTGCTCGAAGAGATCGGGATGAAAGTTCAGTTTACGGTCTTTTCTGCGGAGAAACTCCCTATACACAATATCGTAGAAGGGTCTGAAGAACAAGTAACCCGCCTTCTGACCAGTTTGAAGAAGAGGTTGAGCGGGGGTGCTGTCTGCCGACACCATGCACGGCGGGTTTACGTCCAGGTGGTTCTTCCCTATCACCCTCACCACCCCGCCCGCCCCGGCGCCGAGCGTCGAGACTCTCCGGCCGGTCTCCGCATGCCATCCTTCCAGTGTCAGGACTCTGGCCTCAAACACCTCATCCTGCACCTCCATCCACCGGAACGCTTTGCAAATCCATGTTACGTCCCGGTTCGTCTCGTACGACCGGGCTCCCGGGACATCCCTGACGACGATGATCCCGTCCTCGACCCGTGCCATGAACCCGGTCTTCCTATCGGATCTGGAGCGGCGGTACCCCGGTCTGGCTGGATGACGATCCGGACGATGGCAGCAATTGGCAGCAGAACGGCAGCAGATGCTGCCAACAAGGGATCGGCAGGAACGAGAAGGGTTCCGTGAAAGGAACTCAGGATCCAGATAGATCTATCTATGTACGTACATGTACAGCAGAATGAGAGAACGGAGAGCATGGGCGAGAAGGCTCCCACTGATAGCCGGGATACGTGTGTTTTCCGCACCGCTGTACATGATAGGGAGGAAGCTGCACATATTGTCGGAAACATGAATTCTGGCTCAAATGCTGCTGCATTGATTGGCAGCACGTGCTGCCACTGTGCTGCCACTGTGCTGCCACCGGTCAACCCCGCGGACTGCACCGCCCTCCCGGTCGCAAAGGACGAGCCCGCGTCTGCGGCCGACGTCGTCGTTCAGACGCGGCGGGGGAAGATATCTCTGCTACGAC
>Ga0172382_10013570_pt1 | contig 10481 bp, 14 predicted proteins | sample Leawel138RmetaG_FD_122245 | JGI IMG/M metagenome (GOLD analysis project Ga0172382, IMG submission 122245) | Leachate microbial communities from a municipal landfill in Southern Ontario, Canada - Leachate well 138R metaG | ecosystem: Engineered > Solid waste > Landfill > Unclassified | place...
ACCTTGCCCATAGACTCGCTAGTAACGGGTTAGTACACAAAGGCGCAAGCCTAATAAGTCTAATAAGACTAACCCCCGGCCCGGCCGCCTTAGGGCGCCGGCCCGGTTAGTACCCTTCAACCATGAACCGGCCCACAATCTCGCCAGTAACCGCGCGCCTCAGTGGTTACGCCGCCGGCGCGCGCCAGATCATCAGCGAGCTGTACGACCTAGCCGGCCGCCTCAGCCACGACCTGGACACCCTGCCCGCTAAGCAACGCGCCGCAGCTCAGCTGCGCGGCCTACCCACGCCCGCCCGCCTCGAGCACGACCCGTCCGACGTGCGCGCCGCGCTCCAGTACGCGCACGAACTGCAGGCGCTCCTACCCGCTGCGGTCAACCTGGCCGACGCGATAACGGGCCACCTCGAGCGACTAGACGCCCTCCACCGCCTGCAGATAGACGGCCTACCGCCTGGCGACGAACCACCGCCAGGCCCCTGGAGCGCGCCGGCGTGAGTGTGGATCTGAGCGAGCAACGCGAGCGCGCGCGTGAGGCCCTACAGGAGCGCCTGAGTAGCCTGCTAGCCGAGCACCGACCGGAGGCCCGCAAGAGCGGCACCGGCTGGCGCCTAGCGAGCCTAGAGGGCGGCAAGGGCGACAGCCTCAGCATCTCAAGTGACGGAGTTTGGCAGGACTTCGCCACCGGCGAGAAGGGCGACGTGTTCGACCTGGTAGCCGGCGCCTTCAACGGCCACGCGAAACTAGACGCCCGCACCGACTTCCCGCGCGTACTCGAGCGCGCTCACGAGCTGCTCGGCTGGCCACCGCCCGCGCAGCCCTCCAGCGGCCTGGAGCGCATCACCCTAAACGGCCAGGCCGGCCGGCGCTCCAGCTCCAACGGAGAGAACACCCGCACGAAGAGCGAAAGGCCAGCGGCAGAGAACCTGTCAAAACCTGACATTGCGGGAGAGCCGCCCGAGTGGCTCACGACCCTCTGCGAGGGCGCCAGATCCGCGCTGCAGGCCAACGCCACGCCGGAGGCCGCCCGCGCGCTCGAGTACCTCAGGCAGCGCGGCATCACCAGCCGCCGCGCCTTCGGCGTGATCGACAAGACCGTAACCAAACCCGCCGAACTAGAGGCGGGCTACTGGCGCGCCCTGCAGGGCCGCCTGCTCATCCTCTACAGCAACGAGGCCGACCAGCTCGCCTACTACAACGCCCGAGACCTCACAGGCGCCGCTGAGGAGCGCTACAAGTACCTAAAGCCCGCCGGCGTGAGCATGCGCCTGCCCTTCAACGCGCCAGCGCTCGAGATCGCGCGCGAGCGTAACCAGCTGCTCATCCTCACTGAAGGCGAGCTGGACGCAGCTAGCCTGCTAGAAGCCTACGGGCCTAAGCACCCTGTGATCGGCTGCTCAGGCGGCAACCTGCCCACCGGCTGGCCCGAGAGGATCGCCGCTGCCGGTGTAGAGGTACTGATCCTCTGCGACGATGACGCCGCCGGCCGGGAGAAGGCGCGCGAGTTGCAGGAACGTATCAGCAGCCACCCTGGCGCCGGCCGTGTCACCACAGCCGCCCTGACGCCCCACAAGGACGCTAACGCCGCCCTGCAGGCCCTAGGCCCCGCCGGCCTCATCGAAGCGGCAGAGGACGCCCTGCAGGCCGCCAGGACAGCCAGCATCAGCGATTACCTGTACGTCACCAGCCGCATGTTGGAGGAGTTGGACGCCCGAGCAAACCGTAAGCACTCGCACTACAGCACTGGCCTCGAGGCGCTAGACAACCTTCTAGGAGGCGGCTACCTCGAAGGCCTGCACCTACTAGGCGGCGTAACCGGAGGCGGGAAAACGAGCCTAGCGCTAAGCATCGCCACGCACAACGCCAGCCACGGCCGGCACGTGCTCTACGTCAGTTACGAACAGTCGAAACTAGAGCTGTGGGCGCGCATCGCCAACCGCGTAACCGGCGTGCCGCGCGGCGCCATGAAAAGCGGCTGGTACGACACCAGCAGCGGTAAGGAGCGCGCCAGCGACACCCTACGCAACAGCGAGCGCTGGAGCGAACTGCAAGACCTAGCCCGGCACCTGCTCATAGTGGAAGGCGGAGACGCCCTCAGCCGCCAGCAGGGCAACTGGAGCATCGGCGCGCTGGCTGACACCGCCCGCGCCGCCGCAGACGCGCAAGGCGCCCCGCCCCTAATAATCCTGGACTACCTGCAGCGCATACCCGTACCTGAGGATCTACGCATCCGAGACATACGCGAGCGCGTAGGCGCCGTAGCCGGCATGCTGCAGACCACCCTCGGCCGAGACCTAAGCGCGCCCATTCTGGCGCTCTCCAGCGTCGGCCGCGCCAGTTACAACGCCGAAGCCTTCGCCAAACTACCCGCAGAGGAGCGCCTAGCCGCCTTCAAGGAGGCCGGCGAACTCGAGTACACCAGCTACACCGCGCTGCTGCTGCACAGCCTGCCCGAAACGAAGCGAGGCGAGATCATGCACCCGCACACGACCGTAAGCGGCCGGCCCGCCTTCAACCCGCGCGCCCTCGATCTAGTCAAGAACCGGGAAGGCAACACCGGCCGCCTGGCCGTGAAATGGCACCCCGAGCGCGACGAGTGGCTAGACGCCATGCCCTACGGCAAGGACAACGAGCCGCTATGAACAGCTCGCCCGACCTCAGCAGCGCCGTACTGGAACTCCTGTACCGCTACGAACACGGCCACTTCGCCCCCAACGTGAGGGAGCGCCTCGCTACGATCTTCCGCACCGACCCGCCAGACGCTGTAGCGCGCCTCGAGAAGGCCGCTGAGTACGTCGGCGTAGACGGCAGCGAGCTGCTCGAGTGGGCTGAGAGGCCACTACCCGATGAAGTCGGCTAACCTTCTAGCAGGCCAGCAGGTTAGGAGGCCAGCAGACAAGATGACTAGCGCATTAGCCGACACGCCCGCACCAGTTGCCGCACTTTTCTGCCCTAAAAAGGCGCGAGCCGCGCGCGTGTCCGAACTTGTCACCCCTAAAAAAGACCCGCCGGCCGTCACGCTGACCTGCCCGACGTGTGGCCGCAGCGTCACCCTCGCTGTGATCGGCACCGCGCATTGCCTGCCCTGCCGGCGCGCCATGCGCCAGGGGGAGGGGGGTAAGCCCGAGAAACCCGCGCAGCACGCCACTAACCCCGCACCAGCGCGCCCTAAACAGGGCAGCAGCGCACCAGTAAGGAGGCGCCGAGAATGGCACGCGCACCCGTAGAGAGCCTGGTAGAGCGCCGGTACCGGCACGATCTAGACGAATGGGCCGCCTGGAGGCAGCAGCAGGCGCGCCTACGCCGCCTAGCCGGCCGCGCCCTGGACGCCCTCGAGGCGACCCTAGACGAAGGCGGCCCTGACGCCATGAAGGCCGCCAGCATCGTGCTGCGCCTGGCCGCCACCGCCAAGGAGCCACGGCAGCCCGACCGCCTCGAGCTGACGCTAGAAAGCGACGAGCTACTAGCCGCCGGCATCACCAGCGAAGAGCGCGACAAATGACAACAACTTGCAACACCCCAGAAGCGCCGTGCTGGACGAGAGAAACGCCAGAAAACAGGGCGAAAGAGTGTGCAACTTGCCTAATGATTTCGGCAAACCAGAGAGGCGGAAATGGGCGGCTACGGTAGCGGCAGCCACCACTACTACACGCCCCGCGCCACGGTAGAGAGCCGCCTACGACTCGACGTGCGCAGACTCCACCGCGCCGGCCTACTCGCGCCCTCAGCCGCCGGCAGCACCAGCTGGTACCGCAACGATCAGCAGACCGGCGCCATAGGCCACGCCGCCAAGGGCGAGAGGGAAGGCCAAGCCACCGCCCTCGAGCTGTCCTACGCCCTCAACGGCGAGCCGGTAAGCCAGCGCGTAGAGCTGGAGTGGACGCCCTGCCACTACGGCGGCGCGCGGCCCTGGTTCCTCTGCCCGCTCTGCAGCCGTCGCGTGGCGCTCCTCTACTCAGGCCAACGCTTCGCCTGCCGGCACTGTCACGACCTCGCTTACGCCAGCACCCGCCAGGACGAAACAGAGCGCGGCATCGTCAAGGCGCAGAAGATCAGGGAGCGGCTAGGCGGCAGCCCCAACCTCGCGCAGCCCTTCCCGTGGAAACCGAAGGGCATGCACTGGCGCACCTACTACCGCCTCGAGGAGGAGGCGCACCAGGCCTACGTCAGCGGCATGCAGGGCATGCTGGCGACCCTCGAGAAGGCGCTAGGCAGGCTGGGCGGATGACGAAGAGCCGCCTTGGAGGGCGAGAGAGGCGCTGTAGCCCATGACAGAGCGCGAGCGCGTGAACGCTCATGGAGAACAAACGACCAGGCGCCAGCTCGCGCCACCCCTCGCCGCCTGTCTGAGGGCCGGCCGGCATCGGCAGCGGCTCACAATCCGCCAGGCGGCCAAGGCGGTAGGCATCGCCGCCGGCTACCTGAGCAACCTCGAGCGCGGCCTTAGGTGCCCTAGCCGCAGCGTGGCTCGAGACCTGGCCCGCGTGCTGCTCCCTGACCGGCCAGAAGAGGCCAAGGCGCTTCTGAGTGCCGCGCGGCCCTACTCCGGTAGAGACTGGCGCCCTGCCAGCCGCCTAGAGGGCCAGCAGGCTAGAAGTCTAGGGGAGTAGCTGGCCACCCCCGACCGCGCACACGACCCTGAATCGTGCGCGCTTACTGCTTGGCGAACCTGGAGTGCCGTTATCCAGTCCGTAGGCAGGGGGCATACATTTGAGCGTCTAAAAAAGGGGAGTGACGGCATTTGTCACTCCCCAGAGCCTCTAGGCTTAGGCCGGTTTCAGACGTCGTCGGTGTAAGGCGACGCGCAGTTTTTGTCGCGAATGGCAACGCGGAGGGCTTCTTGCTCGCCCTTCAGTCGCGCTACCTCGGTCTTGTTTCCGCCGCTCGACACGGGGAGCCCGATAAGGAACACGGCCCAGGCATCCCGCGTTGCTGCATCATCTTGAGCGCCGGATTCACGTAGCAGCGCCTCCCCCACATACGTGGCTTCCATGATCAGCTTGTCGCACGTCCAGTCGTCCCCGCTGTACTTCAAAGGGCTGACGTACGCTGGCGAGATCTCAGCGGCGCGCGGCGCGCAAGCTGAGATCAATAGAACGATAAGAACGAGCCCCCCCAGGGGCATCCCCACACCTGCCCATATTTTTCTCATGAAGGAATATTATCACCTCGAGTTGGGCTGCAAGCCCTGAATCCTTGACCCTAAATACCCACATTTCAAAAGTCGGATAATCCCACTTATACGACTAGAAGGCTAGTCTGCTAGAAGGCGGGCAGAAAAAACACCTTTACCTCACCAACTGGCCGGCTTAGAAATCGCGCGCTTAGCAGAGCGCACGGGGTTAGGAAACTGGCATTTACTCAGAGTGGCCGAGCTAATGTGCCTTACCTCAGTTACGCAGCCCTTCAAGCTCTTAGCCGGCCGACTCGACGGCGTGAGGAGGATGACAGGCAGGCCGACTTCCTCCACCACTATGCGGATAGGCTCCACTAGATCCGAATCGTTAGTGATTACCGCCGCCTGCTCGAAGGCCCCAAGGAACGCATCGCGCACTAAGTGAGCGCCTAGCGAAACGTCACTGCCCTTTTCCTCTGTCTTGATGACGTTCGTATAGCGCGGTAACGGTACAGGCTGCACCTTCAGGGCCGGCTCGAAATACAGCGGGTCTGATAACCGCATCTTCACATCATGCACAAGAAACTTGCCCTGATGAATCCGCAGGCAAGAGATCGTCTTAAGAGCAGAGAAGTAATCGTGCTGCCTACGCGGCATATCAGGGTCACGCTTACCAGACACGCGGGCTGTGTAGTAGTTGATGCGCTCCACCGTGGCCGACGCCGGCAGCACCGCCTGAGACAACTTCAGGAGATCCAGCCATTTGTGCCGCGTGCCCTTTAGCGCCTGGTAGTACAGGTTGAAACCGTCAACGTAAACGAAGGTGCGCACACCGGCTCCTAAAGCAGGAGTGCCCGCAGCTCTCACTGCGGGCGCTCCTGAGCCTACGGCACGCCGTAGGGGGGTTAATCCAGAGTAGACGGCAGGCCTCGCCAATGTCAAACAAACCTAGCCGACTAGAAGGCTAGCTGTGGAGAATCTACGCCCACTAGAAGGCCAGCTGATTAGACTGCCCGCATGCTAGTTACGGTAGCGGCCCTGAAGGGCGGCGTAGGCAAGACCACTACAGCAGTACACCTGGCCGGCTACCTGCAGCAGCACGCACGTACCCTCCTGATAGACGAAGAGGGCGCCGGCGCGCTTGATTGGGCCGAGGCTGGCCTACTGCCCTTCGATACGCTGTTAGAGGCCGACGCTGGCGCCGTGTTCAACGAGTACCAGCACCAGGTGATAGACGCCGGCGCGCGCACTGATCCGCGCCTACTAGCCGACCTGGCGCAGCACAGCGACTTCCTGTTAGTGCCGACCACGCCGGACGCACTAGCTCTGAGCGCGCTACTAAAGACCTTGCGCGCTCTAGACGGCGCGCAGCAGTACGGCGTGCTGCTGACCATCACAGCGCCGCACCCGTCACGCGATGCAGACGAGGCTCAGGCCGTGCTGGAGGATCTAGGCGTGCCGGTACTGGAGGCGCGCATACCGCGCGCCGTGGCGTACCAACGCGCAGCGCTAGGCGGCGTGCTGGTTCACCAGGTAATAGATCGCCGCTCGCCCGAGTGCTGGGCGGCGTATGAGGCCGTAGGCCGGGAGGTAATGCAACGTGGCGCGAAGGTTTGACTTCCTGAAAGACAAGGCAGAGGAAACGCCGGCACCAGCCGAGGCCGCCCCTCGAGGCGAAAGCGAACCGGCGAAGAGCGAGCAGTACGGCCGCCGCGCAGATCCGAAGTACGCACAGATCAACGCAAACATACCCGCAGAGCTGCGCCGCCAGCTGCGCGTGAAACTGGCCGGCGAAGAGCGAGAGCAGCAGGAAGTGCTGGAGGGCCTGATACGCGGCTACCTAGAGGGCCGCTTCAAGGTCTAACGAGAAGGGGGAGCATCAGAGCATGTCTAAGCGGGTAATCGGATACGTACTCATCGCCGTTGCAATCGTTGGGCTGATAGCCGCCTTCGGGAGCGTGCCACTAACGAGAGTTGGCACCGGTACACCCGTAACAATGCTCAGCCCGTTTGAGAGGTACGGCTTCTTAGGCGGTCTAAGCCGGGCGCGCACCTTCGGTGATTTGCCTCTGAACATCGTTGTAACCGTGCTGGCAGGGGTCGGCCTAGTGGGCGCAGGGTTACTGATCTTCGGCGGCAAGACAAAAGAGCCACCCGCTAGCTAGGCGGGCCGGCTGGTAGTCAAACCTCAGGCCAGGAAACTCGAGCCTGCGCCTAGCCTTCTAGTAGGCTGGCAGATTAGCAGTCTGCCCTTCTACTTCGCACAAGGGCTATAGTTACTCAAGATGCTAGAGCTGCAGCCCTACACCGGCACCAGAACCGCCCGCGCCCTGAACTGGGCCAACCTCTCAGACGAAGAGCTAAGGCGTGCAGCCACCCTGGCCGCCAACCAACGCGACACCGCGCAACTGTGGGCGCTAACCGAGGTCTACATCACCCTCAGCGCCAGCCGGCCAGTAAGCCCCTACACCCTCAGGAACTACCGTCAGAACATCACGCGGCTCATACGCGCCTGGAGCGGAGAGAACCTACTAAGGCCCTCGAGGCACGCCGCCGCTACCCTCATGCTCGAGCTACGCGAGCGCGAGCTAGCGCCCGGCACGATCCAGCTGCAGCTGGCCAGCGGCAGAGCGCTCTACAAGGCCCTCAGGTGGGCCGGCGCTACCGACGCGGCGCCCTTCGCTGACGTGAAAAGCCCGCACGACCCAACACCACCCGAAGAGAAGCGCGCCGCCTACAGCGAGGCCGACATAACCGCCATGCTCGAGGAGGCCGACGCTCAAGACGCCGCGCTCATCCTGCTAGGCGCCCACGGCGGCCTGAGGGTTAGCGAGGCGCTGGCGCTCGAGTGGCCGGCCGTCAACCTGCAGGCCGGCGCCCTCAGAGTTACCGGCAAAGGCGCTAAGACTCGCACCATCGCGCTCTCAGCCGCCCTCAGGGCCGCACTGGAGGCCTGGAAGGCCGAGAGTGGCGGGGAGGGCCGCGTGCTGCCGTACCGCACGGCCACGCGCGCCAGGCAGCGCCTGCAGGCCGTCTGCAGCGCCGCCGGCGTTACGTACTTAGGCGCGCATAGCCTCAGGCACTCATGCGGTACGCGCCTGGCCGCCATAGCCGGAGATCTGCGCGTGGCCGCTAAGCACCTAGGCCACGCCAGCACCACCACTACGCAGACTTACGCCAAGATGAACCAAGCCGCCTACACGGAAGCGATAGCGCAACTATGAGCAAAAAGGCCAAGACGCCAAAGACAGCACCACCCGAAGAAGGGCCGGTTGGCACACCGGCACCTGTGCCGAACTATGACGCGAAACGGGTTTGGAAGAGCACCACGCAGTACTCGAGCGTGTCCTTCGATACGCACGACGGTGAACACTTTGATGTGTTGGTGCCGGTCAAGGGTCGGCCCTCTAGAGAGCGCGAAACGCAAGCTGCCCTTGAGTACGCACAGGCCCTACGTCGCGTGCGCACGCTCTGGGATAGCGGTCTCGACGCAGAGTGGCTGGCGAAACTGCGGGAAAACCTCATCCGCACAGCCGCCGGATATGTAGCGCTTCAACTAGTCACCATAGCCAGCGAACGCTTTGGCGAAGAGGGCCTAATCGCCTTATACGGCGACCTAGAGAGCGTAGTAGCCGAGGACAGGGTAGAAGCCGTAACAGAGGAGGTAATCAACGTTGCAGCAGAGCGACAGGCCCGCGCGCTACGCAACGCTTACGAACACAACCAAGATGCGCTAGACGAAGTGATACGACAAATCGAGCTTGACGCTGTAACAGCCGTGTTGCTTGACTTTGAGGAAGAGCACCACACCGCACTCGAAACCATGAGTGAGGAGGAAGCCAACCGGCTCTTCGACGAAGCGCTAGATAAAGACCTAGGCACAAGACGCGGCGAGTACGCGGCGCAAATGTCCGAGTACTTCGCCCACCAGGCCCTTGACGCCCTAGAGGCCGGTAGCGTGCCACTCGAGACACTCCTTGAGTACTTAGACATCACTCCTACACAGGGTGAGGAGCTAGCGTTACCGCCCCTAGATCTAGCCCGCGCCGGCCTAGGCCTCCTCACAATGCAGCCAGCGCAGACGATAGACCGAGCCGCGCGCGGCCCCTCGGGTTGGCTACACCCGCCCAACTTCTTCCCCCGCTTCAATGACCCAAGAAGCCCTCTCTTCGTGGAATATCGGCGTGAAGGCGCTACTGCCGAGGCCCTGTCCGAAGGCGTAAACAGACTGAACCCGCGCACCGCTGATGTGTGGCGCCTCATAACCGCTCGCAGCCTCGAGGCATGGCCAGAAGCGCAAGACTCGCCGTCATTCGTATGGATAGACGTGCACGAACTCGCCGGCGCTATGGGCTACAAGAAGCACCACAAGGGCGGCTACAAACCGGAACACCTGGCGGAGATAGCGCGCGCCATACACGCCCTAGACTCTTTTCGCATCACCCTGCCGCTAGGCACAGAGATTTACAAACCCGCCAAGGCCGGCAGTAAGCAGCGCGCTACTGAAGAGCTAACAAGCGTGCGCACCTACAAGGTTCTGCATATAGACGCCCAAGACGAGGTTAGAAACCTGTTTGGCGAGCTGTGGGAAATGAGGTATAGCCTCAAACCTGGCGAATGGATAAAGCTTTTCCCGCGCCTCTACGCGCCACTCTTCAGAGCCTTAGTAGAGCTGCCTGCTAAGGCCGGCGCCAGCACGTGGGCCAAGGCCATAGGTACGGAGCTTGTCTATAAGTACCGGCAGAACGCAGAGAAGAGCGACGGTATAGAACGGCTGAAGGTACGAACAATTTTAGATCGCGCTGTACTCCTCGAGGAAGCGACACAGAACCGCAATAAAGGCCGCATACGCACTTACTTTGAAGAGGCCCTAGACCTTCTCAAGGCCGAGGGAGTGTGTGCCGGCTGGGAGTACGCCCCGGAGGACTCTGACCGCCTCGAGGCCGTGGCCGGTGCGCGTGGCTGGTTCGATGTTTGGCTCGAGTGTCGCGTGCTCATAACCACCCCTGATAGCATCGCCAGCGAACTGGAGGCCACCAGAGACACCGCAAGGAAAGCGCGGCGCCAGCAGCAGCGAAGGCGGCGCCTAAGCGATACACGCTAAGCCGCCTAAGTCACAGTCACCCGCAGCAGTAACAGCACAAAGAAGGCCCTTCCAGCAGCAACACCCCCCCTCTAGGTGTGAGCAACCCCCCCTCTAGGTGTGAGCAACCCCCCCTCTAGGTGTGACAATCGACCGCGTGACCTTGCCCATAGACTCGCTAGTAACGGGTTAGTACACAAAGGCGCAAGCCTAATAAGTCTAATAAGACTAACCCCCGGCCCGGCCGCCTTAGGGCGCCGGCCCGGTTAGTACCCTTCAACCA
>Ga0172382_10013571_pt1 | contig 10481 bp, 7 predicted proteins | sample Leawel138RmetaG_FD_122245 | JGI IMG/M metagenome (GOLD analysis project Ga0172382, IMG submission 122245) | Leachate microbial communities from a municipal landfill in Southern Ontario, Canada - Leachate well 138R metaG | ecosystem: Engineered > Solid waste > Landfill > Unclassified | place...
ATCTGCTGGTAAAACACGCTTGACCTTGCTGCCACTGCGCAAACGATCCACGCCCTCAATAACCACCCAATCACCCGCTTCTAATCCCGAACGCAGCATACTCTGTGTGCCATCGCTGGTAATAATCTCAATCGCCTGGATAACGACAGTATCATCGTCTTTAATCTGCCAAACGAAACGGCCATTGCTACCAAACTGAATCGCATCAGCTGGCAACAACAACGCTTGTTCATGCACAGTGACTTGCAAGCGTACATTGACGAACTGGTTGGGAAATAAAATTAAGTCTGGGTTATCAAAACGCGCCTTTAACCGCACGCTGCCAGTGCTGACATCGACTTGGTTGTCAATGCTATCAAGTACACCTTCAGCCAACAACTCAGTTTCATCACGGTTCCAAACCTGCACAGGCAATGGCTGTTCTTGTCGATAGGCTTGCAACACCGCCTGCAGTTCATGCTCGGGAATGGTGAAATCCACCGCAATCGGATTATCTTGAGTGATCGTCACTAATTCAGTAGAACCGGCTGACACATAGTTACCAGCATCCAGTGCGCGCAAGCCTAAACGGCCTGAGATGGGTGCAACAATACGCGCATGCTCAACATCTAATCGCGCGGCATCACGCTGTGCTTGGCGCACTTTTAAAGTGCCTTGGTGCTGCGCAACGATGGCTTGTTGTTGCTCTAAGGTTTGCCTAGCTACTGAATCGTCTTTATATAAACCCTGATAACGCTTAAGGTCTAATTCAGCGCTGGCCAACTGCGCACGGGTTTCTTGCAGCGCACCTTCGGCCTGCAACAATGCCGCTTGATAGTTACGCGAATCAATTTGCGCTAACAGCGTGCCTTTCTCGACAAACTGCCCTTCAGTAAATAACACCTGATCCAGCTCACCCGCCACCTGACTGATAACACTCACTGCATTCCAAGGTGTCACCGTACCCAATGCTTTGAGTTGTACAGCAAAACGATCAGCGCGCACTTGCTCAGCATGCACCGGCACCGCGCCCATAAAGCTGCCACCGCGACGTGGACCTTGTTGGTTTTGCTCAGCAGTGCCTTGCAACCACCACCATGTAGCAAAGCCAGCCATGCACAACAATGCAATTACAATGAAAAAAGTTGTTTTGTTTTTTTTACTCGAATGTACAGAAGATTCAGGCATATCAGTTAGTCACAGTCCTTGGGAGCTTGAAAGATAGCAGCCTTCGAACTGCTTGGCAGTGTCTTTACGATCAATTTACCTTATTAAGAAAACAGCTCCCTGCAAAAGGCTTATTTCAATGCATTAAGCGCAATTGAGTTGCAAAAAAAAAAGATCCAGTAACAGCACAATAGAATATTACATAAAGTCATTACCCCCCAATGTCTGATTAACAGCAAGTGCAACATCGGTTTACTCTAGATATCAGTCGTTTTCATCACCTGCTCACTCAATACGATACCGCAGACACGATTACGACCCGCATTTTTCGCTCGATACAGTTGCACATCAGCTTGCCTTAACAATTCATCAGCACTGCTCTGTACACCTTGTAAAGTAGCGACCCCGACACTGACTGTCACAGGTCGCGTTGGCTCCTCAGTATTATCTAAATGCAAAGCAATCACTGCCTCACGAATCTGCTCAGCAACCTTGAGTGCACCAAGTAAATCAGTATCAGGCAAAATACACACAAACTCCTCGCCACCATAGCGCGCCGCAAGATCATTTGGACGTGACATCGCAATTTTTAGCACAGCGGCTATGTTCTGCAAATACACATCACCTGTTGCATGCCCATAGTGATCATTGATGCTTTTGAAGTAATCAATATCCACCATCAGTACTGACAGCACACCATCGGCGCGCAAATATCGCGCATACTCTAAACTCAACTGCTGATCAAAAGAACGACGATTGGCTAAACCTGTCAGCGCATCGACCTGACTTAAGTGCTCTAATTTCTCATTCGCCTCCTGCAAAGCCTGATGCTGTTGCATGATGCGTTTATGGTTGGCCTTCAGTTTAACCAATAAGCGTTGGCGGCTGCGGTAGGCATTGAACAAAACAAACATCAAAATGCTCGTCGCTACAAGCACAACCCATAGCAGATGGTGCTTGTGTTTCTGTTTAATATACTTGTCTATCAGAAGGCGCTCAGCATCTTCATAACGGAGGACTGAAGCACGACTATCAATTGCATTAATGTAGCGATTAAAAATCACTGCCAACTTTAGATGTTCTGGAGAGCGCTTAATTAAAAAAGTATAACCTCGAGGGTATTCATACAAGGTATACACATTTTCCATATCAAACAGCTCTAAGTTAATTCGATCATAGGCAAAAACACCATGATTAAACACTGCAATATCAATTTTCTTGCGTCGCAATGCCTCGTAGATAGCACCTCTATCGTATGAAAAAATCTGCTCTTTTGGCATCAAATCCTGTAAATAAAACTCAATTGCCGTCGCCTTGACCACACCCACTCGATAGTGCTTTAACTGCTCAATACTGGATATTCTTATTTGATTTTCTCTAAGCGCGATTGCAGAGTAAAAACCGTGGTAGTAAGCGTCAGTAAATATACCTGTCTGCTCACGTTCTGCTAGATAGCTTGAAGGCATCAGCACGTCAACATGACCCTGTTCAAATTGTTTTATATTCTCACTAAAAGACGTATTTCCAGTTTGAATAATTTTATAAGATAAATCAATTTCATCAGCAATGAAGCTAAAAACATCAACACTGATGCCCTCATATTGATTTGTACGACGATCGTACAAAGATAAGGGCGGTGCGCGCTGATATGCACTCACCCTAAGGGTTGGTAAGGAGCGGATTAGAGTACGTTCTTCAGCCGTGAGCATAACGTCTTCACGCAAAGTAATTCTCTGACTTGAAGGAGGCAGTCCAGCTTTCACTGCAACAGCAGTCATAACGCTTATTACAAGCACTATTAATACACTAAATTTATAAAATAAACTTCGCATACGCCGCCCCTGAATACATTACAACGGAAAACACTCTTTGATATATCTGGCTTATATCACTGTATTTAAACTAGTCATAAAACATCAACATCAATTGTGTGGCGCTAAGGATCAATTAAATTAATAATATAATAATTCAGCCTTGCCTCTTATTTTAATGCTGCAGCACTGCACCACAGACTGACTCATTAGCAATGTAAAACACCAACTCGCTGTAGAGCAGCGTATCACTCTCATTAAATTTAATTGAACGACTGATTACCACCTAGTGCAATACCTCTTTGCTCAAAGAATCAGGTGTTTTCTCTACCTGCTCGTTCAATGCCACGCCGCACACACGGTTACGCCCTGCATTTTTCGCTTGATAGAGCTGCACGTCAGCCGCACTTAACACTTCATCAGCACTGCTCTGCACTCCTTGTAAAGTAGCGACGCCGACACTGACCGTTAGAGGCTGAGGTGGATTTTCAGCATTATCTAAATGCAGTGCAATCACTGCCTGACGAATCTGTTCAGCAACCTTAAGGGCACCCGGCAAATCAGTATCAGGCAAAATACACACAAACTCCTCACCACCATAACGCGCCGCTAAATCGTTCGACCGCGACATCGCAGCCATCAACACAGAAGCTACTTTTTTAATGTACTCATCACCTACACCATGGCCATAATGATCATTAATACTTTTAAAGTAATCAATATCTACCAGCAGTACTGACAGCGCCCCAGCACCGCGTGTATAGCGCGCAAACTCTAAGTTCAATTGCTGATCAAAAAAACGGCGATTGGCCAATCCTGTCAGTGCATCGACCTGACTCAAGTACTCTAATTTCTCGTTTGCCTCTTGCAAAGCCTGATGCTGCTGCAGGATAAATGTATGATTCGCCTTCAGTTTAACCAGCATCCGTTGACGACTGCGGTAAGCCAAGAGTAAACCAAGAAGTAAAATACTGGCCGCCAGCATCGCAATCAATAAAATCTGTTGTCGGTTTTGTTGCTCAAGATAGCGTTTAATCAGCTCGCGCTCACCACTGGCGTGCAAGCTGATCGACTGACTGCTATCAATCACAGCGATATAACGATTAAAAATATCTATCAGGCGTTGGCTTTGTTCAGAAGCATAAAACAGAAAGGCATACGAGCGCGGGGCTTCATACAAGGTATATATTTTTTCCAAATCATAGAGGTCAAAACGAAAACGTTCTTGCTCAAAAACACGCTGCATGTAGATGGCAACATCGACTTCATCACGGCGCAATGCCTCGAATAACGTACCATCAGGGTACTCACGCAACTGCTGTTGAGGAATAAAATTTTGCAAATAAGGCAGTATCGATACGGCCTTGATAACCCCCGCACGATACTGACTCAACTGATTTAAATCAGAGATGTGTATCGGTCTGTTTTTACGCGCAATCACAGTGTAGTAATCTGCAAAAAAACTCTGGGTGAAATTCCCATATTGCAAGCGTTCTGGTTGAGTACTGAGCGACAAGTACACATCCAGTGTGCCCTGTTTAACATGGTTAAAGTTTTCATTGAGCACGGTGCCTGTATCACTCACCAACTCATAGGACAAATCGATTTGATCTGCAATAAACCGAAAAATATCAATACTTATGCCTTGATAGGTTCCAGTTTTCTCATTGAATAACGACAATGGCGGTGCATACCAATATGCAGCCACCCTTAATGTCGGTAAGGATTGAATAAACGCACGCTCATCATCTGATAATGATACAGCAGTGTTCAAAGTGATCGTGCCAACAGCGCTTGGTTGCGCCGCAGACGCTAAGGCTGTAAAAAAAGGGTTCCATGCAAGCATAAGCACAACACTGGCTGTGCAAAAAAACCTGAGCATTAACAAAACCTTCACATTAATGGCTTTATGCTCCCTTATCGTCCTTTTATACCGCACACAGTATTAAAGCAGTAAAAAGGATATGGGCGCAGCACTTCTACACACTGCTCCCATATAGGTCTTAGCTTAAAACAGCTAGCGCATTGTCATAATTGGGCTCATCACCAATCTCAGACACCAACTCGCTGTAGAGAACTTTATCATTTTCGTCTAAAACAATAACGCCTCGCGCAGCTAAACCAGCCAAAGGACCTTCAGCGATATCAACACCATAGGATTGGAAGAAATCAGGGTCACGCATGGTTGATAAGCTTAAGACACGGTCTAAACCTTCTGCACCACAAAAACGCGCATGAGCAAAAGGTAAATCGGCTGAGATACACAGAACTCGCGTATTTTTTAAATCTGCTGCTTTTTCATTAAAGCGACGCACTGAGGTGGCGCAGGTTGGCGTATCAATGCTTGGGAAAATATTAAGCACTTTACGTAAACCGGCCAAACTCGACAAACTCACGTCCTCAAGGGTTATATTGACAAGGCTGAACGCTGGCGCCTGCTCACCTTTTTGCGGGAAATGGCCATCAACGCGCACTGGTGTGCCTTTAAAAGTAACGGTTGTCATATATATTTCCTGTGTATGGTTAAGATAAAACTGTCTGTTATTAAAGCAACCCTATCATCCATATCCAAATGGCATATGCATGCAAGAATTGCATCAAAGTGCATTATTGTGGCGCACACAACAATGCACCTGCGTATTACGTTTACAAAGTAATTTTAGTACCCAGCAGCACAAGGAAACCAGCTAACCAAGTAGGGTGCGCTGGCCAAGCGGGTGCAGTAACTAAATTACCTTCAAGGTGCGCACTGGTAACGTCCAACTCAACATAGTGACCGCCGGCCATTTCCACATCAGGGCCACAGGCTGGATAAGCAGAACACTCACGATCGTCCAAAACACCCGCTGCTGCTAACAACTGAGGACCATGACAAACAGCAGCAATTGGCTTATTCGCCTGATCAAAGGCTTGCACCAACTCCAGCACAGCTGCATTTAAACGCAAATATTCTGGCGAACGACCACCTGGAACAACCAAACCATCATAATCCTCAGCTTTAACATCAGCAAAATCAAAATTCAGAACAAAATTATGTCCTGGCTTTTCGCTGTAGGTTTGATCACCTTCAAAATCATGAATCGCGGTACGCACAAATTCGCCAGCTTTCTTATCAGGACACACCGCATGTACTGTGTGACCGACCATCTGTAGTGCTTGAAACGGCACCATGACTTCGTAATCTTCTACGTAATCACCCACCAACATCAGAATTTTTTTAGCTGCCATGATTTACTCCGAAAATGTATGTATGTCGTAACCTAGATTACACGCAAAATGTAGCCTAAATATGGCACGACGAGATTTTACACTAAATACATGACCAAGCCATCAGAACGCAACTCTATGGCGCAGCCAAACCCAGCATAGCGGCATAATGGTTCACATTATCAGCATGCCAAACTGTGGCCTATTACGCGCTAAAGTGGCAAGAAAATTGCCCATCAAGGCCATAGTGAACAAGCTCAATGAAATATAGCGCAAACGAACCCCCGATCGGCACATTTACTAGTGAATGACTCGACGCTAGGATTAAAAATTTATCTGAGTGCTATTTTCAACCATAAAAATGCAGCGCGCTTCACATTATCAGGTGAAAATATTTTTCACTATATCAATACGCCATCACATTATACATAATAGATAGCTATTCACTTGCATAGCAGAACGTTGTACTTCGAGAGCTTTATGATCACTCAGCTACAAGAAAAACATCAGCTTTCGATACTCACGCTAATCTGTATTATAGCCGTAGTGGGTGTTCTACCATTCGTTGCCATACGCTATTTAGACGGCAACTTTATAGCTGTAGCCATTAATATAAGCGTGCTACTGGGTATCATAGCGTTAGTGGTTTATGCGCATTGCTCCAGTAAAGTCCAGATAGCGAGCGCGATAACTGCAGTATTGATTAATGGCGGCGTGATACTCATTACTGTCATTAACGGGATTGACAGTTTTTTGTGAGTTTACCCTGTCTTTACCGCTACATTTTTCCTGATAAAACCGCTTCAAGCTTTTTGCATTAACGCCGCCACAGGCACTTTCTTAGTAGTTTTGTCGGATATTTTTGATACGATTCCGCTGGACTCCTACGTTGTGACCAGTGTAGCGCTGTCATTAAGCGCCTTTGTCTATGCCAGCCATAGTAAGAAGCAGCTTCGCTTATTGGAAACCCTAAATACCATTGACCCGCTGACTGGCGCTTTAAATCGCCGCGCTTTAAGCTCAGATATGGAAGCGGCTCTGTCCAACTCCGAACGCAACGGTACTGAGCAATTGTTAGTCATTCTCGATTTGGATCACTTCAAAGTGGTGAATGATAAGTATGGTCATGCTGCTGGCGACCAAGTATTGAAAAACCTTGTTGCTATCATCACGGCGAATATTCGCAAATACGATCGACTGTATCGTTTCGGCGGAGAAGAGTTTGTACTTTTGATATCCAAGATCAGTCATCAACAGCAACGCATATTTATCGACAAGCTAAGATTATCGATAAAAGACAAGCTTAAAGCGCCAAATGGCGAAGAAATAACTGTTTCATTTGGTGTTGCGCCCTGGGCGCCAGGCACAACGATGGATACTTGGCTAAAGCGCGCAGATGACGCACTTTATCTAGCCAAGGAAAGCGGCCGTGATCGTGCAGTGTTCAGCGCTGAGTAGACCCTAGGATAAGTACAGAAGCAGTTCACTACAGAACATACTGTTATCGTCATTGCAGTTCAGCAGTTGCTGTTAAATATTAAACCCTCTCCTTAAGAGGTGAAAACCTCGCAACGATTTCGACCTAAACTTTTGGCTCGATACAGTGCTTCATCAGCTTGATTGAGCACGTCTTCACTCGAGTTATTGCTCTCTGAAGTAGCAGCTATGCCGATCGATACATTGATTGATCCTATCGGTTCAATTTGCATTTCCGCAACACGAGTACGTAATCTTTCAGCAATTATTTGTGCAATATGAATTGGCGTATTAGGCAATATCAACAAAAACTCTTCGCCTCCAGTTCTAGCCACGACATCGTGCTCTCTTGATAGTTTGCTAATCACTTGTACGAGCGCAATCAAAACTTTATCACCTGCTGGATGCCCAAAAGTATCATTAACTTTTTTAAAATGATCGATATCCACAGCCAACGCAGAAAAAGGTATGTTTTGTTGTGCAAGTTTCTCCAGTAACTGCTGCAAGCTACGCCGGTTTACTGCACCTGTTAAAGGATCAATCGCAGCATCTTGTTTGAGCTGACTTATTTGAGTGCTTACTATGCCAACGCCTTTCAACATAGCTTGCTTGAGTTCGTAAATCTCAAGATACCAAGACTTAACGCGGGTTAAATGGGCATGAGCATCAGGGGCATTGATTCTTATCGCTGTCGTGGCAAGCTGGCGTAAAGGGCGCGAAATATAACTGGCTAATATCCAGATAAATATAAACGTAAATAAAGCCAGTGGGACTGTGCGATAGGCAACCTCTTGCATCAGCTCATCTAGCGAGCTCAGTGTCGCAGTTACTGGACGCTGAGCGACAACCCCCCAGTTTGCAGAGGTGATGGGGGCAAACCCAGCAAGCATATCAATACCCTTGGAGTTGATTGTCCGAGTGGACCCACTCATATTTTCGGTAACACTGTTGATAGCAGCATTATCTAGAACATAAGCACCTACGCGCTCAGGTTCAGGGTGATAAATAATTTGTTTATGTCTATCAACAACATAAATATACGATCCGTCATGATGAAAGTGCCGTCCTAACAACTCATTCAGGATGCTGGTTTTCTTCAAATAAATACTGCCTCCCACATAACCTAAGTACTTACCAGATGGAGCAAATATTGGGTTAGAAATAAGTATTAAATAGTTACCAGCTTCTGACAAGTAAGGCGTGCTAACGAGCGGCTTTTGAGCTTGCAAAGACTCAATACCACCGCCCACTAAAAGCTTACTGCCAACAATATCTAATGTATTGGGTGCTGCAGCCAAGACTACACCGTCGGAATTAACAACTGTGACCGAGTTAAAACTCTTAGTTTGCACGTATAAGCGTTCAGCCTCACGCATCAACAGCAATTTATCTTTAAGATTACCTGCGATTATTTTGGCAGAAAAGGCCAGTTGCTCATGCGCTGCATCGATAAAATTATCAGTAGCTGATGCAAGCTTTTGTGCATAGGCATGATTGGTATCGAGTGTGTTTTTTATGAGCTGACTTCTTTGCACTTTATAACTGGCATAAAATCCATTAACCAGAGTGATCAGCGCTACTAAAAAAGCCAAAAAAACAATGAGGGACTTTAAATTAACAAATCGAGCAGGTAAAGAACTGCGGGGCATATTATCCAACCAAAAATACAATACAAATCTTTTAAGACTGAAGTCCAGCTAAAGATTTTTAGATATACAAAAAAACCAAACAACATGTAGCCGCACAATTTTTCTAAGTCATTAGCGCGGGCAGCATACTACTCCATAATCAAGGTGTTTTATAATTAAAATGATAATTTTTCGACTTTAAACTAGAGTGTTAAGGTTGTTAGACGCATGCTTTAATGCGCTGCTTGCATTATCTAATTGATCGAGATGGTCAATTTTAACCAGAAAACAGCAAGCGCAAGCAATGGGCATTGTAAAGTGCAATGCTTTAAGAAAAAACACTGCTAACAGATTGACTGGTACTTGTCTTTCACAGACTGAATAACCCTTAGCGTCTCAGACTCACAGGTATACATTTGACCATGACACAGCCCTCCCTTATGCAATCTGCATTTATCACGCATAAATATAAAAAAGATATTCCTGGCCATTTTTGACCGGTTCTTGGGCAAAGGTATAGCCATGCGCAATGGCTTCTTCAGGCACATTACGAAAAGAGCCAGGGCAATCAGTGATGACTTGTAAAAGTTCACCTTTCTGCATGCCTTCTAATGCTTCGAGCGTGTAAATAACCGGATAAGGGCAAGACTCGCCGCGCAGATCAAGAGTGAAATCAGCTGTTTTATTTGTTTCCACGTTATTTCACGCCTCTTTTTAACTCAAACTTCCGATGATAGTTTTTTTCATGGTATACCGTTAAGACATAGAGCGCAGCTAACATAGCCAGCGTGCTGAGAATGGCACCAACAGGACCCATAGCATCCAATAAATTGATTTTTACACCACTTACAACCAAGGTATTATAAATACCCAGATGGTCCCATGCAAAAGCAAGAAAAGTTGCACCAATAATATTGCCAGCAAAGACAGGTAAGAACATCACCTGCCCTTCCATCAGCCGATACATCATTCCGGTTTCACAGCCTGACGCCATAACAATACCCAGACCAAACAAAACGCCCCCGACAAAGGTACTCAGAGCAGCAATTTGTGTAATAGGGGTTAAGTCATAGATGACAATAACCATTAAAGTTAAAATAGAACTGGCCGCCATGCCGACAATAATAGCTTTGGCCATCAAGCTGCGTCCGACTAAAAACAAGTCACGAAAGGCAGCGGTAAAGCAGATTTGACCGCGCTCAATCAGGACGCC
>Ga0172382_10013573_pt1 | contig 10481 bp, 8 predicted proteins | sample Leawel138RmetaG_FD_122245 | JGI IMG/M metagenome (GOLD analysis project Ga0172382, IMG submission 122245) | Leachate microbial communities from a municipal landfill in Southern Ontario, Canada - Leachate well 138R metaG | ecosystem: Engineered > Solid waste > Landfill > Unclassified | place...
CCATTACTTCTTCAATTACATTATCTTTTCTCAGGCTCATGGTCTTTCCTTTCTTTGTTTAACCATTATTTTTCAAATATCGGAAAACCTTGAGCCTTTTTACAGAAGAAAATTTACACTAACACCCCTTTCCGTTTTTATCTCCCGTTGATACGAAATGCGTACCGAAGTCTATGAATAACAGTTTATATAATCCCTGATAATATGCAAAAACCATTGTTCCGACGGCAGCAAGCACAGGGTCAGCTGAATAAATATGTTTTTTCTCTTTATTCCATCAAAGTTTTAATGCAATTTTTATGGATATCGATCATCAGTTAACAAAAATATCCATTCGTAAAATAAATATTTTGACTATACCGGAACAACAGCTATACCGGTGTGTTTGATGAGTGAATTGAATATTTATTGGTAGGATTTTTTACTTGAATCCCGCTTATTAACAAGATGGTCAAAGAATGGAAAACAGCATATTATTTATATCTTAAACAAACCTTCACTGAATATTAATTATGAATATGTATTCATATATCTTATATTCTCACGATTTAGTCTAATGTAAAAGGAGAAAACTATGAATAAAAATGACTACGCAGAACTCACCCGCAAAGCGGAAATCCTTAAAGCGATCGCACACCCCATTCGCCTTTCCATCCTTCGCGGACTGATCAAGAACGGACCTACTAATGTCAACAGTCTTGAGACCGGAATCGAAGTCCCTATGGCGACCGTTTCCCAGCATTTGACAAAGATCCGTTACGCCGGTGTGATCAGTAAAAAACGCAAGGGAACTTTTATATATTATTCGATCAAAGACAGTGACGGCCTTGTTGATATGCTCAAATCCTTCCTCGAGACCGAATAATCGCTCCGACCGTTTCGGAATAGCAGTTCATTTCCAATAAAACCAAAAGATAATCTTTCCCGTCTCAGAACGGGAAGGATTGTCTTTTGGACCAATAATATTATCCCGCTGATACGCTTGAAGAATTCATATTGATTTCCTGGATTCTTCTCCATAATTTTCGCAAACAAGCTATCAGAGGAGCTTTGCGGTGAAAAAGATCAGAAGGAATAAAAAAATCGGTCTGGCATTGGGCGGCGGTGCCGTATTAGGAGCGGCACATATCGGGGTTTTAAAAGCACTGAAGGAATTACAGGTGGATATTGCCTGTATCAGCGGAACCAGCATCGGCGCCTTTGTTGCTGCTTTTTATGCCAACGGAGTGGAATGGGAAGAAATAGAAAAAATCGCCTCGGAGATCAAGTGGCTCGATCTTTCGGGCATCTCCTTATCCGGACTGGGTTTACTGTCGAATGAAAAAATGGGCAAGCTTATTGAAAAACATTTGGGCAAGCGCGATCTGCAGGACGCGAAGATCCCGCTTGCCATGATCGCAACCGACATTGCCAGCGGCGATAAGGTTATTATGCAGAAAGGCAGTGTCGCCGACGCCGTAATGGCCAGCACCTGTATACCGGGCATCTTTACACCGGTTGAGATCAACGGCCGCATGCTGGTTGACGGCGGAGTCGTGGAAAATGTACCCGTCACTCCTCTGAAGGAGATGGGCGCCGATCTGATCATTTCCGTCGACCTGAATGCCGCTCACAAAGCCCGTAAACCCTCCAATATTATTGAAGTCCTGCTGCGAACCTTTGATTTTCTTATCCAGTCCACCAGCGATCTGCAGAAGAAAAAAGCGGATATCCGAATCGAACCTGATCTGTCAGACTATAACATGGTTGAGATCAAACAGGCTCCCGACCTGATACTGGAGGGATACCACAGCGCCATGAAGGTACTTCGAAAAGTTCTGCGCAAATAAAAATTTCAATCCAATTTAAAACGGACATCTGAGGTGCCCGTTTTTTTATCGTTATGACCATTACAATGATCAGGATTCCTCTTTCTCGTGCCTATATTCCGCGACGATCTTCTCCTGAATATCACGGGGAACGTATTCGTAGTTAGAAAATTTCTGACGGAAAATTCCCCTGCCCTGTGAAATCGAGCGCAATGTATTGGCATATTTATAAAGATTGGCCAACGGTACCGAAGCCCGGATGATCTGACTGTGTCCGTCGCTGTCCATACCCAGCACTTTACCGCGCCTTGAAGAGATATCGCCCATCACATCGCCCATGTATTCTTCGGGAATCTTAACCTCGATCTCGTAGATCGGTTCCAAAAGAATGGGATCGGCATTTTCAAAGGCATCCTTGAAGGCTCCGCGACCTGCGATCTGGAAGGCATTATCCTTGGAATCCACCGGATGCTGCTTGCCGTCATAAAAAGCTACCCGGATATCTATGACCTTACTTCCGCTGAGGGGTCCTTCGATCGTTGCCTGATTAACGCCTTTCTCCACTGAAGGCACAAAGGAACGATCAACGTTCATACCGACAAGTTCACTGACGAATTCAATGCCTTCACCGCGTTCCTTCGGTTCAATGCGCAGATAGACCTCGCCAAACTGTCCCGCTCCCCCGCTCTGTTTTTTATGCCGGTAATGGCCTTCGGCGGACTTACGGATGGTTTCCCGGTAGGGTATCCGCGGTTCGATCTGTTTGATATGGATATTATAACGCTGTTCGATCTTTTTCAGGTTAACATCAAGATGGGTCTCACCCTGACCCGAAACAATCGTTTGTTTCAGTTCGGGATCAACAACGTAGCGGAAACTGGGATCTTCCGCACAAATCTGAGCAAGACCAACCCCGATCTTCTCGTCGTCGCCTTTGGCGGATGCTTCGACCGCAACGCGGATAACCGGTTCCGGAAAGATAATAGCGGGATATTCGATCGGCGAGCGAGGATCACAGAGCGTGTTACAGGTATGAGTTTCCTTCAGTTTCACGGCCGTACCGATATCGCCGGCGTGGATCTCGACAAGTTCAACACGCTGTTTTCCGATCATGCTGTAAACGGCGCCAAAACGTTCGTGGACATTGGTCTGAACATTTTTCAGGTCCGCCCCGGGCTTAAAAGTACCCGACATCACCTTGAAATACGACATTTCACCGATATGCTGTTCATAAACACTTTTATAAACATAAATGCTGGCAGGTTCGGAATCGCTGATCTTGCGGATAAGCTTATCTTTTGTGCCGGGTTTAACGCCTTCTACTTCGGGCTTGTAATCCGGAGCCGGTGCCAGTTCGGCAAGAATTTCCATAAGCCGGGTAACGCCCACGTTCCGCTGGGAAGATACACAGAACAGCGGATAAAGCAAACGGCCTGCGATGGCGCTTTTAAGACCCTTGCTGATCTCTTCTTCACTGAGTTCGCCGGCTTCAAAGTATTTTTCAAGCAGCGTATCGTCCGATTCCGCCACCAGTTCCACCATTTTTTGATACAGGTCTTCGACATGGGATTGATGCTCCGCGGGAATCTCTTCTTCCTGATATGTCCCTTTTTCATTGAAACGTAAGAGTTTCTTCTTGAGAATATCAATCACAGCGCTAAATGCCGGACCTTCATTGATCGGGAATTGGGTCGGGAAGATCCGGTCACCCCAGCGTTCCTGAAGCGATTTGACGATCTCATTAAAATGTGTATGTTCCTTATCCAGCATTGTAACGGCAATAAAAACCGGAATAGCGCGCTGTGCGGCGGCATCCCAGGCAAGTTCGGTGCCGATGGCAATGCCCGATGTTGCATCCACGGTCATGAGCGCTGCATCCGCAACATGCGCGACGGCTTTCAATTCACCGGAGAAATCCATATAGCCGGGAGTATCCAGAATATTCAGTTTTACATCCTTTTGGTAGACATGGATCAGAGAAGCGCGCAGCGATATCTGACGATCGATCTCTTCCTGGGTATAATCGGATGCGGTGCTTCCTTCCTGAACAGACCCTAAACGGTTGATCACACCGGTATTCAGTAAAAAGGCATCCGCCAGGATGGTTTTCCCGGTCGCCGAGTGTCCTGCCAGTGCAATGTTGCGAATATTTTTGCTTAACGTTGCCATTCTATTTCCTCCATAATGGGTTATTTGATCTATTTCAGTGCCTGTCTGACCACTTTTCCCGTTGCCGATCTTGGGAAATGGTTGGTAAAAATAAATTTTTGCGGGATTTGATACCGGGGAAGTTCTTTCTCTAAAAATTCCGTCAGGTTCTTTTCGTCCGGACGTTTTCCGCTTTCCGGAATGATATGAGCGTGAATGCTTTCCGAGTCTTCATCCAGTGGCACTCCCACCACTACCACATCCTTAACCTGGGGATGTTTGCTCAAGGCCGCTTCGACCTGTTCCGGATAGACTTCAAAGCCCCGGACATGAATAATGTAGGCTTTCCGGTCGATAAAGTACAAATAGCCGTCCAGGTCCAGATGTCCCAGATCACCGGTATGGTACAAGCCGTCCTGAATATCCCTTTTCAGCAGTTCCTGCAGATCCGGTGTCAGCATGCTTGCCATCAGGCAGATCTCACCGGTAATATTGTCCGTAACCGCTTCCCTGCCTTTCATTACGCTTAACGATACATTTCTCAGCGGAATTCCGATCGAGTAGGGTTTATCGGTATTGGAATTGACAGAGAGCAAAGGCCCGGCTTCCACCATACCGTAGGCTTTAAAGATCGGAATACCGTGTTTTTCGGTAAATTCCTGCTGAATATTTCGCTTCAGACGTCCTCCGCCGGTCAGTACAAAACGCAGGGAATCCGGTAAGGAATCTTTATCGAGAAGATTCATTTGCGCAATAAATCCCGTTTCGGCCAGAAGATAGGCGGGGCGCAAAGCCTGCAGCTGTTCCCGGAAAATGCTCATATCCCCGCAGTCACCGATCGCGATAGCGCAACCGGCATTCAGAGCGGCATTCATTACGCCGATAAAAGCAAGAAAATGCGTTAGCGGATACTGGGAGTAAAGGATCTCCCGGGCACGGTACATCAGTGCATGAAGAAAATCGTTGGTGTTCCGGCTGATCTGGGCATTGGAATATTTGGCATATTTTGCGGGACCGGTAGCCGCTCCGCTGTAGAACATGACCGCGGTATCATCGTCATCCGGCCGGTAAGGTCCGCCGAACAGCGGTTTTTCCTTGTATTTGTCAAATTCTGCCGTTTTTTCGTATTTGCAGGGACCTACACCGACAAAGATCTCGCAGCTGTTCAGAATGTTGGTCGCACTCACTACATCATTTTCACATCCGGCTTCATAGATGATCGCGCTGGCACTGCTGTCATCAACAATATAACGTAAAGCCAAAGATTTATAGTGAACATTGACCGGGATCATCATGGCTTCAAGGCGGGACAGCGCCAGCCAGGTATAGAGCATTTCCGGGATATTGGGAAGCATGACCACAACGCGGGTATCTTTTTTAATGCCAAGATGGAATAAGTAATTGGCCAGCCTTAGAGATGCATCGAATACTTCGCGGTAGCTGTAGCTCTTTGACCCTTGATATAGAAAGATATCATCGGGTGTTTTCTGAACCTGTTTGAAAAATGTCGAATAATTTGATACGATATTACACTCCTCAGCCTGATAAAACAAACAAGCCGGATAATGTAATCAGAATATCCTCTTGAGTCAAGATTTTGATATGTTTGCCCCCTTTTTTATCCTAAATTTCCCGATGGATCCGAAATACCTCAAATCGATTCTTCTGATGACCGTCTCTTCACTCTCCTTTGCCATCATGTCCCTGATGGTCCGCCTTGCCGGGGAGCTTCCCCTTTTTGAAAAAGTCCTGTTCCGGAATCTCTTCAGTCTGTTGATCGCTTTCGTTATTATCCTCAGGGAAAAAGCGTCTTTCACCGGTAAAAAAGAAAACCGGAAGTATCTGTTATTACGGGGTATAACGGGTCTTGCCGGTGTGATCCTGTATTTTTTCAGTCTCAGCCGCATGAACCTTAGCGATGCCACGATGCTCAACAAGATGTCCCCTTTCTTTGTGATCATTTTTGCTTCCTTCTTTCTCAAAGAGCGTATGAACCGTTATCAGATCGGCGGTATTATCGTCGCTTTTCTCGCCTCCCTCCTGATCATTAAACCGCATTTCGAAATGACCTTATTGCCTGCCCTGCTGGGTCTGGGCTCTGCTTTCTTTGCGGGCTTTGCCTATACGGTGATCCGTCTGCTGAAACTGCGGGGCGAATCTTCCGCGACCATCGTCTTTTATTTTTCGCTGATCTCTTTTATCGTTGTGCTGCCAATCGCAGTGTTCAATTTTATACCTCCGACTCCCCTGCAATGGTTATATCTTGCCGGAATCGGGATCTTTGCCGCATTCGGACAACTATTTATGACACAGGCTTATTTTTATGCCCGCGCTTCGGATATCGCTCCCTTTAAATACCTGCATGTGCTTTTTGCTGCACTCATCGCTTTGATCTTTCTCGGTGAAAAAATGGATATTCTCAGCATTCTCGGCAGCGCTATCATTATCCTGGTCTTTTTCTATCTGTACAAAAAACGTTGTGTATAGACCCGGGAACCGCCAAAAACGCTAAAATGCTTACATGTTCATTGCTGATTATTAAAAATATTTCTACGGATTGCTAATCTCGGCTCTCCGTTTCTCCCACCCTCCGCCTCTCCCTCTCTTCCTCAGGGCAGGAGTTCCTTATACACTTCCCGGACATAGGCATCGAGCCATTCGTAATAGGCCAGGACGGAAACGGAATCGGGATTTTCTTTTACTCTCTGAAAATGCCGGATGATCTCCGCTTCTTTTTTTTCCACGACTTGGAGGTAGCCGTCTCTTTTTCGGTTCATAAGCGGGGCCACATCCAAATAATTCGCATGATCGTCATGCTGCAGCGGGAACAGGTCCGCTTTGAGCTTTAACGCGGCTTCCGTCATCAGGGGCACTTCTCCCCCGCTTTTGCTGATCACTTCCGGTAAAATATCGCGGGAAGCGAAAAAGACCGGAACTGTCATGGCGGTCAAAGGGAATCCCATGATGGTCCATATTACGGAATTCTGCGGATCTTCGCCGGGAAGTACGCCCTGCATCACGCATACGGAAGCGCTCCAGTAACGGGTAATATAGTCCTGGAAAGACACCAGCGTGCGGTCATTACGGTTCCCGGGCAGGCGCATGTTGCCAATATGCTCTTTCATTACGCCGTGATCCAGATTCCTTGTTCCTTCTTGAATAATGAATTCCGGGGTAAAGGTTTTCCGGGTCCCAAAGAGGGCAGCGGTCGCATCATAACGAATATAGCCCTGACCTTTGTCATTTTTCCCGGCCAAGGAGAAATTCGTTCGGATCAGATATCCTTCGGGTGCGGTTTCCGGATCGTTGACATCGTATTTGATATAATGGTCATATCCGGTCTCAAAAAATGCGGCATTGCCTTCTGCATCGATCACACCGAAATTGGCCGCCAAGCCCCATTGACCGGAATTTTCCAGCAGCAGTTTTTCAAAATCATCAACGTATTCACAGGTTTCCAGCGCCAGCCGCATAAATTTCCCCTCGCTGTCTTTTTCCAGTTCTTTGGGAATAGCCAGGTTGATATTGTAGGATGCCGTATTCATGATGGCAAAACCGCGTTCATTGATCCCCATCCAGATATCTTCGTTGAGACTATCGCTGACATTGGATACGCCCGTAAAGGCATAGCCTTTTGTGTCTATATAAACGAGTGTATTTTCCAAGGATCCAGTATCGCGATGTTTCCAGAGCAGAGGTCTTCCGTCCGGCGTCGCTTTTCCGCTAATAACGGCGGAGGTACAGGCAAACAAAACCGGAACGTAAGCGATGAGTATCATGATGAGTCGTTTCATCCAAACACCTTTCTTTTAATATCAATGGCGGACACGGGACAAACTTCATGGCAGCAGTAACAGCGTATGCAGTTGGGATCGTGAATCTCGATCCTGCCGTTTATTACCTTCAGGGCTTCCGCCTTGCACATCTGCACACATTTTTGACATAAAATGCAGCGTTCATGATCGAAGACAGGTCTGCGGTCAAAACGGCGCCGCAGATGCTCAAAACGAACACCCATATAAATAAAATTATATTTCCGCTCAATGGCAATACGTTTAAAATTCCTGACTTTGAAATCCTTTATTTCCCCGCCTTCCGTTTCGATATCGGCAATATTATTCAGCTGGATATTTCGCTGAACGGCATTTGCCAGGACGGGAATATCCAGCGGATTGTATCCGATGATCTGTGCCATAACGGCATCCAGGGCAACACAATTTGTAGAAGCCAGTAAAAGCCCAAGGTGCTTGGGTTTTCCGTTCTGGGGGCCGGCACCCTCCATGGCAATGACCGCATCCATCAGGGCAAAATCGGGTTTGACAATATCCAGGAGGTCCACTACCATGGCCGCAAAGACCCGGCGGTTCGGATATTTTGCATGCATCATTGCCTTATTGAATCCCGGAATCAGTCCAAACAGGTTCTTAACGGCACCGGTGTAATAGGCAAATTCGTGGGTTTTGCATTTAGCCAGGGAAAAGACATAATCCACATCCTTCAGGATTCCCGCCAGGCGGAATCCTTTAACGGTAAAGGAAGCTTCCATAAAATCGATCCAGGGTATGTCCAGTTCCCTGCAGACCTGGCGGATACCGCAGCCTTTAGCTGTGAAGGCGGGGTTATGGATCGCTGGGGAATCGCCGGCAAGAACTATGGCACCCCGATCCAGGAGGTAAGATGCCATAGCCCGGAATACCTCAGGATGGGTGGTTACGGCCCGTTCCGGCGGAACATCCGCCAGAACATTCGGTTTGAGTAGGATCTTTTTTCCTCTGGGATCGGGACCGCCCGCAGCGGCGTACATTTCCGACACAGCCTGCAGAAGCAGTTCGTTCTGATAGCGTTCAACCCGGCGAATGGAGACCTTCGCGGATATGTGCGGTTCCGGCCTTTGCATTTATTTCAGATTCTCGGGATTCAGTTTTTCAAGTTCGGGCAGAATAAAACGTCCATCTTTGCGGACCAGGACCCCGTCCAGCCAGATCTCGCCGCCGCCGCAGTCGGGTGTCTGACGCAAGACCAGGTCCCAGTGAATGGCCGAACGGTTGCCGTTAAAAGCATTATCGTAGGCATTCCCGGGAGTAAAATGGATCGATCCGGAGATCTTTTCATCAAAAAGAGTATCTTTCATGGGTCGATTGATATAAGGATTCAGCCCGAACGCAAATTCTCCCACATAGCGGGCGCCCTTATCGGTATCAAAAACAGCGTTTAATTTCTCCGGCTCTTCGCCTTCGGCTTTAACGATCTTTCCGTCCTTGAAATGAAGGGTAATGTTTTCAAATACCGTGCCCTGATACAGGCTTGGCGTGTTGTAGGCGATCACGCCGTTCACACTGTTCTTTACCGGAGCGGTAAAGACCTCGCCGTCGGGAATATTCCGCAAACCGCAGCTTTTCAAAACCGGGATATCCTTCACGGAAAAATGCAGATCCGTCGCCCCGGGTCCTTTGATATGCACCTTGTCGGTCTTTTCCAGCATAGCCACAAGCGCATCTTCGGCTTTTGCCATCCGGGGATAATCGAGCGTACAGACGTTGAAATAGAATTCTTCAAACGCTTCGCTGCTCATCCCCGCCTGTTGGGCCATGGAAGGCGTCGGCCAGCGCAGCACTACCCATTTGGTCTTGGGTACCCGGATGCGGGTATGCACTTTTTCGCTCCACAGAGTCTGATAGCGCTTCAGGTCTTCCGAAGAAACATCGGAGAGTTCACTGATATTCCAGCTGCCGCGAACACCGATATACGCCTGCATATTCTTCATACGGAAAGCTTCATAGTCGCCACTGAAGGCTATCTGCGCATCGCCGGCGTTGCGGTACAATTCCCGTTGAACGGCATTGGATTTCAGGGAAACAAAGGGATTTCCTCCGTGCTCACGAATGCTCTTTATCAGAAGTTTTACAAAGGACTCGGGAATATCGATAGCCTCAATGAGCACATTTTCCCCTTTCCGGACATTGGTAGAATAGCTGACCAGCAATTCCGCCAGTTTTTTTTCACGTTGATCAAACATTGCCGTTCTCCTTTATCAATATTTCGATTTCGTGCTCATTATACACTTTTATCCCTTCACGGTCAAAGTATTTCACCGTTATTCCCTTTCCCGGAACCGTAATTTTACGGAAAGTGCCGTCATAGATCTCCGGCTTACCGCAGGACGGCGAAAGACTTTTCATCAAGGCAAGATCCGACTGACCGATTCTGGCGATTAGCAGGGCGGCTTCAGCCCCGCGATGGAAGTTTGGACTGATATCCTTGCCTTCCGCATTCCGGATACGCCCGTCCACCTGAATTTCGGCGGGAATGCGCGGCGTCGGCAAGCCTCCCAACTGTTCGGGACAAAAAGGTATCAGGGTAAAATGGTTGATCAGACAATCCAGATCGTACTGTGCAAGCGGAAGTGATCGACCGTCGTAGCGACAGGCAATACCCAGCAAACAGGCGGAGATCAGTAAATTTTTTTTCTTTATATTCATGCGTGTTTTTCTTTCAGCAGCAGCAGAGCGGAACGCGGATCCAGAA
>Ga0172382_10013574_pt1 | contig 10479 bp, 12 predicted proteins | sample Leawel138RmetaG_FD_122245 | JGI IMG/M metagenome (GOLD analysis project Ga0172382, IMG submission 122245) | Leachate microbial communities from a municipal landfill in Southern Ontario, Canada - Leachate well 138R metaG | ecosystem: Engineered > Solid waste > Landfill > Unclassified | place...
ATTACAAACTTACAAGGTGGGGTTATGGGTGGCGGCCTATTAGGAGGCCTGGCTGGGTTGGCCGGTCTTTATGCGTTGGCTAAAAAAGGCAAAAACTTATCGGCAGACTCACAAGCGTCACTTGTACAGTTAGCCATGATGGCGCCTTTGGTAGGTGCAGGCGCTGGCGGCGCTGTTGCTTCTGGATATAATTGGCTACGAGGCGTTCCGGGCATGGAAGACGGTTGGTCATCACATATGTCGGCAGATATACCGAGGCTTGAATCTGTGATGCTTAATAAGCTAGGTGACCCTGCTTTGACTGAGATATTTAAAGCTATGCGAACTGGGACCGGAGAACGCCGCGCTATCCAAGAAGCTGCTATGCAGGATTACGGCGAAAATCTGTCACCGGAGACGTTGGCTAAATTACAAGCCATAGATCCTATGCAATATTTCGTATGACTAAAAAAGACTTTGCTATAGCGCTGTTGCGAGGTATACTTAGAATCGAGCTTCGGAAGTATCAAAAAGCTCAGAGTATGCCGGCGTTAAAGCGCAACCGCAAAAAGCGTGCATTTGAGGAGAGTAATATAAATATGAGTTATATAAAAACGAAACTAGCACAAGACGTGGCTGCGGCGGCTGCAAATAAAGCTCCGGCAGCACCCAAGGCGCCAAAGCCCGAAGTCGCATCCGGCACAGGGCCGCTTGCTACCGACGTAGCCAGCAACTTTAATCCGAGTTGGTCCATAATGCCCGACGCTGCAAATGCGTCTGGCACGATGAAAGTCCCAGATTATAATCCGTAAGCAAAGGCGTAAATTATATGACAGATTATAGCATTAGGCATAAATTGGCCAGTGACGTGTCTAGATATGCACATTTAAAATCTGGCCTTAAAGCCGGAGTAGGCATGGCAGGATTGCTCGGCTTGGCTGGGATACTAAATAAAGTGCTGCGTCGCGGAGCCTTGTCCATCCCAGAAGCTCTATCAGAGCCAGAGCCAGGGCCAGAGCTATCGCCAGACGAGCAGTATATGAAAGATTTGCGGACTAAGCACGAGGTGGAGAACGCCGTGCGAGAATTCGACTGGAATCACAGTCCTCCCGGAAGGAATCTGAGATGACAGATTATAGCAAAGATTTGCAGCTTTGGCAGACCTGGAAAGCCGATAAAAGCGATCAGAATCTCGAGCAGCTAATTAAGCAAGTTAACCCGATTATTCAAAGCCAGGTTAATAAATTAAGCACGAATAATATTCCAAGATCTGCTCTAGAAGCGCACGCAATTAATTTAGCTATAAATAGCCTGGACAAATACGATCCTAATAAGACGCAGCTTAATACGTATCTTACATGGCAGCTAAAGCCGTTGAATCGCTATGTATACAAGCATCAGAATATTGGTAAGATCCCCGAAAGCCGTATCGTGCATATAGGTGCTATTAACCGTGCTGAGACAGAATTAAACGAGCTTTACGGCCGTGCGCCAACAGATCAGGAAATAGCCGATCAGACCGGCATCGCGCTTCGTGACGTGAATTTAATCAAGAAAGAAAATCGGCAAGATTTATCTAAAGGCTTCGGTGCCGAAGACTGGCAGCGCAGTTACACGACTTACGACGATACGTTATGGCTGCTATGGGGGGAACTCGACGGGCGCGATCGTGAGATACTCGAATATTTGTATGGCATGAATGGCAAAGAAACTCTGGGGCCGTCTGAGATCGCAGGCAAGCTTGGCATCTCGCCCAGCCGCATATCACAGCTTAAAAATCGCATTGCTGATAAATTACTAAAATATCGCTTAGAAAGCGGAAGGATGTATTAATATGAAAAACGTAATCGATCATAATGGAAATGAGCGTGTGGCGCTTGAACTCGGCGACGAGATTGTAATTAAAATAAAGGCCACAGACGAGCAGGCCTTAGTCGCTTTCGGCTTATTTATAAATGGCGAGCGCGTTGAAAAATGCATGCAGCATTTTAAGTTAGACATATCATTAGATAATTATTTATTAGAGTATAGCTCTGCGCAGTTACGCGACGGCAAGTTAATATGCGACAGCAATAATAATCCAGAGCTCGAGCATGTAAGCATGAACATCATGCCTTTAACGAAAGAATTTATGTGTAAAAGCCAGGTTGAAGGATAATAAAAATGCTACGTGAGAAGCTCGCTGAAGACATAGCCGGGCAGGCGATTGACAAACTTAAGCCATTTATGTATAGCTTAGTCAGTCCGGAGAGGGCCAAGAGCTGGAAGAACTCTGAGGCAGAAGTCGCAAGAGATTTTGTCCGTATGAAACGACACTCACATACTCCGTATAAATTTTTTAATTTCGACAGCGTGTAATTATATAAGAAAGGCCTGACCTGTTGACCAAGAATAAAATTAAAAAAACTAAAGCGCCTAAGATCGATCTAAGCTTGCCCAGGGCACGCGGCTGCTTAAATTGCCCGAGATGGCATGCGTTTATGAAACTATCTTGGGAAAGCGATAAAACGCTATGTTCTGAGACAAGCTGTGTGATGCTTAATTTTGAAACTAAGCCCGAGGCTTGAAACTAAGCTTGCAGCTTGATATACTTAAGCGCCTTGGCAATGCTTTTGTTGCTGATTTTGATAAAATCTTTTATCAAATGGTTGCCTTGTAATTTTACGAATGCTACATAATGCCAGACTGTGCCAGGCGCGATATTTAAATTAATCGCCTGCTTAATATCTTTGTCGGCGAATAATTTTAGTATTTTATTCAAGAATTTTTTTATCTTGAGCGCTTGCAGCGCGTCGCCGATGTCTTTGTCGATCGCATATTGCCTGGCGTTTATGTTATTCTGCGTCTCGGCTAAGATATACGCCTGCTTGTTTATATTTTCGTCGTATTTCAAATCTGCAAATAAGTCGTAAATGCTTTTAAATAAAAATCCGAAATGCGTAAGTCGCATTGGTTCGGCAATTAATGCCTTATTATGCTTGCGTATATACTCGATATGTGCGTAAATTAAAATATTTTGCAATTTCGTCTTGCTTATGCTTAGCTGCTTTTCGTGCATGTATTTAATTATGTAATTAGCAACTGCTAACGTTGAACACGTAAAGCTCGGTGTTTTATTTTTTTTATTTTCGCTCTCAGACTCTAACTGATGCATCGAAGTTAAACTTGCTCGCTTCCCCAGATTCGTTCTCGACTAAAACGTCGATCCTTACTGTCCCTGTCGACAAATCTATATCGATCCCCAACAACGTCATTTTTTTCAAACGCTCGTGCTCGTTGATAAATTTATCGACTTGCTCACGTAATATCTGTTCTTCAGATGTCTTAATTATATAAGCTATATCGGCATTTAGCCTCGGGATATCGCTTTTATTCAGGCTACGTCCAGATAAAGCCAAAATACTGCCGCCGTATTCGGGACGTAAATAATCCTGTCCGGCTGTGCTTAAGATCGTCTTAGCTGCAAGCTGCACGAGCAGCTCGATATGCGCATTGCGCGCAGGTAATAAATTAAACCCAAACGTCACTCGTCGTGTCACAGGGTCGATTCTCATTATATTTATATCTGGCATAATTTACTCTCCCTTACGATTCGTGACGAGCTTTATATATTCGTCTAATAGGCGCTTCTTAGGCTCGAGTATTTCCTTGATGTATAAATCCAGGCTTTGCACGGCCATGCTTTTTTGCAAGTCTAAATCCGTTACGAACATGTCCATTATTTCTCGTGTATGCTCGCCGTTTACGAAATCGAGTAACGTCGTCAGCATGCCTAATTCTGTCGTCGTGATATTCGGATCTTTCATAGCATCGTTTATGGCCTGCTGACAGGCACCGATTTTCGTAAGTAACGCCGGGTTGTCTAACGAGCGTGTAAAAGTTAATAAGTTGCCTTTGACCATAGCTTCCATCGGAGTCGGCGCTACTTTTTTCAAGGCTGCTATTGCATTTAATGCCGGCTCACTGAACGTAGGCTTAAAAGACTTGACGGCCGTAAGCAAGTCACCGATATGCACAGTTACTTCGGCAGATTTTTGCGCTATGCGCGTGCCTATCGTTAATATATTCGCTATGCTAGGCCGCTTGCCAGCGTTTAGATTGCTAATATTTTTAGCCAGATCTTCGGTAACTTTCACGATAGTTTTTATATCATTTTTAAATATGCGCAGCGCCTCGTTCGGGAAAGTATTTACAAAGTTAAGCGCCGTGTTTTTTAAGTTATTAAATTCAGTCTCGATCTCGCTAAAAGCCGGAATTACATTTTTGATATTCTGCTTGCTCATCCGGCCCAGCATGCCTTTAATATAGCTTACTTGCGATATAACAGCATTCACTGACTGTGTGAGCGCTTGGGCATTGCCAGACTTAGCGGCATCGATTGCCGATTGCGCCAGGCCTAATACGCGGCTGCCATTGTTTATGATTTTACCAAAACTCTCATGCATGACTTTGCTAATATCTAAATTCTCAAAGCTGCTTTTCATGTTTTGTAAATCGCTGCCATAAGATTTTAGGCTATTTATTTTGTAATCTATTTCGTCTACGGCGCTTAAATAGCTACGTATATTATTAAATGCAATCGCAGGGTTCTTAACGCCTTCGGTGCCGAAGTTATTTATCAAGCTTTCGGCATTTGTCATAATCTCGTCGATCACATTATTAGAAAAGCCATTAGTTGCTTTGATGTTATTTATTAGCTTTATCATTCGAGTGTACATTTGCTGGCTGTCGTTTATAATTTGATCTGTATTATTTAAAATCTTATTAACGAAGTCTTTACTCGAATCAGCTTCGACGCTATTTAGATAATTTGCGATTTCGTTTATATGCGAAGTAACCGAGTTTTTGAGGCTATTTATGCCTGAGATTAAATTATCGCCTTCAGCGGCAATTAAATCGCAGCCTTCTTTTACGATGCCCTGGAAAAAATCTGGTAAATACTCGCTGTTTAAAACTGACGCCGTCAATGCTTTGAATTTATTATGCATCGTGCCAACGGCTGTAATGCTATCAAGCTCTCGTATCGGGATTTCAGACAACGTTTGCGTATGTATTTTTTCGATTTCGTTAGCTAAAAAATTAACGTCTGAGCTGTTTAGTATGCTTACGAACTCGTTAAGAGAGTCCGTAAATTCTTTTAAGACTAATTCGGTCTGAGATTTGCCGAAAGTCAAAACGCGCTGGACTTGCTTGAGCTGCCCAATGCGCTTATCGATTAAGCCTTTAACTTGCAATACTTCTTGTGAGAATTTACTTTCTGCCATGCCTTTAATATAGCGCGCGTGGCTTTTTATTGCAAGGGATAAACATATTCTGTTATAAGATAGATAATCTTACTTAAGGAGCAGGTTACCATGCGTGTATTTTTACGAAAAAATATAGCCGAAACACAGAGCTTTATTCAGAGCAAAATTATTGCAAATAAATCTCAAAGCTTGCAAGAGGCTATTGCAAATGATTTAGCGATTATCCCAGAGCTCGATCGCTATTTTATTAATAAGTATTTATTACATATTTGCGAATTGAATTTCAAAGACTTTCCAAGTTTCGAGCTCGTAACAGACTGGCTTTCCGAAGGCGTTATGCAATTAATAAGCAGCTTAAAATATGATACGCGACCGCAGCCACATAATATTTTAATCATGCTGTCAACCAGGATTAATTTTGAAATAAATCTGCTGCGCAATTTTAATTTGCCCGGCATTTTATTCTCGGAATGTACTGATGGATTGTGTGAGGCCGTTACAGCCTCTCATCCGAAAATGAAAAAGCTGCGTTTAGTATCTTTTGGGGCCGGGCTATTCGAATATATTTTACGACATAAGCATTCAGATATTTTTGTCAGCAATCATTTGGCTTATGAAATATCAGATATGACAAGCGCAGCAAAAGAAATATATAATGTCTTAAAGCCACCCATGCTAACAGATAGCTTTATGTCTGACATGAATATTTCGCCGTTAATTATCGCCGGCAACAGCGCACTGACTAATATTCCCAAGAATATAGCCAAGCATTTAGATCGCAATGCCGCACCGATTTTGTTGCTGTCAGAGACTACCCGGCAAAAGCCAGAGCTTGAAACTATAAAAGGCGCTGTAAGGCATAGCGTTAAAAATATAGAGGCGTGTGAGCTATCTCCAGTCGTAGCGCTATCTTATCATAATAAGCTGCACGCTGGGACCCTTGATAAGATACACGAAAAACTAAATAACTTATATGGCCCCGCCCCCGAAGCTTGGGAAATAGAGTTAGACACGCTCAGTACTGACGTAATTATCAAATATAAATCACATAATACGCTTAGCGTAGTAAATCATATGCGATGCGAGTATATTGGTCATTAGCCTTCGGCAAATACGTCAGGTGATCCGGTAATGCAAACACCAGTTCCACAGGGCACGATATGTATATCGCCAACCCTGTGGACTGGTATGTTATTTGCAAACGTCATTTCGCTGCCAGTAAGTGCATATGATATTACACAATGTGGGCAGGTGCTTATTCCCAAATCTCCGATGCGCATCATATTAAGCTCGTTTGCAAACACGTTCGGAGACGCATCAAAATGCACGCTGATCCACCCATGCGGGCAGCACTCGGCACCGACTGAGCATATGCCAACAGACAAGTCTGTTATGCGCGATATATTCGGCCCTGAATCTGGCATTATTTTTTCTGGGTTAACGCAGCTACTTCGGCCTTAGTCAGGCCAGCGAGAGCTTCTCGTATAGCTGCAATTTTTTTAGCATCGACGGCATTTTCGTCTTTCTCTTCTGCCGCAGCTGTCTCTGGAGCAATATAATGCTGCATTATTTTAGCATATAATTCGCTGTCTTCATCGACGACGATTGCCCATATAAACGTACTGGCATTAAAATTTATCACACATGTCGATGCTTTGCCATTTTTGGCTCGAGCCGGGGCTGCAACGTTATTGATCGACGTCATGCTTGTTTGATCCTGCGACGGATAAGTGGCGATCTCAAAGCAATAACCCAGGCCTTTATAGCTGTCTTTGATAGAATTTAAGTTTAACGTCTCGTTCTCGAATACATAAGTGCGCACGCCGTTAGATACTAATATCATTTACGTCTCCCGATTAAAGTCTTTATAGCATCAACCAGGCCGTGTTCGAATTTTCCTATGCTGCGGCCGGCTTTGCCTAACGACGATAATATCGGATTTACACGCACTTTGTCAAGTAAAGCTTTCTCAGGCACGGCGCCTTTTGCAATATAATTTTGCAAAATCTTGGCTATGTCGTCTGCGTTTTCGTTTATATATTTTTCGTTTAAAATTACGTCACCGAGCTCAGTGCCTAAGACTTTTCGGAAAAACTTATCTTCGCCCAGGATAGCCCGGAACCGGCTATTTAACTCTTTTGCAGCCTCAGGAGCAACGCGAGCTTGTAAATTACTTTCTCGTAAAGGCACGGCCGGTGAGGCGTGATTTGCAATTAATCCTAAGCTGCCAATATCAGCCGCACCACGGCGATTATATGCGCCGCCTTGCATTGGAGCACGGTTGCCATCAAGACCGGCCAGCGTCTGCATCTCAGCCAGTTCGTGGGACTTAATTAACTTATCTAAGCCGGACTCACGTAAGCTTTTTGCGTTTATGCCTAAATTACCAAGCTCTTTGCGATTGATGTCTATATCAGATAATAGCTTATTTAAGCTGTCTAAATGCCCTCGTCGGGAATAACCCGGGATATCTTGCACGGACTTTAGCTCTTTGGCTATGTCGCCACGCAAATTTTTTAAAACATCTTCGTCGAGCAAGTCACCTGAATAATAACCACGCATGTCGCCATAGCCGCTTTGCGTCGGTTGCCTATAACTGCTGCCTGGCGTAGCGCTTAAATTAAAACTCAAAGGCACTTCTTTCTCAAGGGCGCCAGCTAAATTCTGGCCTTTTAGATCGCCGCTTATAGCTTTAATTTGGCTGTTAATATAATCCCGGTCAATATTAATCAGGCCCTTGTTTTGTTCTATTGCAGATATAGCTTCGGTCAAATGCTTGTCTCTCAGCCGCCTGATGCCTTCGTCGATGCCGGCACCAGCAGCATAACCAGCGATGCCGCCACCAACAGATAACGGCTCGGTTTCGTCACCTAGTGCATAAGATCCGGCTAAGGCCGCAAGTAATCTCTGGGGAAGCTTATACTGCCCAGCGCCACCAACGACGTCCAAGGCCCGCGAATTAATAACATTATCGCCTTTAAATAGATCTTGAATTATCTTGCCGCCCGGCACGAAATTGCCTTTGGCATTGCTCCGAGTTTTATCAAGCTTATCGGCTATGCTGATAAACTCTGGGCTGTCAGTTATGTAATTAAATAAGTCGGCCTGATTAAACGCTGGCATAGTTATCTTTTCCTAGGTAATTTACCGTAATATCACCGTCCCAGAACGTGCAGATTCTAGGGACAATTAAACTGTCCGGAGAAGTATCGAGTAATATATCTCCGTTGCGTGTATGCCGCTCGGCCGAGATTTCCATGGGCTGCAGTACTTTTTGAGCGCCGACTGAATAGGCAATGGCAATTAAGTCTGAGACTTGTACTTCGAAGCCAGCCGGTATGCCGCGGATAAAGCCCCGCAGACTTTCCTCGAGCTCAGGTAATTCGGTTTCAGCGAGATAGCTCATAGAAAAGCTTATGAACACGGGCTCGAATGCACGGATCATAAAATCTGCTACGACAACGCGCTCAACGTCGCCATCGACGACACGCTGTATGGCCTTCATCTCAGGAACCCAGGTAAAATTAATCTTAAATGGCGTATTCGGCATATAGTCGGCTACGACGCTATCAGAAAATTCAATCGCGATGCTTTCTTTGACCGAGAACCTCGTCCAGCTGTCGCGTGATAATATATTATATTGCGCTACGGGCATTAAAAATATGCCTGTTTCAGATTCAGACACAGGCTCAAGTAATTCGATCGAATTTATTTTTAAAATAGGCACGTAGCCAGAGAATCTTGCGTCGGTAATTTCGAAATATTTGCCGTCGGGATAAATTATTTTGCTATCTTCGACGGGCTTGCGTGTTTTTATGTAAACGTCGCTTTTGCCTCCGATATGGTCGTCGATAATATCAATATAATCCCGTTCCATTTCAGGATCACGATACCCAATCGTCCGCATATCTGATATTACCGGGAACATTTCTGGCAACGTTGCTTTGGCGCCTTTTTTCGTGACGATATCACGGACTGTAATGGCCCAACGAGCTTTTTCTTTCAAGGCATAATTGCTCTCTGCCGTAGCGCCGCCGGTAATTTCATACGGATTCGTGAAATTAAGCGTCCCCGGAGGCATGGGCATGGTGCTAAGCGTAATCGAGTTAGCGGGCATATTATAAAGCGAGTCCGGCACTTCGGCATCAACTACGATGTCATAATAATAAGCGCCGTTGTCATAATTTAATAGCATCTCATCTTTAGTTATGCTGATCGTGGCCCGGTTATAAAATTTGTAATTATTGCGAGTCCTAAATTCATGCTCGGCATAAATAATCGAGTCCGTCGGCTCGGAGAAATATATGCGAATAATGCCCGACGCTCGTGTGCCATAGTTACGATACACAAAAACGTTAGACGCTAGTAAATCAGCATCTTCCTGGGATAAATTCTCCAGCCTATCAAAAGCCAGACGCTCACGTATAAGTTCGAGCTCAGTGTGATACGGCGACATGATAAGATCTAATGGCTTAACGGCCAGATCTTTAATCGCCGAACCTTCACGGCTGGCTAGTATGCGGCCGTCAGACGTCTCGATGCCTTTGGCAACCATGCCAATTATGTCTATTTCGGTTAACGGCACGATCTCGGTCATACGAGTAGCACGGGCCAATAACGCAGGTAGATCATCTTCGGTTATAAGCGCCGTCTTTTCGAAATAGCCCATATCGGGCCCAGAGCCCATATAATCATCGCCTGGGAATAGATAGCCAGTATCAACACAAGGGCTATAATCAGTCAATGCAAAATTATTCTCAGATTCGTTTACAAATCTGGGATCGACATTGCGTACGAACTGCGATGTATCCAACGTAGCGTTGTTATTTATGAACTTAAATTCTGTGTTTCGGTAATACACGCTATATTTAAGCGTGATATTAGATTCTATTTCAGAGCGCAGTGCGGTCTCGTTTTGAAATAATATGCAATTATAAAACTCTCCGCCGGAACGGGTTTTTGCGTATATGCCCTGTTCGCAGTTTACGATTGTAATATTGCGGGCACTGTGTATAATGCTTTCGTTATCAAGCATGATTGCTGCGAATTCGCAATTATAAATCAGCAGCTTCTTAATAGTAATCTTATTAGAGCGTATAGCATGGTCGAAATATATCCCGTAGCCCAAATCGTGCATTACGACATTTTTTATCTCGTACTCAGGTGGCGAATTATCGAATTCGACTTTAATGCCAATCATTTTATCGTGATAATCGACATGAGAGTCGATAAAATTGCTGGCCTCGAAATCGTC
>Ga0172382_10013575_pt1 | contig 10477 bp, 10 predicted proteins | sample Leawel138RmetaG_FD_122245 | JGI IMG/M metagenome (GOLD analysis project Ga0172382, IMG submission 122245) | Leachate microbial communities from a municipal landfill in Southern Ontario, Canada - Leachate well 138R metaG | ecosystem: Engineered > Solid waste > Landfill > Unclassified | place...
CGCGTGAAGGCGCTGGAGGAAGACCTTGGCATCCTCCTGTTCGAGCGTCATGCGCGCGGCGTTAGGTTGACCGAGGCCGGACGCCATTTCATCGAGCGCATCGCTATCAGCGTCGATCAACTCGACCATGCGGTAAAGACCGCAGGTATGGCGGCGGCGGGGGAATGTGGTCGCCTGCGCATTGGCATCCATGCGTTGATTCCCCGCAGCTTCCTCGCCGAGCTGATCGGGCAGTATCGGGAAAACCATCCCGGCATCGAGGTCGAAATCACCGAGTGCACGGCCCGCGATGCGGTCATGCAGCTTCGTGCCGACCGGATGGACGTGGCGTTCGTCGCAGGCACGCCCGAACTGCCGGATTGCCATTCCCGCCTGATCTGGACAGAATCGGTGGTCGCCGTTCTGTCGGAGCAGCACCGACTCGCCGGGCAGCTGGCAATCACTTGGGCCGATCTGGCCGACGAAACCTTCCTTGTCCGCCATGGCGGCACCGGCCCGCAGGTGCATGACCATATTGTGCTGCGCCTTGCCGGTCGCTGGCCCGCGTCGTCGGTCCTGCGTTTCGATGTGGGGCGCGGCACGCTGCTGTCCATGGTCGGGCAAGGCTTCGGCGTCACCATCGTGGGAGCGGCTACGTCGCTGCTGCAACCATCCGGCGTTGTCTTCGTCCCGTTCGCGGATGAGCCGGAACCAGTTCCGTTCTCTGCCATCTGGTCGCCGTTCAACCGTAGCGCCGCACTCCGCAATCTGCTGACGCTCGCAAGAGACATGGGACGGCTGGTCCGGGCGGACTGATTTCCCCTACGATGCGTTTCGGCAGCCAGCATAGGCGCCAGCAACGGCGATGCCGAGGCAACCCGTCCTGTTTGCGCCCGCAGGGCAACCGCATAATCGGCCAATACGTCGATGGCGTGGCCTTCGGTCAGCGCCGCGCCCAGCGTCGCGTGTTGCTGGTGTGGAACCGCCTGATCCTGCCGGGTGGGCGTTCCATCGTCCTTGAGCGCCTGCCGGGCGCAGACTCCAGCGCTATGCCGGTGTTGAGAATGGCGTCGATTACCATTGGTGGGATCTGATGAAGGTCGCAGCACTATCCACGCTGCTTGGCATGGGCACGGAGCTGGCGACCAGCGACGAGAACCGGCTGATCCGCGCCATCCGCGACGGGGGGCAGAATGCCGTCAATCAGGCGGGCCAGCAGATCGTCCAGCGCCAGTTGCAGGTCGCCCACGACCATCCGGCCCGGCTTCCCGGTCAGGATCATCGTCACCCGCGACCTTGTGTTCGAACCGGCAGGAGGTTGACCATGACCAAGCTGAAACCCGGCCCGCTGCCTGCTGCCCGCCGCCGATGCGTCAGGCTCATCGTGCCCATGCTAGAGTGTTTCATTGCCACGGATCGGCGAGTGCAAAGGCCTGGCGGGCCTTTCCACAGAACTGCGTCTGGTTACTTCTCCGACCATAGTTCGATCGCTGCATGCGGGAAGCAATTGGTCTAAAATCGGATATTCCAGGAAGCCGTCACCGGTGACTTTCTAGTAGAAAACAGGTGATGAATGGTTGTTTCATCGGCAAGTCGAGAGAACACATGCTAGGTACGACTTTTATCGGCCGAGAATATCAGGTACCAGAACAAGGCAACCTCACAGCCGGAGGCGTGAATCCCGCTATAAAGATGGCGGTCATACCCGCCTAGAACGAACCCGTACCGCCGATAGAAATCACAGGCCGCAGCATTGTTTGACTGGGTCTCAAGTCGCACACCTGCTAGCTTCAGAAGACGAGCCCACTCGACGGCAGCATTCATCAAAGCGCTTCCGAGTCCATTTCCGCGTTGAGATGCGTCAACCGCGATGTCCTCGATTACTGCAAAGCCATTCCACCCCTGCGACACGGCAACATAACCAACAGGGGCGCCGCTTACCTCCGCGATGAAAACTTCAGCGTCTGACTTTCCCAGGTATTCGATCAACTCATCCGAATCGTAGCCATAGTTCTTCAGATACGGCGTATCGACAGAAACAGTCTGCCCGGTCTCATATGGCTCTGCAAGCTCTGCGACGACCTCGAACGAAAAGTCACATTGAGCAAGCCTCTTCAAGCAAGCAACGCTTGCGCGACGAACGCTCACGTCAACTCCTCGTACGGATGGTGGCGGCATGTATCACACTCTCTTCATGTTACTATCGAACCCATATGTAGTGTCGCGCCTGCTCCTGCGTTAGTCTTGGTACACGCCGACTGAAACGAAATCAGCGATGTCTGCTATTGGGCTTTGGCCTCCTGAAACCGGAAAGGAAGCAAAGAGCCTCCAGACTCGTCGTAGACCTGATTCCTAGCTAGAGGGCCGCCAGCACATAGACCCGAATGCGGCAAGCTACAGGTCGCCGACTGCCCTCCAGGGCTCGCATAACTCCGGGGGCTTACAGCGCCCCGGAATCCGCAGTAGGGCCGGTTCATTAGGCTTGCGTCAAGAAACTCTCCAACTGACCCAGCACGATATCCCAGTTCTGCTTAGACCTGTCAGCAAGCTCCTGTGTTGGATTATTGCCTTGCCGAACAAAGACACGGCAGCCGTCAGCGTCAGGAAGAACTTCAAACGCCAGCGTATTGTGCCCATTGGGAACAGCGTGACCAGAGTCGGTTTCCCGCGCCACGATCATAGAAAGCAAGCGCGGTGGTTCCAGCGCCGTTATAGTTCCGCGGTCGAAAAACACCTTGTCTTCCCACTCGTAGCGGTAGGAAATGGAGCCTCCAACGACACCAGAGCTTTCGACCTGCGCCCCGAACATATACTGCCGAATCTTCGTTGGATCGGTGAGAGCACTCCAAGCGACCTCGGGTGTTACCGGAATAAACCGGGACGATTCAGATTCGTAAAGCGATTGCATAAGAAGTTCCTCGTTGTAGGGTGTCCGCTTCTAAGCTGGAACTCAGGGGGCGTATTGAAGATTTCCGCAGATCGAACAGAGCTACTATTCCCGACTGATGAAGGGATATTGCAGCCCGCCGCAGAACGGCCAGCGTTGCGGATGGAGCGCTTTTCGCCGCCACCGTCGCTGCTACCGTTCCTGGATCACTTTTGGGTAGCAGAATGGTCGGTTCCGCCGGGAACTTCTTTCCCGGTAGATATCGTGGCAATGCCTTGCGTCAATCTCGTGCTGGCGGGCGATACGGCGATGTTTGCTGGCGTCAAGACTGAGCGCCAATGCCATATGCTTGGCGGCTCGGGACGCATTGCCGGCCTGCGCTTCAAGCCTGGCGGGTTCTCCCCGTTCTTTAATCAGCCGGTCGCCAGAATAAGGAACCTTGAGATTTCCGCCGAGAAGCTGCACGCGTCGCTAAGCTGCACATGGGCGCAGTCGGTCATGTCGAGGACCGACTTCGGAGCGGCGGCGATTACAGTATTCGACGCAATCGCGAAGCTGCCGATCCATCGGCCAACGAAGACCGAACTGGTGGAGCAGATTCTCAAGAGATGCTGGCGCCAACCCGAGCTTTCCATTGAAGCTATCGCCAAGTCATCTTTGATGAGCGTTCGCACTCTAGAAGCATTGTTCCATGATACTGTCGGCGTGAGTTTGGTCTGGATTAGACGTCAGATACGCGCCATTTCCGCGATGCGTATGGAAAACAGGGAAAGCGGATGGGCAGATGTTGCTCATCAGCTTGGCTATAGTGACCAGGCGCACATGACAAACCAGTTTCGTCAGGTAGTCGGCGTCCCTCCCAGGACGTTCTTCCGAAAAATCAGACGCTAAATTCGCGCCCTTCGCTGCCACACCAAGGCAGCTTACTGGACACTTGCGCATATACGATGGGTGCCGTCAGCGCATAGGCGCAAAATACGGCACGCTACAGCCCTCCATGGTTCGCTTAACTCCGGCGCTTGAGAGCACCGGAACGGGCGTTGTGCAGGGCCGATTGGCGTCGCGACAGTGGGATGGCAGAGAGGATTGGAAATTTGAGTTTGACGTTATGCGGCGCACCCTCCGTGCTGTGCTAAACAGCAGGAGGTTAGACTGCGCGCTCCCTCGCAATCTTCGATTTTAGTCGATTCACGGAGCGCGCGGTTGCTTCAAGGTAGCTGGCCCAAAGGTCCAGAAGATCAACTGTGCGGGGGACAGCCTGATCATCCGGCATGTCCGCCGCAAGCTTTTGGAGAAATTCCTTATTAGCGCTAAGTCTCTCATGTAGGGATGCAAGGAGGTCTTCGGCACGGCTTGGGGACAGTTGGCCGAGGAACGCGATCCCAGCGCTCAGTTGAGGAAGGTCGAAGCTTCCGAGAGCTTCTTCGAGTAGGCCAAAAAACTCTGTCTCACCGTCGGGTGCCATAGCGAAAATTATTCGCTCTGCGCCCCGTTCACCCACTTCACTGCCAGAGGTCTCTAGTTTCCCTTCTTTGTGGAGCTGTGCGAGCGCGTGGTAAACTGACCCCGATCTTACAGTCGTCCACGTCTCTACGCGCCATTCTTCCAGTTGGCGTCGCACCGCATACCCATGTGCCGTTCCAAGATGTCGGATCGTGCCCAGCACGAGGAGACGCGTCACGTTCATACTGCCCACCCTTCCAAGCAAAAATTATAGCCAAACTTGGCCAAACATGCTATCACGTCTTTGACCAAATTTGGCTAAAGGAGCTTTGCTATGCCGTCTCTGGATGCGATCAAGGCAGACATTCTGTCACTCGGCCCCGACATCCACGTTGATACGACCACTCCCGATCTCTTTTTCTTCATAGGTGACGAGAGACGTATGCCCTTCGCCACCATTGTCACACATGACACCGACTTTGACGGCTACGCCCAACTCGACCGCGATGGAGCATTTCGACTGAACATTTCGCTCGACAGGCACACTTTTGCGACCCTTTTCCCAGAGCACAACTCTCGTGCGGCGTTAGAGGCTGCTAATTTCGACTACGCGACCCGAGACAGTATCCTGCCTCATCCAGTCTACGGGCGGATGCATTGGGTTTGCTCCATCAATCCCGATAGCTCCTATCCGCAGTGCCAAGCCCTTCTTCGTACTGCATATGAATTGGGTCGCCGCTGAAGCTCCATGGCTCGGGAGAGATCGCTATGCGAAGGCGTCCTTCCAAGGTTGAGCGAGGAAATGGGTCGCTCGGGTCACATGGTTGGGCGTCGCGCATTCCCCTTGCATCGCTGATTCAGACGCTTGCCGTCGCCGAGTATCTGAACTTCCGCCATGCCGCCAACGCACTCGGCGTGGCGCAATCCAGCGTTAGCGCCCGCGTGAAGGCGCTGGAGGAAGACCTTGGCATCCTCCTTTTCGAGCGCCATGCGCGAGGCGTCCGGCTGACCGGGGCCGGACGCCACTTCGTCGAACGTATCGCTGAAGCCGTCGATCAACTCGGCCATGCGGTGAAGACCGCAGGCATGGCGGCAGCCGGAGAAAGCGGCAGACTGCGCATCGGCATCCATGCCCTGACCCCCGGCAGTTTCATCGCCGAACTGATTGCACAATATCGGGAAGGCCATCCCGGCATTGAGGTCGAGATCACCGAAGGCACGGCCCGCGATGCAATTATGCAGCTTCGCGGAGACCAGTTGGACGTGGTATTCGTCGCCGGGAAGCCCGAACTGCCTGACTGCCACACCCGCCCGATCTGGGCCGAACCGCTTGTTGCCGTGCTGCCGGAGAGGCATCGCCTTGCCGGACAACCAGCAATCACCTGGGCCGATCTGATCGGCGACACCTTCCTTGTTCGTTATGGTGGCACGGGGCCGCAGGTTCACGATCATATCGTGCTGCGTCTCGCAGGGCGCTGGCCCGTTCCGTCGATCCTGCGCTTCGACGTGGAGCGCGGCACGCTGCTGTCCATGGTCGGACAGGGCTTCGGCATCACCATCGTCGGCGCGGCCTCGGCGCTGCTGCCGACAACCGGCATCGTCTTCCTGCCCTTCGCCGACGAGCCAGAGCCGGTTGCTTTTACCGCCGTCTGGTCGCCGTTCAACCGCAGCGCCGCGCTGCAAAACCTGCTCGACCTCGCAAGCAAAATGAACCGTGACAGCGATTCGCCCAATCGGTTGCGCGGTGGCGCTCGGACGGCACGATAACGGTGAAGGCGATCCGTCCTATTTGCCGCCGATAGTATCCGGCAGCCCTCCGGCATCCTCTTTCCTATTGCCCCTCCTGATTTTGCCTACTCTCTGATCGGCTCCGTCTCTTTTGCCGACTGGAGCCTGCATTGCGCGGAGGCCGAATCCTTTGGGGTCAGATTGCCGTAGTCTTCGCCATCGTTCTGGTGATGACGTGGGCGGCGACCCAATGGGCTGCCTTCCGCCTCGGCTTCCAGCCGCAGCTTGGAACACCGTGGTTCGAGCTGGTTGGTCTGCCGGTCTATTATCCGCCGGCCTTCTTCTGGTGGTGGTTCTCGTTCGACGCCTATGCGCCCGCGATCTTCGTCGAGGGTGGCATCATCGCCGTATCGGGCGGCTTCCTCGCCATCGCCGCCGCCATCTTCATGTCGATCATTCGGGCGCGGGAAGCGCGCAACGTCGCTACATACGGATCGGCGCGATGGGCCGAGGACAAGGAAATTCGCAGCGCCGGCTTGCTCGATCCCGATGGCGTAGTGCTCGGCCGATACGACCGGGACTACCTGCGCCATGATGGTCCCGAGCATGTCCTATGCTTCGCCCCGACGCGCAGCGGCAAAGGCGTCGGGCTGGTGGTGCCGACGCTGCTGACATGGCCGGCATCCGCCATCGTCCACGACATAAAAGGGGAGAACTGGACGCTGACAGCGGGCTTCCGCGCGAAGCATGGCCGCGTGCTGCTGTTCGATCCGACCAACGCCAGATCGTCGGCCTACAACCCGTTGCTGGAAGTCCGACAGGGCGAATGGGAAGTCCGCGACGTGCAGAACATCGCGGATATTCTGGTGGACCCGGAAGGGAGCCTCGACAAGCGCAACCATTGGGAAAAGACCAGCCATTCGCTTCTGGTCGGCGCGATCCTTCATGTTCTCTACGCGGAGAAGGACAAGACGCTGGCGGGCGTCGCCAACTTCCTGTCTGATCCGCGCCGCCCGGTCGAAGCGACCTTGCGCGCGATGATGGACACGCCGCATCTCGGCGAGGCCGGCGTCCATCCCGTCATCGCGTCGTCGGCCCGCGAGCTGTTGAATAAATCCGAGAACGAACGGTCGGGCGTGCTCTCCACCGCCATGTCGTTTCTCGGCCTCTACCGCGATCCCGTGGTGGCGCGGGTGACGGCACGCTGCGATTGGCGCATTGCCGATCTGGGCGGCAGCCGCCAGCCCGTCACGCTCTATCTGGTCGTGCCGCCGTCCGACATAAACCGCACCAAGCCGCTCATCCGCCTGATCCTCAACCAGATCGGCAGGCGGTTGACGGAGGAATTGACCACCTCCGGCAAGCGGCATCGGTTGCTGTTGATGCTGGACGAGTTTCCCGCGCTCGGCCGTCTGGATTTTTTCGAGTCCGCCTTGGCCTTCATGGCGGGCTACGGCCTCAAGGGCTTTCTGATCGCGCAAAGCCTCAACCAGATCGAGCGCGCCTATGGCCCGAACAATGCAATTCTCGACAACTGCCATGTGCGCGTCAGCTTCGCCACGAACGACGAACGCACCGCCAAGCGGGTGAGCGATGCGCTCGGCACCGCGACCGAGCTGCGCGATTCCACCAACTATGCCGGGCACAGACTGGCTCCATGGCTCGGGCATTTGATGGTTTCCCGGCAGGAGACGGCCCGGCCGCTGCTCACGCCGGGCGAAATCATGCAGCTTCCGCCCACCGATGAAATTGTCATGGTCGCGGGCACGCCGCCGATCCGCGCGACCAAGGCGCGCTATTTCGAAGATGCTCGGTTTCAGGAACGCATCCTGACCCCGCCCGATCTGGTCGCCGCTCCACTGGCGCCCAGCCCATCCGCCGATGATTGGTCCGGCCGCGTGGTCGCGGCGGAAAGCGGTTCCGCGACGAGCGCCGCAGATGGGGCCGAAGGCGATCCGGCCAATGCCGGCATCCGCCGCGAGCCGGAATTGCCCGAGCATGAGGAAATCGTCGCCCCGCCGTCATCGCCCGAGCAAGAGTTCGAGTTGCTGGACGACGAGCCGGACGTTGACGCGGCCAAGGCCCGCGCCATGCGCCAGCGCATGAGGATGGTGGCGCGGCAGGTGGCATTGAATCCCGATGACGGAATCGACCTTTGAGGACACGCCCATGGCAACCAGAACCCGCCTGAATATCTATTTCGACCCCGCGCTCATTCCGCAGATCGAGGCGATGGCGTTGCGCCGCTCGGTGGCGCTGCGCCGCAATGTCTCGAAATCCGCAATCGTGGAGGCGGCGGTCATGTCCTATCTGTCCGGCGATGCTGACGACCAGCTTGAAGCCGCCATGTCGCGTCGCCTGGACAAGCTCGGCCGCCAGATCGACACCCTCGACCTGGATCTCGCCGTCCTTGGCGAGACGGTCGCGCAGTTCATCCTTTTCTGGATGACCATCACTCCACCACTAACGGGAGCTGCACAATCCGCTGCTCGCGCGAAAGGCGCGGAACGGTTCGAGGGCTTCATGCAGAACCTCGGCCGGCGTCTGGCGACGGGGGACAGGTTCCTCAAGGAGCTGTCGCGCGATATCGTTCCCGATCAGATCCCAACCGACTTTGATGAAACCGACAGGGATTAGTGTTGGGTTTCGACCCTACTGCTGTCGTTCATTGGCTTGATCGCAGCGCCCCAAACCGAGTATAGAATGGCAGAAAAAAATATGCCGCAGATTTTGGGATTTTCGCGACGAAGGTGTGTATTTGAATTTGGAATACGGATTGCTTGAAGATTCTCGTGCATGGGTTCCCATCAGGAGCGGGGAATCCGGTGATTTCGTCTATCGCCGTCACGATGATCTGGCCTACGCAAAGATAGCCTCGCGCGAGCGGATTGCAGACCTTGCGGGCGAGCGCGACCGCCTCGCTTGGCTGCACGGCAGAGGCGTGGCCTGCCCCGAAATAATCGCCTGGCGAGAGACGGAGGAAGGGGCTTGTTTGACGATGACGGCAATTCCCGGAGTGCCGGCGGCCGATCTATCGGGAGTCGACCTGCTCAAAGCGTGGCCTTCAATGGCGCAGCAGCTTGGCATCATGCACAACCTGCCGGTCGCTCAATGTCCATTCGAACGCAGTTTGTCGCGAATGTTCGCGTGCGCCGTGGATGTGGTATCCCGCAACGCCGTCAATCCCGACTTCCTGCCCGATGAGGACAAAACCAAACCACAGCAGGAACTCTTGACGCGTGTAGAACAAGAGTTGACGGTTCGGCTCGACCAAGAGAGCGCCGATATGGTCGTCTGTCATGGTGACCCCTGTATGCCCAATTTCATAGTGGACCCTCAAAGCCTGCGATGTTCGGGAGTGATCGACTTGGGGCGGCTCGGAACGGCAGACCGCTACGCCGATCTGGCGCTTATGGTCGCCAACGCCGGGGAGAGTTGGGCAGCGCCGCATGAAGCGGAGCGCGCTTTCGCCATCCTGCTCGACATACTGGGGATCAACGCGCCAGATCGCGAACGCCTTGCTTTCTATCTGCGCCTTGACCCGCTGACTTGGGGCTAGTGTCGCAGAAATCCTAAGTTTTGCGACAAAATCGCCGGCGCTGATTTTGTAGGGAAAAAGCTGTCGCGACAATCAGGCATGAAAATCTAACTTGCGCGACAGATTTTTGCGACACTGAACGACCGCTTCACCCTCTGTCGGCCCGGAAGCTGCCATTCTATTCTCCACCCCATCTTAGATGCTACCCATCCTATTTACCGCCGATAGCCGTCGATCGCCGCATACAGCTAGATACTTATTGAACCGGCCGCATTTCGGTCTCTCTTAATCGACCCCGATCCCGGGGATCGCCTGTCGCGCCCCCATGAAGAAACGGGGCCGACATGACCACCAACCACCAAAGACCGGAAGCCATTGCGCGCGGCGCACGCATGTTGCGCACGGCGCTCGGCCCGGCCATTGCCCGACTGCTCGAAGACCCGGCCGTGGTCGAGGTGATGCTGAACCCTGACGGCCGCCTTTGGATCGACCGCCTGTCCGGAGGGCTTTCCGATACGGGCGAGCGTCTGTCCGCCGCGGATGGCGAACGCATCGTTCGGCTGGTCGCGCATCATGTCGGTGCGGAGGTTCATGCCCGCAGCCCCCGCGTCTCGGCCGAGCTGCCGGAGTCAGGCGAGAGATTCGAGGGCCTGCTGCCCCCCGTGGTCGTCGCCCCGACCTTCGCAATCCGCAAGCCCGCCGTCGCCGTGTTCAGCCTCGACGACTATGTGGCGGCGGGCATTATGTCCGCCGATCAGGCTGCTACGCTACGTGCGGCCGTTTCTTCCCGCGCCAACATCCTCGTGGCAGGCGGCACCAGCACCGGCAAGACCACGCTGACCAATGCGCTGCTCGCCGAGGTGGCGAAGACGGCGGATCGCGTCGTCATCATCGAGGACACG
>Ga0172382_10013578_pt1 | contig 10476 bp, 8 predicted proteins | sample Leawel138RmetaG_FD_122245 | JGI IMG/M metagenome (GOLD analysis project Ga0172382, IMG submission 122245) | Leachate microbial communities from a municipal landfill in Southern Ontario, Canada - Leachate well 138R metaG | ecosystem: Engineered > Solid waste > Landfill > Unclassified | place...
CCCATAATCGGTAGAATAAAAAACAAGACCGCAATTAAAATGGGTTTAAATTCAATGAACCTGCGACTTTTAATTAAAATCAAAAAAATATAACCGTACATCAAATAATTACCAAAGAACATCAAATAATAATAAGGCGCACGTTCATATAAGCCGGTCTCGTTATTGATGATGAAAAACAGCGGGTAAAAATAATTAAGAAATGACAAACCAATGATGACGTATAAAAAGTGCATGTAGTAATGCCTTTTAATGATTCGTGATAAATTCCCTAAGAGTTTGTAGTCAAAATAACTAACAATCATGCCTGCGATGATTGGTGGTAAAAATAGTTCTAGTGTGAAAAACAAATAAGACACGTTTATATCTAATAGTATTGAACCCGCTCTAACTAAATCAAGAAAAACATCCAAAGAAATCAGTATCGTCAAATACGCCACAACAAAAACAAGCAATCTTGAAGAAAACTTATGAATCTCTTTACGAATATTGATTAGTATTAATAGAATAAGTAAGAATAAAACAGAAAATAACCCAATACTTTCATTTAATAGATTTTGCATGCCATCACCTCTATTCGGTTCATCGATAAATATTTATATTATCATACTTTAAAGTGATTGATTTGTATAGGTCAAAATCTAACATTTATGACGTTCTATTGAATATTATGAGAATTATGCTCTCTTTTTTGTCATTTTCGCTTCGATTGCGTTTCAATATTCATTCAAGTTTATGAACAAAAAGACTCAACCGAAGTTAAGTCTTTTACTATGTTACATCTTTTCTAACATTAAGTCCGTTAAGTTTTTAGTAAACTCACTTGGATCTTCAATTGGATAACCTTCAATCAATAGTGCTTGATGGTATAAGATACTTGCGTATTTATCAAGTTTGGTTGAGTCATTCTCAAAGACTTGTTTTAACTGAACAAAAATTGGGTGATCTGGATTAATCTCTAAGATTTTCGATGCCTTAACATCACTTTGATTTGGCATTTGTTTTAATACTTTTTCCATTTCAAGTGAGATGCCTTCACCAGACACTAAGCACACCGGTGCGTCTTTTAGACGTCTTGATAACTTCACGTCACTGACTTTATCATTAAGTGCGCCTTTAATCGCCCCTAAGATGTCTTTGGCTTCCTTTTCTTTCTTGTCAATTTCTTTTTTCTTTTTGTCGCTCGCCACATCCAAATCAGCGGTTTGGATCGACTTAAAGTTCATGTCTTCGTATTTCATCATGACTTGAATCATGAATTCATCGATTTCATCGGTGAAGAATAACACTTCAAACCCTTCTTCTTTCATCACATCCATTTGTGGTAGATTCATGATGGCTTGTTTGGTTTTACCGGTTGCGTAATAAATGTCTTTTTGATTTTCTTTCTTACGACTGACGTACTCTTTTAAAGTAATGTAGTCATCACTTTGACTCGTCTTAAATAAGAGTAAGTCTTGAAGTAAGTCTTTATTTAAACCAAATTGATTGTAAATCCCATACTTGAGTGTGTTCTTATAAGCTTCATAAAAACTCACGTATAACTCTCTTTCACTTTCAAGCATACGCTCTAATTCACTCTTAATCTTTTTATCGAGATTTTGTTGGATTTTCTTTAATTGTTTGTCGTGTTGTAATAATTCTCTTGAGATGTTTAATGATAAATCACTTGAATCAACTAAGCCTTTAACAAACTTAAAGTGATCGCTGATGAGATCCTTATTCTTGTCTTGGATAAAAACACCCTTAGAGTAAAGTTGCAAGCCTTTTTCATAGGATTCACTGTAAAAATCATAAGGTGGGCGTTTTGGAATAAATAGTAATGCTTGATATTCTAATAACCCTTCGACTTTTGTGTGTATCGTCTTTAAAGGTTCTTCATAATCATTAAACTGATGTTTATAAAACGCATTTAATGCCTCATCGGTAATTTCACTCTTATCTTTTTTCCAGATAGGTGTCATTTGATTTAGCGTGTTTTCTAAATCAGATGCTAAATAGATTGGATATCTAACGTAGTCTGAATATTTCTTGACTAAATTCTTTATCTCATAGTCTTCTAAGAACTGGCTAAACTTTTCTTCATTTTCTTCGTTGTCTTCTTCATCTTTTCTTAGATATAAAATGATTTCAGTTCCTACTTCTTCTTTATCTAACGCTTCAATCGTATACGTATCTATTCCATTAGAACGCCATAAGTACCCCATATCTGAATACGGGCTCTTTGTTTTTACAACGACCTCATCGGATACGATGAAGGAAGAATAAAACCCAACCCCAAATTGACCAATGATATCGACGTCTTTACTGTCTAGTTTTTCCATAAATGACTTTGATCCACTTTGGGCAATGGTTCCAAGGTTTTCAATTAACTCTTCTTCGGTAAACCCAATCCCATTATCCTTAATCGATATGGTATGCTCGTCTTTATTTAATGTGATGATGATTTTATAGTCCGCAGAGCCTACTTGTTCATCGGTTAATGATAAATAATGTCTTTTGTCAATTGCGTCACTACTGTTGGAAATAAGTTCCCTTAAAAAGATTTCTTTTTGTGTGTAAATTGAGTGAGTCATTAAATGAAGTAGCTTCTTTGACTCGGTTTTGAATTGATTTGTTTTTTTCATAAGTTCGCCTCCATTAGCAATATTATACCAAGAGTGCCAATTTGTCAAGCAGTTATCTTTAATGTGTGAAAAATGACGAAAAAAAGAACCATAGATCTTTTTACTAAATAACCAAGACCTATGGTTCTTAATGTTTATCGTCTTTTTTGTCGTTTGTTTTCATACATACGGTCATCCGCAAGCTTCATGAGTTCTTGACTCTTTACTTCCTTTGTCGTCTTTGCATAGCCAACACTCACATCCATTTGATAATGGCTTCTAAGGTTTAACTCTCTTACCTTTAAACTGAACTGATCAACTAGTTCATTAATCATCTGATCTGTTAAATTATTACTCACACAACTAAACTCATCGCCGCCAATACGAAAACAGTGCTCTTTACCAAACACATCAGAAATGGTCATATAGGCATTGATAATCGCCTCATCTCCTGTGTTGTGTCCGTAAGTGTCATTAATCTCTTTTAAATGGTCTAAGTCAAAATAAAAGAGACAAACATTATTTTCAATGTGTTGAAGACTTTCTTCTAATCGTTTTTCAAAAGACAAACGGTTATTCGCCCCAGTTAGATAATCTGTATAGGCTAGTTTTTCTAGCGCACTTGATTCATATACTTTCTTCGTATAAACATTAATATATATTAGATAGTCATATAGCATGAAAATCGAAACAAATAAAATGCCTGCAATAACAAACCACGAGGTGTAATTAAATCTACCTATTAAAAAGTAGATAAATTCCGCTAACACAAAAATTAAAAACACCCCAAGCACACGAACCGATTTCTTCGCTTCGTTACCTTGTTTTTTTAACCAATCATACAAGAGTAAGCCAACCACCACAATAAATTCTAATATCATCGTGATATGAGCGAAAATGACTGATTCAAAATAACCAGCAAGGCCACTAAACTGTAGCACAAGCATCATCACAGTGACAAACAAACTCACACTAATCATCACATTAAACACAAGATCATATTTTTTTAACGAGGAGTGTTTAAAGAAATAAAGCATTGGAATTGATATGATACCTAGTGTGATGTAAGACAAGCTTCCAAGCACATCAGGACTACCTATAAAAAATTGTAATAACTTTGATTCACTGACAATCCAATAAGAAATAAGTAGTAAGAAAAGTCCGAAGTACACATAATTAGAGCGTTCATTCTTGTAATACATGAAACTAATAATAATGATCATAATCCCAATGATGTTTAACAAAATCCCCATTAAGAATTGTAGCCCATGACTTTGAAAGATATAGGCGTATATTTCCGATAAGGTGCCATAGTGTATGTCGTTGATGAGTCCGTTCATACTTTCATAAGGGCTATAAAGAACAAGCGTTAGCGTTTCTCCTTCACTAATCTCTATGACGTGCCATAAAGAAGCGTACGGGTGATTTTCGTTATTAAACGATTTACTATAAACTAAAACGTCATCGATGTAGATAAACACATCTTGTAGCGAGGTTCTAATCAGTAGAAAATCTTCTCCCTTAAACTCATTCATGTCTAAGTCAATTTGAACAGGCAGCTTCGTATCAATTTTTTCTGGATAATCCTCATATGTGACGCCGTCAATGACCATTTGACCTTCGTATCTGTTCACCCTTTGAATACTTAGTAATTCATTAGAGGAACGATCAAAAACAACCAACAATGAAAAAAACATTACATAAGTTAACATGATTAAAATAGGCATCAATCTTATATGTCTCTTCATACGCTTTTTCCTCGTTTCTATTTTCATTATATACCACAATAACTAATATTTATACTTTATACACATTTTTTTATCTTAAATTGATAAATTGGATCATTGCCATCTAGGTAGTTTGTTTTTACAAAACCTTGTTGTTCATAAAAACGAATGGCTCTTTCGTTTTTCACATTGACACTTAAAAACAAATCTGCCACACCTGGATAATCGCTACTAATTGTATCTTTAAACAATTTAAAAAATAAGCGTCCATAGCCTTTTTTCTCATATCTATTATCCATTAAAAACCGATCTAAAAATAAATCCCCCATTGAATTTAACCCTACCATTAAATAGCCAACAAATTCGTTTTCTAATTGAAACAGATAGATTTTCCATGCGATATCATACGCCATTTCATGGTACGCCTTTAATGTGTCTTTCTGACTCTCAATGAATTTTTCTGATTCCTTTTGAACCTTTAATGACAAAAAGTCCTGTTCGTACTTTGTTTCATATAAAACTAATTTCATTTGGTGCTCCTTTTTCTAACTTAGATAAAAACCGCCTAACCTAGGTTAAGCGGATGGTGATAAATCCAATTTGAGTGCCGTTTTTATGATCAAAAACATAGGTTAGTATAACGCTCTTTTTGGTTGGATCAAGAAATATCAATCGCTCGATGTATTCTTTTTTGATTAACACCTGATCCTCACTAATCACATACTCTTCTTTTTTAATGTTGGGGTTACTTGATAACCCAACAAATGAGCCCCCATACAAATCAAAGGTAAAAATTAGATCTGAACCGGTATACATGACATCACTACTTGAGGTGATTCTTGGAGTAGGGTCAACCGTCAAAAAAATAAATGTCACGTAATTCGTTTCGCCTCTAATTTCAAGCGGATAGATACCATCATTAAACTGATTTAAATAGTCACTTGTGACACTAAGACGGTTATCAATGATTTCATAAGAAGCTTCATCTACTTCATTACCGTTAAAATAGAGAACGCCAAAAAAAGAGGTTTGAAGACTTAATGACGTTTCATCTTTTGGTTTTGTGTAACCATCCACGTTAATATAAAACTCATGATCATAGACAACAACGCCTTTAAAAGTCGCTTTTATATGATATAAAACAAGACCATCTAAGGGCTCATAAGTCAATTGTCGTTCTTCAATCTCATAGGATTTAACTTCAATGTTCCTATGTTTAACTGTCACATGAAATGTTAAGTCCGTCACTTCTGTTTGAAGACGAATAAATGATTCATCATAGATCAGTTCTAATTCAATGTCTTTGATAATGCTAAACTTATAATACTCAGAAAAATAAGACGACGCATCACCCTTAACAGTTTTTACCATCACGACATAATTGCCTGTTAGATAATCACTTAAATCCAAAAACGTATCTTTCGTTTCAATCAGTTTATTGTTGATGCTTACGACATAAGCATCAGCACCACTAACCTCACCCCATGAAAGTAAAGACGTTGATTCACTAAAAACAACCTCTTTTGGAGGGGTTAATATTGATTCCGCTTTTTCTTTTGAACAGCTCGTTAGCAAGAACATCACTAACATCAATAACAACATTCGTTTCAAGTAAATCACCTCTGTATTTTATCATATCATAATTATTTTAAAACTTTGCAATTATTGTAGATTACATTAAAAATTTAAATAGTCTGTCGTTATTTTTGTTTAAAGTAAAAAAAGAGAGACTTGGTCCCTATTGGGATTACATCTCTCTTTTTGTTATTATCTGCCGCTCTTTTTATGATACGTTGTTTGACTTGATGATGATTTTCTTGAGGAGGTGTTTCCTTGTCTAAAATCAGACTTTCCACCTTCTGTTTTTCCAAATGTCTTCTTGAATGACCCTTCTTTAGGGTTATTCTTTGATTCGAACGTTTTTGTGGCTTGCTTACGCTCATCTTTTTTTAATGGCTCTGCTTTTTTGTTTTCCTTGAATCGTTTATTTGAAGGATTACGTTTAGGTTGCCCAGTTTTAGACGGTTCAAGCTTTTGTTCTTTAGTAGTAACCACATCAGCTAAGACAAAGCCTTCTAAGGTTTTGACATCAATTGGGTTTTTAATGTGTTTTTCAATTGCCTTTAATAGGTCTCTTTCTAACACATCACAAAATGAAATCGAAATACCATCTAGACCTGCGCGACCGGTTCTACCGATACGATGGATGTAGGTTTCTGGTACTTCTGGTAAATCGTAGTTAAAGACGTAAGAAAGGGCTTCTATGTCAATCCCTCTTGCTGCTATATCGGTTGCTACTAACACGTTTGTTTTACCTTTTTTAAAGTTTTCAAGCGCACGTTCTCTTGCGTTTTGTGATTTATTACCGTGAATGGCTTCGGTTCTGATGCCTTTTTCAAGTAACTCTTTAGTGACTCGATTAGCTCCTTGTTTGGTTCTTGTAAAAACGAGTACAGAGGCCATTTTTTCACTTTTAATCAGTTCGACTAACAATGATGTTTTCTTTTTCTTTGCGACGTGATAAACCGATTGTGTGATTTGATCTAGTGTTTTTGTTACTGGTGTGACCATCACTCTAACTGGGTCTTTTAATACCTCAGCCGCCAATTTTTCAATGGTCTTAGGCATTGTTGCACTAAAGAGCATGGTTTGTCTTTCGGTTTTAATCATTTTAACAATCTTCTTTACGTCGTTTATAAAGCCCATGTCTAACATTTGATCGGCTTCATCTAAGACAAAGTAAGATACGTCTTTTAAGTCCACAATTTTTTGATTGACTAAGTCTAATAATCGGCCTGGTGTTGCCACAAGCACATCAGCGCCACCTCTTAATTGGTGTTCTTGTTCTCTTTGTTTGACACCACCATAAATAACCACACTTCGAATACCTAAGTAAATGCTATAAGCGTTGAAGTTTTCAAAAATTTGATTCGCGAGCTCTCTGGTTGGCGATAACACAAGTGCTTTGATCAAGCGCTTGTCTGTCTTATCTTCATAGAGTCTTTGTAAGATTGGAATGGCAAACGCAGCGGTCTTTCCTGTACCGGTTTGCGCACTTGCTAACATATCTTTACCATCTAAAAGCACTGGAATGGCTTCTAGTTGAATTGGGGTTGGTGTTAAATAACCAAATTTCGTTACTGCTTTTGATATTTCATCGATAATACCTAATTTTTTAAATTCGTTCATAAGTTCTCTTTTCTTCGTTTTTTGCATTAAAAAATGAAGTGTCATCCATCAAACACTTCATTTTCAAGTATGCCTTTGTAAGTATACCACAAGACAATTCAATTTCCTAATTATTTTATTTATATTGGTAAGTCACGTTTTTCAAATAACCTGATTCCAAAGTAATAACACCCAATCGCAAGCACATTTAAAACAAAAATATTCACATGCACGAGGTTTGAATCACTAAAAATCAAGCTGGTGTCAAATAAACTATAAACAGAAAAATACTTAAAGAAATCGAGTTTGTCATTGGTGTTTTTCAACATATCAATCACAAAGAATATAATCGGAATACCTGTGCCATACATAAGTGCGTCTTTGGTTTCATTACAGATTGCACTAAAGAAAAAGCCAATCCCAGAAAGCAAGTAAAATAAAGCAATGACGTTTAGATTAAGCAGGATAAATCTTGAAAGATTTGCTACCTCGCCAACCATTAAGACCGCACATAGGTAGATAACAAACGCAACCATCATTATGAGTAAGCTAATTGAACTTAATAAGAATATAGCACTCGTAAAACTAATCTTATTTCTTTTATTTGGTGTGGCAAGCAATAAAGCCATCGAGGTGTTATCGACGTATTTCGATAGAATTCTCATTGAGGCAGACCCCAAATAAATCATTGGAAACAACAACATCAAAAACCCATAGTAATAGCCCGCGATGTAGCCTACAAAACTTTGATCAAGCACTTGAAATCCCATCGCGTTAATCAATGATTCTGGAAACATCTTTAATAACTCGTCCCAACTTGCCATGTCTTGTGCATCATACATTGAAACGATGATTACGGCATAAAGACTCATTACACTAAAGACGATTAAAAATAACTTATAATTGTCTTTAATGGTTTGTTTAAATAACGCATTATTCATGAGTCAGCGCCTCGCTTTCTAACGCATTCGTTTCATAAAGTTCAATAAACAATCGCTCAAGTGATTCTTTTTGCAGTTCAATTTTTGTCACATCGTAGGTGGATAGTTTTAATAAGACTTTATTTAACTCCGTTGTGATTCTAATCATCACATCTAGATTATCCGCAGTAATGGCGTCTTTGTTATTCAGAAGAAAACGCCTTTTCTCTTCTAGATCCTTAAAGGATACCAAATACGTTTTACTCACTTTATTCTTTAATTCGTCAATCGACTCAATTGAAAGCTTTCTGCCTTCTTTGATAATTAAAACCCGATCACACGTCTTTTCGATTTCTTCAAAGCTGTGACTACTCATAAAGATGGTAGCCCCTTCTCTTTTCTTTTGTTTAATTAAATCAATGAACTTTTTTTGCATGAGTGGGTCTAACCCTGAGGTTGGTTCATCTAGAATCAACAGCTTTGGTTGATGCATAAAGCAACAAACAAGCCCAAGTTTTTGTTTCATGCCTTTAGACATTTTTTTGATATAACCGGACGCATCAAGTTCAAAATAAGTAATCAATTCCATCATATAGGTTCGATCCGTTAAACCGCGAAGCTCTAATATATAATTTAAAAAATCAATGCCTCTCATGTGTTCAAAAAACACAATTTCACCAGGTAGATACCCCAGGTCTCTTTTAATCTCTAATTCGGCCTCATTCAAGCATTTACCAAACAACCTAAACTCACCTTGTTGGGGAAATATGAACCCGAGTAATTGTCTAATGGTTGTGGTTTTTCCTGCCCCGTTCGGGCCTAAAAAACCATAAACCTCACCCTCAAAAATCTCAAACGACAAGTTGAAAACACCTTTATTCTGCCCGTAAGATTTTGTTAGATTTGCTACTTCAATGATTTTGGTCATCTCATCACCTCACTGGTTTTATTATACAACGAAAAAAAGACAAAGCGTCAATTCTTTTGCCTTTTATTCTGATCTTAGTTAAGCTGTTAATAAATCTATGTAAATTATTTTTTCTTTAATACGTCAATCGATTCTATCAAAGTGCCATCTTTTGTAGTAAAAACTAAGCGTTTCTAATTCAATAAAGTTTGTCTTAATCGATAGAAGTTAGAAAACTTAGAATGATTCGGTTAGGGTTTGAACGTTTGGATAAATATATCTTTCATCGAAACCGCCAGCCGCCTCTGTAATGTAGAGTTGCCCATGTTTAATAAACGCACGATAGTCTTTATAGGAAGCCGCATCAATCCAAAGCTTCGGTTGTTCGTTTTCAAAATAAAGATTGGCTTTAAAATGAAACACCAGTTGTTCTTTTGAGAACATCTCTGGTTTAAACGTCTTATTTAAATGCCCATAAGGGTTTGTATTCACCAGAAAACAACCGTCTTGGTTTGTTCGTTCACTCGTATCGCCATAATAGGAGTAAGCGTGAACCAATCGAAGTGAATCAGAATCCATCATGTGATCCTTTTCGATTAGACTCTTAAGAATCTCTACTATCGTTTCTTGTTTGTATGCGTATGGATAATTTATCATAACGACACCATCAAACAGATCGGCTTTATCATCAATCCTAGGTAGATGATAAACGATTTTATCCCCGATGGTGGTTAAAACATACGATAAATAAAGACGAACCTCACAGCGTTGTCTAATCATGTGTTTTCGAATTAGCTTAAAGGCATCAAGCGAATGTTCAGGCAGGTCACTTAAATCGTAGTTATCGTAGTCGATGGGTATCGTAAAATACACGTCTTTGATCGCTAGCTTATATTTTTCTTCAACCACTAATTTCATATCAACGTCTTTTAACACGACTTCTTTTTCACACCCGAAAAAAAGCGTACTAAGAAAGACGATCAATAAACCCATGACTAATTTTTTCATGACATCACCACCCAAGTTTAATTTATCAAACAATAAAATGGTTGTCAAATTGATTCGAACTTAAATTGGAAATGCCCTTTGTTTATCTTTTAAAACTAACAATACCGATTGATAATACTTCTAAATCCATTCAAAATAGA
>Ga0172382_10013579_pt1 | contig 10476 bp, 12 predicted proteins | sample Leawel138RmetaG_FD_122245 | JGI IMG/M metagenome (GOLD analysis project Ga0172382, IMG submission 122245) | Leachate microbial communities from a municipal landfill in Southern Ontario, Canada - Leachate well 138R metaG | ecosystem: Engineered > Solid waste > Landfill > Unclassified | place...
CCCCCTGTGTCAGGATAGAAGTCGCGTCCATTTTGTTGGGCAGTCAACTATCAGGGGACGGCAAGCGAGCGAGGAATGTCGCGATACAGTGAAGGTTTTAGAGAGCGTGCAATGCAGATGATGATGGCGCCGAATGCGATGTCGGTGGCACAGGTGAGCCGGGAGGTCGGCGTTTCGGAACAGACGCTTTACAATTGGCGCAACCGTTATCGCCAACAAGGAAAAGCCGTGCCTGCCGACCCATCGAATCCTGAGCAGTGGAGTGGAGAGAACAAGCTGGCCGTGGTCATCGAGACCGCGGCGCTGAACGAGGAGGAGTTGGCCGCGTATTGCCGCCGCAAGGGTCTGTTTGTCGAGCAGGTGGCGCGCTGGCGCGAGGCCGCGGTGACAGGGGCGGAGACGCGCCAGGGGCTCTCGGGTGCGGAGCGCCAGGAGTTGCAACGCGATCGCAAGAAAATCCGGGAATTGGAGAAGGAACTCAGACGCAAGGACAAGGCGCTGGCGGAGGCCGCTGCGTTATTGGTCCTCCAAAAAAAAGTCCGGGCCATCTGGGGGGACGACGAGGAAGGCTGATCGCCCCGAAAGACCGTCAGATGGCCATCAATTTGATCGAGGAAGCCGTGAGCACCGGGGCGCGTTGTGGTGAGGCCTGTGCGGTTGTGGAGATCGATGTGCGTACGTTGCAGCGCTGGAAGAGGCGCCTGGTGGAGGGCCGCACGCTGGGGGATATGCGCGGGGTGGCGGCGGGCGAACGTGTGCCTGCCAACAAGCTCAGCGAGGCCGAGCGCGAGGCCATACTCGCGGTATGTAACCAGCCGCCCTACCGTAGCCTGGCGCCCTCGCAGATCGTGCCGCGCCTGGCGGACGATGGAGCGTATCTGGCCTCGGAGTCGAGCTTCTACCGCGTGCTGCGCGCGGCCGATCAGCTGCACCGGCGCGGTCGGGCCAAAGCGCCGCGCACGGTGCCGAAACCCCAGGGCTACAAAGCCCGCGCGGCGAACCAGGTGTGGAGTTGGGATATCACGTTTTTGGCCTCCACCCTGCGCGGTGCGTTCTATCGACTGTATCTGGTGGAGGACATCTTCAGCCGCAAGATCGTTGGCTGGGAAGTGCATGAGCAGGAGTCGGCCGAGCATGCCAGCGTGCTGATCCGCAAGGCGTGTCTCGCCGAAGGCATACATCAGGACGGCCTGGTACTGCACGCCGATAACGGCGGGCCGATGAAGGGGGCGACGATGCTGGCGACCTTGCAACGCCTTGGGGTGGTGCCGTCTTTCAGCCGACCGTCGGTCAGTGATGACAATCCCTATTCGGAGAGTTTATTTCGCACGCTGAAATATACCCCGGCGTACCCGCGAAAACCGTTCGAGAGCCTCGAGGCGGCGCGTCGGTGGGTGCACCGATTCGTTCAATGGTACAACCACGAGCATCGGCACAGTGCGATACGCTACGTGACGCCGAGCGAGCGCCATGGTGGGAAAGACACGGTGCTGCTGAAGCGGCGTGAGGCAGTCTATGAGGCGGCCAGAAAGCGCACGCCGCAGCGCTGGTCAGGGAAGACACGAAACTGGGAGCAGGTGGCTGAGGTTTGGCTGAATCCACCGAAAGAACATCAGGCGGATAAGGACAAAAAGCTCAAGGCCGCATAATCAATGAACGCGACATCTTTGCTGACAAACACCGCAGTCCGTCCAGCCGCAATTGAACAAAGCGGCCACGCCACTTCGAGACCGTCTGTGGCGTGACCGACAAGCGCTCGGCCACGCTTTGGTTATCTCGGCCCTTGGCACATTCCAAAACGATCCGCGAGTGCAGCGCCGAGGCTTGCGACGTCTTGCGCCGACGAGTCCACGCTTGCAGCTGTTCACGTTCGGCTTGAGTCAAGATCAGTTCCGCCTTCGGTCGACCCCTCATCCTTTACTCCTCGCATCACAGGCACTATACCTGTGGTCACAAGAGCAAAGATTACTCAGCAGTCAGTAATATAGGCTACAGATGGATGCTTGAAGAACGAACGCACCAGCTTGGGATTATCCGCAATAGCCTGCAATTGGTCATGGACGCGCTCCTCCAGTTTCTCGCCCTTCTGCAACGGCCGCCTCGCCACACCGGTACGCTTGGCATGACTCCATACCAGTTCGTCAGGATTCAGATCCGGCGCATAACCGGGCAAGAAATGCAGCGTCAGCCGCCCATTGGTCGAGATCACGTAGTCCTTTACAATCTTGTTCTTGTGCGCGGGCAGACCATCGACCACCAAATACAACGGTTTCTTACGTCGGTACATCAACCCCTTGAGCAGTTCGACAAACAACGCACCGGTAAGACCGCCCCGGTAGGTTGCAAACCAGAATGCCCCCTTGGAATTGACCGCCGAGGCGGCACTGATGCCCTGGCGTTGTCCGGGCCGGGATACCACCGGCGTCTGGCCGCGTTCGGCCCAGGTCTTCCCATGCACTGCATCGGCGCGAAAGCCCGATTCATCCCAGAAATAAATCTCGGCTTTCTCCTTTTTCGCCCGGGAAACCAAGGCCGGATAGGTCTCGCGCTGCCACCGCTCCACCGCTTCCGGATCCCGCTGATAGGCACGTTCCAACGGCTTTTGTGGTGTCAGATTGAGTTCCGCCAGCACACTGCCCACCGAGGTGACGCTCAGCCGAACCCCGAATTTCTTGAAGACCAGTTCGCGCACAATGGCCCGCGTCCACAATCCAAAATCAAAACCATGCTGCTGTGGATTCTTGCCGTTAATCCAGCGAAACACCTGACGCTTCTGGCTTGCCGTCAGCTTGGGTGGGCGACCTGTGCCCTTGCGGGCGACCAGCATACGCTTGCCACGCCCCCGACCCCGGGCCTTGGCAAGCCACTTGTACGCCGTCGTACGGCAAAAGCCATAGCTCGCCATCACGCTCGCGACGTCTTCTCCTTCCAAGATGCGTTCGACCGCCATCAGGCGTATCGCTTCCTGGGTCTTACGATCATGGGTGCGTCCGTCTCGTTTCATGACCGATTGGAGTTCAGCTATGCGCATGAAGTTCCTTGTTTGTAGACCTTATTTCTGACCTGTGAGTAATTCAATGAATTTTTGATTCACGACACTAGGGGCACTGATAATGCTGGCGTCCACGATGGCACCGTTGGAAACTCGCAGCCCTTGGGCCTGAAGGTAGTCACCCACCGCCTGGAAGAGGCGCTCACCCAGTTCATGCCGCTCCAGAAGATGCCGGAAGTTGAGAATCGTCGTCTCATCCAGCACCGGCTCCCGACCCAGATCGATGCCGACAAAACGGTACATCGAGCGGGATTCATACAACGCTTCTTCGGCACCCGGATCCGACAGACTGAACCAGTGTTGAAGAAAGTAGATACGCAGCATGCGTTCCAGGCCAACCGGCGGACGGCCATTTCCTGCTTTGGGGTAGAACGGTTCGATCAGCTGGCACAACTGGGCCCATGGGACCACTTGCTCCATCTCGGCCAAAAACTGTTCCCGCCGAGTCGGCTTGCGATAGCGTTCAAAGTCACCGATGGCGAAAGTCTACTGCCTCATCGATACCTAACCGTTGTGAACAATGCGCGTATTATCGCAGATGTTGGGACTTAATCAGAGTTGCCTTATTGTTGTGTACTTTATTCATGCCCGCATCGATCGCGTTTCTCAGATAGCGGGAATAGAAGTCCGGGATTCGTGGGCCGACGATGGCATCACCGACACCGCTGCCCTGGGTGTCGAAGACTTGGACGGTGGGTGCCATAGAGACCTTGTGCTCGGTGGCAAACGCACCTTCGGTGGTGGCGCTGCCATCGAAACCGGTCAGCGGATCGGTGGTGCCGATGGTGACCTCGCGGATGATGACGCGCTTGCGGTAGGTGGGATCCTTGTGCATGGGAATCAAGTAGTCACGCTTAACGTACTCGCAATACGGGCAGTGCGGTATGGTGAACACAATCAGGATAGGCACCTGTCGTTTGGCGGCCGTGCGCGCGTCAGCCTGCAAATCCTTTGCATGGATCAGGCCGTCCGCCGCGCAGGCAACGCTGGACACCGCCAGGCCCCATACTAGAATCAGGGCTATCCCCTTGATCGAGTGGGTGGTTTTCATCGAGTTATCCCTTTAGGTAAAGATCTAGGCCGCCAAGATAGAAGTAAATTGCGTTGGCAAACCGTTCCGCGGATTCAACTTTTACTAAGGAGTTCATAAGCATTCAAATCACTGCTGTCCCATAAACGCGTAGTAAAAAAGGCCTGAAAACCGACTTGTTTTGATACAATGAAATCGCTAAAAGTCGTTGGAAAACAAGAAGGAGATCAGGCCTTGGCTCATCATAATACCGTGTTCCCTCAGTTACTCAAGCTGGTCCCGAGACATGAATTCGAGACCCTGGCAAATCAGCACCATGAAGGCCGGAAGCTGCGCAAAATGACCCGTTGGTCACAGCTTGTCGCCATGGCGCTCGCCCAAGCTGCGAGGCTGTAAATTAAATTGTGTAACTGCGCATTATTTTCTACCTTCTGTGGAGGATAGCAATAATGAGTGCAGTGATGAACGAAGACCTACTCAAAGCCCTGGCGGCCGAACTGGCCAAGGACCTCAAGTCCGAGAAGGACCTGGGGGCGCTGACCCAGCAGTTGCTCAAGCTCACCGTGGAGACGGCCCTGAATGCCGAGCTGGAGGAGCATCTCGGCTATGGGAGCACGAGCCCGTCGGACGTGGGAGCGGCAACAGCCGCAATGGCAGCACGCCTAAGCGCCTGAAGGGCCAGCACGGCGAGATCCTGATCGACACGCCCCGAGACCGTAACGGGACCTTCGAGCCGCAGCTGGTACGCAAGGGCCAGACCCGGCTCACCCAGATGGACGACCAGATCCTGGCTCTGTACGCCAAGGGCCTGAGCACCCGCGACATCGTCGGGGCGTTCAAGGAGATGTACGACGCCGATGTCTCGGCGACCCTGATCTCCAAGGTCACCGAGCGGGTGCTGGACCAGGTACTGGAATGGCAGAACCGGCCGCTCGATGCCCTGTATCCCATCGTCTACCTGGACGGCATCGTCCTCAAGATCCGCCACAACAAGCGGGTCGTGAACAAGACCCTGTACCTGGCGCTGGGGGTTAATCTGAAGGGTCACAAGGAGCTGCTGGGCCTGTGGCTGGCGGAGACGGAGGGCGCCAAGTTCTGGCTGTCGGTGCTGACCGAACTCAAGACACGTGGCCTACAGGACATCCTGATCGCCTGTGTCGATGGCCTGAAAGGCTTCCCGGAGGCCATTCAGGCGGAATACCCCCAGACCAAGATCCAGCTGTGCATCGTCCACATGGTGCGCAACGCACTGAAGTACGTGTCCTGGAAGGACTACAAGGCGGTCACTACCGACCTGAAGCGGATCTACCAGTCCGCCACCGAGCCGGAGGCCCTTCGGAAGCTGGAGCACTTCGGCGACACCTGGGACGCCCAGTATCCGAAAATCGCCCAGTCCTGGCGGAGCCACTGGGAGCACCTGATCACCCTGTTCGAATACCCGCCGGACATCCGCAAGGTGATCTATACCACCAATGCCATCGAGTCCTTGAACAGCGTGATCCGCAAGGCCACCAAGTGCCGCAAGCTGTTCCCCAACGATGAATCGGCTATGAAGGTGGTGTACCTGGCCGTCCAGGATGCCGCGAAGAAATGGACCATGCCGATCCGGAACTGGAAGGCGGCGATGAACCGTTTTATGATCGAGTTCGGTGACCGCATTGGCGATCACCTGTGATGGATGGGCAGTTACACAGAATTATTTACCGGCTCTTGTTTTCCAACGACTTTTAGCGATTTCATTGTATCAAAACAAGTCGGTTTTCAGGCCTTTTTTACTACGCGTTTATGGGACAGCAGTATCTTGAGATAATATTGCCCGTATAGATGGGTATGCTGAGAGGTTGCCCAAGCAACGCGCTATATGCTGCGAGCCCGCAAAGGCCATTACTACTGACTACCGGTTCAACACCCATCTTCGTAACGATAGTGAACAGCACGAGACCATCCATGATCGAAACTTACGTTAGCCAATCAGAACCGGCGCCCCGAGAAGGCATATTACCACAGGCAGAAGTAGCGCCCTCACCTGACTATAAACAACCGAGCCGGGCCATATGTCCATTCTTTCGCTCTTTCACGGGCCGCGTAACAATTAGTGCAGTAGCCATAATCATCATCTCGGCGTTGTTGATAATACTCAGCCTTGATCATTTTTTAAGCCGCGATTTCGGGACTATCCAGGCGGCCCAGATTCGGAATCAGACGCAACGAATTGACACATACATGAAGAAGCAGATCTCCGATCTGTCCACATACGCGCACGCCATACTACGCAATGAAGATCTCCGGCAACATGTTGTAACTCGCCTAAACCACCAAACATCTAATAGCTGGCTCCAGACATTCGTGATGACTACCGCATCACTCTATAAGCTTGATTCCGTGACGTTGTGGAATGCCGATGGAGGAGTCATTGTCGCCGCCAAGAACATTGTCGATAACATAACATCGCAGCTTAGTAACCACTCAGTTAATAGCCCTCTGTATCCACGGGCCGGATTGGCGGAACTCAACGGACGGCTATGGGCGGTGTCAACTGCTCCGATCATTGAGAACCAAGAGATCATAGCAGTTATTCAATTTTCTCGACTGATCAATGGTCAAATCGCGAAAGACCTTCTCCTGGATATCAGCATAGGAAGTCACGACTTAAAGACCACCGTGGCTGATACACTACAGATCACGACTGTGGATGGACGTCCGCTGGTAATCTCTATTGCACGAAATAATTCTATTGAATTACAGGGAATTGGACTCACATCAAAGATCTACGTAACAAGCATCGTCGTCGCTGTATGTGGTATCCTCGCCCTGACCTTTTTACTGTTGATAAGGAGAGAAAGCCGCCCGTTCCGCATCCTCCAAGAATCGTTTGCAGCTGTTGGTCACGGTGATTTCGACCGTAAAATCACTATCAGAGGGTGCAGCGAAGCCGTAGCACTTTGCGACGGCTTCAACAAGATGTTATCGGATCTGTCTCGACTTCGAGATGCCGAAGCATCTGTTCAACAAGAAATCAGGCTTGCTGCTATTGGTCGCCTGGCGGCGCGCGTAGCACATGACATAAATAACCCACTGAGTGTAATTCGAGCAATCTCAGATCTATCTCGTCGACAGATACGTGACGAAGATCAGATGCTTTTATCTGACATGAACCGAATATACGAACAGTCAAATCGCTGCCAGCAGATCGCCGAAAATTTAGTGTCCTTCTCCAGACCAACAAATATAAGCCTAGAACCACTGGACCTGTATGAGCAGTGTGTACAGTATCTACAGGAACGAAAACGCCAATATCCACAATTTCAATATGAACTCATCAAGTCAAACGACAACTGCACCATCAACGGCAATCGGCATTACCTTTGGCAAATTCTCGACAACCTAACGGACAACGCCATCGAGGCAAATGATGGTAGCACTGTACACTTCCACTGTTACACAAATGAGAACTGGGGTGTCATTGAGATAACCGACAATGGCCCTGGCTTTGCAGTAGATTCGGAACAGGATATCTTTGAGCTCTTTGTTACAACGAAACCTTACGGTACTGGCCTCGGGCTACCAAACGCCATCACCATCGCCCACGCTTTCGGTGGTACGGTCCGTGTAACGAACCCTGCATGTGGACAAATATCGGTGTTTATGGTCCGTGTGGAGACTGAGACTCCACATGTATCCGACAAGATGTTACTGATGTCTCCGTATGCCATTGCAATTGAACCACTGCCGGAAGTACAAGATGTCACTTGAGTCACTACACAATACATTATTACCAAATGATATTCTGACCAGGATCAACGTGGTGGAAGATGATTCAGCTGTCGCAGAAATTTTGGTCCGTATATTGTGTGAACTTGGAGTCGAGCATGTCCGTCAGTACGATTCCGTAGAATCATTTCTCACCCACCTTGATGAAGATGTACCGGAACTCGTTTTCACAGATCTAGCCATGCCCGGCCGCGATGGCTTCGAACTGATCCAACTGATGAAAACCTTACGACCGCAAGTCCCGGTCATCGTCATCAGCGCTCATGCATCTCTAGACAACGCCATAAAAGCGGTGAAGCTCGGAGCTTTTGACTTCGTTGCAAAACCGTTTGATGTCGATGCAATCGCTGCAGCCCTGCAGAAGGCGATGAGCCAACGCTACGTCCAGCAGCGTATGAAAGAAATGCCAGTACGCCCATCTCAGGATAGACACCTGAACGCCATTCTGGGAAGTGGCGCGGCCATGTCCACATTGCGCGAGATGATATCTATTGCACGCGATGTCGATGCCAATGTACTCGTCGAAGGTGAAACCGGGACGGGTAAAGAGCTAGTGGCTCATGCTTTGCACGGTGGAGTTGGTCCGTTTGTCGCCTTGAACGTCGCCACCATTACTGATGATATAGCCGAGGCAGAATTATTTGGACATCGACAAGGTGCATTCACAGGCGCTGTCACAAACAGGATAGGTATACTGGAATCTGCGAATGGTGGCATCCTATTCCTAGATGAAATCAATTCCATGACCCAAAGGATACAGGTCAAGCTCCTGCGTGCAATTCAGGAAAAAAAAGTCCGCCCCGTAGGTGCGAACCGGGAAATTGACGTCAGCTTTCGTCTGATATGTGCAACCAATGAACCACTCGAAGATGCCGTGGTATCGGGGCGTTTCCGTCTGGATTTGTATCATCGTATAAACCTTATCCATATCCGCATCCCACCTCTGCGCGAACGCCGAGACGATATCACAGACCTTGCACGCGAATTTTTTAGCCGTTATTACCAGCTTCATCATAAGCCAGTATGCAGCATAGACGACGCCGTGATGGCGGCGTTGAAGCAATACGATTGGCCAGGTAACGTCCGAGAACTTGAGAACGTCATCGAGCGGGCAGTCATCTTCTCTCCTCCAGGCGAACCTCTCACCATCGAAGTGTTGAATCGCGTATTCCGCTGCTCAGATCCTGGCCATCTAATGTCAGAGGGTTTCACTGCGCCTTTGAGGCTTTCGATGAAGGAGCTCGAATCACTCTATGCAAGAGCAGTACTCTCGGATGTCGGTGGCAACAAAAGCGAGGCTGCTAAGATATTGAATATCGACTATAAGACTTTGATGAAGCGCCTCCAGAGTGAGGATGACTGAGCCTTCGCCAGGGCTGCCGTGACCTGGAGCGACTGATGGGCGCCACCAGCACTGCATACTGGGTGACGGTTTCATGAAGCGACTCATCACAGACAAGCAACTGAAAGACAAATTCGGTTGCTACTCGAACATGACGATCTGGCGCTTGCGTCGGGACTGCAAACTTCCCAAGCCCAAGAAGCTCAAGAACAGGAATGTCACCCCAGAGAACGAAACCGACCGGGTGATTGCAATGCTAATCGGACTGTAATACGCCGCAAAACTCTTACCGACCGCCCCGAAACCGGTTAGAAGTTGTCATCAGATACCAGTGACTACCTTGGTATCTACCAGGGCCTGGAGATGCTGTTCTAGGAGTCGGGGGACGTGCCCTCCCGAAATGAGCACGCCAGCCTCCATGTTCCGATCCATTGCATAGCCAGTTAGGTTCGCGCTTGTAATGAAACACATGCTGCCGTCCGCCACAGCAACTTTGGCATGAACGCGCCCATCGAAAAATGCTTCGGTTTTGTCGCGCCAAGCATAGATCTGGGCGGAGGTTACCAATGCTCTCATCTTGCCTATCGCGTCGACGGTGATGCTGCCGCCGTGGTCCTGAGACGACTCCAGCAGCATCGAGATGGTCACGCCCCGATCGCTCGCAACCCTCAAAGCCTTGACTATGGTGGAGACGTCATAAGCCACGAAGCTCGTGATGAACAACGTATGTTCAGCCGCGTTGACAACCTGCAACAGTGCCTGTTCCGTTCGACGAGCCGAGACGAAGGGCGTCGTCGGTCCGGTCCAGACGAGTTCGGTCGATTGTTCGGAAGCAGCCTTGGTGAACACATGGCTGGCGGCGAGCAGCATCGATGCCAGCTCCTCGGCGCTGGCAGAGGTGGCTCGCCATGCATCGATGAGCTGATCCACCACCCCAGCGGCAGCGGATGTACCGACCACCCCCGAGAGTGCAGCGGCCGCCCTATCGGCCTGGGTCCGGCGAATCCGGCTTGATATGGCCTGAACCTTTTCCGGAGAAACTAGACAGACCACGGCTGCGACGGCATCCAAGAGCTTTTCCATGTCACAAGCCCTTGAAGAAAGCGGCGTCGATGCGTTCCAAGGTAGGAACAAGCAATGACCGATCCAGGTAGCGATTGCCGCGCTCGCAGGAGGTCTCCGCCACTAGACTACAAGCGTGGCACGCCGCCGCATGAAGTGAGCGATCCTTCTCGGGATCGTGCTCGGAGCAGAGCGGGTCAGAGGAGCAGATCTTCGAGC
>Ga0172382_10013581_pt1 | contig 10475 bp, 7 predicted proteins | sample Leawel138RmetaG_FD_122245 | JGI IMG/M metagenome (GOLD analysis project Ga0172382, IMG submission 122245) | Leachate microbial communities from a municipal landfill in Southern Ontario, Canada - Leachate well 138R metaG | ecosystem: Engineered > Solid waste > Landfill > Unclassified | place...
AATTTCTCGATCTTGCTATGAGCAAGAACAATCACACACATGCCGCGCTCGTTACGGAGCTGGTCGAGATCGCTCGTGAGACGTCGCCAGTAGCTCAGTGCATGGGTATAGCCCCGCGAATAACCACCGTCGACTTTCTCGATTGAGTTCACTCCGTAGTGTTTACAGAGTGCATCCCAGACCAGGCGTTCCAGCCAGTCGGCGGTGTCGATCACGACTGTTTCATAGTCGTGCTGCTCACGGATCAGTGCCTGGAGCGAGTTTTCGACATCTTCCGGACTTTTTGCCAGTGGAAAGCTCGCACAGTTGATCTGATCGAGCCCGTCCTCGGTCGAGACAAAGATCGGCTTCGGTGCCGAGGCGGCAAAAGTGCTTTTGCCAACCCCTTCGATGCCGTACACCATGATCCGTGGCGGTGTGTGCCGACGGCCATAATGGATTTGAGACAATATGCTCATGTAGTTTCCTTGATTGGGGGATTACTGAATGTCAAGAATGCGGACATCTTCAAAGCCCGTCGGCCAGTACATGTCCTCGTAACTGCTCTTGAGGCGTTCTATGGCAGCCAAGTTCTGTCGTTCGGCCGCTTCGAGTGTCTCTTCACTCACGCGCCAGACTCCGGCACGGAAGGGTTCACGCTTTTCAACAGCAATGATGTGGACGGGAACCTTGAGGCCATCAAGAGCCTCACCGAGCACGGCACGGTAGAAGGCCAACTGGCGCTCATAGCCGTAGCGTCTGGCATCACCCTCAAACCAAGTGAGATCATCACAGGTTTTGAGATCAACAATGCCCTCCGCAGGATTGAGCCAGTCGATTCTGATCTGGCACGACATTCCGGCATACTTTGTCCGCACCACGCCTTCGGCTACCCCTTCATTCAGAAGGTTGACCGCAGCGTCGTTCATCTCGACACCATGCCAAAGCTGCTCGATTAGCTCCTCCTGATCGTGCGTCAGAACTGGCTTTCCCTGTTTGGCGACCCACTCGGTAAAGGCTTTAGTGCCCGCCCCGAAAGGACGCCCGGTAGTCGGGTTTATGGGGCCGCCAACCGCATAACTGCACTTGAATACTTCGAAGCCTTCAAGAATGCGCGTATGGGCGGCTCGACCGACTACAAAACTTGTGCTGTCTGCATCCGGGATTAAACCGGAGGCTTTCTTATGGTAAAGCCAGGGGCTTTTCTGATAATCCAGCAACTGGTGACTACTCAAATACGAGTCACGTTTTGAGTGGTACACCTCGGCTGGTTCGGCTATAAGCAGACGAAGATCAATCTTCATGGGGTTCAACTCCTTTTTGAGTGTGATGTGTCAGGAAACCAAGTCAAACTGGCTCGTTTCGTGACACGACAAACCCGTGCTGAACCGTTCGATACGAGATTGCGTTCGCGAAGCTCGGGGAGACGTCGCGATGGCGCATGGCGCTCAAGCCCTGTGGCTAGGGCAATCTCGGCTGCAGTTGAGCCTGGGTTACTTCTTACAGCGGCAAGACAAATTGCACGCTGTTCTTTAGCGTTCCCACTGGCCTCGGCTTGAGCCGCTGCCTGGTGGGACGTTTCGGGATCATGGGTACGTGATCGGGCCATGCTTTCTCCTAATGTTTGTGGGATCACCACTCTGGCTCTCCCATAGGGTTTATCCGTAAAGGAAAGCCAAAGTGTCCAATTGGGGTTTTAGACGTAGATCCGAAGCCCTTCAGCTTCGAATATTTTTTCGAGTCTCTTGATATAGTTGCCGTACAAGGTTGAGCGCGACATTCCCAAGGTTCGAGCTATTTCTGCTACCGACATTTGAGTCAGCAAACCCGCTATTTCCTTGAGTTTTGGATCGAGTTTTGAAAGAACCCGGTCTACGTCATATTCGCGTTGAAATCGCTCGAATCGAGTCTCGCTTGTCCGTCCGGTTACAGCGTCAAATGCGTCCTGGCTCATGATGTCTGCATCCTCACACAAGCTCTGTGACTGTGGATTCCCGTCATCGTTGAGAGAGATATACTCCATTGCACTGTCGCGAAGCTGCGCTCTATTGAATCTCCGGATATCTGAGATTTTGTTGCGTAGGATGCGATTAGCAAATGTCTCAAGTGATGACTTGGATGCATCAAATTGCGGCATCCTGTCAATAAGATGAACCCACAGGTCCTGCTTAATGTCAGGGATATTTGAATCAGAAAAGCCGACCGATCTGGACAGTCGCCAAGCCAAGCACTCGACGTTCTTTTTAATCTTCTCGTTCTTATAAACATACGAATTTTCCATCGTACATCTCCTTCTGGTAGTGGGAGATGCACATGTGGTTGCCGAAAATTACCGTTATCTAGGGCGCAGAGGCGCAGCAGGAAAACCGCTTTTTGCGGCACCCACATGCGCCTCCACGTTTCGTGGTCAGCACCATGTCTGGTGTGACAGAGTTAATGAAAAAACCGGTAGTTTCACCGATTGCGAGTTAAGAACTCGTCCTCGAAGGTAACCTTGAAGGGAAGGCCATTTTGAACGAAGATACATTCAATCTCTCCGTCCCCAATGGTTTCGATCAGCGAGAGCAGATCGACGACTTGGGCATTGAGCGCGAAGTCTTTCAAGGAAGCTTCCTCACGTGTACTGAGTCCTTTGCCGAGCTTCATATCTCGGACAATACGAGCCTCTTCGAGCATGGCGGGTTCGCCGCACCTGACCTTGAGACCCTCGATTCGACCGAAGTCGAGATGTTGCATAAAGTCAATGAGGCGAGCCTGTGAGGGTGTGAGGGATGATTTCCGATCAGTCATACTTGGGTACTCCGTTCTATTGTTTGACCCGATGACGCAGAACTCCAAAACACGAAGTCCCACCATTGGGCGCTAACCCAATGGTGGGACTTCAGGATTCCCAAACAGGAAGCAGCGCTTCCCAGATTTCACTTACCTCATCACTGCCATATCTTCCCCTGGGGCTGGACGTACTGACACTTGTAGCCGGTTTTGACCATGTCCGCGATGTGACTCAGGAACGCCTTCTGGTGCTTGTCACCCTTGGCAAGTGCTCGTTTTACGGCATCTATGGCCTTGCGCACATTGTTCCGAGCCCTCTCACCGGAATCCTTGTACCGGCCGCGTTTCTTCAGTTCCTTCTCGATGACATCGATCTCGCCCTCGATCCGGTCTGCCTCGGCAGTGTCATTGTCGGCGCGGGCTTCCTCCAGCTCTGCACGCAGTCGTTCAATATCGCGCAGGTATTGACGCACCATTTTTTTGTCGGTGCCGTCGTCGAACGCCTCCTTGCAGCGCACGGTTGCTTTCTCCGGAGTGACCGCCTGTTCGAGATCAAGCGCCCCAATGACATCGTTGGCATTATGAAGGAGCCAATCCAGATAGCGGGCACCGAGCGAATCAGGAATATGAAACCCCGGACATCCATTATAAATCACCTTCCAGGCGCTTCCCTCGCGACTGAACACAAATCGTGGACCCTCGCCATCCACAATCTCAAACGTATCACCCAGAATGCCCTGGGAGCGTAGCCAGTCCACGGTGTCCTGGCGGACAAGGCGCTCAAGGTCATCAAAGCGCCTCTTCAGAATGGTCGAGATCGCATGATCGAAATCCGCCTTCTTGATGTGCGTTTTCGGCCTGATCTCTGGCGTCTCGAAGTAGGCCAGGGTCATCCCGGGCCGGTCTTTTGCCATCGCCGAGAAGAACTTGGGGGCGTCCTCCTCGTTCAGCTTCGCGGCGATAGCTGCAACGCGGGGAAGATCATGGTCGATCACTTGGAAGGCCAGATGACAGGTTTCCGTCGTGAGTGGTGTCCCTACAGCGTGGGCGAACAGCTCCGACAGAGCGCCCAGTGCCCCCCGCAGTTCGTGGTAAGCAGGAAGGTTCAGCTCTGGCAGGCTGTCTCTAAACTCGGAGAAAACCGAAACCCAGCGGCTCGTTGCCGTCCGACTCTCGGCGAGCTCCCTTCGCACAGGTTCCATCGCGGCGTAGATTTTCGCGTAGAGCGCTTGTGTGACTCGGTCGAGGGGAACTTGTTGGATAGTGTTTGGATTGTCGGCCATCCGGTGATCTCCGTCGCTTAGAGCGTATAGTCGTCACCGTGCGTTCTAAACCACGCCTCATGTCGGTTGTGGTTCGGGCATGCCCGCTCTAACCGACGGTAAAATGCCGAACTGTGGTTGTGCTCATGTAGATGAACAAGCTCGTGGAGCACGAGGTATTCAATCCGCTCCGGGGGCAGGAGAATCGTTCGCCAGTGGAAGTAGACCTTGCCGCCACGCGTACAAGATCCCCACCGGAACCCGAGGTCGCGTATGCCAACCGCAGAGGGAGATGCATCCACACGCAGTTTCAAACTGCCGACTTTAGGCTGAATCCAGTCCTTGGCCTCGCGGGTGTACCACTGAATGAACAGCTCTTTGCCCTGATCTACGAAGTCGCGGTGCAGTAGAAAGCGTCCGTTGGCGAAGACCAGTGGCTGCTCCGGTGTTGCGCCTTCGCCTGGAGGACAGAGCTGGAGCCGATGTTTGCGACCGAGGTAGAAGAATCCTTCTCCGCTTAGGAATTCCTTCGGCGGCTGCTGCGCCTTGGTCTCTTCCTTCCGGCCCAGGGTCGCATAGAGCCATACCAACTTCTCGCGAATGACCTTATCAATGGCGGCCTGGCTCATGCGTTCAGGCACGGAGATCACGACCTCGCCGCCCCGATCCACGGTCAAGTCGACATCCTTTCGGCGTGTACTCCGTCGGACTTCGATATCCAGTCGCGCAACTCGAATCACCTCTTTCATGAGACCAGCCACCGGTGCCGATTCCTTGCAAGGTCGACCAGCCGAGTCGAAATCTCAAGCTCGCTCCCGCGCTGGAAGAGGTGACTGCGACGGATCGTATTGAAAACCCATGATTCAAGTTGCCGTCGCCCCCCGTCATCCCGCCAGAAGTCGACGGTTCTGATCTCCTGCTGTATGTGCTCGACCAGATCCACGGTGAGGTGAACCAGCTCGGCAAAGCGAGGATCGTCTTGCGGTAACTTCGCATGGCTCTGCTGTTCAAAGGACTCCTTCAGGATTCCAAAGAACGGAGCCTGCGTCCTCGGGTCGAGTCCCTCGACTGCTTCCTGACGACCGCGTTCGACCACATCGCGCACAAACTGGCGCAACACCCGCTCCAGCTCATCCCAATTGTCCCGCAAGGTCTGGAGAATCTCATCCAGTCTTTCGCTCATGCTGCGGAAAAACTGGGGGTCCTCGTTCATGTGAATACGAATGTGATGGCGGACGGCATGCTGCATCTCGGATGCACGGGCCCTGGCAGATGACCCACGGTTTACATGCTCGTCAAAGCCGACATCTGTGATCTCAATCGGCGGGATTCGGGGGTCAATGCCCTGGGCGGCGATGTACTGGTCGATCAGACGCCGCACCTTGATTTCGACACCCATGAGGTTCAACTGCTCGTCGCGGTACAGGTTGGCGGCAACCTTGGCGATGAATCCGAGAATCTTCGCGTCGCGCATGAAGGGAAGTGCTTCGGGGCGAGGCAACACGATGCCGAGGCTCACGAGGAACAGCCGCAACTTGGTGATGAAGTCGGCGCGAATCTGTTCGTCGGCAAGCAAGTCCACGCAGCGGGGCACATCCCGGATGTCCGCGATCCCGCGATCCTGGAAGACCGCCATGACGCGGCGATGCCGATCCTCCAGGCGGGGAATCTCATCCCGCACCTCGGGTACGCCGCCGTCTCCACCAAGCCCGCCTTCGCCTTCGCCCCCTTCAGTCTCGACGTCCTCCAGCGCCTCCTGCAACAGGTCTGCGATGCCGATGTAATCAACGACGTAGCCGCAGCTCTTGTTGGCCTTCTTGCGGTTGACGCGTGCAATAGCCTGCAACAACTCGTGCGCAATGATACGCCGGTCGAGATAGAGCACCTGTTCGACGGGCGCGTCGAACCCCGTCAACAGCATGTTCTGAACGCAGAGAAACGCCATCGGACTGCGCTTTTCCGGGTCTGCGTGCTCGAAGGGGAGCTTGAACAGCCGTTCGTATTCCTCGCGGCGTGCCTTCTCGGTCCACTCGCGCCAGGACGGCGGATCGTTGTGATCCCCTGAAATGACCGCAGCGAACTGCAAATCCCGGATGCGGGCAAGGCTCGGGTGAACAGCGATCAGGTACTGGGTGTTTGGGTCGAGTTCCAGGACTTGGTCGTCTGTCAAGGTTAGGAGATTCGGGTCCAGTGACTCCAACTCTCCGATCAGCTCGTCCCGTGCCGCCACGAACGCCGCTTGGTATCGCACAGCGGCCATCCGGCTTGCGCCGACAACCTGAGCCTTGAAGCCATTCGGCAGAATGCGCAGGCAGTAGTGGCGCAGCATGTCCCGCGCTTTGGCCGCAATCAATCGCGGCGCTTCCAAGACATGCGGCTCCGTGGCGAACCGCGCCATGATGATCTGCTGTTCGGCCTCGGTGTATTCGACGAATTCGATCCGCGCCGCAGCGTCCAACTCGGCCGCCGTCTCGATCTGTCCGAGTGGGACTCGACCTTCGTACAGGATGCGGACAGTAGCTTCATCCTCGACAGCCGCTTGCAGTGGATAACGGTCTATATAGTCGCCGAAGATGCTCCGCGTAGTGGCAGCGTCTCCGCGCATGATAGGCGTACCCGTGAATCCGATCTTCGCGGCGTTGGGCAAGGCTCGCATCAGGTTGGCGTGGAAGGTCTTGGTGTGCGACCGATGACATTCGTCAATCAGCAGGACCACCCGTTCGCTCTCGTTCAGAACCGGGAATTCAGCGTTGTTGCGAATCACCTGACGCAACGTGCGGACATGACCGTCCCGGCGCACTTCCTCGACTCCCTGCGCCTCATCCGTCTCGTCATCCGCGTGCTCCGGCAAACGCTCTCGCGGTGGAGGAAGCGGGATCTCGTACTCGAGCACCTCGACATCGCCCTCGCGGTCGCCGTGCTTCTGGATCATGCAGAACACAAGGTCAGGCCCTTGCTCCGCTAGAATCCGCTTCACGCGGTCTGTGGGTGATTCGTTTGGCCGCCGGTCGTCGTTCGATGGCCGGATCGTCTCTCCGGTCAGTTTCGCCGTGTCCTTGAGTTGCTTTTCCAGGGACGTTCGGTCGGTCACCAACACGACCTTGAACGCCCGGAGAAGCGGGATGGTCCGCATCTTACGGACCAGGAATACCATCGTGATGCTCTTCCCGGACCCTTGCGTATGCCACACCACGCCGCCCCGCTTGTCCTCGACGCCCGTCTCCAAGCGAGTCTGGCCGGTCAACAGCCGCCGCACCGCGCTGTAAACCGCCCTGAACTGCTGATAGCGCGCAACCAGCTTGATCAGCTTCCCGTTGTCTTCTGTGAAAAGCACGAAGTTGCGAATGACATCCAGGAGGTGGGCGGGCCGCAGCAGCCCGGCGGCAAGCACCTCCTGGCTGCGCAACTCGCCCTCAGTCCGTCCCAGTTCGCGGAGCACGTCCGCGCTGGAAACCGGGCTGGTGTCCTTCCATTCGGCATAGTGGTCGTAGCTTCCGCCGAGCGCAGCCACGCGGGCCTCATAAAACCACGTTGACACCATCACCTGGTTGAAAAGGAACAGGTGTGAGACGCCTTCCTCTTCCGCCACTTCCGGGCGGTTGTTGGAGTAGCGCAGGAGCTGGTTGATCCCGGCCTGCATCGGTTCGATGATGCTCGGGCTCTTGCATTCCACGATCCCGACAGGGACGCCGTTGATGAACAACATGATGTCGGGGATCACGAAGCCCACCCGGCCAACGAAATCGACGCGGAACTGGTTGATGGCCAGAAACTCGTTACGGTCCTGGTGATCGGGATCGAACTCGAAGAACTTGATGTGCTGGAGCCGTTGCGGTGCGCCTTCAACTTCTGCGACGCGGGTGACGTGGACGCCCTGGATGAGCTTCTCGGTCAGTTCCTGGTTTTGCGCGAGAAGACCGTGCTGCGTCGTTCGCTGGAGTTCGTCAATCGCCCGATCTATCGTGGCATCGTCCAGAAACTCACGTCCGTTCTCGTCCAGATTGATTCGACGGACGGCTTCCCTGAGCTTACGCCTGAGCAACACCTCACGGAAATGCTCCCTGAACGTGTGCTGCGGATAGTCCAGGTCGCCCTGGACGTAGTTCCATCCCATCCGGCAGAGCTGGTCGAGAAGCGGCCGTTCGACTTCAGTGTATTCGTTTGGGAACTCTCGCCCCGGATCCCGTTCAGGTATTAGAGGAGGCATCAGTTCGTCTCCTTTCCGGGGGTGAACAGCGACTCGCCAACCTCGATCAATTGCACCGGAGTCCGGCGCACGCCGATTTCGCTCTCGACCAATAGGGCGACCAGTTGCTCGCCGTTCATGAGGGCCACCGGCGTTGCGTCAGCGCGCTCCGCTTCATCTTGTGCGCCCTTGCTGAAGTCACTTGTCGTAATGATGAGCCCCTGCTCGTGAGCGCCTAAGCTGCCACGCACCTGTTGGACGGTGGGCGACTGGACGTTTGCACGCCAGCGCTTCACCTGGACCGCCAGGCGCGTCTTGATCACGCCGCCGACCACCAGTGTCCCGCGCACGTCAATGCCGCCGTCCTTGCTCCGGTCCGTGACCTCAACTTCCTCGAAACCGATGGCGGCCAGCAAACGCCCGATGGTGTCTTCAAAATCCCCCGGCGGCATCTCTCTGATCAGCTTCAGCAGTTCCTTTCGGGCCTTGCGGTTGGACTCCTCGATCTGGAAGGCCAAGCCCTTCACCTGCCAGCGAATCAGGCTGATCATCCCTTTCCCAAGGATCATGAACCGAGGTTGCTCGCCGCGCCTTTGCCGCCGCTTGCATTCCGTCAGAATCTGGGCGTACATCGTCGCTTCGGGCGTTTTTCCCTCGGTGTCCAGCATCCCGTGTTCAATGGCGTGACGGGTGATGTCTCGATAGTGCATCGGTTTTCCCCCCGCGCTTTCCAGAATCCGTTGGGCTGCCTCGGTAAATGATACGGTCTTCCCGGCGGGCGCTCCCGCAATGTATAGAGCAGGGTCCTCTGTCTTCACGGCCGATTCTGCCGGTTCAGGATCGGCCCGCTCTGTGTTGAGCGCAAAGACGCCTTTTCCGCATCGCCGAAAAGCCGATGCCTTGCCGTACGTCTTTACGTCCACGGCGAGCCTAGCATTGACAGTTGCCTCGGGTGTCTTTCCTGCCGTGGTCCAGAGTTTGGCATCCAGGATACGCTTGGTGATCTCGTGGTAATGCAGCGGTGTCCCGGCCTGCTGCAGCACCTTCAGTGCCGCCTCCAATGCGCTCATGTCGTGCCCTCCCCTTCGCCTCGAACTTGCGTTGAAATTGGTACTAGTGATATTTGACGCATCCACCCCAGCGCTCTGATCCAGGTCTTACGCGGGATAGCCTGTTTACTCTCGTGCCAATTCGTGAGCACTTCGTTCACAATCGCGTCGTCCGTCGCTTCGCATTCTGCGGCCAGCAGGTCTTCCCAGGCACTGTATAACGTGGCGACGACTTCACAGCGTCTCGTGTCCAGTGGTCGGAGCAGATCAATAACCCTCTGAATCCGTTCGCGAGCCGGGGTCCAGTACTTCTCGAACCACTCGCGATGGCCGCCAGCTTTTTCCATGCGTTCGTAGGCCCAGCCAACAGGCTTGCCGTCTGCACCGACGCCGCGCGGCACCTTGCGAAACCACTTCTGCTTCTCCATCTGACCGTCCACCGAGCGCATCAGGCGGTTGTCGTGCGGTCCGGCGGCGGCGCGGTGATAGCGCGTCTCCAGGTCGAGCCCAGCGACACGCTCGCAGAGAAACAGCGTCTTCTGAAACTTCACATGCCCAAACGTGGCATGCTCGTGCATCTGCTCCACGATTTCCGCTGCCAGCACGGAACGCATAAAGTAGATGTTCGCCTTCTTCTCTCTCGCTAGTTCTACGATGACAGGCGAATCGGTATGGATCAGGTCAACTGGCACTCGCTTGCGGCCTGTGAGAAGGTCTTGCATGAGGCCTTGCTTGATGAAAGTCAGCTTCGACAGGCAACCTTGCTCCGTGGCAACTCGTGTTTCGTGCGCATCAAGCAGAGCACCTATTGCTCTCTGCTCCGAGTCCGAGGAAGGCAAGGCGATATCGATGTCGCACAACTCCCCCCTATTCAGCTTGCTCCGTGTCCCCCCCCTGATGTACCAGCGGACATCTCGATGCTCTAAAGAGAAGAACAAGAACGAGAAATCGACCCCGCTGGCTGGCCTAAGCACATGGGCATGGTTATTCACCCACGATGGTCCGGCAATGCGATAGGCGATGGGTCGCGTTGCATACTCATCGAAGTTCCCCCCGTCTTCTGCGAGAAGAATCAACGGTTCATTGAAAATGGGTTTATCAATGTATCCCTGAATGCCATTGGCCCCATAGTAGGGAACGTCCCCCATTCGCCTCAGTCGCTCAGACGAGTTTACCGGAACCCGAAGATTGTCCAGTACCTCGGAGACCCGCCCCAATTTTTCCACA
>Ga0172382_10013582_pt1 | contig 10475 bp, 6 predicted proteins | sample Leawel138RmetaG_FD_122245 | JGI IMG/M metagenome (GOLD analysis project Ga0172382, IMG submission 122245) | Leachate microbial communities from a municipal landfill in Southern Ontario, Canada - Leachate well 138R metaG | ecosystem: Engineered > Solid waste > Landfill > Unclassified | place...
GAGACGATGCCCGTCATGTGCGAGGTGTATTGCCCCACGGCCAGAAAGCCGCCGGCGTTGGCGGCGCCGGCCACGAAGGCCAGCACCGTGCCCAGCCGCAGATCCGCCTCCGGCGTGCGCTGCACGCTGGTGAAGCCGCGGATGGGGGCGAACATGCGGCTGCGCCGGTGTGCTCAGCGCACCCGCATGCCCGGGGTGGCGCCGGGCCAGGGCTGCAGCACGAAGATGCCCGGGTGGGCCTTTTCGTCGCCGTGGCTGGCCGCCAGCACCATGCCCTCGCTGACGCCGAACTTCATCTTGCGCGGGGCCAGATTGGCGACCATGACCGTGAGCTTGCCGATCAGGTCTTCGGGCTTGTAGGCGCTGGCGATGCCACTGAACACGTTGCGATGACGTCCCTCGCCCACGTCCAGCGTCAGGCGCAGCAGCTTGGTCGAGCCCTCGACCGCCTCGCAGTTGACGATCTGCGCAATGCGCAAGTCGACCCTGGCGAAGTCGTCGATGGTGATGGTGGGTGCCAGTTCCTCGCCACCCGGGGCGATCTTCTCCGGCTCGGGCGCGGCCGGGGGCTCGAACAGGGCGTCGAGCTGTTCGGGTGTCACGCGCTGCATCAGGTGCTGGTAGGTGCCGATGACGTGGCCGGCCGGCAGCAGGCTGGCGGCGTCGGCCCAGTCCAGGGGACCGACCTTGAGGAAGGTCTCGACCTGCACGGCCAGCGCGGGCAGCACGGGCTTGAGGTACAGCGAGAGCAGGCGGAAGGCCTGGATGCAGGTGGTGCACGCGGCCTGCAACTGCGCCTCGGCACCTTCCTTCCTGGCCAGTTCCCAGGGCTTGTGCTCGTTGACGTATTCGTTGACCCGGTCGGCCAGCAGCATGATCTCGCGCACGGCGCGTGCGGTGTCACGCTTTTCATAGGCCTCGGCCAGAGGCCCGGCCTGCGCCTGCATGGCGGCCAGCAGCGCCTGGCCTTCGGTGTCGGGTGCGCCCAGCCGGCCGCTGAAGCGCTTGCTGAGGAAGCCGGCCGCGCGTGAGGCGATGTTGATGAACTTGCCCACGAGGTCGGCGTTCACGCGTGCCATGAAGTCCTCGGGGTTGAAGTCGATGTCCTCGTTGCGGCCGTTGAGCTTGGCAGCGATGTAGTAGCGCAGCCATTCGGCATTCATGCCCAGGCTCAGGTACTTGAGCGGGTCCAGGCCGGTGCCGCGGCTCTTGCTCATCTTCTCGCCGTTGTTGACGGTCAGGAAGCCGTGCACGCAGATGCGGTCGGGTGTCTTGCGGCCACTGAACTTGAGCATCGCGGGCCAGAACAGGGTGTGGAAGGTGACGATGTCCTTGCCGATGAAGTGCACCTGCTCCAGGTTCGGGTCGGCCATGTAGGCCGCGTAGTCCTCGCCGCGGCGGCTCAGGTGGTTCTTGAGCGCGGCCAGATAGCCGATGGGCGCGTCCAGCCAGACGTAGAAGTACTTGCCCGGCGCGTCGGGGATTTCGATGCCGAAGTAGGGTGCATCGCGGCTGATGTCCCAGTCGCCCAAACCTTCGCTCTGGCTGCCGTCGGGGTTCTCGCGCACGGAGAACCATTCCTTGACCTTGTTGGCCACCTCGGGCTGCACGTGGATGCCGTCCTGCGTCCACGCCTGCAGGAATTCGACGCAGCGCGGGTCGGACAGCTTGAAGAAGAAGTGCTCGGACTGCCTGATGACTGGTTTGGCACCCGAGAGGGCCGAGTACGGCTCGATCAGCTCGGTGGGGGCGTAAACGGCGCCGCAGACCTCGCAGTTGTCGCCGTACTGGTCCTTGGCGTGGCAGCGCGGGCACTCGCCCTTGATGAAGCGGTCGGGCAGGAACATGCCCTTGTCCGGGTCGAAGAACTGCTCGATGGTGCGGGACTCGATCAGGCCGGCGGCCTTCAGGTCCTTGTAGATCGCCTGCGCCAGTTCGGTGTTCTCCGGGCTGTGGGTCGAGTACCAGTGATCATGGCTGATGTGGAAGCCTTCCAGGTACTGCTTGCGGCCGGCGGCGATGTCGGCCACGAACTGCTCGGGCGTCTTGCCGGCCTTCTCGGCGGCAATCATGATCGGCGCGCCGTGGGCGTCATCCGCGCCCATGAAGTCCACCCGGTGGCCCTGCATGCGCTGGAAACGCACCCAGGTGTCGGCCTGGATGTACTCCATGATGTGGCCGATATGGAAGGTGCCGTTGGCGTAGGGCAGGGCGGTGGTGACGAAAATGCGGCGCTGGCGCATGGCAGCTTTCTTTCTGGTCTGGTCGTGATCGCTGGGCAACCCTCTATTCTAGGGCGGGCAAGCCCCCATGGTGGGTGGGTGAATCGCGCCCCCGGATGGCCCGGGGGTAGACTTTCAGGCCCGCGCGGCTATTTGCCCGCGTCTTCCCGGTACCCCACCCCTCACAGGAGAGTCCCCTTCATGGCCGCTGCCGACCCACAAGCCCTGCTCGATGCCCTGCAGACCGTGATCGACCCCAACACGGGTCAGGATTTCGTGTCCACCAAGGCCTTGAAGAACCTGCAGGTGCAGGGCGGGGACGTGTCTTTCGAGGTGGAGCTGGGCTACCCCGCCAGGAGCCAGGTGGCCGCGTTGCGCCGGGGGCTGATCGAGGCGGCGCGCAGCGTGCCGGGCGTGGACAACGTGTCGGTGCAGATCGACAGCCGCATCATTGCCCACGCGGTGCAGCGCGGTGTGCAGTTGCTGCCTGGTGTCAAGAACATCATCGCCGTGGCCTCGGGCAAGGGCGGGGTCGGCAAGAGCACGACCACGGCCAACCTGGCGCTGGCGCTGGCGGCCGAGGGCGCGCGGGTGGGCATCCTGGATGCCGACATCTACGGTCCGAGCCAGCCGATGATGATGGGCATCGAGGGCCGGCCCGAAAGCCTCGATGGCAAGAGCATGGAGCCTTTGCAGAACCATGGCGTGCAGGTCAACTCGATCGGCTTCCTGGTGGACCGCAACGAGGCCATGATCTGGCGCGGGCCGATGGCCACGCAGGCACTCGAGCAACTGCTGCGCCAGACCCACTGGAAAGACCTGGACTACCTGCTGGTGGACATGCCGCCCGGCACCGGTGACATCCAGCTCACGCTCAGCCAGCGCGTGCCGGTGACCGGCGCGGTCATCGTCACCACGCCGCAGGACATCGCGCTGCTCGATGCGCGCAAGGGCATCCGCATGTTCGACAAGGTGGGCGTGCCGATCCTGGGCATTGTCGAAAACATGGCGGTGTACTGCTGCCCGAACTGCGGTCACATCGAGCACATCTTCGGCGCCGACGGCGGCCGGCAGATGGCGCAGGAACTGGGGGTGGACTTTCTGGGGTCGCTGCCACTGAACATGTCGATCCGCGTGCAGGCCGACGGCGGAGTGCCCACCGTGGCTGCCGAGCCCGATGGCGAGATCGCCGCGATCTACCGCACCGTGGCGCGCAAGGTGGCGGTGACCATCGCCGCCAAATCGAAGGACTATTCGAGCAAGTTCCCGAGCATCAAGATCTCGAAGGACACCTGAGCATCAGTACCGGAGCTGGCCGCTGGCGTCGATGATGGCCAGCTCGACATAGTCGGAGCCATGGTGCAACTGCGGCGTATAGCGCGCCGTGAAGCGACCGAACGAGATCTCGCCGGACGTTTCCATGGTCCGGATGAAGGATTCGGTGCTCAGGTCGCGCCCCGTGCGACGCAGCCCTTCGGCCAGGACACGGGCGTGCACGAAACCTTCGAACTGGGCGGTTGAGGGGATGGCGTTCGGATCCTTGGCCTGGAGTGCCTGGAGGTATTCGCGCACGACCGGGATCGTCTTGTTGCGCAGTGAGGGCATGATCTGCGCCAGCACGATGCCGCGGGCCTTGTCTTTCAGGGCGCCGGTGATGCTGTCGAGCGTGGCCACGGAAAAACCGTAGAACGTCGGGCGTGCCGAAGTGGCTTGGACGGCGGCGACGTACTGCGGGAAGGTGGTGCCTGCCGAGCAGATGATGACCGCCTGGGGGGAGGCCTTGGCGGTGGCGGCCGCTGCGGCGGCGAAGTCGGGCTTGGCCGGGTCGAGCGCAATCTCGGCCACCAGGGGCTGGCCTTCCTTCTGGGACGAACGCCGGACCTCATCCAGCAGCGCCTTGCCGAAGGCATCATCCTGGTAGAAAGCCGCCACGCGGGTGACGCCGATCTGGCGCAACTGCGTCACGATCTTGTCCGCCTCATTGGCATAGCTGGCGCGTACGTGGAACAGGTGGCGGATGTAACGGTCGCGGAACTGCGACGCGCCCGTCACCGGGCCGAACAGGATGGTCTTTTGCTCGTCCAGGTAGGGCAGGACGGCGCCCGTGTGCGCCGTCCCGGTGTTGTTGAACAGCAGGAAGACCTTGTCATCTTCGACCAGCCGGCGGGTGTTGTCGGCGGCGCGTTTGACGTCGAAGGCGTCGTCCAGCGAGGTCAGCGTGATCTTGCGGCCATGGATGCCGCCCTTGGCGTTGATGCTGTCGAACAGCAGCCGGGCGCCCTCTCCGTACTGGATGGTCTGCGGACCGAGCGGGCCTGTCAGCACGGCAGAGGTGCCCAGACGGATCTCGGTGGCCGTCACGCCCGCGTCACCGGCATGCGCCAAAGCTGCACCGACCCCCATGGCCAGTGTCAGCATGCCTTGCCAGAACCTCATGAGTCTCCTCCCTGGATTCGTTTTTGACCATTTGACGAGTGTGGTTATATTATGTAACCGATACAAGATATGACTCGTCAGGGTTTTCCCCGCGTGGACAGGCCGGCTCAGGTGACGGTCACTGGCCGAACAGCCGCTGATTCTCCAGATCACGCAGCTTGAAGCGCTGGATCTTGCCGGTGGCGGTCTTGGGCAGCTCGGCCACGAACTCGATGAATCGCGGGTACTTGTAGGGCGCGAGCTTTTCCTTCACGAAGGCCTGCAGCTCGGCCTCGCTGGCCTGCAGGCCGGGCTTGAGCACCACGAAGGCCTTGGTCTTGGTCAGGCCGTCATCGTCGGTCTTGCCGATCACGGCCGCCTCCAGCACCGCCGGGTGCTGCACCAGCGTGGCCTCGACCTCGAACGGGCTGACGTAGATGCCACTGACCTTGAGCATGTCGTCGTTGCGGCCGGCGTAGGTGTAGTAACCGTCGGGGTCGCGCACGTACTTGTCGCCGCTCTTGGTCCAGGCACCCTGGAAGGTCTCCCGTGATTTGGCGCGGTTGTTCCAGTACAGCAATGCGGCGCTGGGGCCCTGGATGTAGAGGTCGCCGATCTGGTTGTGGCCTTCGATCACGCTGCCGTCCTCGTCGCGCAACTGCACATCGTAGCCGGGCACCGGCTTGCCGGTGGTGCCGTAGCGCACGTCGCCGGGGCGGTTGGACAGGAACACGTGCAGCATCTCGGTGGAGCCGATGCCGTCGATGATTTCGCAACCGAAATGGGCCGTCCAGCGCTCGCCGATGTCGCGCGGCAGTGCCTCGCCGGCCGAGGAGCACAGGCGCAGCGCCACCTGCTCGCGCGCGGGCAGATCGGGGCTGGCGAGCATGCCGCTGTAGCCGGTCGGTGCTCCGTAGAACACCGTGGGCTGGTGGTCGATGAAGCGCCGGAAGCAGGCCTGGGGGGTGGCGCGCTCGGCCATCAGCACCACGCTCGCGCCCACACTCAGGGGGAAGCTCAGCGCATTGCCCAGGCCGTAGGCGAAGAACAGCTTGGCGGCCGAGAACACCGTGTCGTTTTCGGTCAGACCCAGCACCGGCTTGCCGTACAGCTCGGCGGTCCACCACAGGTTGGCCTGGGTGTGTACCGTGCCCTTGGGGGCGCCGGTGGAGCCGCTGGAATACAGCCAGAAGGCGGGTTCATCGCCATGCGTGTCCACGCCCTGGCCGGGCGCCTGCCCGGCCACCAGGGTCGCCCAGTCGTGGGCGCCGGCGGGCACCGGGTCGGTACTGCGCGAGACGATGACCTGTTGCACTTCATGCCCGCCGTCGGCCATGGCGGTCTGCAGGGTGGGCAGCAGCGTGCCCGAGACGATGGCGCCCTGCGCGCGGCTGTCGGCCAGCATGTAGGCGTAGTCCCTGGCGGTGAGCAGGGTGTTCACGCACACCGGCACCACGCCCGCGTACAGCGCGCCCAGGAAGCTCACGATCCAGTCGCTGCTGTCGTGCATCAGCAGCAGCACCCGGTCTTCGCGGCGCAGGCCCAGGGCGTGCAGCGCGGCGGAAAAGCGTGCCACCTGGTCGGCCAGCTGGCCATAACTCAGGGTGCCTGCATCATCGATGAGCGCGGTCTTGCCGGCGCGAGCGGCATTGGCGGCCATCAGATGGCGGGCGAAGTTGAACCGCGGCGGTGGCGGGGTGAGTTCGGTGCGTTGCATGGGTCTTTGTCTCCTCTCCGGTATGTGATGCCACGTTGGGGGAATTACCAGGCGCAGGGCGCCCCGCCTGCGGCCAGTGCGTCCAGGGCGGCGGCACTGGCCTGCACCGCGCTGCGCCGATGGTAAAACGCCAGCGCGCGCAGGCCGCCCAGCTCCTCGCCGCCGCCGGCCCGGCCCGGCCCGCCGTGCAGGCTCATGGGCATGACATTGCCATGGCCGGTCTGGCTGGCCGCCACGTCGGGGCTGATGGCATGGACGCGGCCATGGCTGTCGCCCAGTTCGGCGGCGGCGCGCGCGATGAAGGCCGGATCGGCGCTGTAGACCGAGACGACCAGCGATCCCTCGCCGCGACGGATCAATTCGTAGGCCTGCGCCTCGCTGTCGTAGGGCATGAGCGTGGCGACGGGGCCGAACACCTCGACCTCGTGCAGCACGCGGGCGTCCACGGGCTTGGGTGTGCCCAGCAGGGTGGGGGCCACGCAGGCGGCGACGGCAGGGTCGGCATCCACCAGCGGTACGCGGCTGCCGTCGAACAGCACTTCGGCCTCGGTCTTGAGCTGCGCCAGTCCGGCCAGCACGCCCTCGTACTGCGCACGGCTGACCAGCGCGCCCATGCGCACGGCCTCGTTGCGCGGGTTGCCCACGGTGGTGTTGGCCAGTTTGGCGCCGATCGCCTGTGCGGCGGCCTGGTACAGCGCTCGCGGGACGAACACGCGGCGGATGGCGGTGCATTTCTGGCCGCTCTTGACCGTCATCTCGCGCACCACCTCGCTGACCAGCAGATGGAAGGCCTCGCTGCCCTCGGTGGCGCTCGGGTCGAGCAGGGCGCTGTTGAGGCTGTCGGCCTCGATGTTGCAACGTACCGAGCGCTGGGCCACCGCCGGATGACTGCGGATGATGCGCGCGGTGTCGGCCGACCCGGTGAAGCTGACCACGTCGAAGGGCTGGAGCTGGTCCATCAGGCCGGCCGAGGACCCGCAGATCACCGACAGCGCGCCGGCCGGGACCACGCCGGCCTCGACCACATCGGCCACCATGCGCTGGGTCAGCCAGGCCGTGGCCGTGGCCGGCTTGACGATGACCGGCACACCCGAGAGCAGGGCCGGTGCGGCCTTTTCCCACAGGCCCCAGGCCGGGAAGTTGAAGGCATTGATGAACAGCGCCACGCCCCGTGTGGGCGTGAGCACGTGCTGGGTCTGGAATGCCGGGTCCTTGCCCATGCGGATGCGCTCGCCGTCGAGCAGCAGGTGTGCCTCGCCCAGGGCCTCGCCCTGCCTGGCGTAGTAGCCCAGGGTGAAGATGCCGCCGTCGATGTCGACCGCCGAGTCTTTGGTGGTGGTGCCGGCATTGCGGGTGGCGATGTCGTAGTACGCGTCACGGTTGGCCTGCAGCACCTTGACGATGGCACCGAGCATGGCAGCGCGCTGGCCGTAGCTCATGGCACGCAGCGCCTGGCCGCCCTGGTCGCGGGCGAAGGCGAAGCCCTCGGCCAGATCGAGTCCTTCGTTGCCCACGCGCACCAGCTCGGTGCCCAGCACCGGGTCCACCAGGGTCGATCCGGTGCCGGTGCCACTCTGCCAGCGGCCAGCGAAAAAATTGGGGAGCAGGGTGAGGGAGGTGGCGTGGGTGCTCATGGTCGGTGGATGCAGTGGTTTTCGTGGCAACCGTGGCCGGGATCACGGAATGACGGTATAAATGCACTATCTTGCTTCTCTGCAAGTATGCATTAAAGTGCATATTCGTGGGGGCCATTGTGACCGGGGGTTTTCCCTGAGTCGGCTCAACAACAGACGAAAGGCGCCTGCGCCATGACCGCCAGCGACACCGTGATTCATCACCCGGCCGCCCATGCCGGCACCAGCGAAGAAGAGCGCCACCCCTTTCTGGTGGCATTGGGTGAGCGTGTGCGCACCCTGCGTTCGCGCAAGGGCATGACGCGCAAGGCCGTGGCCCTGGCGGCCGATGTGTCCGAGCGTCATCTGGCCAACCTGGAATATGGCACCGGCAATGCGTCCATTCTGGTGTTGCTGCAGGTGGCGCAGGCCCTGCAGTGCTCGCTCGCCGAGCTGATCGGCGACGTCACCACCTCTTCACCCGAGTGGCTGCTGATCCGCGAGTTGCTGCAGGGGCGCGACGAGGCCGATTTGCGCCGCGCGCGGATGCAACTGGCCGAGCTGCTGGGTGCCAGCGGCGGCGTGGACGCGCAGGGCCGGCTGGCGCGCGTGGCCCTGATCGGCTTGCGCGGGGCCGGCAAATCGACGCTGGGTCAGCGTCTGGCCGATGACCTGGGTTATCCGTTCATCGAGCTGAGCCGCGAGATCGAGCAGTTCGCCGGTTGCAGCATCAGCGAGATCCACAACCTGTATGGCGCCAACGCCTACCGCCGCTACGAGCGACGTGCGCTGGAAGAAGCGATCCAGATCTACCCCGAGGTGGTGATCGCGACGCCCGGCGGGCTGGTGGCCGACTCGGCCAACTTCAACCTGTTGCTGCAGCATTGCACCACGGTGTGGCTGCAGGCCGATCCGGCCGATCACATGGCGCGCGTGGCGGCGCAGGGCGACTTGCGGCCGATGGCGGCCAGCCGGGAGGCCATGGAAGACCTCAAGCGGATTCTGGAGGGACGGTCGGCCTTCTACTCCAAGGCCGATCTGAGCTTCAATACCAGTGCGCAGCCGCTGGAAGAGAGTTTTCTGCGGCTGCGGTCCGAGGTGCGCCAGTTGCTCCGGCTGCCGGTGTGACGGTGGCCTGGCTGCTTCGGCGGCATCGCGGGCACCTGCAGGGCTGACGCCCGTGGCCGGCCGGGCCGGCTGGGCGCTGCCCTGGCGTTGGAGGTGAAGCTAGGGTTTTTCCTGATGTTATGCAGTAAATTGCATTTGACTTGGCTCAGGAATATGAATTATTATTCACATCACGCTGCGCCGCAGCCCGCTTTCTGAACCCCACTGCAACCGCCGTTCCGATCCGAGGAGACCCGCATGACCGCCACCGCCGCCGCCCCCCGCGTCGATTACCAGACCCATCCTTCGCGTTACCAGCATGTGCAACTGAGCTTCGATGGCCCGATCGCCACGTTGTCGCTGGCCATCAACGAAGACGCCGGCCTGCGCCCCGGTTACAAACTCAAGCTCAACAGCTACGACCTGGGCGTGGACATCGAGCTGCACGATGCGCTGCAGCGCATTCGCTTCGAGCATCCGGAGGTGCGTACGGTGGTCGTCACCAGCCTGAAGGATCGCGTGTTCTGCTCGGGTGCCAACATCTTCATGCTGGGCCTGTCGAGCCATGGCTGGAAGGTCAACTTCTGCAAGTTCACCAACGAAACCCGCAACGGCATCGAGGACGCCTCGCAGCATTCCGGCCTGAAATTCGTGGCCGCGCTCAACGGTGCCTGCGCCGGTGGCGGCTATGAACTGGCGCTGGCCTGCGACGACATCGTGCTGGTGGACGACCGCTCCAGCGCCGTGAGCCTGCCCGAAGTGCCCTTGCTGGGCGTGCTGCCCGGCACCGGCGGTCTGACCCGCGTGACCGACAAGCGCCATGTGCGTCACGATCTGGCCGACATCTTCTGCACCAGCGCCGAGGGCGTGCGCGGCCAGAAGGCGGTGGACTGGCGCCTGGTCGATGCCATCGCCAAGCCGGCGCAGTTCCAGCAGGTGGTGCGCGAGCGTGCCGAGAAGCTGGCGGCAGGCAGCAGCCGTCCGGCGGATGCCAAGGGTGTTGAACTGACGCCGCTGCAGCGCACGTTCGAGGCCGATCGCGTGGTGTACGCGAATGTGGTGGTCGAGATCGACCGCGCCAAGCGTGTTGCCACGTTCACCGTCAAGGCCCCCCAGGGCGCACAGCCGGCCGACATCGCCGGCATCGAGGCCGCCGCTGCCGCCTGGTACCCGCTGGCGATGATCCGCGAACTGGACGACGCCATCCTGCACATGCGCACCAACGAGCTCGACATCGGCACCTGGGTCCTCAAGACCGAGGGCGATGCGGCCGCGGTGCTGGCCATGGACGCCACCTTGCTGGCGCACAAGGACCACTGGTTCGTCAACGAAACCATCGGCATGCTGCGCCGCACGCTGGCGCGCCTGGACGTGTCCTCGCGCAGCCTGTTCGCCCTGATC
>Ga0172382_10013583_pt1 | contig 10474 bp, 8 predicted proteins | sample Leawel138RmetaG_FD_122245 | JGI IMG/M metagenome (GOLD analysis project Ga0172382, IMG submission 122245) | Leachate microbial communities from a municipal landfill in Southern Ontario, Canada - Leachate well 138R metaG | ecosystem: Engineered > Solid waste > Landfill > Unclassified | place...
AAACGGACTGCTCCGTAACCGATTAAATACCAACTGAGGATATAACCGGAAAACTTTTTGCGCGGCTTAATTATAAACCAAAGGAAGAGCCACAAAACCACCCCTTCAAAAAGGGCTTCATAGAGCTGGCTGGGGTGACGGGGAAGATTTATATAAAGGAGCTGGCCAATCTCCAAACCAACTTTAGCGGCAACTTCTTTTACCCAAGTGTAAGTCGTTGAAAAGCGGGGAGCCTCCGGAAAGATCATTGCCCACTTAACTGTGGTAACCCGCCCCCAAAGTTCTCCGTTGATGAAATTCCCCAAACGTCCGAATGTATAACCGAGGGGAATTCCACTGACCATTACATCCGCAATTTCAAAGAAGGAGCGTTTATAAAAGCGACAAAACAAAAGAGTTCCCACCACTGCCCCGATGAGACCGCCGTGGTAACTCATTCCCGGAAGACCGACAAACCGCCCCTCTTCAAACGGCCAAAAGATAAGGTGGGGATTTTTCCAATAGTACACAGACCCATAATAAAACAGAGCTGAAAACAGCCGTGCCCCTATAATCAGTCCCGCAATGGCATATAAAAACAGAGCGGAAGTATCGTCACTGTTAATCTCAATCAGCTTTTGCTTTCTTTGTCGGTTGAACAGGAAATAAGTTATCCCAAAAGCGACAATGTACATGATACTGTACCACCGGAAAGGGAGGCTTGGGATTATGTTGGGAGAAATCCAACTTGGGTAGTTAACATAGTGTAGCATGGGGGAAGTTTACGTCGAGTTTGTGTGATGGTCAACCTAGAGGATGGTCGCCTAATCTGAAATAGATTATACTTAATTCATGAAAAAGATTGTAAATTATACAGTACTGGTCCTCTTGGTTCTGTTTATTGGCTTTCCGCTTCTTGCTACCGGAATTGATGAACGCTTAATTCCGGCTTTTTTATCAGGGACAAGCAGCGCAACGGTCAACTCCAAAGATGAGATAGCCCAAAATATGCAGAGACTGGAGTTGTTATACCGCTTGGTTGAGAGAGACTTTCTTTTTGATATAGACCATAAGGCTGTTTACGAAAGCATGGCAAAAGGCCTTTTCACAGGATTGGACGATGAGTACTCTGCCTATATTATCAGTAAAGAAGCAGCCGATTTTAGTGAAGATACCACCGGCGTATATGGGGGTATAGGGGCCTACATCTCCAAAAATTATCTTGAATACCGCGATTTCAGTAACCCCTCAACTTACATGGTTAATATTAACAGTGTCTTTCCAAACTCTCCTGCCGAAGTGGCGGGTTTACGCTCGGGAGACCTTATTAGTCACATCGACGGAGAGGCTGTTGATGATTGGCAGGCCGATGAAGCCTCCAAAGCCCTAAAAGGACCTCCCGATGCACCGGTTGTCCTCACCGTAATCAGAGGAAACTCAACGTTTGATTTAAAGGTGATCCGTAAAATTGTCAGTGTCCCTACTGTCTCAGTCGATTGGTTACCCAAAGATATTTTCTATTTAAGGATAACTCAATTTACTACAAAGACGGCTGAACAAGTCCGAACAGAGCTTCAAAAAGCCCTCTCTAAAGAGATGAAGGGCCTTGTTCTTGATTTAAGAGAGAATCCGGGAGGGATTGTAGAAGCGACCCTGAGTATCGCTGATATGCTTTTGGATGAGAAGGTTGTCGTCCATGTCAAAGGCAAGCAAAAGCCAAACAGTCACACCTACTACTCCTCTTTGAAAACGTTAGTCCCTCTCGACATTCCCATTGCTCTTCTTGTCAACAAAGGTTCTGCTTCAAGCAGTGAAATTCTTGCCGGGGCATTAAAGGACAACGGCCGGGCAACCTTAATCGGATCAACGACTTTTGGAAAAGGGTTGATTCAGATAGTGAGCCCCTTCGGAGACGGTTATTATACCGTTACAACGAGTCAGTACCAGACGCCCAACGGAAGTGATATCCATAAAGTTGGGATACCTGTCGATATTGAGGTTCATGAGCCGCACATTGGCGAAGATGAGATCGATAGCTACTCCGAGTTTATCGGCAGCAAAAAGGTTGAGAGTTTCGTTGAGGAGCATCCCGAATTCAGCGATGAAAATGTTCAGCTCTTTTTAGATACAGTTGTTGGAGAAAATCCTCCTTTAGAAGCCGATGTCTACACACTGCTACTTAGAAGAGAATATTTGGCAAATATGAGCAGTGATGAGCGCCCTATAGCCGATTACAAGTACGACAAAGTTCTCAAACGGGCTTTGGAGTTTTTAGATACCGGCATGTAAGTGTCCCTTTTTCGTGTCATTTGCAACCCCCCACTACTGCGCTAAACTGTAAGGAGTCTGCTTCTTTATGTAGGTGCAATATTTGAGCAAGGGGGAAGCGAGATGTCTTTGTATCTGATTGCAAAAGATAGTAAGTTAATTGAATCGTTCCAACGCCAGTTGGCTAAAGGTGCCTATTTGGTCAATAGCCTTGAGAAGTTGGAAACGTTAAACTCCCTGACTCAAAAAGATTGCTGTCCGATCTTTTTGATTGATGAAAATTTTACCGAATGGGGCTCATTCTTTCCAATTTTAGAGTACCTGCTACAAAACAAGATAAACGGTTTTAAAGTTCTTCTGACAAATAAACTTAATATCTCAAAAGCAGAACATTTTCTTTCGGACGAGGACATCGCTATTTTGAAAAAGCCATTTTCCCTTGACCAACTTATCGTGGGATTGGTTAACAGTGGCAAAGGAGTAGCCATTGAAGAGCATTTAAATAAATCGTATTTGGCCCATTTTAAAGAACTGGAGAGAAAAAGCGGCGATATTTACTCCTCTATCCTGGTTGGGGAATCCCATTCCGTAGCTTTAGTCAGAGAGATAATAGCCAAGATAGGCCCTTTGTTTAATGTTGTCCATATAAACGGCGAATCGGGAACAGGCAAAGAGATAGTGGCATCTCTATTAAAAGTTGCTTCACTCAGCAAGGGCCCCTTTGTTGCAATAAACTGCTCTGCAATTCCTACCTCCCTAGCCGATGCCTATCTCTTTGGGCATGAAAGGGGGGCTTATACCGATGCAAAGGAGCAACGGGAAGGAATTGTCAAAGCTGCCGATAACGGAATCCTGTTTTTGGATGAAATTGAAGATCTGGCTTTGGAAGTTCAGGGTAAACTATTGCGGTTGGTTGAAACCCATCTATTCAGACCTCTTGGCAGCAGCAAGTCTCACTATTCAAACTTTAAACTCATCACAGCTTCAAATATCTCACTCAGAGAGCTCTGTTTAACAAAAAGACTCCGCTTTGATTTATACAATCGCTTGAATCATCTGGTAATCTCTTTGGCTCCTTTAAGAGAGAGAAAAGAGGATATCCCCCTTTTAATAGAACACTACAAAACCCTCTCCAATGATAAGAGGCCTATCGATTCCGAGACAATGGCTCTTATAATGGAATATGATTGGCCGGGCAATGTGAGAGAACTGTTTAAAGAGTTAAATCTCCTCTCCGTTTTTGCCCCTACAAAGGACAAATACCTTTCATATCGGAAAATTCTTACAGAGAGTGTCTTTTGCAACAACTTTTCAGAGGTGGCTTCAGATTGTAAAAGTGACATTTTTTATGACAAACACCCCTGTGGATAACCTGTGTAATAATACGTCTAATTTTCCCAAATATTTCCTATATTAAAGCCACTAATTCTTATATAACTAACATATGCAAAAACATCCTACAATGATAATTTATTTACTTATGCTAAAAGGAGTTGACATGTAAGTCAAACTCTGTAACTTGGTACATCCGCATAATGGCAGGCTCTTTGACACAAAAGAGTTTTAGTGTAGTCGTTGGAAAGGTTGTGGATAAGTTGTTAAATAGTGTTTAATTTATCGTTTATCAATTTGCAAAAATCTTAGAGAACTCTATAGTCTTTATATGATTAACCTTTACGGACGATGTTTGCTCCTACCCCTATAAGTTTGCTTTCAAGCTCTTCATAACCTCTCTCAATTTGGTAGATATTCTGGATTTCTGAACTTCCTTTTGCAACAAGGGCAGCAATTACCAATGCCATTCCGGCTCTAACATCGGGACTGCTCACCTTTGCCCCTCTTAAAGTAACAGAGCCGTTTACTATCGCCCGGTGGGGGTCGCATAAAATAATGTCTGCCCCCATTCTTATCAACCAATCAACAAAATACATCCTGGATTCGTACATCTTCTCATGAATTAAAATCGAACCGTTCATCTGAGTCGCAACAACCGTAACAATGCTTAGCAGATCGGCAGGGAAACCCGGCCACGGGGCATCGTCAATTTTATAAGTTTGTCCGTCTATTGATTTTTTTATTATCCGAGATTGCTTTTTAGGCACCACTATTGAATCGGGCCCGATTATCTGCCAACCGACTCCTATTCTGCTAAACCCGCTGCCCAACATCGGCAGATGCTTTATATCCACATTGTTTAATATCAGCTCCCCTCTGGTTGCCGCACAGAGCCCTATAAAAGAGCCGCATTCCATGAAATCGCTGCCGATTGTAAAAGTTGCCCCGTTTAACTTCTTTACCCCTTCGATTGAAAGAAGATTAGAGCCTATCCCTCTGATCTTCGCCCCCATCAAAACCAACAGATTACACAAATCCTGAACGTGGGGTTCACAGGCGGCATTAGATATCACCGTTGTCCCTTCCGTTAAGACACAACTCATAATGATATTTTCGGTGGCAGTTACCGAGGCTTCTTCTAAAAAGATATCCGTTCCTTTCAGCTTATCTGTTGTAACAACCAAAAACCCATCGTTGCTTATTTCACATTTGGCTCCGATTGCCTCAAATGCCCTGAAGTGGGTATCAAGGCGTCTGTAACCGATTACATCACCTCCTGGGGGAGGAAGTACAATGTTCCCTATTCTGGCAAGCAGCGGCCCAACCAATAAGATTGAGGCTCTGATTGCATCGACTAGTTTCAGAGGCAGTTCTCTCCCCTTTTTTGCATAATCCAAATTAGTTTTTACAAAGAGGGTATTTTTATTTAAGTATTTTACTTCCGAGCCGAGATGTTGAAGTAATTTTACTATCACTTTTACATCTTCAATTTGGGGGACATTCTCCAATGTCACTTCTTCATCTGTCAACAAAGTTGCACACAGAGCAGCCAAAGCACCGTTCTTGTTACCGCTTATCTCGATGCTCCCCTCGAGGCTCTTACCGCCGACAATAAAATAAGAACTCATAGACCCATCCTACATAGGTTTTTTTGATTTTACAATCATCTTGATGAGTTACCCAAAGCGCTATACATTGAAAACATGGGTGGCAATAAGATTAAAGTATATGGAATTGGAAACCCTTTAATAGATATTCTTGCAAAGGTTACAGAGAAACAACTTGACTCTTTGGGAATCTACAAGGGGGCAATGCATCTTATTGATTCAGAAAAAAGGGAGCAACTGCTTCAATTGATTCCAGATTTGGAACACTCCCTCTTTTGCGGTGGGTCGTGTCCGAACACCATAATAACTCTGGCTTCACTGGGGGTCTCTTCTGCTTTGGCTGGCAAAGTGGGAGGCGATAAATATGGGTTGATTTACAAAAAGCGTCTTAAAGATCTCTTGGTTATTGACCAGTTGGTTGTCACCGACAAAGAGGCTACCGGGTCTTCCATTATCCTCATTACCCCCGACAGTGAACGAACTATGAATACATTTTTGGGGGCGAACCGGCTTTTTGGCAAAGAGGATATAGTGGCTTCAACACTTAAAGAGGCTTCTTATTTCTACTTCACTGGCTACATGTGGGATACCGAAAGTCAAAAGTCTGCCATTAAAGAGGCTCTAAAGGTATCCAAAGAAAATAATATTAAAGTTGCAATTGACATTGCAGACCCTCTGGCTGTGGGACGCAACAGAGAAGACTTTCTGTTTCTTATAAAAAATTATGCCGATATCGTTTTGGCAAACAGCGAAGAGGCAAGAATCCTTTTTAACAATTACGACCCTTATGAGTGCTGCAAGTCGATGGGAAAGCTTTGTGAAACAGCCATTGTGAAAAACGGGAAAAGGGGCTCTTTTATAAGTCATAAAAACAGAATCGTTGAGATTGGGATTCACGGCCCTCAAAAAGCTTTGGATACAACCGGAGCCGGGGATGCCTACGCTGCCGGCTTTTTATATGGGGTGTGCAACAATCTTTCGATTGAACAGTCTGGATTTGTCGCTTCGTACTTAGCCGGTGAAGTCGTCCAGCAACAGGGGGCACAACTATCCAAAGAGAAAGCCCAAACCATCTCTAAATACCTCAGAGAACTTTATAATCTAAATTAAACTCGGGCGTTTGAGAATCCTCTCCCAAGAAAGCCCCTCTTTCCCAAAGTGACCGTAATTTACAATCTCTTTATAGCGGGTTTCCAATAGGCTCAGATGGTCTATTATCCCTTTTGGGGTTAAATCAAACTCTTTGGCAATAAGCTGTTCAATAGCCTGGTCTCCGCCTCTGTCTCCGTTATAGGTGTTGACCGAAATCGAGATCGGTTGAGCTATCCCAATGGCGTATGAGAGTTGAACCTCGCACCGGTTGGCCAAACCCCAAGCCACAATATTTTTGGCTACGTGGCGGGCCATATATGCCGCAGAACGGTCAACTTTCGATGGGTCTTTACCGCTGAAAGCTCCTCCGCCATGACGAGCCATCCCCCCGTAGGTATCGACAATTATTTTTCTTCCCGTCATCCCGCAGTCACCGGCTGGCCCGCCGATAACAAATCTCCCGGTGGGGTTAATAAAATACTTTGTTTTAGGGGTGAGCATATTTGTGTCGCCCAGAGCCTCTTTTATAATCTCTTCTATTATTGTCTCTTGGATCTCTTTGTGAGAAATCTTCTCGTCATGTTGATGAGAGACAACTACGGTATCTATTTCAACAGGGTTGCTATCTTCGTAAAGCAGTGTCACCTGTGCTTTGGCATCGGGCAAAAGCCACCAAATATCGCCGTTCTTTCGCTTTTGGGTCGCTTTTTGTAAAATTCTATGACTGAACATTATCGGAGCCGGCATAAGTTCTTTTGTTTCGTTACAGGCATAACCAAACATCATTCCCTGGTCCCCTGCTCCTTGGATACCCGCAGAACCGTCAACCCCTAAGGCGATATCGGAAGATTGCTTTTGGAGGAACTTCAGAACTTTTAAATTTTTGTAATCAAAACCCCGGTTCTCTTCTATATACCCTACGTCTTTGACAACCGAGCGAACAATTTCCTCAACTTTAAGAGTTGCTTTTGAGGTAATTTCTCCCGAAACAACAACCGTATCAGTTGTTGCCATTACTTCACAGGCAACTCTTGAATTCTTATCTGTGGCAAGACAGTTATCTAAAACCGCATCGGCAATCTGATCGCAGACTTTATCGGGGTGTCCCTCGCTGACAGATTCGCTGGTAAAAAGCTGCTTCCCTTTTCTAAGCATTATTCTAAACCTCTTTCTGTTCTCTCAGCGGGGGAAGATTGGGATCCACAAGAATTCTGACTTGCTTGAGAAGCCCTTCTCCTTCGCTTTTGGTTGTTACCCCCTCAAACTCGTTTAGTGCAGTATGAATCAATCTTCTTTCAAATGGGTTCATCGGCTCCAAAAGCTTTGAGCGGCCACTCTTTTTTACCTGACTTGCCGTTCTGTAAGCGAGCCTAACAAGACTCTCTTCGTGCCTTAAACGGTAATTTTCACTGTCGAGGACTATTTTAACCGAGGAATCCAACTGCCCTGCAAACACATTGACAATCAGTTGAATAGCATCGAGATTCTTCCCTTTCTTACCGATAATAATACCGCTGTGTTCGCTGATAATATCCAAAGAGAGTTTGTCTTCCCGTCTGTAGGCAACCTTAACTGTTGCCGGATAGCCCATTTTCTCAAAGAGTGTAACGGTGTAATCAACCACTTTTTGTTCGAACTCATCGGGTTCCTGCTTTTGGTTGTTATCAATATGGACTCTTATGCGGACATTCCCTTTTTTAAAAAGCCCCCTTTTACCCCGATCTACAATTTCAATATCGAGTTGATCCTGATCTAAATCCAACTCTTCTAAAGCCAACGTTATGGCTTCTTGTTCTGTTTTACCTTCAAATTCTTTTATCATAAATAATTCTCCTAAAACCCTTAGCCCTTTTTGCCTTTGAATTGAGGTTTTTTTACAGCCTCAGCTTGCTTCTTATTCCTTCGTGAATTAACAAATACCTGTTGTCCGATAGAGATAAAGTTCATCACCATCCAGTAAAGAAGGAGGCCCGACGGGGCGTTGTAAAGGATAAAGAAGAACATAATCGGCATCCCCAGCATCATAAATTTGCCGGACATACCACTTTGTTGTGTTCCTGCTTGGTTAATTCTAAAAGAGAGAATCATTGAAGCCACATAAAATATAGGCAACAGTCTGATGTTACTGCCTATAACTGGCAAGCTTACGGGTGCAAAATTCCAAATTGTCTCGGGCATCGACAAGTCTTCAATCCAGCCGGGGATAAATAGAGCTCCTCTTAGTTCAAAGTGTTTATTTAACAATCCATAAAGGGCGATGAAGATTGGGAACTGTAAAAGCATCGGCAGACATCCTCCAATCGGATTGATCCCCTCTTTTTTATACAGATCCCCCATCTCTTGGTTCAGTTTTGTTGGGTTATCTTTATATTTAGCCCTTAGCTCTTCCATTTGAGGATTCAGAGACTGCATTTTTGCAGTCGAGTCCATACTTTTCTTGGTAAAGGGCTGTAACACAATTTTTATCAGAATGGTCAGAAGAATAATGGCAATACCGTAGTTAGGAATTAGACGGTAGAAGAAAGCCAGTAACCATTTTAGAATCGATTCCAACCACCCCAGCCAGGTGCTGCTGTCGATTGCTTTCTCTAAATTTAAATCGGAAAGCCCAAAACCGTTATCATCTGCTTTGTTGTAGATAGCCATGTTTGCTTTCAGTTGAGGTCCCACGTAGAATCTGAAAACATCTTTAGAATTGGCGGTTCTTAACGCTGTTCGCGAAAAGTAGAGTCTTGATTCTAAAAGAATATTTTCCGATTTACCCTCCTGAAGGGTTGTTGTGTAAGAAGCAGCATCGGTTATCCCTATAACTGAAAAATATTTTCCGGCAATCGCTACCCACGAGAGATGGTCGGAGGTTTGGTAGGTTCCGTCTTTAAGTTTCGGTCTGCTTTTTTTTCCGTTTTGTTCGATATAAAACCGACGGTAAGTGTAATTGCCATCGGGAGTCTCATGAAAAGCGGGCCCCAGTTGAGGTTCGAAGGCCAGCGTATATGCGAATCCATCATAGTTGAGCCCGATAGCTTTATTTTGGGTATTTTTAAGCTCTATCGCCAGTTCAAAAAGATAATCGTCAGCACCAAAGCGGAAAGTTTTTACTAAGGCAAAACTCTCGTCGGTAGGATTGCCATCTTTACCGACAATGGCGAACATTTGGGAAAATTCAACTCTGTCTTCTAATATTTTGTATTTGAACGGTGCATCGATGGGATTTGTTTTGTTGTTGCCAACATACAATGAAAATGGGTTTGGAGAAGATCCGTCATTGAAAATAAGCTCGACAGGAGAGCCTTGGGCAAGGTGTTTTTTAAGCTTAAGTGATTTTACGGAAGCGCCGATTGGATCAAACTCAATTATAAACACATTGGTTTCAAATTTAAAAATATCTGTAGGGATATCCGTCTCAAGAGCTACAAGGCTCCCTTCCACATTTGATGCCCATCCGTACTCTGCCGCTGTTTTATAAGAGGGAGTTTCAATGACAGTACTCTCTTGGCTGACAGTTTGAGTTGGGGCTGCCTGAACTTCGCTTGTCTGTTCGGGGCTAAAAAATTTAGTCTGAATTCCCATTCCAACTGTAATTATTATTACAGAAAGGACAATTGCAAGTATGGTATTTTTTTCCATATCGACTCCTGATTTTTGTTACAGCGACGTGGTAATCAGAAAAGGGGTCAGACTAGTGATTTATATACTTCTGCTTTCAGAAACAAGTTTGTTAAATGTTTCCGCTGTTGTTCAAACTCTAAGTCCTTTCCTGGATACACTACGATTGCAAAATCGAGACCGTTTATGAAATTTGGGTTTTCATTTCTCCAAATCTCTCGCAACTGACGCCTTATGCGGTTGCGAGATACTGCATTTCCATAGTGTTTAACAGGGATAACAACAACTCTATTTCTCTCTTTCCCATTTGGTGCCACAATAAGCTTAAACTGGTGTGAAGAGAATTTTTTGCCACTACGAAATATTGCATCAATTTCCGGTCTCTTTTTTACCGATTGTTCTCTAGTAAGGCTTTTTCTCATCACTGACGCTAAGTTTTTTTCTCCCTTTTGCCCTTTTTCTGGCAAGGATTTTTCTGCCAGCTTTTGTTGCCATGAGAGCTCGGAAACCAAATTTTCTATTTCGTTTAGTTCTGCTTGGTTGATAGGTTCTTTTCATGAGGAAATCTCCAAATATGTATCGCTTTA
>Ga0172382_10013586_pt1 | contig 10473 bp, 8 predicted proteins | sample Leawel138RmetaG_FD_122245 | JGI IMG/M metagenome (GOLD analysis project Ga0172382, IMG submission 122245) | Leachate microbial communities from a municipal landfill in Southern Ontario, Canada - Leachate well 138R metaG | ecosystem: Engineered > Solid waste > Landfill > Unclassified | place...
GAGGACACAACGAATATTTTAAATATATGTATGATTTGCTCAACGAAAAAGGAGCAGGTCATATCAAGATTTTCGGAGGTGGAGGTGGAGTAATTCTACCGGAAGAAATCAAAGAATTAGAAGACTACGGAATCACGAGAATTTATTCTCCCGATAACGGACGTGCTTTGGGATTACAGGGAATGATAAATGATTTGATTGAAAAATCTGACTTTCCTGTTGGGAATGAATTAAACGGAGAAATTGACCATTTGGAAGAAAAAAATCCGAAAGCCATTGCAAGACTTATTTCGTCTGCAGAGAATTTTCCGGAAGTTTCAAAAGATATTTTCGATAAAATCCACGAATTAAATAAAGATTCGAAAATTCCTGTTTTGGGAATTACCGGAACGGGAGGAGCAGGAAAATCGTCTTTGGTTGATGAATTGGTCAGAAGATTTTTAATGGATTTTCCTGATAAAACTATCGGACTGATTTCGGTTGACCCGTCAAAACGCAAAACGGGAGGAGCATTATTAGGGGACAGAATCCGTATGAATGCGATTAATAATCCGAGAGTTTATATGCGTTCGCTGGCTACTCGTCAGTCGAATTTGGCTTTGTCGAAATACGTAGCAGAAGCTATCGAAGTGCTGAAAGCTGCAAAATACGATTTGATTGTTCTGGAAACTTCGGGTATTGGTCAATCGGATACGGAAATTTTAGACCATTCCGATGTGGCTTTGTATGTGATGACACCCGAATTTGGAGCAGCAACGCAGTTGGAAAAAATTGATATGTTGGATTTTGCAGATTTGGTAGCAATTAACAAATTTGACAAAAGAGGAGCTTTGGACGCTATCCGTGATGTAAAAAAACAGTATCAGAGAAACCATAATTTATGGCACGAAAATCCTGATACAATGCCTGTTTTCGGAACGATTGCCTCGCAGTTCAACGACCCCGGAATGAATTCGCTTTACAAAGCGATTATGGATAAAATCGTAGAGAAAACGGAAGCAGATTTAAAATCTACTTTTGAAATCACTCGTGAAATGAGTGAGAAAATTTATGTTATTCCACCCAGCAGAACGAGATATTTGTCTGAAATTTCGGAAAATAACCGAAAATATGACGAAACGGTTTTAACTCAAGTAGAAGTAGCTCAAAAACTATACGGAATTTATAAAACGATTTGTTCGGTTGCAGGGATAAAACCAGAAGACGAAAAAATGTTTTTAGATAAATCAGGATTAAGTTTAACTCCGACAGAGTTCAAAACTCTGTCGGAGTTAGATAAAGAATTTATTAATTTACTTTTAAAGGAATTTGACCGTGTAAAAATGAACCTTGACCCGTATAATTGGGAAATTATTTTCACTTGGGACGAAAAGGTAAACAAATACAAAAATCCTGTGTATTCGTTTAAGGTTAGGGATAAAGAAATCAAAATCCAAACCCATACAGAATCGCTTTCTCATTCACAGATTCCGAAAATTGCACTACCAAAATATCAGGCTTGGGGAGATATTCTGAAATGGAATTTACAGGAAAACGTTCCCGGAGAATTCCCTTTTGCATCAGGATTGTATCCGTTTAAACGTGAGGGCGAAGACCCGACCCGTATGTTTGCTGGTGAAGGAGGACCGGAAAGAACAAACAGACGTTTCCATTATGTGAGCTTGGGAATGCCTGCAAAGCGTTTATCTACTGCTTTTGACAGTGTAACTTTATACGGAAACGACCCGGATTACCGACCTGATATTTACGGGAAAATCGGAAATGCGGGAGTTTCTATCTGTTGTTTGGACGATGCGAAAAAGCTGTATTCGGGATTTGATTTGTCGCACCCTGCAACTTCGGTTTCGATGACGATTAACGGACCTGCACCTATGTTGTTAGGATTTTTTATGAATGCGGCTATTGACCAAAATTGTGAAAAATACATCAAAGAAAACGGTTTAGAAGCGGAGGTTGAAGCAAAAATCAATGCGATTTATAAAGAAAAAGGTGTCGAAAGACCACGATATAACGGAGAACTTCCCGAAGGAAATGACGGATTAGGATTGATGTTGTTGGGAGTTACGGGAGATCAGGTTTTACCTTTAGAAGTCTATAACGAAATCAAAACCAAAACGCTTTCACAAGTTCGTGGAACGGTTCAAGCGGATATTTTAAAAGAAGATCAAGCCCAAAACACCTGTATTTTCTCGACTGAATTTGCGTTGCGATTGATGGGAGATGTTCAGCAGTATTTTATTGAGAAGAATGTACGTAATTTCTATTCGGTTTCGATTTCGGGGTATCATATTGCGGAGGCAGGAGCGAATCCGATAACGCAATTAGCATTTACACTGGCAAATGGTTTCACGTACGTGGAATATTATCTGTCAAGAGGAATGAACATCAACGATTTCGGTCCAAACTTGTCTTTTTTCTTCTCAAACGGAATCGACCCGGAATATGCAGTAATCGGTAGAGTTGCCCGTAAGATTTGGGCAAAAGCCTTAAAGCTGAAATACGGAGCAAACGAGAGAGCTCAAATGTTGAAATATCACATTCAGACTTCAGGACGTTCGCTTCACGCACAGGAAATTGATTTTAATGATATTCGTACGACTTTACAGGCTTTGTATGCGATTTATGATAATTGCAACTCATTGCATACCAATGCGTATGATGAGGCGATTACGACTCCAACGGAAGAATCAGTTCGTAGAGCAATGGCAATTCAACTTATTATCAACAGAGAATTAGGTTTGGCGAAAAACGAAAACCCAATTCAAGGTTCGTTTATTATTGAAGAACTGACCGATTTGGTTGAGGAAGCAGTTTTATCGGAATTTGACAGAATTACAGAACGTGGAGGAGTTCTCGGAGCAATGGAAACAATGTATCAACGTTCTAAAATTCAGGAGGAAAGTTTGTATTACGAAACCCTGAAACACACAGGAGAATTCCCGATTATCGGAGTAAATACGTTTTTGAGCAGTAAAGGTTCTCCGACTGTTGTTCCTGCTGAAGTAATCAGAGCAACGGAAGAGGAAAAATTATTCCAAATCAAAACCAAAGAAAACCTGAACAAAGCCAATGAAGAAAAAGTAAAAGAGGCTCTTACCAAAGTTCAGGAAACCGCTATTCAGAACCAAAATATCTTTGAACAGCTTATGGAAGCTACTAAAGTTTGTTCTTTAGGACAGATTACTTCTGCACTTTTTGAAGTAGGAGGGCAGTATAGGAGGAATATGTAAAATCCTCCCCTAACCCCTCCAAAGGAGGGGAACTTGAAAAGATAATTTGTAACTTTGCCTTATGTTAATTTTGTTAGACATAGACGGAGTAATGGTTCCTGCAAACTCTTGGAAACGACCTGAAATTCTTGAAGATAACTTTATGAATTTCAGTTTACAGGCAACCAAAGCACTTGAGAAAATTATATCTTCTACAAGTGCCGATATTCTATTGACTACTTCTCACAAAGATAGTTTTGACTTGAATCAATGGAAAAGTATTTTTGAAAATAGAGGTATTACTGTCAATAAAATTGATAAACTTCCAAAAAATGTAAATCATCTAAGTAGAAAAGATGAAATTCTGAATTGGTTTAATTCTAATAAAACTACTGAGAATTTTATAATCATAGATGATGACAAATCATTAAACGCATTGCCTGATGTTGTGAAAAACAAACTTATTCAGACAAGTGCAACGGTTGGCTTAACGGATTCTTTAGCTGATGAAGCTATCCGGAAGTTAAAGGAACAACTGTTAGAATTGGCTTAGGGATTTTCTTTTTAAGTACTTCGGCTTTGTTTGAAGTAGGAGGGCAGTATAGAAGGAATATGTAAGCCGAACTTTTCCAAAGTTTCAAACTTTGGAAAAGTTAAAATTTAGATTAAAACCCCCAAAGCAATAACTTCGGAGGTTTTTTGATTTTCTAACAAAAAGTTTTATTTTTCTAATATTTTACTTACCTTTGACGTTAGTAACGAATGACGTAATGATAATTTCATTTGGAAATAAAGAAACAGAGAAGATTTGGAACGGAGAAGTTTCCAAAAAATTACCAGGAGAAATTCAGGAAGTGGCAAGGAGAAAATTAAGAATGTTAAACAACTCTGTTGATGTTTCAGATTTAAGGATTCCGCCTTCTAATCATTTGGAAAAGCTAAAAGGAAATTTAAAAGATTTTTACAGTATCAGAATAAACAACCAATGGAGAATTGTTTTTAAATGGGAAAATTCAAACGCTCTCGAGGTTGAAATTATTGATTATCACTAAAAGTTAAAAAAATGGAAACACTAAAAAACATAACACCCGGAGAAATATTATTAGAGGAGTTTTTGATTCCACTCAATATTTCACAATATCGTTTGTCGAAAGATTTAGGGATTCCTCAAACCCGAATTTCAGAAATTGTCAAAGGAAATCGCAGAATCACAGCTGATACAGCTTTAAGATTAAGCAGATATTTCGGGAATTCTGCCAAATTCTGGTTAGGATTACAAGACGATTATGACCTTGAAAATGAATTCCGTACCAATCCAGATGATTTTAAGCAGATTGACAGGTTTGAATTTGTGTGATTTTTTTAAACAGTAAAAACCCGCTCCTCCAAAGTACTCCTTTGGAGGTTTTTTTTATCGAATTCTAATTGAAAACCTCTCTTTGCTCATTCGATAAAAAAAACACAATCAGACCTTTTTATTTTTACCGCACAAAAATTAAAAATCAACCCAATGAAAAGAAAAATCATTTTAACAGCACTGTTGTTTTTATTTATCACAACAGCTCAATCACAACAAACCTGGCAAAAACTATCAGGATTCAACAACGCTAACTCTGCGATTTGGATGGCTACGGGAAATGGACTTACGTATGCCATTACTGCAGACCGATGGATTTATTATACCGATGCCAGTGTACAGGTATGGGAGCCTTTTATTACGGTTCCCGATTTTTATAATGTTGGTAGTATCAAGGCGTCTCAAACTACCAGTAGAGTTTTCTGCCTAACTTCCTCAAGCGGACTTGCCTATACCGATAACTTCGGACAAAGTTGGGAATCTACTACTGTGGGTAGCGTAAACGGGCAATCTGGCTTTAGCCCTTTGATATTAGCTTACGGATTACACAACACAAAAATAATTGCTTCTACTATTGGTCCTATTACGGGAGATATACAAAATAACTTGTTTATTTCTACTAACAACGGAGTTTCATTCGCACAAATAGGAACGCTTAATTTTTATCCTACAAATTTTCATTTTATAGATGAGGATATAGTAGTTTCTAATTCGGCAAGCGGAGTTTTTAAAACCGATAATGTGAATTCCGGAGTGTGGACTTTGCTCGGATTTGAAGGTTTAGAAGTTACTGATTTAGAAGTAAATGAAAATGTTATGTATGCTTCTGTGCTTGAAGCAGCAGGTAACGGAAATGTCTATAAAACCGAAGATGGAGGTCAAAACTGGACACTTTTGAACGGAATTCCTGAAAACAGTGGAGTTTCTAAACTGGCATTCGATTGGGAAAATAACCGACTTTTCGCAACAACCACTTCTGGAGTTCACGCTTTTATAAACAACAATTGGACAACGGTAAGTCCGGTTGATAAAGCTCACGAAATCATCACAACAGCTAATAATTCGGTAGTGTTTGGAGGTGTTAGGGTAAACGGAGTTCATAAAATCTCAAACTCTTCGCTATCGGTTGAGCAGATAAACGAAGGTCTTATACTTCCGGCTGATTATATGGTGGTTTCAGACGATAATCAAATCTACACAGCTTCTTTCAGAACTGCTTTTTTGTCGAAATTTAACCTTGATGAGCCGGGTTGGGAAACCTTTGATTTATTTGAAGATTTGGTTTCAACCAACATTTTAGCTCTTGAAAAATCCCCTGATGGACAATGTGTAATAGGCGGAATGCATTATATAGCCCAAACCGAAAACCAAGGAGCTAATATCAATATTCTGGCAAGCACACAAACCGCTCCGTTGGCTCCTGTCTATGATATTTTGTTTCCTCAAAAAATGTTTGTGGGCAACAATGGCTCTATTGCTATGCTGCAGCATCAGGTGCAAACTCATATTGATTACAGCCCTGATATGGGAAATAGCTGGGAGGTGCTTTTTGAAACAGTTATCGGAGTTTCACCCGGATTTTTATCGGTAAACAAAGTATGTTCGGGTACGCAAACTCATTTTATATTAGGCTTGTCTAACCAGACGGCACAGGCTACGGTTATCGCTTCGACAGACCAGGGTAATTCTTGGACTATCTTGCCGAATGCTCCTGAGACTATAAGAAATATCTTTATAGATAAAGAAGATACGCTTTATGTAGTGTCCACTGCTTCTGTATTTCGTTGGGATGCTACAACTCAAAATTGGATAACTTTAAATATCAATACCGGGCAAACCTCACCCAATAAAAATGTCGAATTGGCTTTTGACAGTCAAAATAAATTACACGTATTGGTCAGAAGCACACTCACTCCGTTTGCTGAAGAAGGAATTTATATACCAAGCGACAACCAAGATGAATTTATACATGTCCCTTTCCCGACCATAAACGGAGAACAGGTTCCGATGAAAAGACTGGCTTTTGCCGGAAATGACATTCCGATTATGATGACAGACGTAGCCACCAACGACCCTGCACTCACCGGGTTCTATTATTACAGCAGCGAATCGCTACTTTCAACAGACAACGAAGTAGCAAAACTAAATTTAAAAATTTATCCGAATCCGGCTTCTGATGAGGTTTATATTACCGGTTTAGAAAACCAGACTATCAATGGAGCGATATATTCTCTTACAGGGCAGCATATTTCTGTAAAAATTCAAAACGGAAAAATTGATATTCAAAACTTGTCTTCCGGATTTTACATATTGAATTTTGATTTTGAGGGAAATCGTTATCAGTTTAAAATTATAGTGAAAAAGTAAAGTTTCTCAATCAATTCAATCCGACCTAAAACCTCCAAAGCATTTACTTTGGAGGTTTTTTCTTAGCCAAAACTAAAATGTAATAAAATTTGTTACATTAAAAAATTGTCTTATCTTTGTCCCAATTATGAACAATACACGATTTGCAACCATCATTCATATTTTGACGCTTTTGGCTAAGTTTCCTGACCAATGGCTGAGTTCGGAATGGATTGCAGAAAGCATTAGCATCAATCCTGTTATCGTGCGAAAAGAGTTAGCTGTATTGCACAAACTGGGTTGGGTGGTGAGTAAAAAAGGAAAAGAAGGTGGGACAATGCTGAGTGTTTCGAGTTGTGAAATTACGATGGCAGATATTTTTAAAGCTGTTAAAAATTCTAATGTTTTAGGCAAAAAGAACGCTTGTGATGGCACAAAATGTACAGTCGGAAAAGAAATCAATTTAGCTTTGGAAAAATTATTTGATGAAACAGACAAAATTGTAATCAATGCCTTGGAAAAGAAATCATTGAAATCTTTTGTCGAACAGTTCGATTAAAATTTTTTTAAACATAAATGTAACAAAAATCATTACAAATTAAAAATTCAAAAAAATGAAAGTAACAATTATCGGAGCAACAGGTTTTGTAGGCTCAAATTTAGTAAAAGAGGCAGTTTCGAGAGGCTTATCGGTAACAGCAATTGCCCGAAATGTAGATAAAATCACAAATGAAAATGTCAGCAAAAAATCGTTAGACGTCAATAATATTGAGGGTTTGACCGAAATTCTAAAAGGACACGATGTAGTCATCAGTGCTTTTAATGCAGGTTGGACGAATCCGAATCTTTATGATGATTTTATTTCGGGTTCCAAAGCTATTCAGCAAGCGGTAAAAAATTCAGGTGTAAAAAGATTTATCGTGATTGGTGGTGCAGGAAGCTTGTACAACAACGATGGAACTCAAATCGTAGATGGTGCCGATTTTCCGGAAAACATAAAACCGGGAGCAACAGCAGCTCGTGATTTTTTAAATATTTTGAAAGGAGAAAAAGAATTGGATTGGGCATTTTTTAGTCCGGCAATTGAGATGCATCCGGGTGTAACTGATGGTAGAACAGGCAAATATAGATTAGGTAAAAATCAACCGGTATTTGATGAAAATCAGGTTTGTAGATTGTCGGTAGAAGATTTAGCCGTTGTGATTGTTGACGAAGTGCAACAACCAAAACATCATCAAGAGCATTTTACAGCAGCGTATTAATCATTTAATTTTTGATAGAGATGAATAAAGAAAACAGTTTAGGCATTGGTTTATTGATTTTTCGATTAAACTTGGGGATTTTGATGCTTTTTCACGGAGTACACAAACTGATAAACGGAGTGGACGGTATCAAAGGAATGTTAGCAAATTACGGTATTCCTGAATTTTTAGCGTATGGTGTGCATTTGGGTGAAACCGTCGCAGCAATTATGATGATTGTAGGTTTCAGAACCAAATTAGCATCGTTTGTTTATACTTTTGTGATGGTTGTTGCTTTCCTTATGGCACACACCCAAAACTTTTTTGAGCTTGGAAAATCAGGAGCTTGGGCTCACGAAGGAATTGCTTTATTCTTGTTTGGAGGTCTGGGGTTGATGTTTACCGGAGGTGGAAAATATTCCGTGGCAACCAATCACAAATGGGACTAATTTGATATCAATCCTTTTGTGTGATTCCTTAAAATCCTGACAAAATCTGTCGGGATTTTTTATGTGTTAGATTAACCGGAGAAACCTACTAAAGGGTTTGTTCGTTAACTCAGTTTTCAAAGTCCTAAAACTTTGAAAAAGTTTAGATTTAATAACCTCCGAAGTATCATATTTCGGAGGTTTTTTATCGAATTCTAATTGAAAACCTCTCTTTGCTCATTGGGTGAAAAAACGCAATCAGACCTTTTTATTTTTACCGTAAAAAAATTAAAAATCAATCCGATGAAAAGAAATCGCCCTGTTTTTTGGAGTTCAACCTATGTTTTTTCGGTTGTTGTTTTCAAGCAATAAATGTAATGTCAAGTGTTATTTTTTATATTTTTAGCCGTTAAAAAAACCTTATGTAGTATGGCTTTTCCGTGATTCCGAACGTATTTCCGTGATTCCGAACCTATTTTTTTTACCTTATTAACTTGTTTTTTTCAAATTTGTGGTGCTCTTAAAAACACAAAAAGTTTAAGTCTGTTTCAAACCTTGTTTTTCTCTTTTTTATAAGATAAAATTCATCTGACAACACAACCAGCTCCTCTCTGTTTCAAACATTCTACGATGTTTATTATCTAATTTTAAAAGGAGAGGAGCTCATTTAAAAACACAAATGAAAAAAAACTAACTCATAAAATTAAAACACCATGATTTTTTTTAGGAAGCTATTACTTTATTTAGGAATCGGTAATCATAAATTTGACAGTTATATTTGGAAAGAAAAACTACGAAAAAGAAGACTCTTTGTAAAAAACATAATCGAAAGCAAAATCGCTATCGGGATGAGCAAAGAGGAAGTCATTCAGACCTTTGGTTATGACATCAGGGAATATACAAATGGGGTTTGGAGTTATATTTTCTCCACTTTTCGCAACGGAGAAATAAAAGAAATGCTCTGTTTTTATTTTGACCAGAACAACAAAGTAGAGGGAGTTAAAATTAAATTCAGAAAAAAATTTAGATAAATTCAAATTCAAAAAGGGAATAAAAATAGTTTGTTGGTGATCAGTGGAAAAGCTCCCGAATATACGAAAACTTCCGTGTGTTTGGGCTTTTTCTTCATCACATAAAATGAAGTTGCATCGGTTAAAAAGTTGCAGTTATGGTAAAAATAGTAAGGTCATTTTTGAAATATTTATACAGGAGTTGTGTAAGGCATCTGTCTTAGGTCAATATGAAGTTGATGTTAGCGAGAAAGCCCGGGCATAAATAACGAATACTATTTATGTTTGCGGCTTTCTTTTTTTGTCTTTCCGATTTTTTAACTATTTTTGATTTTTCCGATGTGCAACTGATGAACAACCTCCTCAAAACCCCAATCGAATATCTGAAAGGCATTGGTCCTCAAAGGGCTGATTTGCTCAAAAAAGAATTGGGAATTTTCTCTTACGAAGATTTTTTACATCTTTTCCCGAATCGGTATATTGACCGGACTAAATACTATAAAATCAATCAATTACAACCCACTTTTAATACGGAAATTCAGATTGTCGGGAAAATTATTCATCTGAAAGTGGTCGAACAAAAAAGAGGAAAACGATTGGTTGCTACTTTTGTCGATGATACCGGACAAATGGAACTCGTTTGGTTTCAGGGTTATAAATGGATTAAGGAAAACCTGAAAATAAACGAACCTTATGTAGTTTTCGGAAAAACGAATTTGGTTGGAGGTACTTTTTCGATGCCTCACCCCGAAATGGATTTGTTATCAGACCACAAACAGAACATTCAAACGGTTATGCAACCCGTTTATCCTTCTACGGAAATGCTTACCAAAAAAGGAATCTCTTCGAGGGTTATCCACAAAGCAATGCAACAGCTTTTTA
>Ga0172382_10013588_pt1 | contig 10472 bp, 8 predicted proteins | sample Leawel138RmetaG_FD_122245 | JGI IMG/M metagenome (GOLD analysis project Ga0172382, IMG submission 122245) | Leachate microbial communities from a municipal landfill in Southern Ontario, Canada - Leachate well 138R metaG | ecosystem: Engineered > Solid waste > Landfill > Unclassified | place...
CATGGGTTGGTTCGCGATGGCCTGTGAACTGCACCGCGACTGGCGCAACGACATCGAAGGGTTGGGCGCACTGTTCTCCGAGCACATCCCTAACTACCGAAACTTGATGAACAGCTACTCGGCGCTCGCAACCGCTCGTTAGGACAAACAGCAGCACCTTAGCAAACGAAGGCCTGTCGCACATTGCGATAGGCCTTTTTTTCGCGTTCATCAAGAGAGCATCTTTGGGCACGCCTTTCAGGCAGAGAGGAGCAGGCGAGGCGGGGCTATTGGGAGAGACTCACCCTGCTGAGCGCCGACAAACTCGTAGAATCGCTGGCTGGCGCGTGATTCCATCGCCCGGGCGGAATCGATTCCACCCATACGGGCGAATCAGAGGGGTGAGGCGGGGGCGTGATTCGCCTGCAAGCTCGCGAACTCATGGGCTGGCGCGTGATTCCGTTGCAGGGACGGAATCGATTCCACCCCCGCGGGGGAATCACGGGGGGGTGAGGCACTTCTCGCTCTCCTGTCGGGTGGCCCGACTCCGCCGAGCCACCCGCACGCTATCACCAAGTACGTGTTCGTATAGCGGGAGTTGCCGATATCGTAGGACTTGGCGTGGAAGTAGTCACGGCGCAGGTTTCCCTTGGTATGCCTGTCGTCGCCGTAGCGGCTGGTGGCGTGTAGCTTCAGACCGCCTACACGCAAAGAGGACCCGCGGGTTGTCCCTGGGTCCTCTTTACTGCCTGCTCAGGCCGATGAAGGGCGGAGCGGGCGTTCATATTCAGTTGTTTCATCTGAGCTTGACCGCCACGCGGTGGCTGCCACAGTTCATGGATTCTGTTGGTCGTGGCTTGGGAAGTCTGGTGCTTCGCCGTTGGCCTCTGACAGCACTATGCCACGTCGCTAGGCCCAGATCTATTCTGCCATAGCGGCCAGTTGCAGTATCCCTTCGACCCTACCCGGATAGACGGTTGCGGCAGACCACTTTGGGCCTCTAGAATGGTAGCAGATGCCGAGAAAGATTTGTGCATCCAAGGGTTGGCAAACCTGTGACGTTATCGGGTCAAGAGGGCGATGACGCGAAGAAGTATCAGGAGTGAGCGGTAAACCTTGCAATCGAGGAGGCGACAGTCGATGAATAGCGCTGACAAGTATGTCAAAGTTGTCGAATGGTCAGAAGAGGACGGTTGCTTCATTGGAAGTTGCCCCGAGCTTTTCTACGGAGGCTGCCACGGCACGGACGCAAGAGCGGTGTTCGACGAGTTGTGCCAGCTGGTTGAAGAGGCCGCGGAACTGTACCTCACCGAGCAGAGGCCACTACCCCGCCCGCTAGCGGGCAAAGAATTTGTGAACGCCATGCAACGCATCGCCTAGTCTTGTTGCACAAGATTCCCTGTGTACCCGCTGGGAAGTCTCCATGGGACAGGCCTTTCACGCCAAGAGGACCTAGCGGTGACGCCTGGGTCCTCTTGGCTGCTTGCTCAGACCGACGAAGAGCGGAGCGGGCGCGTGATTCATCGCGGGGGCGCAATCGATTCCACCTATACGAGCGAATCAGAGGGGGCGATGACGCGGAACGGCCCCTCGACGCTCCCAGAACGGAGTCGATTCCGCTCGAAAGTTTTTATGTGCAAAGCTTTTACATCCTGTTCGCCGGTGGGCTTGGTCAGGTGCTTGAAGAGTTGCGGTATGAGTATCAAGACAGTAGGACAGCAGCTTCGCCAACTCCGAAAGCGGAAGGGCTTCTCCCAGCGCGAGTTGAGCCATCTGACGGGTATCTCGCAGGGACAGATCTGCAAGATGGAATGCGACTGTGCGCATCCCAGCGAGCGGGTGTGGCTTTTGCTGGACGCACACCTGGGCCTGTCCCGCGCGAGGCCACCCGAAAGACTGGCGCTGCCTTGCGCCTCGACCGCCTTTCGGGGGCCCCGATCCCGACCCCGAGTTTCGAGAGCTGGCGAGGTCAGTTTTGAGGCCCGCTTCTATCGCGCTCGGAAGGTCTTTGGAATGCTGGCCGATGTATCTCTCGGCAAGATTCGGGCGCGCCAAGATGCGCCGCTTGCCTTACGTTTTCTCACCACGACGCGGCTAGATTCGGCCTACGAGGCGATGTTCTGGATGCTGCTCTTGGCCGAAGGCGGAACACCATGCCGGTACGCCCTCTTGAAGGCTGGATTTCGGCACCACCGGGCGGTGGACGATCGGCGCAACACGGTAGGCGACATGCGCCAGCCTTGCCTGCAGCTAGGGCAAAGCGTGCTGCTGTTTCCCCAGGTCAGTCTTGACGTTCGCAAAGCATATTACCGTTTGGATGTCCTTGCCTTAGTCGTACGCCGGGGCCAGCGCTTGTGGGTGAACATCGAGATTGACGGCAGCGGGCACGCCGGCGACTTGGATGCGCTGAGGCAGGCTGATCTAGGCTTGCCCACGTTTCGTCTGGGAAAGTCACGTCTCGTGCAGATTGGCTTAGTCGAGTGGCTGTTGGCGCAACTGCTGGCTCATCTCGAAGGCGCGCGATTGCCGCGTGGGGCGCGGAATGTGCCTGCAAGCTCGTGACCCCGTGGGTTAGCGCGTGATTCCATCGCGGGCGCGGAATCGATTCCACCCCTGCGAACGAATCAGTGGGTGAAGTGGGGGCGCACTTGTCGGGGGTGGTCGTGTTCGAAGCGGGCAGAATCGCACACTAGGCAGAAGCCAGTCTAGCGCCGCGATGACATTCTGGCGGGCACGTCGCCGAGGCCGCGTCTATGCGGGCAGCTACAGTATCCTTTCGCCTCTTACCCGGGTGGGGATCCGATCGCTTAAGACGAACCGTGGCTGATGCATCGAACCGCTATGCTTCTTCTTCTTTTGGCACTGGGGCTGTCGTTGGCAGGTCGCGCCCAGACCCCCGAGAGGGTTACCCGCCCGGACGGTACCGAGGTCGTCTACTACCTCGACCGGCCTTCGGCCGAGCGGTATCCGCTGGCCGTGATCTTGCAGGGCTCCGAGTGCCGACGCGTGTCGGACAAGTTCGAGAGCCTCGTCTTGCAGCTGACCGTTGCGGGCGTGGCGGTGGTGCGGATCGAAAAGCCCGGGCTGACGGCCGACACAGCCGTTGGGGAGTGCCCGGACGAATACCTCAGGCTTAACACCGTAGACCGGCGCGTGCTGGATCTGCTCACGGTCTTGGCCCACCTGCGCCGTGAGGAAGTCGGGTGGGACGGGCGCCTTGGTCTGTCCGGCGGCTCCGAGGGAGCCATGGTGGCGGCTATGGCGGCGCCTCTCATTCCCGAAACGACGGCCGTGCTGCTGCTCTCTTCAGGAGGAGGGTCGGAGTTCGGTGAGGAGGTCAAGGCCGCCATCGCGGCACAGATGCGCGCCTCCGGGGCCGATGAGAGCCAGGTCGCCGAACACATGGCTTGCCTGGAGAAGGAGTGGGAGGAGATCGCGCGCTCGCCGCTGCCTTCACAGGAGTGGGCATCTGACGGCGCCTTGGGGCGCAACACCTACCTCTGGTGGAACAGCGCGTTACGAGTGGCGCTCTATCGTCCGCTGGCCGAGGTTCGAGTGCCCATCCGCGTCTACGAGGGGAGCGCCGACCAGGAGATGCTGCCCGGCAACAGCCAGCGCCTTCAAGAGCGACACCAGGTCACGGGGCGGGGCAATCTCGAGCTTGTCACCTACGAAGGTGGCCACGTACCGCCAGAGGAGGTGCTCCAAGATGCTTTTCGATGGCTGGGCGAGCAACTCACTCGTAATGAGTAGGTCGACTGGGTAACGCCTGCGGCTTGCAGTTCAAATCTGATTCCCGGCTCCAGCCAGAAAGCCCGTAACCGCGGGCTTTCTTCATTTTTAGGTCTTGGCCTGGAAGATGTTGAAAGAGAGACATTGAGCACCTCTCGATCACCTGTGGCGTCGATCTGTTAATTTGCCCAGCAATACCCAAGCGCCCCATTGCGTTCTATGCCGCCAATCGCATCCCACGATAAAACTGAACCGGGATGGCGAACTTCAATTTCCAGGTAATCGCCATTGGGCGCTCGCCCTCGTGGGAGAGATAATAGGCTGGACCCAGGAAGAGGTACGGTCTCGTGTTGCCTCGATCGTCCTTCGTCGACTCGCGTACGAAAAACAAAGCGTGGGTCTTCCCACTGTGGCTCTGATAACGCGATCCCGTAGGCGAATCGGCGCGAGTAGTGCTTTGCGACTCCCAATGGAACCTGTCTAACGACAGGGCATAGTCACGGTAGAGCGTGGACGGGCTATAGTCTCGCTCATTCTTCCTGATGGTGACAAAAAAGAGGTCGCAGCCGCTGGGCTCGTGATAGTAGACGCCCTCTCGAATACGGTGCGGCCTATCCGGCGTCATCACGCCGAAGCCAGCCAGGATCTCCGCAAGAGTGTAGTGACAGTGGACGCGAAGCGGCACGTCCGGATGCTCCACCAGGGAGTGATCCTGATGGTCGACGCGGTCTTTGAGGATGGGCATCAGCTCCCGCAACTCCTCCAGAGCTCCTGGCTCCTTCCAGAGGCTCTCGAGCTGAGAAGACACAGGCCGAGTTGCCTCCTCACCCGCCCATAGACTGAAGTGCAGCATCGCTTGCAGCCTGCGCTCCCTCTCCCCTCTGCCGTATCCTGGTGGAGCCTCGCAAGCCAACAGCGCGCTGGTGTAATCCAGTTGCTCCATCGAGTCACAATGCAACATTCGGGACACGGCGCGCAGCAAGATCGCCTCCCGCTCCGTAGCGTCCGGGGCCGAGTAGCCCACCTGACGGCGAAGGGCCAACCAGCCAGGCTCTTTACCCGAGTACAGCTCACCCAACTCAGCGCCTGAGCGATGCAAGAACTCCCTCAGGTCCGCCTGAGGACCCACGGCTAGAAGCTCTTGCTTGAGGAACGCCCGGGCACCTCGAACCGACGCCCTGAGGTTCTCAAGCACTATGCGAGAGGCTACCCGGTCGAGCTGCATAGAGCAGCCCGAGGGGAGATAGGGAAAGCCGGCCTCCACCTGCTCGGCCAGCTCTCGACGGGTACCTCCGAGGAGCGCTCGGAAGAGCACGTCGAAACGAAAGTCCTGGCGAGCCATCCCGATGAAGTCCAGCACCGTCAAACATTCTTTGCCCTCGCAGAGCCGCAGACCGCGACCAAGTTGCTGCAGAAACACCGTCGCGCTCTCCGTCGGACGCAACAGCAGCAACGTGTCCACCTCGGGTAGGTCGACGCCTTCATTGAACACATCGACGGTGAAGATAATCTGCAGCTCACCCGCCCGCAGAGCTCGCATGGCCCCCTGACGTTCGTCTTCAGAAGTCTCGCCAAGCACCACCGCGGCCTGCAAACCAGCCTGCCGAAATTGGTGAGCCATATACTTGGCGTGGTCCACACCTACACAGAAACCGAGAGCTCGCATCCGCTCTGGCGCCGCTACGTGCTTCTCCAGCTGATTCAAAATGAGGCGCACCCGCGCGTCGTTGCCGTCAAAGACATTCTCGAGTTGAGCCTGGTCGTAACGGCCTTGATGAAAGGCGACGGAGCGAAGGTCCGTGTTGTCGTGCAGACCGAAGTACTGAAAAGGGGAGAGGAGACCCCGCTCCAGCGCGTCCCAGATGCGCAGCTCCACCGCGGCAGCACCTTGGAACCACTCAAGCACGCTCCTGCCGTCGGCGCGCTCCGGAGTAGCTGTGAGGCCCAGGAGAAGGCGCGGACGAAAATGCTGGAGGAGGCGAGCGTAAGTAGGCGCGGCGGCGTGATGAAACTCGTCGATGATGACCACATCGAAGTGATCCGGAGCGATGCTGGAGAGCTCGACGTTGGACAGCTTCTGAACAGAGGCGAAGAGGTGGTCTTGCTGGCTGGGCTGATAGCGCCCCGTCCACTTCTCTCCGAAGCTGCCGTCTTTAAGAATCGCTCGGAAGGTGACCAGGCTCTGCTCTAGGATCTCGTCGCGGTGAGCGACGAAGAGCAGGCGCGTGGGAGGGCCAAACTCGCGGGCGACCCGGCGATAGTCCAGTCCTGCCATCACCGTCTTTCCGGTCCCGGTTGCAGCCACCACCAGGTTGCTCCAGCGACCGTGCACCTCACGCTCGGTTCGCAGGCGCTGCAGGATCTCGAGCTGGAACGGATACGGGCGGACGTCTAAACTATAGGTCAAGGGACCCGCAGCTCTGTTCTGCTCCTGGGCACTGGCCTCGACGAAGCGCTGCCGATCGCGGCCAGGCAGGTAGGCCTCGAACTCGCCATCTTCCCAGTAGCTGTCGAAGGCACCCTGGAACTTATTAAGGATCTTCGGATTCTCCGCACGCGAGATGCGCACATTCCACTCCAGCCCATCCTGCAGTGCAGCTGAGGACATATTGGAGCTGCCGATGTAGGCGGTGGAGTAGCCGCTGCGCCGATGAAACAACCACGCCTTCGCGTGGAGTCTGGTCCGCCGGCTGTCGTACGACACCTTCACCTCACCGAGCTCGGCCAGCGCCTCCAACGCCCGTACATCGGTCGCGCCCATGTAGCAAGTCGTGATGACCCGGAGCTGACCACCTCGGGCGTGGAAGGCCTTGAAAGCGTCTTGCAGCACGTTGTAGCCACTCCATTTCAGAAATGAGCAAAGCAGGTCCACCTGGTCGGCGGAGCTTAGTTCCTTGACCAGCTCCGCTCCAATCCTGTGCTCCCCCCGCGCATTCACGAGAAGGTCTGAGGCGTTGAGAGGGATTGCTGGACGCTCGATTTGCTGGGTGAGGGGACCTGTGTGCGAAATCGAGAGCAGCTGCTGCAACTGCTCCTCTACTGCATCCCCTGAATCCAGCGCTCGGCTGCCCACCTGCTCCAACAGCGTGGCGATCACCCGATTGGCCGTCTCCACCCGATGCTCTGGCTTCAACGCTTCCAAGGCGCGGAGAATGACCTGGGCCAGGTGCTGGGTGAGCACCGCTGGAGACTCACTCGCTACTACGTCACGCCGCTCCGCCTCAAGAGTCGGATGGAGAGCCTCGAGTGCCTTGTGCACGCGGCGAGTGAGGAGTTGCTCGTAGAGGCCCTGGTCCATTACGAGGGCCTTCGAAGTACGCGTTGCCTACCCTTGCTCATCGGACCCCGGCAACCACACTGCATTATGGTTATGACAATCACACAAAACGCGATTTCGCGAGTGGTTCGTCAGGAAACCCGACAGCTATCTCATATCCGGGCGGAAGTCAGCCCCCGTAATCGAAGACCAGTTTGTGGGAAATCTGGATGAGACTAAGCTCCCTGGACTCGGTGGAGCTGGGTGGGTAAAGGAGTCTGGCCCAATCGGCTCCGAGCCTGTCTCCGCAGCGACTCGCGTCGTCTTGAAGGTTGCTGGCTTCCTGCACGCGGCTGAGTCGACCCTGGTCTTGAGTGACGAGGCGGAAGCGGCCGCCACCGTACTACGGACACTCGGGTTCCTAGCTGAAGGCCTGCCAAGGCTGTCGTCCTCCGCGTCGTTCGCGCAAGTCCCGACCGATACTTGCGCGAATCTGCTGTGTCTCGAGACCATCGACAGGGTGGGCAGAGAAGACTTGATCACTTACGCCCTCGAGCTTGCCCGAGTCACCACGGTAGGAGGTCGGCTGGTCCTCGCTTACCACCTCGAAGACCGTCACCCGCCGCCCGCCGATGTGAAGGACGGCTTGCCCGTAGGGAAGCTAATTTTGCTCATGGAGTCGGCAGGCTTTCGCACGCTCCAGAGCTCACAGGAGCATGTCTCCGGGACCTTGGCCCGCTACGTGACCATCTTGATGGAAAAGGCCGACAGCGCGGCGAGAGGCGGCTTGGAGACGGTGCAGAGCATTCTGGCTCAGGACGCTAAGTTCGCGACATACAAGTACGCCCTTATTCGAGCCCTGGCGGTGATAAGTCGCAACGAACCTAGTATTGCCTGCTGGCGGCAGGCCAGGGTCTATATTCCACTGTTTAGTATCGCCGTTCGTTGGCTGGCGTTCTATTGGCCGCTCCTGACTCACGAAACGTTCATCGCTCAGAACCGGAGCGGAGAGAAGAAAAGGAAGCTCGCCTTTCGCGGGCAGATTGAAGACTTATGTCGAGATTACAGTGTCGCTGGGATCTATGACCTTCTGCGTGACATCGATCAGAATCCGACCAGATTTGGCCCGACGCTGAGGACGCTCGCGGATACGATCAGGAAGGGACCGGTAACATTCTCCGGGACCGGAACATCTCCAGTCTTTGCTTATGCTCCGTCAGTGGAAGGGGAAGGACCGGGAATGCTCGGCTTCGGATGGGTTGTCATGCCGGAGTCGCTTTGGGTCAGCATTACCCGCTTTGAGCATTGGATCGAAGACAGCCTCATCGTCCGTTGGTCACAGCTCACCGCGGAGATGAACCGGACTGAGGACACTGGCTTCTATCTCAACCTTCTCTTGAGGACGCCCGAAGCAAAGCGAGATACCCTGATCATTCGACGTCTCCTCGGAGCCGCCGCGCAGAAAGCCGAGTGCGTGTGGTCGGGGCGAGCCTTGGACGGCATGTTCGATGTCGATCACGCCATCCCGTACAGCGTGTGGCGTAACAATGACCTCTGGAACCTTTTGCCTTGCGACACCAAACTGAACGGCCAAAAGCGGGACCACCTGCCCACCAGCCAGCTCCTATTGCAGCGACGTGATCGAATTATCGAGTATTGGCAGACCTACGAGAAGGAAGCTCCAGACCTCTTCAGGCCTCAAGTGAGGAGAGCCCTGGGTAGCACGGTGTCAGTAGACAATTGGGAGACCCGAGCGTTCGCTGGCCTCATTGAGAATGTCGAACGCCTCGCCGTTGCTCGAGGCATACCGCGCTGGTCCCCCTAGAGCAGATAGTTACCTTTACTGGGGATCACGTGGCGCACACCCCCCCGCGGATCCTCGACGTCACCACTGTAGCGCGGTATCACATGAACGTGCAGGTGGAACACGGTCTGACCGGCCGCCGCTCCCGCGTTAATACCGATGTTCATCCGTGATCGATTAGCGACGAACGGCGTCATTACGGGCTTCACAAAGGGGTGGGAAAGTTAATGGCCAAGATGTCGAGATCCCTCTCAAAGGAACTCAGCAAATTGGCCAAGACAGAATTGCTCAAAGCAACCCTACAATCCTGCTTCTCCGAAGAATGGCTTCGGGAAACGGCCTCGACGACCGGTCTCGTAAAGCGGCGAAGCAAGGTCGACATCGTCGCCTTCTTCTGGACTCTGGTTCTCGGCTTCGGTACCGGCACGTTTCGAAGCCTGGCCGAACTCCGACGGAGCTTCGAGAGCAGCGCCGGCGTGGAGATCGTCCCCTCCACCTTCTACGACCGCTTCACCCCCACGCTATGCGTCTTTCTGAAGAAGGCGGTGGCACGAGCATGCTCGACTCTCTCGGAGCCGGCCATGCGGCCAGGTGGTCTACTCTCAGGCTTTCTGGATCTCGTCGTGGCCGATGCTTCCGTGATCTCGCTACACAAACTCCTCGCCGAGAAATTTCCGGCTTGCCGGAGCCGCGAGAACAGCACAAGGGCCTCCCTGAAGCTGCACCTCGTGATGAGCGTGTTCGCTGCCAGCCCTCGGATGGTCCAGCTCTTCTCGGAGCGCACCAAAGAACTCAAGATGCTCAAGGTCGGTAAGTGGGTGGCGGGGCGGCTTCTGCTGTTTGACCTCGGCTACTACATGTTCAGCCTCTTCGAGCGAATCGGTCGCAACGGCGGGTACTTCATCTCTCGCGCCAAGGACAACTTCAACCCCGTGATCACGGGTAACAACACGACCTGCCGGGGGCGCTCCGTGGAGCTCGTGGGCAAGCGCCTTCAAGACGTGCTCCCCCTACTGAAGCGGAAGTCCTTCGACGTCGAGGCGCAGCTGGACATCAAGAGGAGGTCCTATAATGGCAAGCAGTCCATCGTTTCAAAGGCTTTCCGTGTCGTGGGTGTCCTTAACGAAGAGACCGGCACCTATCACATCTACATCACGAACGTTCCAGGCTCGCAGCTTTCCCCGGAGGATGTGGCCAGGACCTACCGTGCTCGATGGGAGGTTGAGCTGCTCTTCAAAGAGCTCAAATCCCAGTATCGGCTCGATGAACTCCCGTCGTCGAAGGAACATATCGTCGAGGCTCTGATCTACATCACTATCCTGACGATGACAGCCAGCCGGTTGCTGCTCAACGCTGTGCGGAGGCGCGCTGGTCTATCCGGGGCGGAAACTCCAGTAAGGCGGTGGGCTGCCACCTTTAGAAACGTCGCCCAAAGACTTTTGGCACTGCTCCTCGACCCCGGCCCGCGTCACAGGCTATGGAAAGAACTGGAGTCCTATCTAAGGCACGAAGCCAGAGATCCCAACGTTAAACGCGCTCACAACATCGCTGAACTGGTGGCTTAATCGAACACCGATGGACGCTCCCTACATCGCCCGTCCTGGGCAGATCAACGCCTGGGATAACGAGGACTTCCTTAGCGCGGTCAAGGCAACTGGTAAAAAACAGCTGATCATCGCCGGTGTCGTCACTGAAGTCTGC
>Ga0172382_10013589_pt1 | contig 10471 bp, 11 predicted proteins | sample Leawel138RmetaG_FD_122245 | JGI IMG/M metagenome (GOLD analysis project Ga0172382, IMG submission 122245) | Leachate microbial communities from a municipal landfill in Southern Ontario, Canada - Leachate well 138R metaG | ecosystem: Engineered > Solid waste > Landfill > Unclassified | place...
CGCCCGCAAGAAGGAGCACGGGGCGTTCGAGTCCGACCAGGTCGCACGGTGCGTCATGGTCAGCCGTCTCGGCGACTGCGGGCTCACCAAGCACCTCGACGCCGAACGGGGATACTCCCTCCGCGTCACCCCCGAGTGCCTGGAGATCCTCCCCGAGGAGGAAGCAGAGTCGGTCATGGCCGACTGGCGGGCCAGGAAGATCTACCCCGACCTGCCGCGCCGGGAAGCTTGACAAGCGCATCATAGAGTGTAACTTAGCGCCACGTGGAACAGGTCACCAACATCGACAGCGAACCCCAGGGGCCATACCACGCTGGGTGGCAGGTCTACCGGGACTCGTACAGGGACCACACCGACGAGTACGTTCCGGCCGACCACTGGACCGGGATCAAGCGCATCGAGTCCATCGCGATCCCCGTCTGGAGCATGGCGTGGGGCTACTGGGCGCGGGTCCACCGAACCATGGCGGTGGTCATCAGGGTTCGTGTTCACGGCAAGAGGCGGGGTCCGGGCCTGTTCGGAGGGAGGACCGGGCGTCTTCGCCCAACGCGCTGGTACGCCGAGGTCGAGTTCGGGTCCGTGCGGACCTGGCAAGGGCCCAATGGACGCTGCAACAGCGTCGCCGACGCGATCCGACAGGCCGAGAAGTCTGAGGCCCTGGAGGAGTTGGTGCGTGAGGTGGTGCGCAAGGTCTACCGCGACCCGCAGTACCGCGCGAGCTACCACCGCATCACCGGGCCCGATTCGTGCGAGGAGTTTGTGGTGGGGCTCTCCGCGCTCTTCGAGCCGTTCGTGGACCTGCCGAACGGCGACTACGTCGCGTTCTCGTGGCACCGTGCCTACCCACGCGGTGGCCAGCCGGAGTGGCGCCAGGCCGTCACGCTTATCACCCGCAGCGGCGGGTCAAGCTCGTCGGGTTCGTCGCCCGACGACCACAAGCACTGGGTCCGCCACTTCCCCGAGTGGCTGGTGCAGCCGCAGGAGGAGCGATGATCCCCGTTCCCGAAGTCACGGACGTCGACCGGGCTTTCCCCACATCGCGTGCGCTGGGCGATTCGTTGCCCGACTTCGACGTCATCCCGCCGACGTTCGGGACGCTGACTTCGCACGGGGAGACGAAGTGGAACCGCCTCTTCAACGCCTGTTTCTTCCGCGCGAACCTCATGCGCTGGAAGCGGCTGGGGATGCTCCCAAAGGAGGGTGTGGTCGCTGCCGATGCGTGGCGCGCGCTAGAGGTGCTGATGGGGGTGCGCGACATCAAGCATGAACGCAAGGAGGCAGCGTGGGCGTTCCTTGCGTCAGAGTGGTTCGTCGACTGCCGCTGGGAGATCACAGGTCTGACGGTCGTCCCCTTCGAGGATGCCGAGCTGGAAGCCGCGTGGTGCGAGGGGAACCCCGCGTGATGGACCGTTCGGTCGAGATCCTGTGCGAGCGCCTTCGGGCGGCGAAGCGTCCGGAGGACGTGTTCGGGGCCATCACCGACGGATCGCTGGCCGATCGTCTGGCTGCGGTGAAGCGTCTCTTCAACGGCTTCGTCGTCCTGGTCCATCCGGACAAGAACCCAGACATGCCGGACGCCGGCACGCACGTGGCGCGGCTCGTGAAGCTCAGGGCGGAGGCCGAGAAGTTCATCAAGGACGGCACGTACGGGAAGCCGCGTAAGGCCGCCGTTGACGCTGCGCTGCGGTCCAAGAAGGGTACGTACAAGGTGATCGAGGAGTTCCGCGCTGGCGAGGTCGCGGACCTCTTCATCGGCGAGCTGGACGGGAAGCGGTGCCTCCTCAAGATCGTCCGGCAGCCGAGCGACAACGACCTCCTCGACAACGAGGCGTGGGTTCTCGGCGAGCTGCACGCCAAAACAGGGGAGCGTGCGAGGGTCTTCCGGAAGTATCTGCCCAAGATCCTCGACACGTTCTCACTGATCGAGAGCGGCGGCCGGCAAAGGCGCGTGAACGTGCTCGACATTGCCGAGCCCGAGGCGGAGTACGTCCGGAGGCTGCTGGCAAAGAAGGGGGTCACGGCCTCGAAGGACTACTTTTCGCTCGCCGAGATCCGCGAGGCGTACCCCGAGGGCCTCGAAACGGCCGACGCCGCCTGGATGATCCGGCGCGCGTTCGAGGGGCTCGGTTGGGTCCACTCCGTCGGGTACGTCCACGGCGCGGTGCTGCCCGAGCACGTGATCGTGCACCCGACTGAGCACGGGGCGCGGCTCGTGGGCTGGTCCTACGCGGTGCGCGCGGGCGCGCGACTGACGGCGATCAGCGCGTCGCGCAAAGGGATGTACCCTCCGGGCGTCTTCCGGCGTGAGCGAGCGAAGCCCGTGCTGGACATCCAGCTTGCGGGTGAGTGCGCGGCGCTTCTCCTGTCCGACAGGAACGGGAAGCTCCGTTCCGATGTGCCTCCCGGCGTTGCGAAGTTCTTCGCGGACTGCCGGGAGGGCAGGGTCCGGGACGGCTGGGAGGCGTATCGAACCTACGACGGGGTGCTCAAGAGACACTTCGGCGCGCGGACGTATCGTGCGTTCGCGATGCCCAGATGAAGCAGGGAAAGAAGAGGTAGATCATGGGATATTCGAGCTGGTCCGGCGACGCGTACGATCACATCAGCAAGTCGCGCAAGGACATGGACCACGTGGCCGTCCGCGACAAGGTCTTCGCGACGTCGCTCAAGTCGAGCCTCGACCCCAAGGGCGTGAAGTTCCGGGAGTCCCGCGACTCCGACGATCACCCCGAGAGCAACGCGATCGGCGTCCTCTTCGACGTGACGGGGTCGATGGGCAAGATCCCGGTCGAGTTCGCCCAGCACAAGCTCGGCGGCCTCATGAAGATGCTCGTCGACAAGGGGGTCATCCCGCACCCCCAGGTGCTCTTCGGCGCCATCGGCGACTCGTACAGCGACCGCACGCCGTTCCAGGTCGGCCAGTTCGAGAGCGGCATCGAGATGGACCAGTGCCTCACCGACATCCACATCGAGGGTGGCGGTGGCGGGCAGAGGAGCGAGTCCTACGGGCTCGCGCACTACTTCTTCGCGCGCCACACCATCATCGACTGCTGGGAGAAGCGCGGGAAGAGGGGCTACCTCTTCACGCTCGGCGACGAGCTGACGTGGCCGACGATCAAGCGCGACGAGGCCGAGAGGATCTTCGGCGACACGCTCCAGGCCGACGAGAGCGTCGCGGACCTGATCCGCGAGTGCCAGCGTCGCTACAACGTCTTCCACATCGTCGTCGGCAAGACGAGCCACGGCGACGACCCCGAGATCCTCGCGGCATGGCGCGAGCTGCTCGGCGAGCGCGCGCTCAAGCTCGACGATCCCAACGGCGTCTGCGAGCTGATCGCGGCGACCATTGGTCTCTGCGAGGGCCACGGGATGGACACCGTGAGCGACGTGCTCGCCAGCTCGGGCGCGCACGCCGGGACCGTGAAGTCGGTCACCAACGCGATCGTCCCGCTCCAGGACGCGCTGGCGCGCTCGGGGTCGGGCGCGCTCGTCGGGGACCTCCCGGACAGCGGCAAGTCGGGCGGCACGGTCCGTCTCTGAGCGCGCCGTGTCCTCCTCCACGCACATCGTCGTCGACCTCGGGTTCGGCGACGCCGGGAAGGGCACGATGGTCGATGCCATCGCGCGCCGCTGTTCGTCGCCGCCATTCGTGGTGCGGCACAACGGCGGCGCGCAGGCCGGCCACAACGTCGTCACCCCCGACGGCCGGCAGCATGTGTTCTCCCAGTTCGGCGCGGCCACGTTCGTGCCGGGGGCGAGGACGCTCCTCTCGAAGCACTTCCTCCTCCACCCGATCGGCCTCGTGGCCGAGCACGAGCACCTGGTCTCGCTCGGGGTGACCGACGCGCTCGATCGGCTCTTCGTGGACGAGCGCGCCCTCGTGATCACGCCGTTTCACCAAGCAATGAACCGTCTGCGGGAGGCCGCGCGAGGCCCGGCCCGTCACGGCACGTGCGGCCTGGGCATCGGCGAGACGGTCAGCGACTCGCTTTTGGCCGAGGGCGAGCCCATCCGAGCGAGCGATCTGCGTGACTCCTCCCGTCTTCGGGAGAAGCTCGTCTGCGTACGCAACCGGAAGCTGCGCGCGGTCGAGGCGCTTCTCCCGAAGCTCAGCCCAGCGAATCCGGATCTCGCGCTCCTGCGTAACCCCGCGGCGGTCGAGGTCACGGCCCAGGCGTTCGAGGACGTCGGCGAGTGCCTGACGTACGTCACGGACGAGGGGGCGCACGGGATCATCAAGCTGTCCCGGCATCTCATCTTCGAGGGTGCGCAGGGCGTCCTGCTCGATGAGTGGCACGGCTTCCACCCGCACACAACGTGGAGCACGACGACGGCGCTGAACGCCGAGAACATGATCGCCGAGGCCGGCCGCACCGGACCGGTGACTCGCCTGGGGGTCGTGCGCGCGTACGCGACGCGACACGGGCAGGGGCCGTTCCCCTCCGAGAGCCTGGCCCTCACCTCCATACTCAGGGACGCCCACAACGGCGACGACGGCTGGCAGGGGCACTTCCGGTGCGGCTGGTTCGATGTGCCGCTCACGCGCTACGCGCTCGCCTGCTCGCCAACGATCGACGCGCTCGCCGTGACGTGCCTCGACCGCCTCGCCGAGGTGCCGACGTGGTACGTGTGCGACGAGCACGAGGGAACCCCACAGCTCCGGCCATCACCTAGCTCGTGGCCGGCGCGGAGCCGGCTCCAGCATCAGGAGGGGCTCACTAGGTCGCTCGCGAAGCTCATGCCGAGGTTTGTTCGTGTTCCGAACGATCCGGAGGGCTACCTCCGGGCTCTCAGAGAGCGCCTCCAGATCCCGATCGCCGTTGCGTCGTTTGGCCCGACGGCCGAGGACAAGCGGTGGCTGTGAGCGATGAGCAACCATCCCAACCACCGACGCGGGCACGACCGACGGACCGAGACTGGCCCGCGGTGGGAGAACCGCAACCCCGGCAAGGGAAGCAACGCGACCCACGTCGCGCGGGCGCGGGCGAAGTGGAAGAAGCGGACTCGACGCGCGGAGCGCCGGGCCAGAGGAGAAGAGGCCATGTCGGAGAAGACGCAGGCAGAGGATCCGATCGCGAACGACCGCCCGATGCAGGTCGGAAAGTGGGAGTTCCGCGCGCACGTGCAGACCCGTCCCCAGGAGCGCAATCAGACCGGCAGCTGGTCGAAGGAACCTCCTCTGGAGAAAGGCGATCTCTGGTACAAGATCGTCCTCGACGTCGCCAACAACGACGACTCCGGCGAGGTGGGCATGTGGGGCGAGCTGGAGACGTGCTGGCACTGGACCGTCGAGGAGGCGCTGAGCCAGGCCAAGACGATCCCATCGATGCACGTCGTCTGGACGGAGTACGACGAGAAGGAGGACGTCTACACCACGCGGACCGCGCTGGCCGAGTTCGGCGAGCTGTTCGAGCGCGCCGTGAAGCGCTTTCGTCTCGTCGCTCCGGAAATCGCATGAGCGTCGTCGAGGCTGACTTCTCCGCCCAGCTCATCCACGTGGCCGACGAGGATGACGCTCCCCTCTGCGGTTCCGATCCCGAGGGAGCGTTCGTCGCCGACTCGGACAAGCCGCTCAAGGAGGGGATGCGCTGGTGCGGCGCGTGCCGGCGGAAGGAGCAGGGTCGGTGAGCGAGAAGCGCTACTTCATCCAGTGCACGACTGAGGAGGGCGACCTCGCGATCTGGTGGGGACCGAAGGCATGACCACCCCCATCGAGCATCAGTGGTTCTTGGCGAAGTACGTCGCCGATGACCTGCGCGGCGAGACCCGCAACGTGGCGGTGATCCTGCGCACGGCCAGTGCCCCGCGCCCCTTGGTGAAGTTCCTCGACCCGCCACCGTTTCTGCGTCCCGAGCACTCCATGGAGTGGAGGGGCTGGGTGACGTACTGGACCGAGGTCTGGGAGAAACACGGCGGCACGAAGCCCTTCTACTGGATCGCGAAGCGCACCGAGCACAGCCCCCACTTCTTCTGGGAGCTGGCGGGCTCACGCATCGTCGCGAGCGTCGACTTCGAGGCGATGTTCGAGCTGCTGGTCAGCCCGGAGCACCGATGAGCGAGAGGTCCACCATCCGCCGTTCGGTCCGCCGGCTTCCCGTCGTACGGGACACGATCGACAACGCCTACCACCCGGTGCGGGTGTCCCAAGAGCTGGGCGTTTCTGTCGCATGCAAGCGCGGGTGTGCGCACTGCTGCCACCAGCTCGTGACGGTGACGATGCCCGAGGCCATCGACCTCTACCTCGCGATCGAGAAGAACCCGCTCGCCCTACGGCGCGTGTCGGCGGCGGCCGATGCCCAGGCCCAGCTCATCATGCGCGGCGTGACGTCTCGCGAGTGGTTCAAGCGGGGCACCCGGTGCGTGTTCCTGACCGCGGCCAACGACTGCTCGGTCTACGAGCGCCGGCCGTTCGCCTGCCGTACGCACATGGCGCTGGAGACGGCCGAGCACTGCCACCCGGACGCGGCAGATCCGACGGTCAAGCGTCCCGATCACGAGGACACGTTCCCCTACGTCTACGCGAACATGGCCGAGGCGGCCGAGGCGGCTGACCTTCCCGTGGGGGTCATCCCGCTGCCGATCGCGTTGCAGTGGGCCGCGATCGCTTGGAACCAGGGCCGGGAGGCGCTTCGGCGCCATCTCACCCGAGCAGGGATCCCGGCCTACTCCCACGTGGAACACGCCGCCTACTGGGCTGCGATCCTGGAGCCCGACCTGCTGGGAGCACCGTCGATCTGATACTCTTTGCCCGTCCCCGAACGGCGAGCCCTTGACCATCGGTAACGATGGTGTAAGATGGTCTCGGCCTAAGGACGGACGGGAGCAAGAGTGCAGAAGGTCGAGTGTGGCGGTCTCTGGTGTTGGGCGGATGGCGCTCGCTTCCTCCACGCCAACCAGTGGCACCAGGACGTGGTGGCGCTGTCGATGTTCGGTGCACGCAACGCGGTGCGAGCGGCTTGGGCGCGGCTGTCATCGCGGACCCGGGCCGCTTCGCTGACCATCGGGCAGTCGTACGCGTACCTCGTCGAGGGGGAGAAGTACGTCACGATCCAGGCGCCGATGGCGCGGCAAATGCTGCACCTGATCGTCGTTCACCCCGCCGCCACCCATCAGTTTAGCCCATTCGCCAAGTCGTTTTTCTTGGTTGGGCCTGAGCCCGAGGTGCGGTTCTTCGCGCGCCTCAACCGGATGTGCCCGATCCCGTTCCGACCAACCTGGCGCGAGGCGCTGTGGTCGATGGGTCGGGAGCACAACCTGATCAAACCGTTGCCAGGGTTCGGCATCCCCGGGTACACGGTCGACACGACCGAAGCCTGGGCACCGATCATCAAGGCAGGCATCGAGAACGGAGGGTTGGTCTAGTGGCGCGTCTGGAAGCGATCGCGAAGGGGCTCTACTACCCCACCCCCCTGCGGGTGATCGACTTCATCGCCGGGATGGTCGAGCCGGCCCCGGTGGTACCCGGAGTCCCCTGGCGGATCCTCGACGTCTGCGCGGGCGAGGGCGACGCGGTCGCGCGTCTCGCCGAGGCGTGGAACCTCGAAGCCTATGGCGTCGAGCTGGACGCGGCCCGTGCGGCGGCGGCCAACGGCAAGCTCAAGATCTGCTTCCACGGGAGCTATCACCAGTTGAAGGCCGAGGCGGCCTTCCAGGCGCTCTTCCTGAACCCGCCTTACGACTGGGGCGAGAGGGATGGGGTCACCTCGCGGCAGGAGGTCCAGTTCCTCATGGACGCCGTGCAGTGGCTCCAACCGGGCGGTCTGCTGGTGTTCGTACCGCCTCGCCATGTGCTGGAGATCCCCGCGTTCAGGGACTTCATGCGTCAGCACTTCACGAACATCCACGCGCTGTCGTTCCCCGAGCCGGAGGTGGGCGCGTTCGACCAGGTGATCGTGATCGCCAAGTGGGGCGGCGGCGGCTTCCGCTACGGCAGCATCGCCGCCATCGAGAATCCTGGCGAGCTGGAGGCGATCGGCCCGCACAGTCGCTACAACGACTTCGACTTCAAGCTGCTCAACCCGGCGGCGCTGGACACGTTCGATCTGGACGGGTTCGACCCGGTGTCGGCCGCGCCCTCATGGGACCCCGAGCACCCGACCTGGGGCTACAGCACGCCGCAGTGGGACATCCTGGTCGGGGAGCGCGGTAGCCTCGCCACGCGGCCCCTGGTGGCGCCGCGGCCCGGTCATCAGGCCATGTTGCTGGCGGCCGGCGCGCTCGATGGCGCGGAGTTGGCCAGCGGGCAGCTCCTCAAGGGGGGCTCCGAGAAGATCGTCGTCGAGATCGCGGAAGAGGACGCGACGATCGAGCGTGACCGGATCGTCTCCCGCCTGTCGGTGCTGGACCTGCGGACCGGTGAGTACGAGACCTGGCGGGCGGACGAGGACCCCGAGAGGACGGCGCGGTGGTTTGAGGAGAACGGTCCGGATCTCGCGCGCGCGATCCAGTCGGCCTACACGCCGTCGTTTGACGGCGACCTCGGCTCGTTCCAGGACGCTCTGTCCGGCATGACGGCGCCCGGACTCCTCCCCGGCAGGAGCGAGCCCGAGTTCCTGCTCCAGCAGCAAGAGGCCGCCGCTGCGACGGCCTTCTGGTGGGGCCGGGGGGCCAAGTCGGCCGTCATCTCCGGCGAGATGGGGACGGGAAAGACCTCGATGGCGATCCTCGCGACCCAGCTCGCGAAGTGCGATCGGACGGTCGTGATGTGCCCTTCGCACCTGGTTCCGAAGTGGATCCGGGAGTGCGAGAAGATCACCGGCCGGAAGGGCATCGCGGTCACGGCCCGAGACATCGGCGACGTGGACGCGTTCTTTGCCAGCGAGCGCGCGCAGTATCTCATTCTCTCGAAGGAGATGGCCAAGCTCGGCGCGCGGTGGACGCCCGCGTTCCAGACTCGGACGATCATCGTCGAGAAGGAGGTGCCCGACCTCGACGCCGATCGCCGCGACTACCGCTACGGGTACGGGTGGGGCTACAGCCAGCCGGTGCCGATGAAGACGGTCCGGGAGAAGATCGAGGTGGTCATCTGCCCGGACTGCGGCGCAACGCAGGCGGTCGAGGGCATCCACCTGACGCCCGCGGCGTTCGATCGGAAGGTCCAGCGGTCGTGCCTGGAGTGCCGCGCGCCGATGTGGCAGTCGACGCCGATCTCTGCGAAGGGGACCAAGCGCTGGCCGCTCGCCCACCACATCAACCGCCGCTACAAGCGGCGCTACGCGCTGGTGATGGACGAGTGCCACCAGTACGCGGGAGCCAACAGCGATCAGTCCAAGGCGGCGCAGGATCTCTGTTCGGGAGCGCGCAAGATCCTGGCGATGACCGGCACCTTCTACGGTGGCCGCGCGTCGAGCATCTTCCACCTGCTCTTCAAGGTCGACGCGCAGTTTCGGCAGATGTACGGCTACAGCGAGTGCGATCGCTTCGTGGCCCATCACGGGCTCTTCGAGAGGCGATACGAGGAGGAGGAGCGCACCTCGGTCTACGGCTACCGCCGCGGCGGCAAGCGGTCGGGCGGACGCATCCGCGAGATCCCCGGGATGTCCCCGGCCATGATCCCGCTGATCTTGCCCTACACGCTCTTCGTCAAGCTCAAGGATCTCAGGCTGGAGCTGCCTCCCTACGAGGAGCGCGTCGAGCTGTTGGAGCACGACGCCGACATTCGGAACGCCGCCTCACGACTGATGGGCGACGTGAAGAACGTGCTCCGGAAGCACTCCGACATCCTGGGGCAGTACCTCATGGCGTGCCTCGGCTACCCCGACTGCCCGGAGCAGGAGGAGCGGATCGTCTCGCACAACGAGGAGACCGGGATGGACGAGCTGATCGCGACGGCGCCGGCCTTCCCGCAGCGCGTCCTGCCCAAGGACCAGCGCGTGGTCGAGATCGCCAAGGAGGAGAAGGCGGCCGGCCGACAGGTGCTCGTCTACTTCACCCAGACGCATCGACGCGACGCTCGGATGCGGGTCAAGGCGGCTCTCGAAGCGGAGGGCCTGCGCGTGGCGGTGCTCGATGCGAACGTGGCGCCCGACAAGCGCGAGGAGTGGCTGGAGAAGGCCCAGAAGACCGGGTTCGACGTGATGTTGACCAACGGGCGGCTGGTCGAGACCGGCATGGACCTGCTCTTCGCGGCGACCATCATCCAGTACGGCACCGAGTACAGCGTGCCGAGCCTGCGGCAGAGCATCCGGCGCTCGTGGCGCCTCGGACAGATCAAGCCGATCAAGGTGATCTTCCTGGCGTATCGGGAGACGATGCAGGAGGCGGCCATCGGCCTGATCGCGCGCAAGATGCGAGCGGCCGAGATGGTGGACGGCGACGAGAACGGCGGTCTCGCACAGTTCGATGAGAGCGGAACCAACTTCTTCGTCGAGCTGGCGCACGAGGCGATTGCCGGAACCCGGGTTCCGGCTTCCACATCGTTCGCGGAACACGCCGTTCTCGGTTGACAGTCGCAAATGATAAGGTAATAACC
>Ga0172382_10013590_pt1 | contig 10470 bp, 8 predicted proteins | sample Leawel138RmetaG_FD_122245 | JGI IMG/M metagenome (GOLD analysis project Ga0172382, IMG submission 122245) | Leachate microbial communities from a municipal landfill in Southern Ontario, Canada - Leachate well 138R metaG | ecosystem: Engineered > Solid waste > Landfill > Unclassified | place...
ACGCTGCCACCATCACGACAGGTCTGGAGGAATCGAACGCAGGCACCGCGGAGCACTACGCCAAGCTCCCTGCCGCGCTGCAGACCGCATGGGATTTCGTACTGCAGGGCCAGTTCACCAAGGCCTTCGCCACCATCACCAGCTGGAGCATCTTCGGGCTCGGCGAACTCGGCTGGCCACTGGAGCCCGTCTTCAAGATCCCCGGCGAGATTGCGCGCGATTTCGGCTTGACGGCCGTCGGCGCGGTCCTGGACACCTTGTTGGTCTCCGACAACGCGACCACCGGCTACGCGTACTCCCTGCTCAGTCCCCCGATCACGGCGATCTACCAGCTCACCGACATCTTGAACGTCGTGTCTGCCTCGATCTACGACGGCGACTGGGTGACGGCGGTCAGCGAGGTCGTCAACGCGCCCGCCAAGGTGCTCAACGCGTTCCTCAACGGATATCAGCCGAGCGTGGCCGCCGAATGGGAGTTCTTCCCGGGCGTGTTCAGCAAGGACGGCCCCATCGATGCGCTGTTCGTGCAACTGCCGAAGGCGATCGCTGCGGCACTGGCGGCACTGTCAGAGGACGACGAAGCCGACGAGACCGGTGAAACCACCACTGCGGAAACGGAACTGACGCAGGTGTCCTCGACCGCACTCGGTGCCGAGGCCGATCTGGTGACGGTCGCCGTCACCACCGACACCGACGAGGAGGACGCGGCCGCGGCCGGCGAGGACGGCTCGACGACTGTGCCGACCGAGCCCGCACCTACCGACGAGACGGCGCCGGCCGACGGTGAGACCGAGGATGGCGAGACCGTCACCGAACCGGTCGACGATGGCACCGACGAAACCACCGAAGCCGGGGCCGAGGAGGAGACCGAGGGCTCCGGTGACCTCGCCGAGGACGACACGGCAGACACCGACACCGACAATGCCGGTGACCCCGGGTCAGAGGACACCCCGGCCGGCGACACGTCCGATTCTGGCGCCGGCGACACGTCCGATTCGGGCTCCGGCGACACGTCCGACAGCGACGCGTAAGGCGAACCGCGCAGCACGGGACAGCCCCCTCGGAAGCGGGGGGGCTGCTTCCGTCTGTCCTCGAACGTCGCCTCGGAACCGCTCTCTGCGAACGGGCCGGTCGCCGAAATCAGATCCGGCACATCACGATGTATCCGGTTGCAGTTCTAGACCGGCTCGGCCGCCGGGAAGCTCCAAGACCCGTCGAGGACCTCCGGCCGCGGACGGTACAGCCGCACCAGATAGTTCCAGCCCGGTGTGACGGGAAGGTGATTGACGCCATCACCGATGAGGTCTGCGGCGCCCCCGAACTGGATCGTCACCGAGCCATCGGGGTCCCTGACCCCGGTGACGCTGTTGACCGAGTACGCGTCGGCCGGGTTCGGGGTGAAGTAGCCCTCGGCGTTGTAGACGGTGACTGACCAGAAGCCGTCGACCGGGACATCCCCGACGGTCAGCCGGTGCACCGTCTGTCCGTCGTTGGTGTCCGGATTCACGGTCAGATACAGGGCGTCGCGCTCGGGGTTGCCTCCCCACGCTGCCGCGGCCCCGATCAGCCTGCGCACCGGGTCGACCTCGTCGACGGGCCCGAACATCTGCCTCGAGTCGGGCAGCGTGCCGAACAGCGTGATCAGTGCATCGCGGACGGCCTTCTGGCTGACCGGATCCCAGTCGGGGACCTCGAAGCTGCCGGCCGAGCGCTGATCGACGGTGATGCCGTCCTGTAGCGCATGCACGGTGGCGAGATCAGCCGGATCGGTCGGGTCGACGAGGACGCGCAGCACCAACATGACGTAACGGGTGCCGATGCCGTCCCGGTCGAAGGTGTGACGACCGGCGGTGTAGATCACCTCGGGTACGTAATGGTCCTCGGTGATCACCTGCAGCGAACGGAACCGATCGCCGGCGTCGGGCAACGTCACGGCCACGGGCCCGGCCTCGAGGTCGAAGACGGCCACCGAATACAGGGTGTCGCGGTTCTGCCGGACCACGAGTTGGTTGTCGAGCGGGCCGAAGTCACGAAAGTGTTTGAAGCGCCCGAGCACACCGTCGCGCACGACGTTACCGAAGTACAGGTCGGTCTCTGCGCGGATGAAGTTGTCCGGTGAAACGTGCTCGGTCATGCTCAGACGCTGAACAGCGTCGGCAGCGCCAGCGCGGAGTCCACGGCCAGCGCGCAGAACACGACGGCCAGATAGTTGTTCGACTGCAGGAACAACCGCAACGGTTTGACCGGTTCACCGCGGCGCACCCCGGCGTAGAGCTGATGCGCCATCGCCAGGAACCAGGTGCCGGCGACGATCGCCACGGCCGCATACAGCCAACCGGTCGCCAGCGCGAGTGCCAGCGTCGCCGCGACGGTCAGCCAGGTGTAGATCAGGATCTGCTTGGTGACCTGCCGCTCGGTGGCCACGACGGGCAGCATCGGAACGCCTGCCGCCTCGTAGTCCTCCTTGTAGCGCATCGCCAGCGCCCAGGTGTGCGGCGGCGTCCAGAAGAAGATGATGAGGAACATCACCAACGCGGGCCACTGGATGGTGCCGGTCACCGCCGACCACCCGATCATCACCGGCATGCAGCCGGCCGCGCCGCCCCACACCACGTTCTGCGACGTGCGCCGTTTGAGCACCAACGTGTAGATCAGCACGTAGAACGCGATGGTGGCGCCCGCCAGATGAGCGGACAGCATGTTGGTGGTCCACCACAGCCAGAAGAACGACAGCACCGAAAGCGCGAGACCGAAGATCAGCGCATGACTGCGGGGCACGGTCGCGCGGGCCAGGGCCCGGCGCTCGGTGCGCTTCATCTTCTTGTCGATGTCGGCGTCGGCGACGCAGTTGAGCGTGTTGGCGCCCGCGGCCGCCAGCAGTCCACCGACCAGGGTGTTGAGGATCAGCAGTGGATCGACCGTGCCGCGGTCGGCGAGCAGCATCGCCGGGATCGTGGTGACCAGCAGCAGCTCGATCACCCGCGGCTTGGTCAGACCGATGTAACCGAGCACGCGGTCGCGGAATCGGATCGGGCCCCCGGCGACGTCCCCGACGAGGTGGCCTTCGCGAATCCTCACGCAACCAACTCCTCAGCAACAGCTCGGGCAACCATCTACTACAGAGGATGGTAGACCGCGCGTGCCGGTCCCCGAAATTGCAGGGTGCTTTCCCGGCGGAAGGGGATGACCTGTGCCTGGGCGCGGCGTTCCCCACTAGGGTGGTTGAAGCGGATCGACACGCCCGCCAAGCCAAGGAGAGCACGCCCCGTGACCACGATCGAAGAGATCACTTCCCTCACCCGGCCCAATCACCCGGAGGACTGGACGGACCTGGATTCGCGGGCGGTCGACACCGTCCGGGTGCTGGCCGCCGACGCCGTCCAGAAGGTCGGCAACGGCCACCCCGGCACCGCGATGAGCCTGGCCCCGCTGGCCTACACGCTGTTCCAGCGCCAGATGAGGCACGACCCCAGCGACGTGCACTGGCTCGGCCGCGACCGGTTCGTGCTGTCCTGCGGACACTCCAGCCTGACCCTCTACATCCAGCTCTACCTCGGCGGCTTCGGCCTCGAGCTCTCCGACATCGAGTCGCTGCGGACGTTCAAGTCCAAGACGCCCGGCCACCCCGAGTTCCGCCATACCCCCGGCGTGGAGATCACCACCGGCCCGCTCGGTCAGGGCCTGGCCTCCGCGGTCGGCATGGCGATGGCGGCCCGCTACGAGCGCGGCCTCTTCGACCCCGACGCCGCCCCGGGCGCCAGCCCGTTCGACCACTACATCTACGTGATCGCCTCCGACGGCGACATCGAGGAGGGCGTCACCAGTGAGGCGTCCTCACTGGCCGGCACCCAGCAGCTGGGCAACCTGATCGTGTTCTACGACAAGAACCACATCTCGATCGAGCACGACACCGACATCGCGCTGTCCGAGGACGTCGCCGCCCGCTACCGGGCCTACGGCTGGCATGTCCAGGAGGTCGAGGGCGGCGAGAACATCGTCGGTATAGAGGAGGCGGTACAGGCCGCGAAAGCCGTGACCGACAAGCCGTCGTTCATCTCGGTGCGCACGATCATCGGCTATCCGGCCCCGAACAAGATGAACACCGGCGGTGTGCACGGTTCGGCGCTCGGCGCCGACGAGGTGGCCGCCACGAAGAAGATCCTGGGCTTCGATCCCGACAAGACTTTCGAGGTCAGCGAGGACGTCATCACCCACACCCGCGAGTTGGTGGGTCGCGGCAAGCAGGCCCACGACGCGTGGCAGCAGGACTTCGACGCGTGGGCGGCGCGGGAGCCGGAGCGCAAGGCGCTGCTGGACCGGCTGCTGGCCCAGGAACTGCCTGAGGGCTGGGACGCCGACCTCACCTACTGGGAACCCGGCTCCAAGGCGGTGGCCACCCGCGCGGCATTCGGCCAGGTGCTCAACGACGTCGCGCCGAAGCTGCCCGAGTTATGGGGCGGCTCCGCGGACCTGGCGGGCAGCAACAACACCACCATCAAGGGCGTGAAATCGTTTGGTCCGCCCTCGATTTCGACTGACGACTTCACCGCGGACTGGTACGGGCGGGTGCTGCACTTCGGCATCCGCGAGCACGCCATGGGCTCGATCCTGTCGGGCATCGTGCTGCACGGTCCGACCCGCGCGTTCGGCGGGACGTTCCTGCAGTTCTCCGACTACATGCGTCCCGCGGTGCGGCTGGCGTCGCTGATGGACATCGACACCATCTACATCTGGACGCACGACTCGATCGGCCTGGGTGAGGACGGTCCCACCCACCAGCCCATCGAGCACCTGGCTGCGCTGCGCGCGATCCCCAACCTGTCGGTGGTGCGCCCCGGTGACCCGAACGAGACCGCCTACGCGTGGCGCAGCATCGTCGCCCGTGGAAACGGCAGCGGCCCGGTCGGTTTCATCCTGACCCGGCAGGGCATCCCGGTGCTGGAAGGCACCGACTCCGACGGAGTGGCCCGCGGCGGGTACGTGTTGGGTGGTGGGAACCCGGCCGACGACGCCGACGTGCTTCTGATCGCGACCGGTTCAGAACTGCAGCTGGCGGTCGAGGCGAAGAAGCTGCTGGCGGAAAAGGACATCACCGCCTACGTGGTGTCGATGCCCTGCGTCGAGTGGTTCGAGTCGCAGCCGAAGGAATACCGCGACAGCGTTCTTCCCCCGGATGTGTCCGCAAGGGTGGCCATCGAGGCGGCGGTCGCGCAGAGTTGGTACAAGCTCGTCGGCGACACCGGCGAGATCATCTCCATCGAGCACTACGGCGAATCCGCCGACGACAAGACGCTGTTCCGCGAATTCGGTTTCACCCCAGAGGCAGTGGTGGCCGCGGCGGAACGCACCATCGCAAATTAGCAGAAGGTGATGAGGACCTGACATGACCCAGAACCCGAACCTGGCGGCGCTTGCGGCGGCGGGTGTATCCGTGTGGCTCGACGACCTGTCCAGGGACCGGTTGCAGACCGGCAATCTGCAGGAGCTCATCGACACCAGGTCGGTGGTCGGTGTGACCACCAACCCGTCGATCTTTCAGGCGGCACTGTCGAAGGGGCACGCCTACGACGCCCAGGTCAAGGAGTTGGCCGAGCGTGGCGCCGACGTCGACGCCACCATCCGCACGGTGACCACCGACGATGTCCGCAACGCGTGTGACGTGCTGGCCAAGCAGTACGAACTCTCCGACGGTGTGGACGGCCGGGTGTCCATCGAGGTCGACCCCCGGCTGGCACACGACACCGACAAGACGATCCTGCAGGCGATCGAGCTGTGGAAGATCGTGGACCGGCCGAACCTGCTGATCAAGATCCCGGCCACGATGGCCGGCCTGCCCGCGATCACCGCCGTCATCGCCGAGGGGATCTCGGTGAACGTGACGTTGATCTTCTCCGTCGAGCGGCACCGTCTCGTCATGGACGCCTACCTGGCCGGATTGGAGAAGGCCAAGGAGGCCGGGCACGACCTGTCCAAGATCCACTCCGTCGCATCGTTCTTCGTGTCCCGGGTGGACACCGAGATCGACAACCGGCTGGAGAAGATCGGCTCGGACGAGGCCCTGGCGTTGCGGGGCAAGGCCGGCGTCGCCAACGCCCGGCTGGCGTACGCCGCCTACGAGGAGGTCTTCCTCGGCGGCGAGCGGTTCGAACCGTTGAAGTCCGCCGGCGCCCGCGTCCAGCGCCCGCTGTGGGCGTCGACCGGTGTGAAGAACCCGGACTACTCCGACACCCTTTACGTCACCGAGCTGGTGGCACCCAACACGGTGAACACCATGCCGGAGAAGACGATCGAGGCGGTGGCCGACCATGGCGTGGTCACCGGTGACACGATCACCGGCACCGCCGCGGAGTCGCAGGAGATGTTCGACAAGCTCACCGCCATCGGTGTCGACCTGCCGGACGTGTTCACCGTGCTCGAGGACGAGGGCGTCGAGAAGTTCGAGAAATCGTGGCACGAGCTGCTCGAAGCCACCCGCGGCCAACTCGACAGCGCCAACGGCTGAGCCCGGCGCGATGCCCGAGTCGTGGCGTAACCCGTTGCGGGACAAGCGCGACAAGCGCATGCCCCGCATCGCGGGACCGTGCAGCGTCGTCATCTTCGGGGTGACCGGAGACCTGGCGCGCAAGAAGCTGATGCCGGCGATCTACGACCTCGCCAACCGCGGGCTGCTGCCGCCGTCGTTCGCCCTGGTGGGTTTCGCCCGACGCGACTGGGCCAACGAGGATTTCGGCGAGGTGGTGTACGAGGCGGTCAAGAAGCACGCGCGCACGCCGTTCCGCCAGGAGGTGTGGGACCGGCTCGCCGAGGGGTTTCGGTTCGTGCAGGGAACCTTCGACGACGACGCGTCGTTCGATCGTCTCAGCGAGACGCTGGAGAAGCTCGACGCCGAGCGCGGAACCGGCGGCAACCACGCGTTCTACCTGTCCATTCCACCCAATGCTTTCCCGGTGGTGTGTGAGCAACTGCAGAGGTCCGGTCTGGCCCGCCAGAAGGACCACAGCTGGAGCCGCGTGGTCATCGAGAAGCCGTTCGGGCACGATCTGGCCAGCGCCCGCGAGCTCAATGCCGTCGTCAACAGCGTCTTTCCCGAGGAGTCGGTGTTCCGCATCGACCATTACCTCGGCAAGGAAACCGTCCAGAACATTCTGGCGCTGCGGTTCGCCAACGAGCTCTACGAACCCGTCTGGAACGCGCACTACGTCGACCATGTGCAGATCACGATGGCCGAGGACATCGGATTGGGCGGGCGGGCAGGCTATTACGACGGTATCGGCGCCGCCCGCGATGTCATACAGAACCACCTGATCCAGCTGCTGGCGCTGACCGCGATGGAGGAGCCGGTCAACTTCAGCCCGCACGAACTGCAGGCCGAGAAGATCAAGGTGCTCTCGGCGACCAGGCCGCTGCAACCGCTCGATCAGACCACCGCCCGCGGACAGTACGCGGCGGGATGGCAAGGCAGCGAGAAGGTGCCGGGACTCCTCGAAGAGGGGGGCTTCGCCCACGACTCCGTCACCGAGACGTTCGCCGCGATCACACTGGAGGTCGACACTCGCCGCTGGGCCGGGGTGCCGTTCTTTCTGCGCACCGGTAAGCGGCTGCCGCGCAGGGTGACCGAGGTGGCGCTGGTGTTCAAGCGGGCTCCGCACCTGCCGTTCGACAGCACGATGACCGAAGAGCTCGGCAAGAACGCCCTCGTGATCCGGATTCAGCCCGATGAGGGCATCACGATGCGGTTCGGGTCGAAGGTCCCCGGCAGCGCGATGGAAGTACGCGACGTCAACATGGACTTCTCGTACGGTTCGGCGTTCGCCGAGGATTCCCCGGAGGCCTACGAGCGGCTGATCCTCGATGTCCTACTCGGGGAGCCGTCGTTGTTCCCGGTCAACGCCGAGGTCGAATTGTCCTGGGAAATCCTGGATCCGGTGTTGGACAACTGGTCAGCCCAGGGAAGGCCCGAACCGTACGAGTCGGGCACCTGGGGGCCGCCGTCGGCCTATGACATGGTGCACTTGCTGGACCGGGAATGGAGGCGGCCGTAATGATCGTCGAGCTGGCCGATACCACCACCAACGAGATCAACAAGAAGATCATCGGGCTGCGCGAGGAGGGCGGGGCTCTCACACTCGGCCGGGTGCTGACGCTGGTGATAGTGCCCGACTGCGAGGAGACGCTCGAAGACGCGATCGAGGCGGCCACCTTCGCCAGCCGCGAGCACCCGTGCCGGGTGATCGTGACGCTGTCCGGTGACCGGGATGCCGCCCAGTCCCGGCTCGACGCCGAGCTGCGGGTGGGCCGCGACGCGGGCGCCGGCGAGGTGGTCGTGCTGCGCCTGCACGGCGAACTCGCCGACCACGCCGAAAGCGTGGTGCTGCCCTTCCTGCTGGCCGACACCCCGGTGGTGGCCTGGTGGCCCGCCGCCGCGCCGGCCATCCCCTCGCAGGATCCGGTGGGCCGATTGGCGATCCGGCGTATTACCGATGCCACCAGCTGCGCCGATCCGTTGGCAGCGATCCAGAGCCGGCTGCCCGCGTACTCCCCCGGCGACACCGACATCTCGTGGAGCCGCATCACGTACTGGCGTGCGTTGCTCGCGTCGGCGATCGACGATCCCCCGCACGAGCCGATCACGTCGGCCGTGGTGTCCGGCCTGCAGTCCGAGCCGGCACTCGACCTCCTCGCCGGGTGGCTCGCCAGCCGGATCGACGGCGCGGTCACGCGTGCGGTGGGCACTCTCAAGGTCGAATTGCACCGCGGCAGTGAGACCGTCACGCTCAGCCGGCCCCAGGACGGGCGCACCGCGACGCTGAGCCGGACGTCCCGCCCGGTCGCACTCGTCCCGCTGGCGCGTCGCGACGTTCCGGAATGCCTGGCCGAAGAGCTGCGCCGGCTCGACGCCGACGAGATCTACCATGAAGCGCTGAGCGGAATCGACAAGGTGACCTACCGATGACAAGGGAGATCGAAACCTACTCCGGCACTGCGGCATTGGTGGCGGCTGCCGGGGACCGCCTGGTGGCGTCCATCAAGAACGCGGTCGAGGGACGGAGTTCGGCGCACATCGTGCTGACCGGAGGAGGCACCGGCATCGGCCTTCTCGGCCGGGTCGCCGAGCGCAGCGGCGAGATCGACTGGTCGAAGGTGCACATCTACTGGGGCGATGAACGATTCGTCGCCCATGACGATGACGAGCGCAACGAGAAGCAGGCCCGCGAGGCCCTGTTGGACCACGTGGACATCCCGGCGGGAAATGTGCACGCGATGGCCGCCAGCGACGGTGAGTTCGGTGACGCGCTGGACGAGGCGGCCAAGGCATACGCGCAGGTGCTGACCGAAGCCGGCGGCGCAGAGCCCACGCCTGCGTTCGACGTTCACCTGCTGGGCATGGGCGGCGAAGGCCACGTCAACTCGTTGTTCCCCGACACCGCGGCCGTGCGGGAGACCGAGCGACTGGTGGTCGGGGTGGCCGATTCCCCGAAGCCACCGCCCCGCCGGATCACGTTGACACTGCCTGCGATCACCCGGTCCCGCGAGGTGTGGCTGGTGGTGTCCGGCGCCGCCAAGGCGGATGCGGTGGCAGCGGCGATCGGGGGTGCCGACCCGGTCGACATTCCCGCCGCCGGCGCCGTCGGCACCGAGGCCACCGTGTGGCTACTCGACGAGGACGCCGCGTCGAAGCTCTGATCTGCTGACGAGCACCGCCAGCACGACCGCGACCAGAAGCAGCGCGGGAACGTCACCCCACAGATGCCCTCTGTGGTGGCTGTCGCCGAGGGATTGCACCGCCATGATCGCGGCGTGCACGACGCTTGACCACACGGTGAACCAGATCAGGCTGACGTTGTTTTCGGGCTTTCGCGCCGCGAGACACAGAAACACCCCGAGTACCGCATAGAGGCCGACGATCATCATGAAGTAGTCGGAATCGTACGGCGCGCCGTGATGCCACGCCCAGCCCGACGGCCACACCATGGCCAGCGGGTAGAGAAGAAGCATCACGGCGCCGAAGACGACGAGCGCGATGCGGAGAAGCCGATAGCTGACGGTCATTGCACGCTCCAGAACATCATGGTCGGTGCTTTCAGTAAGGCCGAACGCGTCGATTTGATGCTCTATCTCTGCCGAGAGCTTACGCGCCATCGATGCGTTTGGGTGTTGAGCCGCCGCTGGGTTTGGTCCCGATGCGGTTCACGCCTCGGCCTGATCCTCGCCGAGATTGCTTCTACGGCTGCGGAATTCGAGATTGTGCCGCCGTGGATGCAATCTCGGCGGGGGTGTGGATTGGTGGCGGGACTTGTCGCCGGACGGCGGTAGTGTAGAACGTATGTTCGATCGGATGTTCGCGGGGCTGGACGAGCCGGCGTTGCTCGCTGCCATCGAACAAGCCGCCTGCGAGGAATCCCGGGCAGGGGCGCGTAAATCGGCGGCGATCGCGGCACTGGTGCACGAGTCCGTGACGTTTGACGACGT
>Ga0172382_10013591_pt1 | contig 10470 bp, 11 predicted proteins | sample Leawel138RmetaG_FD_122245 | JGI IMG/M metagenome (GOLD analysis project Ga0172382, IMG submission 122245) | Leachate microbial communities from a municipal landfill in Southern Ontario, Canada - Leachate well 138R metaG | ecosystem: Engineered > Solid waste > Landfill > Unclassified | place...
TATCAATTATATTTATAATATCCCCTTCTTGTAAATCGGGCAAATTTATATCTTCCGATATATTTGAATAACTGTATACCTTTAAAAATCCGTCAAATTTCAAAATGGAACCCGTGGCCTTAAACATAATTTTATTTACTTGAAGGTCTACGGATAGGGTATCGTACAGCGCCGGGGACATTTGGCTCGCTACATATCGTTCCCATATCAACTTATATAATAAATATTGTTCTCCGGTCAATGAGGATTTAATAGTATCGGGATGTTTGCCTATATCCGTAGGCCTTATGGATTCATGCGCATCCTGTACGTTTTTCTTTTTGGTGACTGTTTTTTTAGTAGATTTCTTTTTTATATATTGTTTGCCTATATTTTCAGTAATATACTGTTCCAGGATTTCAAGAGCATCGTCCGATATCCTGGTAGAATCGGTTCTGATATACGTAATGAGGCCTATGGTCCCTTCTTTTTTTAGATTTATGCCTTCATATAATTGTTGCGCCAAAGACATTGTTTTTCTGGTAGGAAAACCTAATTTATTTGCAGCCTCCTGTTGGAGTGTACTTGTAGTAAAGGGCAAGCCCGGATTTCGCCTTTTTTGGCCTTTTTTAACTTTTGTTACGGTTAAAGTATCATCACCGATAATATCCAAAATCCTGTTTACTTCTTCTTCTGTTTGTATATTTTTATTTCCCAAATCATCGGAATAAAATTTAACTTCAAATTTTTCTTTTTTGTCATTCTCTACTTTTAGGATTAAACTCCAATATTCTTCCGGTTTAAAATTTTTTATCTCTTCTTCCCTATCTATGATAAGCTTTGTGGCTACGGATTGTACCCTGCCCGCGCTGAGCCCCTTCCTGACATTTTTCCAAAGCAGGGGACTGATCTGATACCCTACTAATCTGTCTAAAACCCTTCTTGCCTGCTGCGCATCTACTAAATTGCGGTCAATGGGCCTCGGTTTTTTTATTGCATTTTTGATAGCATTTTTAGTGATTTCGTTAAATTCTATTCTGCAGAGGGCATCTTCGTCTATCCCCAATGCCCTCGCTAAATGCCACGAAATAGCCTCGCCTTCCCTATCGGGGTCGGTTGCCAAATAGACCTTCTTCGATTTCTTTGCCAAGGCCTTGATCTCCTTTAATACCGGCCCTTTGCCCCGTATAGTAATATATTGCGGTTCAAAATTATTATCTATATCAACCCCAAGCTTGCTTTTAGGTAAATCAATAACATGCCCGACAGATGCTTTTATAACATAACTCCTCCCTAAAAATTTTCCTATGGTTCTTGCTTTCGCCGGTGACTCTACAATTACCAAAGATTTTGTCAATTAATAACACCTCCATCATGCTATATTTTTCTCAGACTATCAGACAAAATCAAATTTTTACATCATATCGATTTATTCTACTGCTGTAAATATTTTTCCCGGCATCTGATTTATATAACCCTTAATCTCCAATATAGTTAAAATAGGATTTAATTCAGATGCCTTTATCCCTGTTTCATTTATAATTAAATCAATATTTATAGGGTTTCTTTTTATTACATTAAACACTCTTATCTCTAAATCACTCAGATCGTCTTTTATTGATTGCTTTTCGTTCATTTTATCCATCGGATATCTATATTTGAGATTTTCTATTATATCATCGACTTCAAGCAAAATCCTGGCACCGTCTCTGATCAATTTATTAGCCCCTTTGCTTTGAATGTTATTGATATTGCCGGGCAGAGCATAGACATCTTTTCCCTGATCAAGTGCAAAACCCGCAGTTATCAATGCACCGCTTTTTTCCGGGGCTTCAATTATAATTACACCATCCGATAACCCGCTGACAATTCTATTTCTGGCGGGAAAATGATATTTTAACGGCGGTGTATCCAAACAATATTCTGAAATAACACAGCCCTTTTTAAATATTTCATCGGTCAGAGCCCTGTTTGAAGCCGGATAATATTGGCCCAACCCACATCCTAAAACCCCGATAGTATATCCGTTACCGTCTAATGCTCCCTTATGGCCGCATGTATCTATTCCCAAAGCCAATCCGCTTATAATTCCGACACCCCATTTTGCAAGTTCTTTTGCAAACTGATGTGCGGCCCATTTGCCATAAGGTGTTGCCCTCCTCGTACCGACTATAGATATCAAAGGTATATCAAAATCTATTTTATTTCCTTTTACATATATTACATATGGGGGATCGTATATATTTTTTAATTTAGAAGGATAGGCGGAATCAAAAATTGTCAGAGGCAATATATTATTGTCATCCAAACTCCCGAAAATTTTTTCTACAAATCGTTCATTTCTATTTTCTATAATTCTACCGGATATTATACTCCTATCCGTCAGTGCATTGATAATATGTTTTTCATCCGCATGCCAGACTTCCTCAATATTATAAAAATAGTTTGCCAAATGTTCTATATCTTTGTGGATGATGCCCTCTATGTGATTCAACCATATGACTATATCTCTTTGCTTCAACATCATATTATATCCCCCAGACTATTATTTTGCCGTAAATAGTATATTATAAAATATGCAGATTCGGAATTTAATAAAAAACCATGCCTGATTGTTTTTATGCGATATCCGTATTATGTATTACGGTGCAAAAATAACAAACCTTTTACAAATTATCATAAATGATAAGTGTTTTTTATATAGTTTTATGAAATTATTCCGCTTAAATTTCTGTATTGCAGAGCCTCGGCCAGATGATTTTCATAAATAATATCCTTTCCCTCTAAGTCCGCTATAGTTCTTGCCACTTTTAAAACCCTGCTATAACCCCTGGCACTCAGATTCATCTTATTAAAAGCTAAGTTCATCAACTGTTGAGCAATGGGATTTAAAGTACAGTATTTATTTATTGCCGCTCCGTCCAACTGGGAGTTAAACAAATACTTTGTTTTCTTATATCTTTCCAATTGAATTTCCCTAGCCCTTTCCACACGTTTTCTTATTTCTTCGGAAGATTCGGATCCCTTATCATCTGTTAAATCCTTATATTTTACAGCTGTGGTTTCAACTATTATATCTATTCTATCCATTAAAGGGCCTGAAATTTTGTTAATATATCTGTTTATTTGATAAGGGGTACAGTTGCATTGCTGCCCGCCTTCGGTTCCATAATACCCGCATGGACAGGGATTCATTGCGGCCAGTAATATAAAATCCGCCGGATAGGTATACGAACCGTTTATCCTTGATATATTTATAACCCTATCTTCCAGGGGTTGCCTCAATACTTCCAATGAGGTTTTATTAAACTCCGGAAGTTCATCAAGAAACAGAACACCGTAATGGCTCAAAGATACCTCCCCCGGTTTAGGAATTCTTCCCCCTCCGGTTATAGCAACTGTTGAACTGGTATGATGGGGGGACCGAAAGGGCCTATTGCGAACCAAACCTTCATGCGCATCGAGTAATCCGGCTACACTGTATATTTTTGTGATTTCAAGGGCCTCATGAAATGTTAGTTTTGGAAGTATTGAAGGTAGCCTCCTTGCAGCCATGGTTTTACCCGAACCCGGAGGCCCTATGGTAAGCACATTATGGTTTCCCGATGCTGCAATTTCCAAAGCCCTCTTTAGGTTTTCCTGGCCGCGTAAATCTCTAAAGTTTTCCAAATTAGTTTCTTCTTCATAATTGTATTCAAAGGGTTCCATATATGTATCTAATCTTTTTTCATCCATAAGATGGAGTGCTATATCATTTAGGGTATGTACGGGTACTATCTCCATTCCGTCTACAATTTTTGCCTCTTCTAAATTTTCATATGGCACTATCACTTTTTTTATGCCCCTATTGCACATTTCCAATAACATGGGCAGCACACCATTAACCTTATTAACTTTACCATCCAGGGATAATTCTCCAAGTATCAGTGTATCTTCTAATCCCTCTAAAGGAATTTGCATGGATGCACCCAGAATACCCAAGGCAATAGGCAAATCAAAATGGCTGCCCTCTTTCTTGGTATGTGCAGGAGATAAATTAATTGTAATTCGTTTTAAAGGAAAGTTTAATCCACTGTTCTTTATAGCGGCGCGTACCCTATCTTTAGATTCTTTTATAGCCATGTCGGGCAACCCTACAACATTTATATTCGGCAATCCGTTGGATATATCCGTTTCCACATCTATCGCGGTAACTATTAATCCTGTTAAACAACAGGTTTTCACTTTCGATAACATAGATCCACTTCCAATTCGTCGGTTTTAACAGATCATATTACAACTATATGTATGATATTTATAATAACCATGCGACCCGACATCGGCTCATGACCGAAGTCACAAGTATACATGGTAGATTATCAATCGGATATAAATTCTTCAATATATAAATTAATTCTATGTATAAAGCCCTTTTCCTGCAATTTTCTTAATTTTATACAAAACGCCGCTCTATATATACGGTTAAAATGCATTTTCTATATGATTTATTTTGTACTTTTTCCCCATCAATTTCACTTCTATAACATCAAATCTATAACTGAAATGACTTTTATCCAAGTTTTTATATAATATATATTGTTGTGATAATTTTTGTATTGTCTGTTGTTTTCTATAATTAACCGCCTCCGAAGGTATGCCGAATATACCCGAAGTTCTGGTCTTCACTTCAATAAATATAATAATATCATGTTTCTCGGCAATAATATCCAGTTCCCCCAATTTTGTGCTATAATTGCAATCTAAAACATCATAACCCTTTTCCTTTATGTATTTTACCGCTAATTTTTCCCCTATTGAACCTATATGTATATTCATAGCACTGTCCCCCGAAATGTAAACTATAATATCTTACTCAAAAAAGTTTTTCTATGCATTGGGCTGGCTCCGTATTGTCTCAATGCCTCTCTGTGTTCTTTCGTTCCATAACCTTTATTTTGTTTAATATTGTAACCCGGATATTTCATATCCCATCTCTCGCAGAGCCTATCCCTTAAGACCTTAGCCACTATGGACGATGCTGCTATACCATGACTGGAATCATCACCCTTAATGATAGCCATCTGGGGAATGGATAATTCTATCTCTTCCGCATCTACCAATATATAGTCGGGGAGAATATTATTCTCATCTCTATCTTTGAGAGACATGACGGCTTTTTTCATCGCCAGTTTGGTAGCATTTTTTATGTTGATTTTATCTATAATTTCCGAAGAAACCATACCTACGCCCATAGCTATACATTCTTTTTTAATAATTTCATACAGTTGTTCTCTTTTCTTATGGGATAGCTTCTTGGAATCCCTTATACCTTCTATAAATAAACCTTTCGGCATAATAACCGCTGCGGCTAAAACCGAACCGAATAGGCATCCGCGGCCTACTTCATCACAGAAAGCTATATAATCATATCCTTCATCCCATATAGAATTTTCTATATCTAATGTCGGCATTTAATATCTCCTTTTAATTATAATTTCCGCATAATCCGTCTGATTTGTAAGATGACTTAAAGCTTTTTCTATCACCCTCAGTATTGTAAAAGGACCCTTTGAAGCCAAGATCCTTAACTGTCGATTTCTTCGTTGTTCAAGATAGGGTTGGACATTCCAAAGAGATGCGCCCAATCGTTGCGGATCTAAATTCATCTAATATTATATTTGATATTCTAAAATAGTCAATTTCATTTCCTTTTAAAATACATCCCCTATTTTTTGCTATGCGATCCGTCAGATCTATAATAGCATCATATTCTCCTTCTACTTTATATCTTTTAACAACCTTTTCCCTGTGTTCGGACCATAGTATTTCCAATAATTTATATGCTAGTGTCTCAATATCCATTATTTCATCTTTAATTGCCCCTGTAAATGCTAAATTTAACGCAACTGCAGGATCTTCGATCTTGGGCCATAAAATACCCGGAGTATCTAACAACTCCATATTTCCCTTTAACCTTATCCACTGTTTTCCTTTAGTTACCCCCGGTTTGTCTCCTATCCTTGCACTTTTTTTATCCGCCAGTCTATTGATGAGGGAGGATTTTCCCACATTAGGTATTCCAACGACCATTATTCTGACAGGCCTCGGTTTTCTGCCTTTTTTTATCAAGGCATCCATTTTGGCCTTTACGGCTTTCTCGCTTTCCTTTATCATCTGTCCTATTCCATTGCCCGTCATTGTATTTACAGGAACCGTTATTATTTGTTGTTTCTTAAAGTATTCTATCCACATAGATGTGACCCGGGGATCCGCCAGATCAATTTTATTTAATATAACAATTTGGGGGTTATCGCCTATAATCCGATTCAAATCGGGATTTTTGCTGCTCAGCGGTATGCGAGCATCCAATAATTCATAGACAATATCCACAAGTTTAAGCTGTTCCCTCAATAGTTCCTTAGTTTTTTTCATATGCCCCGGATACCAATTAATATTCACTATTCCCACCCCTTATCCGCCCGCAGACAGAACCACATTATCTCCGTACTATACGTCTTAATAATAAAAGGACTGAATATCAGTCCCTTCGAATCAGTATTTTTTCTTTTCTTTGATTTTGAATGCCGCCTTACCTACCCTATCACGTAAGTAATAAGTTTTGGCTCTTCTGGCCTGGCCTCTTCTGATAACCTCGACTCTCTCTATTCTTGGAGAATGTACTGGGAATGTCCTCTCTACCCCTACACCGGAAGCTATCCTCCTGACCGTAAAAGTTTCGGCGATTCCCCCTCCCTGCCTTTTGATTACAAGACCTTCAAATATCTGAATTCTCTCTCTGGTACCCTCTTTAATTTTAACATGCACCTTAACGGTATCCCCGGTACCAAATTCTCCGATATCTTTTTTTAACTGTTCCTTCGTGATCATTCTCAAAATATCCATAATTGCCTCTCTCCTTCTCATAGACGTTCTTATAATGTGTATAGAGGACCGTCCGTTCTACCTTGTAAATTATATCATAGCGATTAAAATATGACAATATATAATCGTTTAATATTTGATTTGATCGCTATTCATCTCAATGCTTTTTAAAAAATCCTCGTCCTCGTCTGTTAATTTTATATTTTTCAATAGTTCCGGCCGCCTTATATAGGTCAACCTCAAAGACTCTTTCCGCCTCCATTCATCAATCTTTTTATGATTGCCGGAGATAAGTACGCCGGGCACCTCCAAACCTCTAAAACTGACAGGCCTGGTATACTGTGGGTATTCTAATAAACCGGAATAAAAAGTTTCATCCTCATAGCATTGATTTTGTGATAATACCCCCGGTAATAATCTGGTTATGGAATCGATGAGCACCATGGCAGGTATTTCTCCACCTGTCAATACATAATCCCCTATTGAAATTTCATCGGTTACAATCTCATCTATTACTCTCTGGTCAACTCCTTCATAATGCCCGCAGAGCATTATAATAAATTTTTCTTTGGAAAGCTCAATTGCCATTCCTTGGTTAAAAATTTTACCTTTTGGAGATAAATAAATAACTCTCGGCTTTTCGTCTTCTTTTAAACCTAAGGTCCCGACTATTTGGTCATAACAATCAAAAATAGGTTGGGGAGCCATGACCATTCCGGGACCCCCACCGTAGGGATAATCATCCACTTTTTTATGTTTGTTATCGGCATAATCCCTTATATTGATATATTCCAGATCAATAATATTTTTTTCTTTTGCACGTTGAATCATACTATCGTCAAGGGGCCCGGAAAACATTTCGGGAAATAGAGTCATCACTTTGATTATCATCATACCATCCCCTCAATGGGGTCTATAATAATTTTTCTTTCCCCTAAACAAATTTCAGGTATAAACTTCTCAACGGCAGGTATCATAATTTCCCTGTTGCCTTCACCTTCTATGACATACACATCATTGGAACTTGTTTGAATTATATCCTTCACTTTGCCGATATATTCGTCCTTTGTCGTATAAACATCCAGCCCGACAATATCTGCTATATAATAGGTATCCTCGGGTAAATCCCTTCGCTGGTTTTCATCAATAAATAAATATTTATCTTTAAATCTTTTAACTAGATTAATATCCTCATATCCTTTAAAAGACAGAAGCACAAACGTAGGCATATATCTTACATTTTTTATATAAAATCTCTCGTCATAACCGTCTATATAAACCCGGTCCAATTCCTCGAAACGCTCCATATAATCCGTAAGAGGCAAAACCTTTAAATCTCCTTTTATTCCATGCGTATTGACTATTTTTCCTACCTTTAACATCTTTGCCATTAAATATATGCTCCTCTTTTAAATATATTATAAATAAAAGCCGGGTTCACCTGATCTATTGGATAATCTCAACAATCACCCTTTTATTTTGCTTTGTAGCAGCAGCTTTTACAACTGTTCTGATCGCTTTAGCGATTCTTCCCTGTTTACCGATTACTTTTCCCATATCCTCAGGGGCAACCTTTAATTCTAAAATAATCGACCGGTTTCCCTCTATTTCATTAACATTCACCTGTTCAGGATTATCTACTAACCCTTTAGCGATAACTTCTACCAAATGACCCATTTTCCTACCTCCTAAATTAAGGTAATTATTGAATTATACCATTCTTTTTGAATAAATCTTTTACAGTATCCGTAGGTTGTGCACCATTTTTTAGCCATTTTTCCGCCTTTTCGCTGTTAATTTTAATTTGTTTCGGTTCGGAAATTGGATTATAATATCCGATCTCCTCTATAAACCTTCCATCCCTCGGTGCCCTTGAATCAGCAACCACTATCCTGTAAAAAGGTCTTTTATTTGCACCCATTCTTTTTAATCTGATCTTAACCGCCATTATTTCACCTCCTTTGAAAATAATTTTTATATACCAATAAAAGGCATTTTAAGTTTTCTACCTTTTTTTACCGACTTCTCCATATCTGTAAACTGTTTCATCATTTTCCTGGTCTGTTCAAATTGTTTTAACAATTTATTTACCTGCTGTACGGAAGTCCCACTGCCGGCCGCAATTCTCTTTCTTCTGCTCCCGTTAATAATACTCGGATTTTGTCTTTCTTCCCGGGTCATGGATTGTATAATAGCTTTGACATATACCAATTCTTTGTCGTCTATATCCAGGTTTTTGAGCTGTTTTCCTCCCATACCCGGAATCATTTCAAGTATTTGACTGATGGATCCCATCTGTTGTACCTGTTGAAGCTGATCCAAAAAATCATCGAAAGTAAATTGCCGGCTCCTAATTTTCTCTTCCAATTCCTTAGCTTTTTGAGCATCGAAACTTTCCTGTGCCTTTTCTATAAAACTGAGCATATCGCCCATACCCAAAATTCTGGATGCCATTCTGTCCGGATGAAACGGCTCTATATCATCAAGTTTTTCACCAACCCCTACAAACTTAATAGGTTTGTTAGTGACTGCCCTGACCGATAATGCAGCACCCCCCCGTGCATCCCCATCCAATTTTGTCAATATAACACCATCAATACCTAACTCTTCATTAAAATGTTCCGCAACATTCACAGCATCCTGACCCGTCATGGAATCTACCACTAAGAGTATTTCATGGGGTTTAATTGCAGATTTTATATTTTGAAGCTCTCCCATGAGTTCCTCATCAATATGGAGCCTGCCGGCCGTATCTATCAAAACGACGTCATTACCATTGTTGACGCTATGCTCTATTCCGGCTTTTACAATATCAACCGGATTTTGTATATCTCCCATTGTAAACACCGGTGCTCCTACTTTTTCTCCCACGACCTGAAGTTGTTTTATGGCTGCAGGCCTATATATGTCCCCGGCTATCAATAAGGGCCTTCTTCCCTGTTTCTTTAACATGCCCGCCAATTTACCCATAGTTGTTGTCTTGCCTGTTCCTTGCAAACCCACAAGCATCATGATAGTAGGGGGCCTGGAAGCAAAATTGATTTTGCTTTGAGATTTGCCCATCAATTCCGTCAATTCTTCATTCACTATTTTTATAACCTGTTGAGCGGGGGTTAAACTTTCTAAAACTTCGGAACCTACCGCTCTTTCTTTAAGTTTATTTACAAAATCCTTGACAACTTTAAAATTGACATCCGCCTCTAAAAGAGCAAGCCTTATCTCTCTCATCGCTTCATCCACATCTTTTTCCGTCAGTTTGCCTTTATTTTTTAACCTTTTAAATGCGTTTTGAAGTTTCTCCGCCAAACTTTCAAAAACCACAGTTACACCTCCCTTGCAGGGTCTCAATTATTTAGAAACTTATATAGTTCCTCTTTAATGTAAAAAATTTGTTTTGTCAATTTTTCTGAGGAAGAGATCGAAGCCAGTTCATTTTCTAGACTTATCACGCTATTTAATATATCTGAAATTTTTTTGTTTTTAATATCTATGAGCCTTATAAAATTAAGCTTTTCTTCATATTGGTATAATAATCTTTCGGTTCTTTTTAACATGTCATAAACAGCTTGTCTGGATACATCAAATTCATCAGCTATTTCCCCCAGGGATAAATCCTGATTATAATAGAGA
>Ga0172382_10013594_pt1 | contig 10467 bp, 8 predicted proteins | sample Leawel138RmetaG_FD_122245 | JGI IMG/M metagenome (GOLD analysis project Ga0172382, IMG submission 122245) | Leachate microbial communities from a municipal landfill in Southern Ontario, Canada - Leachate well 138R metaG | ecosystem: Engineered > Solid waste > Landfill > Unclassified | place...
GCCGCCACAGGAAGCGTGGAAGACACTATCTATCGGCTGCCCGTTCCAGGCCAGGATCTCTCCCGCTGTTTCACGCACAGCCCTGATACCATTGGGGTGTTCACGGTCCAGCCCACCATAAACCTGGCAATGTACGTCGCTGCAAAGATTGAAGCCCTCCACCTGATGCTTGCCGGCATTCTTCAAGGCATAGGTGCGGGCCACCACCGCCTGGGCTTTGAGGGCCTCAGCACTCCAGCCTGCCGGCATCTCGCAGTTGATGACACCATAAAGATACTGCTCCAACGGCAGTACATTTATAATAGCCAACTGTCCCTTTCCGTTCAACCGGACCTCCGCCAAACCACGATAGCGCTTGCCGGCATAAACCATTACCTGGTTGGACCGCCCGGAAGCAGACGAAAGGGACCGCTCCTGCTGCAGATTCCGGCTGCGGATACACTCTTGATAATTGCTCCTTCGGTGCTTATGCCGCCTTCTGCATTTGCATCTGCTGAAGCCTCTGTCGCCATTACAGCCTGAAAAGTGATCTCTCCCCTGCCACTCAGCACAGGATCCTGATTGATACTGTCATAAAGACGCCAATCTGAAGCGGATAATGTTACGCTCGACAAATTCTTGCCTAATCCGATTCTTATCATACGCTCAGGCTCGGAAAAACCGGCAGCTGCTGTAGATAGGATCGTGCCTGCAACAGCCAGAGCAGTTACCACCATTCTTATATTTATTTCCCGTCGATATGAAACCCCCGTATATATGATAACGCCCAAAAGATATAAGACACCCCACCTCCATGCAGCACCGCTAAGTAACTCTATCATTATTGCAGCCGTTAGAATAATATGGGCTCTATATCGCATCGGTTCGATCTCCGCTTTAGCATCATTGCCGGTCAATACAAGAGATTATACCTCTATACCCCAAAGATGACAAAAGAGGCTCAATTTGCAAAATAACAGTTCCGCCCCCTATTCCTTGTATTCCTTGTCGTTTCTTTAAACAGCTCGTCCAGCCCAGGTTTGGCCATACGGCTATTCTGCTATGCCTTGCTTCAAATCGCAAAACCTGGCCCCTAAGCTCCCGACATTCGAGTAAATATCAGATAATGCTGTTGGATTTTACAAACTCCAGCAGCCAGTCAATCCTGGTATATGCCAGGCAGGTAACCGTATCGGCTGCTCCATAGTAGACGGCTATCCGCCCGGTTGCTTTATCATGGAGCGCAGCGCAGGGGAAGACGACATTGGGCACATCGCCTACGCACTCATAGAGTGTCTGTGGTGATAAGATATACGGAGCCGTTCTATGAATAAGCTTCCATGGCTCTTCCAAATCCAGCAAAGCAGCCCCGGTACTATATACAAAGCCGTTACAAGAATTCAAAACTCCATGATATATCAGCAGCCAGCCCTCTTCCGTCTCTATAGGCACGGGACCGGCTCCTATTTTGGTGCTTTGCCACCCCTCTCCTACGGGACCCATGACAAAACGGTGTCGCCCCCAGTAAATCATATCGGGGCTTTCGCTGTAGAAGATATCCCCGAAACGGGTATGCCCCGTATCGCTGGGGCGGCTCAGCATGGCAAACTTGCCTTTGATCTTGCGTGGAAACAGAACTCCATTCCTGTTATAGGGCAGAAAGGCATTCTCCAGCAGACGACAGCGCTTGAAATCATAAGTATAGCCTATGGCTATGGTTGGCCCGTGATATCCGTTGCACCATGTTATATAGTAGCGATCTTCCAGCCGGCAAACCCTTGGATCATACGCATATTGAAATTTTCCTATTTCTTCGTCTTCAGATTCAAAAACTATAGGCTGTGGTTCTATCTCCCAGGCTATACCATCTCTGCTTCTGCCGAAATGCAATCGCATGTCGCGCTTCTTATCGTCACAGCGAAAGACACCTGCATACCCATCCCTAAAAGGAACAACGGCACTGTTGAAGATGCTGTTGGAGACTGGTATAAGGTCTCGGGGAATTACCGGATTACGTTCTGAACGCCACATGATATCGGAGCACCCCTGCGGCCGCTCCTCCCAGGGTATGGCAACACTCTTTTGCCTAGGTGCAATAATATTGTCGTTCATAATTCATATTACCTCTTTTCGATAAAATGCATCCCTTCTCTTTTTAAATTATCCGCGGTTTGCTTTGCGCTCTGTTTTCCCAGTAAAAACAGATCCATCTCCGGTTTATACACAGAGGTGATATACTCATTGAACCAGGCGATCTTAGGAACAGGTCTGGCAGTATGCAAAGCATCGGCATAAATACCTATATGCTCGGGTGGAGGCATTTTAAAAGTCTTGTCGGCCACTTCAGGGATAGGCGGAATGCAATTTCTCCCTTTTCCGAGGATAGTCGTGCCTTCCGGTCCGCAGGCAAATTTCATAAATTTAAAGGCAGCTCTTTTTACTTTGCTTTGTGAGGATATATGCAATGTACCAGTCGAAAAAGTAGTTATCCTTTTTCTGTCAGAGTTTAATGGCAACGGAGCCACATCCCAGGAGAACGATTTTATATCACTCAGAGGCGACAGCAGAAAAGAAGGGGCTAAAAGCATGGCCACCCTTCCGGTCATAAACATCTGTAATGCACTTTTATATTTATCTTCTCCTTCGAGCTGAGATCGCGAGGGCAGTGATTTATCCGTGTTTTGCAAAGCCTGTAAAAACTTTAGTGCAGAGATAGTTTCCTTGCTGTTTGCAAGGCAATTTTTGCCTTCGGTATCAAAAAGGCTGCCTCCAAAGCTGTACACAACATCCAGGGGACTGGGTAGCAGAGCACCAAATTGCGACGCTTTGCCCTTTTCATGCTTAGTTAGCTTCCTGGCAGTCACTCTGAAATCATCCCATGTCCAACCGGCATGGGGATACGACAAGCTCGCAGCATCGAATAAATTTTTGTTATATACCAGAGCGGTTGTGCCGAAATATATGGGTAACCCATAAACAGCTTTGCCATAGCTGAGACTTTCCAGCAAAGGACGATAATACTGAGTAAGATCCAGCTTGCTCTCTTTGATAAAACCAGAGATATCAAATACCGCTCCCTTTTCAGCCAGCGGCGGCAGCATATTATCTCCCCAGTAAAATACATCCGGTGCGAGGCCCCCGGCAATTTCCACTTTGATCTTGTCCGGCCCCCCCTGCACCGGCACAAGCTTTACATAAATTTCTTCCTGTCCGGCATTAAAGGCATCGACCACCGCCTGGTGTAAAGCAATTTGAGAGGGAAGACTCTCCCAATTCTCATACTTGACTATAATTTTTTCGGATTTAGAGCCGCACCCTACCGACAAACCCAGAACAAGCAATGTAATTGTCCATAGTAATTTACGCATACGGTTCACCTCATAAATTTCCTTATTTTCATAGCATATTATCAAAAACCAGCTTAGCCATGCCGTAAAGGGGGCTGCCATCTATCGCCTTACCACGGGTAATAACTTTTAAAGTATCTATCTTCTCAAGTTTTGCCTGCAAGGGTGACGAAAACAGCGGGAAGGCCTTTGAAATCTGACCGCCCAGTATCAGGCATTCCGCTTGGAAGTCTTCAAGAAGCGGTGCCAGAACATCTCCCAGAATACAACCGATCTCTTCGAACACCTGCAAGCCTGCCATATCTTTTTCTTTTGCTGCCAAATGGGCTATATCTTTAACGTCTATTTGCTTACATGAGGCTTCTCCGCGCAGTTCTTTATACCTGGCAATGATACCTTCTCTGGAGATCCTATCTTCAACTATGCCCTCTTCATATGGCAAACTCCATATGCTGTGAAGTGGTGTCCGGGAGTCACGGCGCAGTATCTTTCCGTCACTCACGAAAGCTGCCCCTAATCCCGTTCCAAGCGTAACAGCTGTTATTCGTTTTGCTCCCTGAGCATTACCCTTCCATACCTCTCCCAACAGAAATGCATGTGCATCGCTCTCAAAGCATATACTTGTCTCTTTGCTTATACATAATCGCTCTGCCAGCGCCTGCCTGAGCTTTAATCCCCGAATAGCCTTGAACTTATGGCGCATGAAACTGATTCCGGCATTGTAATCGAACGGTCCGGGTATACATAAGCCTATGCCGCAGACAGGCAGCTTCTGAATATCTGCCCGATACAAAGCCATTCGTATCGTTTCCGCAAGGCATCCCATAATCTCGTCTGCTGTTCCATCGGAGATACTTGGTAATTTTAGATAGGTTTCCGGTAATAGAGTGCCGTTCGAGGCAACCACAGCCGATTTAACGAAGGTGCCGCCTACATCCAGCACCACAGCATAATTATGCCTGCCTTGCCGCCTGTTTCTGGTATTAGAAGGCATACGATACCTCACTTCAGAAGGGTCTTGGTCAACTTGCAAGGTTGATTTCCCAAATTCTCAATCAGGTATTTGCCGAAGCATGCAGGTATAACAACCACTTCGCTGAAATCCAGGCGGAAGTTGCGCTCGCTATGTTCCTTGGAGCTTATCAGCACACTATCTCCCTCTACCAGACAGAGGACGTGAAACTTTCCCGCGGTTGCATCCTCTATGCTCCTTTCCAATTCCAGGCGGTGCAGTGTGAAGAATATATCTTCACGCTCACCTATGATAAACTCCGCCCAGCCGTCTCCCTCCCTGACAAGCCGGGGATCCTGGCGCAAGTTCCGGGCAACCCAATCCCCTCGACGATTTTCCTGAAGAACTCGCTCGCCGTGCCAAGTATGAATGGGGCGAAGCTTGCCGTTCAAGTCACTTCGCAAATAGTCATAAAGCTTGAACGTATAAGAGCCTACGGTGCAACTACCTATTTCAAGCACTACCTGATTGCGTCCGGAACTATGTACCGTACCCGCCGGAATAAGGAACTGATCTCCCACACGACTCGGTATGTAGTTGATGTATTTTTCATACTCCACCGGCGTCATTTCTCTTTCCGATTGCCGGGCCTCCTTGAAAAATTCATTCTTATCCGCGTCGTTTCGCAACCCCATATGGGTTCTGGCCGACCCATCTTCCGTTGTTGTCACTACGTAATAGCTCTCATCCTGCTGAAATTGTTCGCCAAAATTCTCTATAATATATGAAGCATGAGGGTGCACCTGTATGGACATATGCCCACCACCCATCGTATCATCATAATTAAAACGTATGGGAAAGGTTCCCTTGAATTCCCTGACACACTCTTCACCCATGAGATTTACAGCTTCAGCCGCCGCAAACAAGTTAAACGGAATATCGATGAAGTTTCCGCCAACGGCCACCTGAACACTCACTTCAGGCGGTATCATTTCAAAGCTCCAGGCACAATTCACCATTTCTTCCGGCAGACAGCGTAACTTCTTAATCCATTGCCCTCCCCAGACTCCTGGTATGTAAACGGGCTTTGCCCTGACCGGATATCTTACCAGCGCTTCCATAATCCCTTTAAGCATTTTCCGCGACAATAGCTTTGGCTTCTCGGGGATATTGGCATCCACATAAAAATCTATGTTCCCCTCTTCAAGCAATCTTTTTCGCAGATTATCAAGCACCTGATAATCGATATAATACAACCGCCTGAAAATATAACTTTTTTCGCGAGAGGATTCATTGTCTCCAAGATTTTTTACGCATCCATTGTTTACTCTGTGACTGATCTCCTTGCGGGTAAGGTCAAGATAGACTACGGTATCATAGCTTGATACCAAATAATCATTGGCGCTGCCGCATCCGTAACAGATGATGACCTCCTTTACCTTGCCATCCGCCTGCTCGCAAACCGACAATGCGTTTTTAGCCCTGGCAACGGCTGCATCATCGAGAAGATCCTCTAATTGCCCGGTATACAATCTGCCGAACAAAGATACAGGATCACGAACGGGGTCCACCGGCAATAACGAGTTGACTGTAATCTCCATCTCAGAAGGAGCCTTATAAAGCGCAGCGGCATCGAGAAGCAGAACCCTGTAGCCGTCTTCCTCCAGCGCTTCCCTTAGCTTGGAGATTATCACTTCCCAGTCAATGCCGATGTAGCCGTCCAGAGCCAGCCTGAAGACCGGCATAGTGGAAGAAATATTTTTTCGCACCAGTTCTTTGATGAAGGACAGAACATCGTTCTCTCCGCTGACAAGAGCATTGACGGCTTCATCGGAAAGCTTCGGATGATTTATCGCCTTTCTGTCTTCAAAAGGGTGTGGATTAGTCATAAAACTCATTTTACTTCTCCTCTGCAATGTAATGATAATCAAAATTATTGATATAAGCCCATTCCTTCAGTTCGGACAGGGCATCACCTTCGACAAGGGCAAAATGTTGATGGGCACCAGCTTCAATAATATCCTCGAAGAGCTTTTCCACCTTCACTCTAGGCTCAAATACTGAATGCGAATAGCCTTTAATAATGTGCCGGCCGGGCAAAGAATCAACGATTGTACAAATGACTTTATAGTCACCCTTGCATTCCGAAAAATGAGCCATAGTCATAGGACCGGGGGGTATTCTGTGCCAAGCAAAGGGAGCTCCGGCAAACTTATACGGCGCCTTTTCATATCTGGCATCCGGTGCAATCACAACATTTTCTCTGAAGCGTTCATCCGTATGATCAAAAGGGCCGGCATGGCCGGCACAAAAACGATTATGCGGCGCGTCTATATAAAACGGCTCTATAAAGCCTATATGCTTCCCGGTCATGATCTTCAAAGCCAGGCAGGCAAGCGCCGTTCCCACATCACCTTCCGGCACCAGGACGGAGCCCCTCTCGTTAAAACTCTCATGGTAAAAACCGGGCCTTAAGCCTACTTTCTTGTGCAGTTGCGAATCTATGTCATTGAGGACCAGCGCATCAAGATCCATATCCTTTGCCAGAGCTGCTATACCTATGGAAGCTTTTGCCGCTGCAAAGAACTTCAGCCGGTCAATCTCTTCGTCAACCTTGTAGCATGCCTTGAGTCGTTCAATATAAGACTTGACGTCCCCGTCGTCTACGGCATCGATGTGCTCGTTCAGGATATCAAAGGAGATAAACATCAGTTCCGGACCTACGCGATTGAAGAATTGATAAGGATCCACATAGGTAGACCACATAACTTCATTGAAGCTCTGTAAGAGGCCGAATCTGGCTCGCTTGAGAACACCTCTGGCCTTTGCGGCACGAGCAAAGGCTCTTATACGTTCCAAAGCCTCCTCTCCGCTTCCAACAATCGTTCTTGCCCTTTTGGCTAATCTCTTCAGTGAACCGGACCCTTCCAGCATACCTACCAGGCCGCCGGCGACCAGAAACTGAGCAAAGTCATCCTCGGACACGGCATTTTCAAAGCCCTTTTCTTCCACCGGCAAATAAAATACCAGCGGCAAATCAGGCACATCACGCAAAAATCTTACCCAGGTAAAATCCTCAGACCAGGACATGAAAGTAGTCAGTACAAAGTCTACATCTTCGTTAACAAACAATTTGAGCGCCTTTGTTACATCCTCCGTCTCAGTGATCATTCCGGCATCCACTATTTTCAGCTCCGCAGAGAGCTTCCGCTTCATTTCATCGGCCGCATCTTCAATACGGTGAAGATAGGTGCCTCGCGGCGTTTCCTTGCCCACTTCATGCTTTATGAACCTGCGACTGCCCAGCGTCAGCAGGCCGCATACGGGTTTACCTCTGTTCATCATATATACATACCACCATCTGATCTGCATTTAGATCCATATTATTAATATTTATGTCCGCCTTCTCGCATGCCGAATGATCGATAACCATGATTTCCTTTATTCCAAAGCCCGGAGCGATTCTCTCCAACCAGTCCATCCGTACCGGGCAATCAGATCTGTTCCAGGCGATCAAAGCCATTTTACCTGCATTTCTGTACGTTCTGACAGCAACTTTATCAGCAGCAATGCAACTAAGATCCAACCCGTCTTTATCAGTAAACCTGCCGTGCAGCAGAGTATCCGCATATCTTCTTCTGACAGCATTCAATTTTGTCAGGTAAGCGGAATAATCAGGCATCTCCTTCAACGTAGCTCGACAGCGATAAATCTCAACATCAAACCTGAAACCATTTATAAATGCATAATTGGCATGTTTGATATACTGCATCTCATCCCGCCATCCCCGATTGGACATAATATATTCAGGGAAGGTATAGCGAAACATCTCCGGAAAAGCCATGGGTTCATAGAAAAAGCTGCGGCCGCAACCATGAATAAAATCGGCATATTGCCCAAAGACATCGGTAACAAGCTCTACTCCCAAGGCTATATGAGGATACTTATCTTTGAAATAGGCTGAGAGTTCTTTCAATATAGCAGCCCCTCCGGGTCCAGCGACGGCATTAGGATTGCTGTGCCGATGTGAGTCGTCAAAGCAGGGATAGGGGAAGACGGCGCCGCCCAATTGATCATAGAAGACGGCATCGCTTCCCAATGCTATACATTGCTCACCCTGTTCTTTGAGAACCTGAAGCCACTCAGCCGCTTCAGGACAGGCTATAGCAAAAGATTTATATCCGAACGCCTTTAAGAGTGTGCCGGCTCCCCAAAACTTATAGTGCTCCCTGTATTCATTACCATCGATATCCTTAAGACTGATCCTGTGTCCGATACGACGATAAAAATCCGTGGCTATATCGATCAGGCGTCCATTGGTATAAAGAATTACTTTGCCGCCCTGTTCATGTACCCCATCTATGTAAGAGCGTAATTCCGCCGCTGCCGCCGGCTCGATTTCATACTCCGGATAGCGGTTATCAAACCCTCCCGACCACCAGCCCAGAAGCATCAGTGCATCTATATCACCGCTGCAGGCTGCCTGATGAATCTCCGGGATATCGGAATAACGATGTAATTCTTCCCCATACTGGTGCTTGAGAAATGTTCGTTGCCATCCGCTCATATCCCGGACCCAATCCAATGGTTGCGGGCACTTCCACCAGGTCTTCTCAGCCCAGGCTCTATATTTTCTGGCGCCTGCATGCCAGCTGTCGGATAACAGTGAAAGCACAAATTGAGCGCTTTTCCAGCTCTCTCCTTTTTTGATAAAGGGATACTTGGTAAAAGCCAGTGAGAGATTTAATTCGCTTTCCGGGTGTACTATTGCGCTTATACAGGTGTTTTGAAAGGAATCGTCATAGGAAGCCATATAGAGACCTTCCCTGTTGTTGGACAGGCTGAGCCATTGCATGGAGGCTTCACCCGGATAAATAATCGAATAGGCTGTTCCGTTCTCATCCGGGCCCAGATATTCAGAATGATAATCCCTTATGCCGCACAACGGATTATTCAGGCGCCGACCACAGGCCTCGGGCAGAAGCAACGCATCATCCGCCGGGTTGTTTCCCAGAGCGATAATCCCCTTAATCCACGGGAACCATACTTCCGTGATCTCTACATCCTCGCCATTAAAAAGATCAAATGTGAATAGCGCCTCATCATTCTGCAATTCGATGGTATAGCAAAGAGAAATATCCAGCCTTCCTTTATCAGCCGTTATTGATGGGTACTCAACCTTCAACAGATTGTCAGAAAGAAGCTCTGTCATTCCTTGCTGCCTGTCGGCGTATACCGGGTTCTCCAAGCAGTCGCCATCGCAAAAAATCAGCTTCCAGCCTCCTCCGGGAAGCGCTTTGATGTAATCGTTTCCCGTAACCTTGTTTTTCAGAGTAACAATTATGCCTCTGCCGTCTACTTCCAGCTTCAGCTTTTCATTTTCCAACGCGATGTTTCCGTCCACCTTTGCGCCCCCCTCCTTGTTAACAAACATTATTTTCGTCCTGTTTCCAGCTTCAATTGGTACACTTTATAGCCGTATCCCGGCAGCTCCAAGACCACACCCTGATTTCGAAGCAAGCTTCCATTTACGGATAACTTCTTACCGGACAATCTTTCAAGAAGATTCAAAGGAGTTTTGCCTTCCCACCCAAAAGCTTCCGTATTCACCTTAAACGTTGTGCGCTGCGGCAAAGCGCTCTCAGAATTAGCCAATACCAGCAAGGCCTCCGTATCATTCCAATACACCGCTGCTCTGATGGATGGATTATCGGTCACGATAGCTCCCTGTTTTTTCCAATCATCAAAATGAAGCCGGCTGAAATCGATACCCTTGAATGAACGAAATAACTTCAGCCAGGGATGCAACCTTGCCATTTTGTCCTCAAGATTGAACGCCCCTATATCTTCCGTTCTAATGATAGGGAATAAGCCATTTAGAGACAGCCTGCAAATAAAGGCATCGACATCTTCGCTTTTACAGCGTATTCTCATCTTGCGGGGGAAAGCCCCGGCGTCAGCCTTGAAGCCCTCCTGAGGCAACACTGTTTCTGCTGCCCGGGGGTGGCCTAAAATTGCTCAGATGACATGACCGTTTGTCCGCAAGTTGACCATGTTGAATGACCAGAGAGAAGGCTTCTCCGGTTGCTTGTTTTTCAGGGATAGGTTAGTATGGCAAAGAAGTTTTAGAGAAAGAGAAAAGGCTCCCCGGTTGTGACGGCCAGGAGCCTTTCCTGGTACCTTGCGGTA
>Ga0172382_10013595_pt1 | contig 10467 bp, 7 predicted proteins | sample Leawel138RmetaG_FD_122245 | JGI IMG/M metagenome (GOLD analysis project Ga0172382, IMG submission 122245) | Leachate microbial communities from a municipal landfill in Southern Ontario, Canada - Leachate well 138R metaG | ecosystem: Engineered > Solid waste > Landfill > Unclassified | place...
AAACCTGCCGGCACCGTCAACGCCGGCCATCCGAGCAGGTTGGCGACAGCCGTCATCGCCAGGAACGGTCCCGAAAAATCTTCAGTGATGCCGTTGTCGCGCCACTCCCGGCGGGTCGGCGCAATTTCCAGCGTGGTCGGCGTCACGATAAAACCGCTGCTGGCGGTGATTTCCCGAAACATCGTCCAGATTTTTTCCCGAATATCCCGCGCCGATGCAATTTCGTCGCGGGTGGGAGGTTCCATTCCCAGAAGATAGTCGGAGTTCACCGCCACATCGCTTGCTGTCCAGCGATTGCCAGCCCAGAACGGAGGTTCAAACAGTCTATCTACAGCTTCCAACAGGACGCCCAGATCGCAGAGGTGAGCAGCGGTTCTGTAGATCGTGTCGATCACCGCGGGAGTTTCCGCAACGTAGAATCGCTTCCCGTAGCCGAAATCACCGGTCCGAGCTAGGCGCAAGCCTGCCACGTCACGCTCAATGAGCGCGAGGTAGTCACGCGGATCGTCCTGCAGGCACGTCATGTCACATCCGTCGGTACCGGCCAGAACAGACATGACATTGGCCGCATCCCATACATCGCGTGCGATGGGGCCATAGGTAATCTTAGGTCCAATGGCGCTTACTTATGTAGGTCGATTTTGCAGTGTGCTCCATTCGAAAGGTGGCATTCGACCGCGCGTCGGATGCAGGCCGACCTGTCCGTAGAAGGCCGCTGCCACCTACCCCCAGCTCTTTGCGTCGGCGGCCCTGCTCGGGCTTGGGGCCGCGCCGACGATTCTCTGCCTCCCAGCCTTGGCGGTGAGGCACTTCGGCCGGACGGTTTGTTCGGCATCCTCATACTGCCCCAAGCCGTCTCCGGGTAGCCGCAACTTAGAGCAGCTTGCTGATGCCCTTTTTCAACTCGGCGCGGTGGTCGGGATGTGCGATGTCGATTAGCGCCTGCGCCCGCTGACGCAGCGTCTTCCCCAGCAACTCGGCGACACCGAACTCCGTGACGACGGTGTCCGCGAGATCCCAGGGAATCGTCACCATCTGTCCCGCCGGGAACTGCGGAACGATCCTCGAAATCGTGCCGTTTGATGCCGTGGACGGGAGGACAGTAATCGCACGTCCGCCCTTGGATAGAAACGCGCCGGTGTGATACGCGAGTTGACCACCGCTGCCAGACCAGATCTTCGGACCCATGCTGATCAGATTGATCTGGCCCCGCAGGTCGATCGATATGCCGTTATTGATGGCAACCATATTCTCGTTCTGGCAGATCACTGCCGGGTTCAGCATGTAGTCGTAGCCGTAGAATTCGAAGAACGGATTATTGTTCACGTATTCGTATTCTTCGGCGCCGCCGGTCAGGCCGGTCGTGACGAACCTGTTGGGCCGAACCGTCGCGTACTTCGACGTGATGACTCCGTGCTTCACGAGGTCAGTCAACCCGGCCACGGACATCTCGGCAAAGTAACCGAGGTCTTGCTTGTCGTCGAACGCGCCCAATTGAACCAGCGTCCCGGAGGTGCTGCCCGTGCCGATCTGTAAGGTGTCGCGATCGCGCACCAGCCTCGACACGTGCTGCGCGACCGTTGCAGCCGCCGGCGTGGGCTCGTACTTGAAGCGTTGTGGCATGGGCTCGTGGTCTTCGATGAAGTAGTCGATCTCGGAGACGTGAACCCACGTATCGCCAAAGGTATGCGGGAGATGCTTGTTCACGGCCGCGACATTGACCTTTGATCGTTTCATCGACGTTCGAAGATCCCACAGCTCGGCGCCGGCACAGCAATAGCCGGATTCGTTCGGAGGCGTGACCGTGAACCAACAGAAATCGAATAGCTCACTGCCAGCACGCCGTTGATCAATGTGTCTGAAGGCATCACCGTAGCCGACGACAGTGAAGTTGGTGACGCCGTCCTCGATCGCCTGCCGACTCGCGGGGGTGCCGAAGCTCATGTTTGCGCGAAATACGTCCGCCCACGTGCCCTTCTGGAAACCGTAGTCGGACCACAGGCCACCCAGGCTCCTGATCTCGACGCCCCTCAACTCGTCGGCCCGGCTGAGCAGCGACGCCAGCAAGGGCGCGGACTCGTGCGATGTCACCACATAGATCCGGTTTCCGGACGATACCTTGGCGGCGATATCCTCCGGCCCCACCAGCCGGCCGTTGTAATGATCGCGCCAGCGATTGCCGGTGCGCTGCGTTGACTTCGTGCCCATGATCCCTCGTCGTTCCTCGATCTCGCTCTGCATCAGATTCCTGCGCGGCCGCCATGAAGGTTCCATGATGCCAATCATGGCACACACCTATCGAATGGTAGGCCGCCCCACCGAACAGCCTGAGTATCATGCGCTCGCTCCGTCGGCACTCCGTCGTGAGTCTCGGCTATGGTCAACACTAAGCGAAAAGGGCGGACAAGCAGCACGTGAAGGCAGTCGGTCTATACGACTACGGCGGCCCTGAAGTCCTCGAGGTTCTCGAGCTTCCCACGCCGCATGCCGGTCCGGGCGAAGTTCGGATCAGAGTGCGGGCAGCCGGCATCAACCCGACGGACACCCTCCTTCGCAGCGGCTGGCAGCGTGGCCGCTGGGGCGCCGAGCCGCCGTTCGTCCCGGGCATGGACGTGGCCGGGACGATCGACGAGGTCGGCGACGGCGTCGGGGACTCGCACGACTGGTCCGTCGGCGACGAGGTGACGGCCATCGTGGTGCCGAAGGGAAGCTCCGGGGGTTACAGCGAGCACGTGGTGGTGCCTGCCGACTCGGTCACCACGAAGCCGGCGGGAACAACCTGGGCCGAAGCGGCCTCCTTCCTGATGAATGCGCTCACCGCCCGCCAGGCACTTGACCTTCTGGGCTTGCCGGCTGGCGCAACGCTTGGCGTCACCGGCGGCGCGGGCGCATTCGGCGGGTACGTGACCCAGCTCGCGGCGAATGCGGGCTTGCGCGTCATCGCCGATTCCTCGCCAGCCGATGAGAAGCTGATTCGTTCCTTCGGTGCGCACGAAATCGTACCTCGCGGCGACGGTGTCGCCGATCGTCTCCGCGCTGTCGCCCCCGAAGGGCTCGACGCGATCGCCGATGGCGCGCTGCTTCTCGACCAAGTCATTCCGGCGATCCGGGACGGTGGGCAGATCGCCGTGCTGCGCTTGTGGGAAGGTCAAGCCGAGCGCGGGATCAAGGTACACCCGTTCACGGTGCGCAGCTACGCGACGAAAGCTGCGGCCATAAACTGCGTGCGAGAGCAAGTCGAATCGGGCGTACTCGCCATCCGCATTGCTGCAACGCTTCCCTATTACGAGGCAGCGGAAGCTCATCGGCGTCTCGAACGCGGCGGCCTTCGGGGACGAATCATCCTCGAGTTCTGAGAGGGACGTCTGCCACGTTCATCTCTCTCTAGGGGCTTCCATCCGCAAGCGAAGCAGGGCCACAAACGCCAGAGCGGTCACGCAGGCCATGGTCATGAAGCTCGCCGAATAGCTGCCGCTGACGTCGAAGAGATAACCGCTCAAAGGCATCGACACTGTCACCATGGCGATGGCGATGGGCTGCATGCGGCCCATCACGCGACCGAAGACGAACGGGCCGAAGATATGTGCGAGCAATGCTCCCCAGGCCGGCAGGAATGTCCCGGTAGCCAGGCCGATCGAGACGGCTGCCAGCAGCATGGACCAGTAGTCTTGGAACAGGACCAGCGTGACCAATGGCAGCCCCAGCATTGCCAGCGAAGCGAGCAGCCCCATTTTCAGGTTGATCCGGTTGGCGAACACGGCAAACAGCAGCTTGCCGCCGATGCCAGCGCCAGAGACGGTGGATATCAGGAGCGCGGCCTGCTTGGTTCCTATCCCTTGACCGACCGCAAAAGGCACGAGATTCGCCACGATCACAGTGAAGGCGGACATCACCGCTCCTACTGTCAGCGCGATGAGCCAGAAGGCGGGATCACGCATCAGGTTTGGCAGTTGCGCCTCCCGGGTCGGGGAAGCAGCACCCGGCATGAGCGCCTCCTTGGTCTGCCCGTCGGGATGCAGCCCAAGATCGGCTGGGTGGCTCCTGATGACCAACCATGCAGGCGGCAGCATGACTAGAACTGTCATTCCTGCCAGCCACAGGCACGCTGTCCGCCAGCCGTGAGCGTCGATGAGCGTCTGAAGCAGTAGCGGCACCAGCAAGCCCCCGAGTGAGCTGCCGACCGCCGTGAGACCGAGCGCACGGACCCGCTGCCGCGAGAACCAGCGCGTCACGAGTGTGCCGGTGCCGATCGCCCCGAGAAAAGGCGATCCGAGCGGCATCAGCAGCCCGAAGGCGATGACGAAGTGCCAAATGTTGCGCGACAAAGCGGTCAACACCATGGCGAGCGCGAGACAGACAGCTCCGACCGAAAACAGCACGCGAGCCGAACGTCGGTCCATGAGCGATCCGACGCGGGGCGAGATCAGGATCGACGTGACGGAGGCTGCCGTCATGCCCCACATCATCTCCATGCGGCCGGCGCCGAATTCCTCCGCCAAGGGCAGCACCAGCAATCCATAGGAATAGCTGTTCAGTCCATTGCTCAGCGCCATCGCGAGCATTGCGACCGCCACGATACGCCAGCCGTAGAACATCGCGTCTCCGCGTCGAAATCCGCCAAGCGGATCGGCCGGTGCGCAGGGTGCAAGAAAAAGCGCGCGACGGCGCGGCTGTTCGCCCTACTCGGTCATTTGCTCTGTTGCTGGACTGGGGTTACCCAGCTGCTGGCGCGGTCGTGGGGGTGTGCCTCGGCCGTGCCGTCGAGGTACGCCTGCAACACTTTCTCGCCTCGCGTCGAGCTCGTCTCACGACCCTGGATCCTCCACATGGCGCGCACGCCCAGCATGCCGCCGACGCGGTAGCAGATGTACGAGGTGTACTCGATTGCGGTCTTGCGCCCCATGCGCTCGGCCAGCGCGTCGAACAGTTCGGGCGTGAGCTGCCCCTGAACGGTCGCCCGCACGTACTCGGCGAGCTGCCGGTCTGCCGGCGAGAGGGCCACGAAGCGTTCCTCGTAGATCGCTTGTATGTCAGTCGCAGCAAGCCCGACTCCGACCGCGTCTGCAACGTGGATCGGCGCCAAGAACCGCGTTCCCATTAACGCCTTCAGCAGCATGCCGACGGTCAGCTCGGCCAGCTCGCGATCGCGGTTGGTGAAGCTGCCGCGCTTCTCGGCCGGCTGGTAGTAGTCGCCGAAGCTGGACCAGAGCTTCGCGACGCGCGGGCTCTGCAGCAGCCCCTGGAAGTATGGGGTCAGCCGATATTCCTGCCCGGCGTTCGCCGGAACGGATTCGAAGAAGCGCTTCGAGCGCGCCAGCAGCTCGTCGAAGATCGCGCGTTCCTCGTCGTCGAGCGACTCCCGAGCGGGGAGCGGCAGTCTCGACTTCTCGATCTCGGTCATGGTTAGGCCCGGGATCAAGTCTTCGCCCTTGAGTTGATACATGCCCTCGTCCCCGGCCAGCGTTCGGCGGTAGCGCACGTAAAAAGGGAGATCGTGCGCCTCTACCGCTACGCAGCGCCTCATCAGAAGTTATAAGTCAGATCGACACCATAGGTTCTGGCGTACTCATAGCTCGCCGAAGCATCTATCACAGCGACAGAGCTCGTCCACAAGGTGGAATCCTCATCGAAGAGGTTCTTCGCCCACAGCGCCACTTCCAGACGGCCGTGCAATACCTCGATATCAGTCAGGGCGGCACGCGCGTTCACAATCCATCTTGCCGGCGTGAACTCGTACGGTAGATGTCCAGCAGGAATCGGCAAGCGAGGCTGCATATTGACCTCGTCGTGCCAGTTGGCGTGAATGCTCGCCATCAATCTCCCGCCACCAAACAGCGGATCCGAATCGTATTGGGCCGACAGGTCAGCGGTGGTGTGCGGGCGAAACGAAAGATGGTAAGTCTGCGTGGCCGGATTGAAGAGCAGAGTATTCACGTTCTTCAGCTCATAATCTGTATAGCCAAAGCTGCCCTGAAGCGTGAGCTTGTCGGTCAGCGCCGCAGTGAGTTCAGCTTCGACACCTTGAACAGTGACATCGCCTTCGTTGGTAATGACCTGGCCAAGATCGGGACGCGGCTGCGGCAAAGCGGTACCCAAGGCTACTTTCTGAAGGTCACTGTACTCCGCGTAGAACAGCGCAAGATTGGTTCGGAGCCGTTTGTCAAACAGGTCGGCCTTCACGCCCGCGTCCCACGCATCTACCATCTCCGGCTGATAAGTGAGATCGGCATAGACACCGCCTGATACGAAGCCAGTGGAAAACTTCGCGTAGAGCAGCATGTCATCCGACAGCTCGTAGTTGACCCCTAGCGTATAGGTCGACTCGGCGTCCTTGTAGGGGGTCGTGGCCACCCTGGTAACTCGCGGCGTTGGACTGGATGGAGTCCAATAGGTCGTTCCGGACTTGTCGTCCTCGGTCCAGCGATAGCCGGCCACCAGGTCCAACCGTGGCGCAACATGCCATTCGGTCTGCAGGTAGGCCGCAGTAGACTTGTTGTTGGTTTCCTGCCTGTCGACGTATTTGGCGGTAGTCGGCGGAACGAAGATACCGCCAGGAACGGTGCCGAAGCTGGGCGCGCTTCTCAGCAAACGGCCGCCGTTTGGCCCGCTGTTTGTGGCGTTGACATCATAGTAAACAACACCGGCCGTCAGGGTCACAAGATCCGATCTGTAGTTCGACTGAATCTCCTGGCTCCATTGATCGGATACTCCTTCCAATACGGACGACATCAGGCCAAATGGCTGACCTCCGCGGGTGAACCCACCATAGCCATCGTACTGCGAGCTACTCAGAAAGAAAGTCTCGCGATAACCGGTGATGCTCTTCAACGAAAGGCTGTCGTTGACTTGCCAATTGACGGTCAGGTTGTGTCCCTGCACCTCCTGGTAACCAGGGATGATCCAGCTGTTGTTGACGCTGCGCGGACGGTGGACTCCGGCGATCGCCACATCACTGGCGTCGACAAGGTTCGGCACGATTGATCCGTCAAGCGACGTCAATGCCATACCGTTCGGCGTAAAGTCATTCTCGAGGTAATCAAATTTGTAGACAGCACTGAAGTCGTCATTCGGTTTGAGCTTCACCGCGATGAACACGGCATCGGAATTCTTGTCACCCAGCGTCTTCGGCGAAGTCGCCACACCAGCTCCGCCCGCAGTGCGATCCCAGATCTGGCCAGCGCCGAGATTCCTCAAGTCACCTGTACGCTCATCGTGGTCATAGGCAACAAAGGCGCTGACAGGCCCAAACGCCGGAAAATCAACAGCGGTATTGCTCCTGAACTGATCGAAGTTTCCAACGGTGAGTTGCTGGCGGAAACTGAATTCACCAGACGGGTCAGGGGTGAAGAAACTCACCGCGCCAGCCGTGGAGTTGCGGCCGAAGAGCGTTCCCTGCGGCCCACGTAACACTTCAATCCGGCTGATCGCGGGCATGTCAAATACCGAACCCCAGGGTGCGCCATTGTGCACGCCATCAATATAGACACCCACCGACTTGTCCTGCCCCGCAACTTGACCCTGGGCGACTATGCCGCGCATCGCGAAGTTGGCGGTCCCAATACCACCGGCCGTTTCCGTATACCGTAAGGTTGGGCACCATGGAGCCCAAATCGTATACGTCTGTTATACGGTTTACCTTGAGCGCCTCCTCACTGAACGCAGTGACGGCCACTGGCACATCCTGCATGCTCTGTTCCCGTCTCTGAGCCGTAACGATGACCTCCTCGAGGGCATCAGCCGCACTTGCATATTCCGGAAGCGTAGCCGCACCAGAGACGCTCAACATCGTGAGAAGCGATCTGCGCAAAATGCTTGCCTTGTGATTCACAATGATCCCCCGATTATGGCTGGACTGCTCACTGCATTGAGCAATTGGGAAACGAGCACGACTGCCAGACAATCCGCGTGACATCGATGGTCGCGATTGCTTGGTTGTCACTTGCCGGATCCGCTCGCACCTTTCAATTGCCCGTCCCACCGAGTCTCTCACGGGCATATCCGAAAACACCTATCGACTGATAGGCCGACGGGTTCGAGGCGACATTTTTCTCGATCGGGCTTCGGCGCCGATGGCATGAGCGCGATCGGGCGCCATTTATTGGCTCTTCGCTGAAAAACGTCTACGCCAATCGTGCGCAGCCCAACTCAGATCATTTTGTTCGGCCACAATCGAAGCTGCGGTCTGACGCGAACGCCAATCGTCAGATGATCGTGACGTCCGGCCGCTCGAGGAAGTCGGCGCCGAGCAACTGCTCCCTCAGACGTCCGAGGTACTGATCCGAGTAGACCCGCTCACCGACCATCTTGTCGCCGACGAACGGAATGACGGCGACGGTGTAGCATCGGCGACTCGTTCCGTCCGCCAGCTTGTAGATATTGCTGAACTCATGGATCAGGACGTCGTTGCCGGCAGTGGATGCGGTGATCCGGTGTGATAAGGCCGTTCGCGAGTCATTCTGCGAGGCGAGGGGGAACAGCCGCTTTGAGCGCTCAAGCACTGCCTCTCGGCCGGTGATTCGAATCGCCTGAGGATACATCTCGAAGACCGGTACCTCGATGAGGTGGTCCAGCATCCCTTCAAAGTCGCCGGTCATGAAGCACTGTGCGTACGCGACGTTCACCTCGATCATGCGGGCGGCCCGTTCTTTCGACGGAATCTCGTGCTGGGTCTCGACCAACTTCGGGTAATGAACGGCGGAGCACTCGTCCTGTCCCAACTTCGCGGTCATGGTTCGCCTTCCTTTCCTCGATTATCTGCACGCAGCGCGTGACACCGTCATGCGCCGTCTCAGGAGCCAGCGACGGGAGTTTTGACCCAGTCGCTCGCCATGTTGTAGTCCTCGGCTTGTCGTTTGCCCCCGATATACTCCTGCAGCACTTTGTAGCCCTCCGAGTTGTCGGACGGCAGATCCTGGATCCCCCAGTGCGCCTGGACGGTCCGCAGAAGCCCGATTCTCCATGTGACGAACGAGATGAACTCGATTGCCGTTTTCACGTTCCAGCGCGCGACGAGCCCGTCGAACATTGCCTTGGTGAGTCCGCCCGTTGCCGTTGCCCGGACAAACTCGAACAGCTGCCGGTCCTCCGGCGAGATGTCGTCGACTCGACCTTCTAGAATTGCTTCGATGTCCTTCGGCGCGACCCCCGTGCCGACGGCCCACGTCACCCAGACTGGGCTGAGCGGAATCTTTCCGGTTCTGGCATTGGTGAGCAGCGGAAGAAGAGAGAGAAGTCCCACGTCACGCTCGCGGTTCGTGAAGCTGCCCCGCATTTCGGAGGTCTGGTAGAAGTCGCCGAAGTGCGCCCACAACCTGGCGAGCTTGGGACTCTGCAGCAGCCCTTGGAAGAGAGGTGTCAACCGATAGTCGGTGCCGTCCTTGAAGGACTTGAAAAGCCGCTCCGACCGCTGCACGACGTACTCGAAGGCCACGCGCTCTTCGTCGTCGAGCGTCGCCGGATCGGGAATCGGCAGTGACGAACTTGCCAGCTCTTCCTTCGTCTTACCGGGGAGCAGCCGCCGTTTGTTTCCAGCGTCGTTCATGATGTCTCCGTTCGTGTATCGGCCAGAGGTACGTAACCAGTGATTTTGTCGCGCTCGTGACCCGGCCACACTGGCCAAGATCTGTGCGTGGGATTCCGCGCGCGCTCTTCCGCCGCGGAACCTGCAACTCGTCATCATCGACGCATGGGACTCGAGGCGCACACCAGTTCCCGTCGCGCACACGACCGCCAAGCTGCCACCTATTGACTCTGCCCGTAACTTGATTTTCGCGCATACGGAATTTTTCCGATGAAGATCCTGCGCACACCTATCGCATGGCAGGCTGATGAGTACACAGGTAGACGGATGAACCGGAGAGGCGGACAACACCTTCCCTTCGATAGGTTCGCCTGCGAGAGGTTTTCCCGAACATGGGGCGTCCTGAAAGATGCCCCGGCACACCCAATTGCGAGATCCGCTCCAGCCGATCTCTGCGGCAGCACTTGTATTGCAACCATGCAGATCTGGATGGCAATGGCTTTAGGCAGTTCGATTTGGCGCCCACGACCACGGGGCGTTGCGCTCGTGTTGACCCTTGCGGGCATTGTCGGGCTTGCATCCGGTTGTGGCCGCCCGAACGAATCGAGCAAGGACAAGCCGGTCGAGAAATCGGCCATTAGGGAACCCGCCGATTCCGTGGCAACAACGCCGCTCGTATGGAGCATGCAATCGAACTGCGGCGGCTGCCATACGATAGAAGCGAGCTCCCAGAGGGATGGCGTCCATCTGGCGTCACACCACGCCGACGTCCCCTGTGTCGCCTGCCATCAGAATGAGTCGAAGCTCCTCGCTGCGCACGCCGATATGACGAAGGCACCGACGAAAGTCGGGCTGGACGCTCCCGTCGAGAACGAAGTCTGTTTCAGATGCCATACGAGCTGGGAGAGCCTCGCGAAACTCACGCAAGACAGCCAAGCCCTAGTCGA
>Ga0172382_10013596_pt1 | contig 10466 bp, 9 predicted proteins | sample Leawel138RmetaG_FD_122245 | JGI IMG/M metagenome (GOLD analysis project Ga0172382, IMG submission 122245) | Leachate microbial communities from a municipal landfill in Southern Ontario, Canada - Leachate well 138R metaG | ecosystem: Engineered > Solid waste > Landfill > Unclassified | place...
GATAATTTGAGCAAAACGGTGACAAAGAGGGTGGCCTTCTAGTCCGTGACAGTGGCCTTATCTGACCGTGAGGGTGGCCCTCTTTCTCCGTGAAGGTGGCCTTATTCGATCGGAATACTCAATTCCACTGCATCTTTGCTTAATCCTAAGCTGAGAGTATTCCAGATAAACGGTAACCTATATAGATTAAAAGACCGCGTCGAATTGGAACGAGATTGCTGAATCACCAAACCGAAGTGATCCACCGAATCCCCAATAAGTATATAGGTGGATCACTTCTAAATTGTAAGTTGTACAATAAATGGTTCACTTTTATATTATCAAATACACATAAGTGCAACCCCACCCTATATTACCTGTAGCCATAGTAAATTTGCAGTCTGACGATTACAATACTCATAAATATGCTGTTGCAATATCGGATCGTTAGTGCGCACTGATAATCACGATCTCAATAGCTATGAGAGTCTGCCACAAGTTTACCTTCATGTTCCGGCGGATTGTTCTTTCGGTTCCATTTTAGGATTATGCTCTGGGATGTTGACTTCTTGAGTCTTTCTACTTTTGGTCACTTAGTGCTTAAGGTGCTCGCCCGCTCTGGATAAATGCTTCTCTAGTCAACCGCACTACTCTCATGGAACTTTATAGGCTTAGCAGGGCATCCAACTGCAGTACACTCCCGCGGAAGCTCTTTTACAACAACAGCTCCAGCTCCAACAATTGTCCCATCTCCAACCCGCAGGTCCTGAATTACTTGACTCCCAGTACCCATCTCAACACACTCACCAAGGACCGTATTGCCAGATACATTTACACTAGGATATAACGTTACAAAATCTTCAATAACTGCATCATGACCGATCGTGCAATCAAGATTAATAATGACATGTGACCCAATACTAATATCAACCGTAATGATAGTACCAGCACTAATTATCGAACCTTCCCCGACAGTCACTCTTTCCGATAGAATCACCGATGGGTCAATAAGCACTGCAAATCTAATGTCGCCGAGCCTCTCTATTACCTTTTTTCGAGCTTTCGAGGCCCCTATAGCACAAATAGCATATGTTGTTTCACGGTCCTGTTCTCTTAACCAAGCACAATCCCCAAGAACAGGATATCCAGCAACAATACTCCCATGTAGGCTTTCATTATCATCAACATAACCCACTATTTCCCACGTGGGTTGGATACTATTGATTCTCTCAACCAACCACGCTACCTCATGCCCAAACCCACCAGCTCCGATTATTACCAGCTTCTTCATCATAATCTCAAACCTACCTCATAACTCATCATTTTTCCCTATTTCTTTTCGACAATAAACACATCATTTGTAGTTGCACTCCCACCAATACTAAGCATTGCACCGTTATCAACATGCGTTAATTGGTAAACCCTCTGCCTGACCAGCGATCTGTTTATATGAATCTAGTATCATCCTCACACCGGTTGCACCAACTGGGTGACCACAACCGATAAGACCGCCACTTGGATTAATGGGCTTATCGCCGTCAAAGAATACTTCGCCACTCTCGATTGCCTTATATTCATACCCAGGATCCGTAATACCGAAAGCAGAAATCGCAGCATATTCACTGGATGTAAAACAATCATGGATTTCAAAAACGTCTATGTCATCCATGGTCATGTTTGCCCTTCTATAGGCATCAAGGATAGCTTGTCGTGTCCATGGAAGTATGTATTCGTTATTTGAACTTGCTTCGATTTTACTCCCAAATCTCATAGGAGCAACTCTATGACCCCACCCCTTAACTACAACAGGATGCTCAATGCTCTTATACCTTTCTTCCATAAACTCTTCTGAGGCTATGGCAACAAGTGCTGCTCCATCCGTAACTTGCGAACAGTCCGAAATACTCAACCTACCGCCTATTATATCGTTGGTCACAGTACCTCGTGCCTTAGCTTGAGCTTCATTCATGAACCACTTTCTGGTCTGGGCGTTTGGATTCCTCTTAGCATTTGAGTAATTCTTTGAAGATATCTTAGCTAAGTTGTCCAAGTACCGTTCTTCATCCAAGTTATACTTGTCGATCGTCACATCAGCTAGCTTTCCAAAAAGCTTAGGAAACGGAAAATCAATTCCAGCTGCTTCATCTTCATAAAACGCTGCTCTTCCTAAAAAGTCACCGCAGGATTTGGAGTCCACAGTCTTCATTAGCTCCCATCCGATCACCAAACCAAGATCATAGTCTTCTGCTCTAATCTTGGTCATGGCAGCATCCAATGCCACTGAACCAGATGCACAAGCAGCTTCATATCTTGCGGATGGAACACCGTAGAAGGCAGGGTGTACTTCTGTAAGTAGTGCTCCAAGATGGCCTTGGTTGATGTAGTACTCACCAATGAAGTTCCCTACGAAACAGGCAATTCTTGATTGCTTATTCAGTTGGCTAATATCATCGTAGGTCAAACCAATGTTCTTCAGTCCGTCATCAATTACCTCTTTCAGAAGAGCAAGGACTCCTTTGCCTTCCTTACTCCAATTTCGTGCAAAATCAGTCTGTGCTCCTCCAAGAAGATATATGTTTCTATCTACTTTCTTCACTACGTATCCTCCTACCTAGCCTTAAAAAAGGGTCTAAAGTCGCACCTAGACCTAGGAATATCGGTAAGTATATCGTCAATGTCTATGCTAGAAAGGAACTCTTTAGAGAGCCTATTGGATGCAATTTTCTTAAATGATTCTACACCACCGAAAGCATCTATGGCAGCCAGCGGTGGTACCCAGTCAAAACCACGTGACATAACGATATCTGCAGAATGAATATCTTCGCCAATCGACTTTGATATCGAAATCGCGTAAATCACATACTTAATTAAAAACTGTATGCAGATAGTCGCTTCTACTGAATGGTTGCTGATAAGTTTCCGAAACGCTTGTGCATAATTACCTACTTTAAACTCTTGTATCATCTCTTTGGCGAACGGAAAAACAAACTGTTCCCTAACTCTATATTCGCCCGTAACTATGTCGTAGACATTAACTATTCTGCTACCATCAGCTTTCACCACTGTTTGATACAGACCACAACCAGATTTCTTGCCAAGCTTGCCCTGTAAAATCAACTCTAGTGCAAATTCAGGCATGGCAAAGCTTTTATGCGCGTAATCACTTGTATTATGATAGATATTATCCGCTATGGCTTTATGAACATCTAGCCCGACAAAGTCGGAAGTCACTAGAGGAGGCATGCTTCTGCCTGTGAAGGGCCCAAGAATAGAATCTATATAGTCAATACCACCATTATCTTTGTATACCTCTGCATACTGCATTGCCTCATTTATAAATTGAAACCCAATTCTGTTACCCATGAATGCAGGTTCATCTTTTACTTCAACAACATCTCTGTAAAGAACATCCTTAAGGTATGTTTTAATTTCATCTACAATTCTTGCATCCGTGTATCTAGAAGGTATGACCTCGCACAAGGTCATATAATAGGGTGGATTATACATATGCATCCCGACAAAACGACGTCTGATTTTCTCATCAAAGCACTCGCTGAGTTGATTAACAGACAAACCAGATGTGCCTGTAGCGACTATAGCATTCGGTCTGACGTATTCAGCAAATCCCTTATAAACATTCTTTTTGACACTGATATCTTCGGCTACACTTTCAAAAACCAAATCAGATTCTGATATACATTCCTCTAAATCACAATATGTCTTCGGAATTAAGTTACTGGCAATTGCTTCTGCTCTAACAGACATCACCGCTTTAGCCTTGGCTTTATAAGCAGCTTCTAGTTCTCGAGATACCATATATACCTTGGCATCACCAAATGAAGCGAATATGCCAGAAACTCTACATCCCATCGTACCATTTGCACCAATCACAGTCACAACGTTAATATTCATTCCGTCAAACCCTCGCGTTGTTGTCCATTTTCTATTTTCCTTGAATAAGCTCTCTCACTACCGGGTTTCTCAGTTTACGATTTCCACACAAAGACCTATAGCAACCATAATCCTGAACACTTCGCAGCAGTCGCAATTATGTATATATGATATTCGATACCTCTATGGATGATAGTCAGTCTATAGATTTCCTCTCAACCCTAGTTCTAATCCTAGTCTCATGGAGCTCCTTGCAACTGCTTTCATTTGAAAACAAGGGCATAGTATCCTCCTCCGAGTTATTGATGCCTTTTCTACTAAAGACATTTCTTATTGTCATAAAGAATATCTTCATATCAAGCAAAAAGCTAATGTTATCAACATACCATACATCTAGTTTAAATTTCTCTTCCCAGCTTATGGTGTTTCGTCCATTAACTTGAGCCCAACCAGAGATCCCCGGTCGAACCTTGTGTCGACGCATCTGCTCAGGCGTATAATGACTAAGGTACTGAACAAGAAGAGGTCGCGGTCCTATGAAACTCATCTCACCAAGCAATATGTTAAAAACCTGCGGCAACTCGTCTATACTTGTCTTTCGCAGAAACGAACCTACCTTTGTCATTCTTTCTATATCAGATAGTTGTCTACCGTTTCGCTTGGTTTCGATTCTCATAGTTCTAAATTTATAAACCTCAAATATCCTCCCGTCTTTTCCTGGACGCTTCTGATTAAAGAAAACTGGTCCTTCCGGTTCTTCTATCTTAATAGCCATAGCTGCTATTGCCATGATAGGCAATACGATAGGCAATACAGTAACAGCAAGAACACAATCTAGTATTCCTTTTAGTGTCAAATAAGGTTTCATGACTTAACCCTTTTCCTCAATTCGTTATGAAAGTAAGCTTGCTCATCTTAGTAATCGAGGTAGACTAGACGTATCGTACTTGGCGTTTGTCGAAACGAGTCTTTTCATAACAGTTCCTTAATAGTATCTACAACAAGCTGTTGTTCTTCTTCCGTCATGGCACCCCCTGATGGTAAACATACACCCCTGCTGAACAAACATGCAGATACATCCTCATCATGGGTATAGTACTCAGACTCCCGGAATACAGGTTGAAGATGCATAGGTTTCCACACCGGTCGAGATTCTATGTCTTTTTCATCTAGTGCTTTAACAACATCCTCAGGAGTGATTCTCTCATCAGCGATAGTAATCACGGTAAGCCAGTAATTTGGTGGACCATAGGATGCTATGGGCATTAACTCAATCTCATGGTTACCTGCAAATGCCTTTTTATAGGTTTCATACACTCTTTTTTTCTGTTGAATTCGTTCATCAAGCACCCTTAGTTGACCTCGGCCAATGGCAGCCAGAATATTACTTAAACGATAATTATATCCAACCTCTTTATGCTCATAGTGACGCGCGGGTTCTCTTGCTTGGGTCGCCCAAAACTTCATCTTTTTGATAGCATCAAGATCATTTGAAACGGCCATCCCTCCACCGGAGGTTGTAATGATCTTGTTCCCATTAAAGGAAAAGATACCTATGTGTCCAAAAGTACCACTCGCTTTCCCCTTATGCATCGCACCTAAAGATTCTGCCGCATCTTCTACAACCGGAACACCATAATGCTCGCAGATTGGCAGAAGCTTGTCCATATCAGCACTTTGTCCATATAGATTAACAATGATTACGGTTTTAGGTTTTATACCTCTATTTTCGAAAGCTTCAAATGCTTTCTGTAATGCCACCGGCGACATGTTCCAACTATCAGGTTCAGAATCAATAAACACCGGTATTGCTTTCTCATACATGATTGGATTACAACTGCCCGCAAAAGTCAGTGAAGAACAAAAGACATAGTCTCCTTCTTGAACACCAAGGTACTTTAGTGCCAAATGAATAGCTGCTGTACCAGACGATAAGGCCAAGGCACTCTTTGATCCTACATACTGTGCTACTTCGTTTTCAAAAGCCTCAACATGTGGACCCAAAGGAGCAATCCAATTCGAGGCAAATGCATCTTCAACAAAGCTTAGTTCTTCCCCTCCTAGATGAGGGGGAGAGAGATATATACGATTGTGACTCAACTCCAAGACCTCCAAATATGAGCAAATATAGGGATGCTTCACTTCATCCAGTTTGATTCATCGAGCATATCCCAGTAAAACTCCTCAATTCTACACCACACATCCTCAGACCTAAAATTCTCGGTAACATAACGCTTCGCTGCGAAACCCATATTTCTCGCCAGCTCCTGATTGCTCAACAGCAATGATATATTGCTCGCTAAAGCTTCTATATCCCCGATCGGACTTAGCAGTCCTGTCTCATTATCTATAACTGCATCTACCACACCAGTTGCATACGTCCCAACAGTTGGAATGCTGGCAGCCCCAGCCTCAAGAACAACATTAGGAAATCCTTCCCTGTAAGTAGGGAGAACCAATAAATCCATAAGCATATAATAAGGAGCAGGATCGTTCACGTGGCCTACTAAAATAATGTCTCGGTTTTCCTCTAATTCTTTTCTGATCCGCGGTTCGACCGTTTCGGCACTATCCTTTCTTCCTACAACTAGAAGAACTAGATCCGGGAATTCCTTCTTTACAATCAAGAAAGCGTCTACTAATTCATTGATCCCTTTATCTCGTGTAATCCTACCGACAAAACCAATAACACGGCTTTGTAACGGGATATTAAGCTTGCAGCGAATTTTCTCTGCTCCTAATGGTCGCTGCAGAGTCTGTTCGTAATCTTCCAAATTTATACCATTGCTACTACCTTTACCTAAAACATATGTCTTTTTGTTTACAGCAAGACCTAGCTCCACCATTTCCTGCCGCACACTCTCACTCACACATAACACCCTGTCAGAACAAGCTATAGCTATTTTTTCACACATACATAGAATACTCTTCTTAATGCCGCTAGTAGTCTCAAAGCGTAAACCCCGTACGGTATAAATTATGTTAGGAACCCCTGCTAAGCGGGATGCTATTGCTCCTAAAAAACCCGCCTTAGGCGTACTTACATTTACCAAATCAGGCTCTAACGTTTTAAAAAGTCTATATAACTGCCAGAGGGCTCTAAGGTCCTGAAACGGGGACGATATACCACGATCCATCACAACCGAAACCGTGTTAACTTGTTCTGTCTCGCCTGCCTTATCTAAACCCGGACCAGGAGCAGATACAACGGTTACATCAAAGCCGGCTTCCCGCAAATATGAAAGCTGTCCTCTCATTAGCCCTACACTAGCTGATGACGTCACTACATGAATGACCTTTGGAGGTTGCATTGATACAGAATCCCTCCTAGATTACACCAAATGATCCTTTTTATTGCAGTTCACCACAGCATACACTATAGATTATTTACATACCAATCTATAGTCATTTCCAATCCTTGATCGATATTTATCTTAGGTTCATATCGCAAGAATTTTATTGCCTTCTCCACATCCGCATTGGAATGCTTTACATCACCTTTACGAGGTGGTCTAAACTCTGGTGTGATGCTCTTGCCAAGCAAGTTAGAAATCTTCTCATAGAGTTCAAGTACTGTAGTGCTACTTCCACAAGCGATATTAAACACCTGACCGAAAGCAGGTGCAGTAGCTGAACAAGCTAACAAGTTTGCTTGGATCACATTTGAAACGTGTGTAAAGTCGCGAGACTGTTGACCATCACCATAAATCACACCGGGCTGATCGTTGATCAAACGTCTTACGAATTTGGGGATTACCGCAGCATATGCCGAATGAGGATCTTGTCTCTTACCAAAGACATTGAAATATCTCAAACCTATAGTTGGTAGCCCATATAATTCAAAGAATAGACGTGCATAAATTTCGTTAGTTTTCTTGGTAAGTGCATATGGTGAAAGCACCCTACCAACTCTATCCTCTTTTTTAGGTAGATTAGGATCATCACCATAGACCGAAGAAGATGAGGCGTAGACAAATCTTTGTACATCCTGATCTCGAGCAGCGACTAACATATTTAATGTGCCTGAGATATTTACATCATTTGTAGTCTTAGGAGCCTCTATTGAACGCGGAACGGACCCTAAAGCTGCCTGATGGAGAACATAATCTACTCCTTTGCATGCCTTCTGACATCTTTCTAGGTCTCGAATATCACCGTTGATGAATTCTATGTCATCTTGATACTCTCTCAAGTTTTCTGCTTTGCCGGTAGACAGGTTATCTAACACTCTAACATTAGCCCCGTTTTCCAATAGGGTTTCCACAATGTTAGAACCGATAAAACCAGCTCCACCGGTTACCAAGTATACAGCCATTTTTGTGACACTCCTTAGTCTTCTTTAGTAGCTGCCGCTTCTGTTTCCATTAGTGATGCTTGCGGGTATTCGGGCAGGGGTGCCCCTATTTTGATAATGTTACTGCTTTCTATACCCGCAAAGGCATTTCGTGTATCCAAAACAAGTTGGGCGTTTGCAGCAATCCACCTATAATCCAAACTGCTATGGTCGGTGACTAAAAGCACTAAATCGTACTCTTGTATATGGTCCAAACCTACACCGTATACGTAATCTCCGGTGCTCTCGTCTAGGAATCTATCTACAAATGGATCGTGAAAGTCTGTCCTGGCTCCTTTTTCTTGCAGCAACCGAAATAATTCTAAGCCAGGAGAATCCCGTAGATCATTGATGTCCTTCTTGTAAGCAACTCCCAGAAGAAGAATTCTAGATCCATTGATACATTTCCTTTGTAAGTTTAGTGCATCGCTAACCTTATTAACAACATACCGTGGCATGTTTCCATTTGTATCACTGGCAAGTTCTATAAATTTATTATAAAAGTCATAGGTCTTAGCTTTCCAAGATAGATACATTGGGTCTATTGGAATACAATGTCCACCGATTCCTGGTCCTGGTGTAAACTTCATAAAACCAAACGGTTTTGTAGCAGCAGCGTCAATGACTTCCCATACATCAATTCCCATTCTATCACACATTAGTGCCATTTCGTTAACCAAGGCAATGTTGACTGCTCTAAATGTGTTTTCTAAGAGCTTTACTGTTTCGGCTACCTTTGTGGAGCTTACGGTAACGACAGACTCGAGTACATTTTCATATAGCATAGAAGCTAGCCTGGAACACTGCGGTGTAGTTCCACCGATAATCTTTGGGGTGTTCTTTGTATTATAGTGCTTATTCCCCGGATCAACCCTTTCTGGCGAGAAACAGAGGAAGAAGTCAACACCTACTTCTAATCCACATTCCTCGAGTTCAGCGCGAACTAACTCTTCAGTAGTTCCCGGATATGTGGTGCTTTCGAGGATAATAAGGGTACCCTTTTTCATATGTTCTTTGATACCTCTGACCGCTGCGGTAATGTAAGTAATATCCGGATCTTTCGTCTTCCTCAAAGGTGTTGGAACACAAATACTAATGGTATCCATTTCACCTACTCTAGCATAATCGGTGGTAGCTTCGAAGTTACCGTTAGCGGCAACTTGCTGAAGTTCTTTATCAGATACGTCAAGAATGAATGACTTACCAACCTGTAACTGCTTGACTTTCTCTTTAGATAGGTCTATGCCTATGACTTTATATCCAGCCTTGGCCATTTCCACAGCTAATGGTAAGCCAACGTATCCAAGTCCGATCACTCCTACTACTGCTTGTCTATTCATAATCTTTGATTTTAACAAATCATAATTCATAATTGATAGCCCCCAAATTCAACAAAGACACCAGATTTTACAGCTGCCTAAATGAAATCATGCCAAAAGATGTTCTGGAGCCACTTGCAGTCTGACCCCCTAAACGTATGGGTTCTCTTCCGTGTGTCCTTGGCCTCCATGGCTTGGTAATCGTGGAGTGTTCTAGCCTAACCGGACACGTTGAAGATAAACTAACTGGTTCGTGCTCACGATACCTCCAAATTTGAAACAATATCTTTACGCTACTGCCAAAAGCCCCTTGTAATAGTTTTGTTCGTACCCTTGGGGAGACATATCTCCAAGCAGACTGTGAATTCGATGCGGATTGTACCAGCACACGACATAGTTCACGACTGCCAAAGTGGCTTCAGAGCGAGTCGAAAACCGTCTACGGTGGATTAACTCCTTCTTGATCGTTGCAAAAAAGGATTCTGCACAGGCATTGTCATAGCAATCGCCCTTAGCGCTCATACTCTGCTGTATATTCTTCTCGCTTAGTAGATCCCGGAAGGCATATGAGGCGTACTGTGAGCCGCGATCAGAATGGAAAATTAGACCCTCTAGCGGCCGTTCATTGGTAATAGCCTTGTTCATAGCGTCAATCACAAGTTCCTTCCCTATTCGGGCCGATAGGGCCCAACCCACGACTCTGCGAGAAAAAAGGTCAATAACTGTGGCTAGATAAAGCGTAAGCGTCAAAGCTAGCACACATACCTGCTTCTTGGTAGTGATGAGATAATCAATACATCACGCGGAAGGAGTTGGTATTCTGAAGAATCAAGCCAAGAAGGAACTATGGGTGGAACGTATCCGGTCTTTCGAAATCAGCGGATTGAGTCGCCGGGCGTGGTGCCAAGAACAAGGATTACCTGAACATCAGCTGGGTTATTGGA
>Ga0172382_10013597_pt1 | contig 10466 bp, 13 predicted proteins | sample Leawel138RmetaG_FD_122245 | JGI IMG/M metagenome (GOLD analysis project Ga0172382, IMG submission 122245) | Leachate microbial communities from a municipal landfill in Southern Ontario, Canada - Leachate well 138R metaG | ecosystem: Engineered > Solid waste > Landfill > Unclassified | place...
GTGAGGGCGATAACGGACATTTCGCGGTCGTGGGCGGCTTCGATGGCCTTGACGACGTTGGGCGAGTTGCCGCTGGTGGAAATGGCCACCAGGACGTCGCCCGGCTGCCCCAGGGCGTTGACCTGACGTTCGAAGATGGCGTTGAAGCCGTAATCGTTGCCGACCGCTGTCAGGATGGAGGTGTCGGTATTCAGCGCGATGCCGGCCAGTGGAAGGCGGTCGCGTTCGAAGCGGCCGACCAGTTCGGCGATGAAGTGCTGGGCGTCGGCGGCGGAGCCGCCATTGCCGCATGCAAGAATTTTGCAGTTGTTGGCCAGTGAGCCGAACAGCAGGTCGACGGCGGCCGACAGAGGGGCTGCCAGTTCGCGGGCACTTGCCTTGAAGGTGTCGATGGCGTCGTCAAAATGCGATGCCATGTGTGTGGTCATGTCCATAGGCCGATTATCTCATTTTTCAAAACCCGGGACCTCTGCTATTGGGTGAAGGCATGGCGGATCCATTGGATGTTGCCAGCTTCCAGGCAGACCACATCGAAGCGGCAGCGGGGGTGACGGCCGCCAAGGTGATATTTGGTCAGCCGGGGCAGGAAATACCCGGCGGCCCGCAGCAGGCGTTGCTGCTTGCGGCGGTTTACACTGGCGGCAGCACCGCCATGGCTGGCCGAACCGCGGTGCCTGACTTCCACGAAGACCAGTACCTCGCCATCCAGCGCCACCAGGTCGATTTCGCCGGCACGGCATAGCAGGTTGCGTTCCAGCACGTGCAAACCCTGCTCTTCGAGCCAAAGAGCGGCGCGGGTTTCGAACCGGTGGCCGGTGTCCTGGGTGGGGGATGGTGGCATGGCGATTGTGGCTATCTAGCAGGGATCCAGTATGAACGACAGCAGCACTTTTATGGAAGCCTCAGTGACATGGAAACGTCTCGCTGAGCGAGTCGCGGCCCAGCACTGGCCGGCGTCTGCCCTGTATGTGGTGGCCACGCCTATCGGCAATCTGGGTGATCTGGGCCTGCGCGCCTGGCAGGCATTGCAGCGCTGCGATGTGATTGCCGCAGAAGACACCCGTTCCAGCCGCCCCTTGCTGGATGCCTGGGGGATCGCAACGCCGATGATGGCGGCGCATCGCCACAACGAGGCTGCGGCGGCTCAGGCCATTGTGCAGCGGCTGGAAGCGGGTGAACGCGTGGCACTGATTTCAGACGCGGGGGCCCCGGCGGTCAGCGACCCGGGGGCCCGCATTGTGCGCAGTGCGCGTGCTGCCGGTTTCCCGGTGGTGCCGGTGCCCGGGCCCAGTGCAGTGATTGCCGCTCTGATGGCCAGCGGGGCAACTTCGGATGAAAACCCGGCGTATTGCTTTGCCGGCTTTCCCCCGTCCAAACAGGGGGCACGGCGTAAATGGCTGCAGCAGTGGTGCGCCCTTGCCGCGCCTGTGGTGCTGTTCGAGTCGCCGCATCGGGTGCAGGCGACGGTCGATGACATGCTGGCGGTCTGCGGTGCTGGGCGGCGTTTGACCATCGCCCGCGAATTGACCAAGCGTTTTGAGCAGATCGATACCTTGAGCCTGGGCGAGGCGGCGGAATGGCTGCAGGGTGATGCCCATCGGCGCCAGGGTGAATTCGTGCTTATTGTTCATGAAGACGAATCCGCGGGGGCCGGGCCCGAGCTCGATGGCCAGGCGGTGGCGTTGCTGGAAGCCCTGCTGGAAACCTTGTCGGTGCGTGATGCGGTGAAGGTGGCGGCCAAAGTCAGCGGTGCCCCCCGGGATGCGCTTTACGCGCTGGCCTTGAAAAAGGGCAAGGGCGGCGAGCCCGCTTGACCACGCGTCAAAGCCGGCTCATTTACGCCAGTCAGCGCTGCGCCAGCGTGGGCTGCATGCCCGTGGCTTCCTGGATGCGAACGGCGGCGTTCACGGCTGCGGTGCGGCTAGGGTAAGGGCCTATGCGCACCCGGTGCAGTTCGCCTTTTGTATCAATATGGGCGTTCCGGCCTTCAACGTGGGCAATTTCTGAATTCAGGCGGTTGGCCAGTTGGTCTGCAGAGAAATAGCGGCCGAAAGCACCGAATTGCAAGTAAATGCCTTCGGACGGATGGTCGGTGACTGTGGGGGCAGGGCTGCGGTCATCACCCGGGGAACGGGTCGCTGCCGCTGTGCCCGGCGGGCCGCCTGTGCCGGGGACATTCAAGGTGAGGGCGGCCATGGCGTCGGGGGTGTTTGATTGCGCTGGCGCCGCAGCCTGTACCGGTGGCGTGGCAGCGGTAGCCACAGTGGCGACCTGTACTGCAGGCGCGGGCGGCGTCGCAGGCTTGGGGGCTGCGGCGACGGTGGTCTGCCTGGGTGTCGCCGCCATGTTCAGGCCCTTGCGGATGTCTGCATGGGTGATGGCCTCGACAACGACGGTATCGCTGCCCTGGCCGATGATGCCCAGCTTGGCGGCGGCCGCGTAGGACAAATCAATGACACGCCCCCTGAGAAAGGGCCCCCGGTCGTTGACGCGCACGATGACGGAGCGGCCGTTGCGTGCATGAGTGACCCTGGCATAGCTGGGCAAAGGCAAGGTGGGGTGGGCCGCCGTCATGGCGTACATATCGTAGGTTTCGCCATTTGCGGTTTTCTGGCCATGAAACTTGCGGCCATACCATGAGGCGACCCCCCTTTGGCGCAACGCCCTGTCGGCACTGACGGGCACAAAACGTTGGCCGAGCACTGTGTAGGGGCGGAAGTTTGCCGGGTTATGCCTTTCGATGCGCGGCACTGCGTCGGGAATGTTGGCGATGTTGGGTGGAATGTTGCTGCCTGGCCCGTCGTCGAGGTAGTAACCGCCGCCCTGCGACGTACTGACCGAGCCGCCTTTGCGCGGGCCGCCGCAACCTGCGGCCAGAACCGCCGCAATGAGCAGGACGGCCAGTACCCGCCATTCAAGCAGGGTAGGGCATCGCAGCACAGTGTTTATGGCGCGTGGTGCTGGGTTCGGGGCGACGGGGCTTGCGCTTGGGGATATCGTCATGGCTCAGGGCATTAAGGTCATGGGATTTCCGGAGGGGGTTGATTGCGGTGACGGATCAGCGGGGCGTGATCCGCAAAGCGGCGCGCCAGTTCCTCGGTGACGTACACCGAGCGGTGCTTGCCGCCTGTGCAGCCAATGGCGACGGTGAGATAGTTGCGGGTGTCCTGCATGTACAACGGCAGCCAGCGGCGGATATAGCCGGCAATATCCGTGATCATGGCTTCGACGCTGCCGAACTGTGACAGCCATTTGGCGACGGGGGCATCGCGACCGGTGAAGGGCCGCAAGGCCTGATCGTAATGCGGGTTGGGCAGGCAGCGGGCATCAAAAACCAGGTCGGCATCGCCAGGTACGCCGCGTTTATAGGCGAACGAAGCGAAGGTGAGCACAACGGGTGCGCGATCGGCCTGCACCAGGTCTCGTACCCAGGCGCGCAACTGGCCTGGGGTGAGGTCGGATGTGTCGATGACGTGCTCTTGTTCGCGCAAGGGGGCCAGCATTTCGCGTTCGGTGTCGATGCATTCTTGCAATGACGGCGTGTGGCCCCGGCGTTGGGCCAGGCGGTCGGTGAGCGGGTGGCGGCGTCTCGATTCGGAATAGCGCTGCCGCAGGGTATGGTCATTGGCATCCAGGAAGATCACCCGGAAGACCGTACCCTGGGAGCGCAATTCCTGAATGACCGGTGGAAGTTCATCGAGCTCGCCAACGGTACGCACGTCGATGGCCACTGCAATGCGTTCCACCCCTTGTTCGTGCGTGCTGTTTATGAATTCCTGAAGAAAGCGCACGGGCAGGTTGTCGACGCAGATGTAGCCGGCGTCCTCTAGCAGGCGCAGGGCGACAGATTTGCCTGAGCCGGATATGCCGGTAATGAGAACGATGTTGTGCATGATGGGTGCGAATCTTCAGTATGGGCAAAGCCGCAGAGTCTGACGGCGCTGCAGGCAATGGTACCAAAGTCGTATGTCATGGCGTATTGCAGATCGCAGCGGCTGGTGCACCGCCATACGATCTCTTGGCGTGAACAGCCCCTAGTCTTTGCGGCTGTTTTCCATGATGGCCAGGGCCTGGCGTTCGATGAATTCGCCCATGGTGTCGATGCCACGCAGGCTGAGGATGGTGTTGCGCACGGCGGCTTCGACCAGCACGGCCAGGTTGCGCCCGGCGGCGACCTGCAGCATGACGCGGCGGACAGGTACGCCAAGGACGTCTTCGGTCTGGTCCTGCACGGGCAGGCGTTCAAAGTTTTCGGGCGTGGAGCGGATCAGGTGCACCATCAGGCTAAGCTTCATTTTGCGGCGGACGGAGGTTTCGCCGAATATGGTGCGGATGTCCAGGAGGCCCAGGCCGCGTACTTCGAGCAGGTTCTGCAACAGTTGAGGGCAATGGCCTTCGATGATGCTGGGGGCAATGCGCGAGAGTTCGACGGCATCGTCGGCGACCAGGCCGTGGCCGCGCGAGATCAGTTCGAGGGCCAGTTCGCTTTTGCCCAGGCCCGATTCACCGGTGATCAACACCCCCACGCCCAGGACATCGAGAAAGACACCATGCATCAGGGTTTTGGGCGCCAGACGCTTGCCGAGGTAGATGCGCAGCAAGTCGATGAGTTGTGCCGCGTCGATGTGGGTGGCGAGCAGGGGGATGCCGTTGTCTTCGCAGAAGCTGCGCAGGCCTTCGGGTGCCTGGAGGCCTTCGGCTATCAGGATGGCGGGTACGCCACCGGCCATGAGTTCTTCGAGCAGGTGCTGGCGGCGCTGGCTGTCGAAATTCGTGAAATAGGCGAGTTCTTCGGCGCCCAATACCTGTACGCGCGAGGGATGGATAAGGTTGAGATGGCCGACGAGATCGGCCCCGGCGCGCCCCAGGTTGTTGGTGATGGCCCGATCAGACGCCTGCTCGCCGGCCACCCAGCTGAAGTGGATGTTATCCACGTTGTCGGCGACGAATTCCTGCAGGGTCAGCATGGCTCTACACTAGCCCTGTGCTGGCGGACGAGTCAGCAGTTCGTGGACGATGGCTGGGTCTGTTTCGGTTGCCAGCGCGTGACGGATATCGGAATCCGACATCAGGCGTGCGATCTCGGCGAGCAGGTCGAGATGGGTCTGTGTTGCTGTCTCGGGTACGAGCAGGATGAACAGCAGGTTGGCGGCACGGCCATCGGTGGCGTCAAACCTTACGGCGTCGGTCAGGCGGATGAAGGCGGCACAGGGTTCTTTGAGGTCTTTGATACGACCATGGGGAACGGCGACCTGGTGGCCCAGGGCGGTGGAACCCAGGCGTTCGCGAGCAATGAGGCTCTGGAAGACCTGGGTGCGCGCGATACCGTTGTTGTTTTCAAAAAGAAGGCCAGCCTGCTCGAACGCGCGTTTTTTGCTTGTGACTTCAAGGTCGAGCACTACATTCGAGGGCGACAGAATACGCGACATAAGGTTCATGCAGCTCATTATATGTTTATTGCTCTGCAACATACAAAGACTGTTTGAGAGGCAAAACTTCGTTGCCAGAAAAACCCAGGCCCCGAACCTTTAACGGGTCGAGGCCTTGTCTGGCGGGGTGTGCGAGGCCGGTTTATTCGGCGGGCACTTCCTGCCGCTTCACGGGTTCGTGAGCGTGGTTCTGAACCTTGGTCTTGTACTTGATTACCTGGCGATCGATCTTGTCAGCCAATAGGTCTATGGAGGCGTAGAGATTTTCGTCGCGGGCTTCGCAATGCAGGTCTTTGCCAGGGAGGCGGACGGTCACTTCGGCGGTGTGCTGAAGCTTTTCGACCGAGAGCATGACCTGCGTGTCGATGACATTGTCGAAGTGTCGACCGATACGCCCCATCTTGGTGGTTGCATATTCCCGGATGGCGGGGGTGATTTCCAGATGACGACCGCTGATGCTCAGGTTCATATATGGCTCTCCTGTTAAGTGCTTGTGGCGCGGTATGCGCCGATGTTTACGGGGTGATGACCTCCTGGTTGCATTTATGTGAATGATTTCAGTGTATCGCTTCGGGAGCCGAAATCAAGGGGGATTTCAACGGAGAATGATCATCATCAAGGTCTGTTCTTCTAGAGTCTCTAGCTGCGCGCAGGAGCTTGAAATTTCCATTTCGATGGGTTTCAAGGAAGGGCGCTGGCGACTCTGTGGCTCAGCCTTCAGTACTGTGGGCCATGAATATTCAGCCGTCTTTCTTCGTTGCGCAGTTCGCTGCGCGCCCGGGCCAAGCGGTGGTCGAGGTTTCTGAGGTCCTTGCGCAGCTCGCGGCGCCTGGATTCATTTTTCTCCTTGTCCAGCACCCGTTGCGTGCGCTGCATTTCACGGTTCAAGGATTCGACCCGCTGCTCGGCCTCGTAGGCCCGATAGCCTTGCCGATGATGAGCCAGGAAGGCGGCTTCGAGCTGCATGGGGCAGGCGTTGCGATAGCTTCTGCCCAGGCGTCCTTCGCGCAGTGCATTCGCGGGTGTGCAGTACTCAAGCACCCCTCGGTCGCGGCCCACGCGATACTGGGCTGGGTTCGGTACGACCCCCACCTTGGCGCAGGCTTCGCGGTGATCCTCCAGACGTGCGAGCGGGTAACCGTTGCGGCCATCCCTATAACCTTGATCCGCCCAGTTTGCCGTCAGGCATTCTTTTTCGGACATGCTCGCGCAGCCGTACACCATCAGGGCGGCGGCGCCGATGCCAACCATCCGGAGCAACCGAAGGGTGTCAGTGACGATGCGCGTTGACGGTGAATTCCGCTGCATATTCGAGTTCCTGGCGGGCGCCCTTGCCGCCTCCCTTGCTGGAAAGCGTGCCGGCGGCACGGCCCGTGATCTTCAGGGTGTTGTTATCTGCGGCTTGTACCGACAGAATCTGCAGCGAGCCTGAAGCGTGCTGGTATTGCCCGGCCAGCGCGCCGTTCTTGATGGTGTAGCTTACTTCAGTGGGGGCTGTTTCCAGCAGTGTGTGGTTGCCGTCGTCGATTGAGAATGTGATTTTCAGCTGGGGTGCATCCGGATCCGGTTCGACGGTAGGGCGAGCAGAAAGCGATATGAACACCCCTGGGGGCGCCATATTGATGCCGCCCAGCATCATGGGGGCGAAAGTGCGCCAGTTGGCTGTGTGCACCATCCTGCCCGGTTGACCTGGCACTGTATTTGATGTCGTGTGGTAGGTGGAAGACTTGCCATCAATGGCAAGCTCAATGGTGCCTGTCGACTCGTACACGGGCAGGTTCTGGGCCCATGCGCTGTGTCCCGACAGCAATACAAGGGCCAAGGCGGGCATCCATCGTGTTTTCATTCATTCACCAGAAGGTCAGGTGGCCGCCGACAAGGCTGCCGCCGGGCTATCGTATTTGAAGTCCAACTGAAAGAAACCGTTCGAACGGACGGCGCGCGGCCTGTTCCGGCTGGGTAGGATGGCCAGGGAATTTTGTGGCCATGCCATGGCCTATCCTGTCTCACACCCTTTCAGAAGAGCGGCGCACGAAGATCATGATCAAACGAATTTTTACTGCTTTGTGGGTGCTGGTCATCTGTTTTGGGCCGGCTGCGGCTTATGCCGAAGCATTGACCCCGCAACAGGTCACACAGTTCATCGCCAGCATGCCCGACCTTACGGCGCTGGGCGAAAAGCACGACGATGGCAAAAAGCGGAAGATAGATCCCGCCCGTCCGCTGACTTCAAGCCTGGACTCCATGGGTCGCCAGAGCGCCGCCTACGCCGACCTGGCTCAGCTGGCCTCGCGTCACGGGTTTACCGGGGCAGAACAGCTGGCCGATGTCGGCGACCGGGTCATGAGCGCCTATATGATCGCCAGGGATGGCTTGTCGCTGGACGAAGTGAAGGCCGGGTATCAGCGAGGTGTTGACAACGTCAATAAGGACCCCAAGCTTGACGATAGGCAGAAGAAAGCCATTCTGGGTGGCATGAACAAGAGCCATCAGCGCTATCTGGCCGCCCGGCAGGCTGCGGAAAAGGATCTGCCTGCTGTACAGCCTCACATGGCCGAGCTGGGCAAGCTGTTCGAGTAAGGGCGTCTCGGTGGCGGCACTGGCGGGGAATCACATCTTGAAGTTCTTGCCCAGGTAGACCTTGCGCACCGCTTCGTTGTCGATGATTTCGTTGGGGTGGCCGCTGGTCAGCACCCGCCCTTCACTGATGATGTAGGCGCGATCACAGATGCCCAGGGTTTCGCGTACGTTGTGATCGGTGATCAGTACGCCGATGTTGCGGTTCTTGAGGAAGTGCACGATGCGCTGGATCTCAATGACGGCGATGGGGTCGACGCCGGCGAAAGGTTCGTCCAGCAGGATGAAACGGGGGCGGGTGGCCAGCGCCCGGGCAATTTCGACCCGCCGGCGTTCGCCGCCGGACAGCGAAATGGCTGTGTTGCGGCGGATATGGCCGATCTGCAATTCATCGATGAGCGTTTCCAGCCCTTCACCTACCTCGGCCGAGCTCAATGGCCGGTCGTCTTCACCCAGTTGCAGTTCCAATACCGCGCGGATGTTTTCTTCTACCGTCAGGCGGCGGAATACCGAGGCATCCTGCGGTAAGTAAGACAGGCCCATACGGGCCCGGCGGTGTATGGGCATGTTGGTGATGGCGGTGCTGTCGATCTCGATCCGGCCCGAGTCGGCAGGGACAATGCCCACGATCATGTAGAAGCTGGTGGTTTTGCCGGCCCCGTTGGGGCCCAGCAGGCCCACGACTTCGCCGCTGTCGACCGCGAGCGAGACATCTTCGACCACCGTGCGTTTGCCGTATACCTTGCGCAGCCCGGTGGCCCGCAGACAGCCGGGGGTGCCGCTGAGGTCGCGGCGGACCGTGGTTTTCAGGGGTTCGCGGGCAGGAGGGGGATTACTACGCAAAATGCAGCCTCAGTTCTTCCCGCCCTGCTGCTTGCAGGCGGCAATGGCTGCATCGGCGCGGGCTCGCGGTGTCGCCAGCGAGCGGACACGCCCGCCGGGGGCGGCGGAATTGGGCCCGCCAAACGCCTGATAGGTTTCAGTTTTCTGCCGGTAGATGACCCGTTCGCCCTGAATGTTGTCGAACGGTTTGCCACAGATGAAGCGTGTGATGATGGCCTTGCCTATCATCTCGACTTCTTCGGTTTTGCCGTTGTATTCCGCGCGTTCGCCGCGCGCTTCAAGGACTTCGAACTGTTCGGGGTTTTCCTGGCGCAGGAAAACCCGCTTGCCGCCTTCGACGGTGGCGGTGCCGTGCTGAAAGCCTTCGGCGTCTTCCCGCATGCTGAGCCGATCGGAATGCAGTGTCATATTGCCCCGTGTGAGCACGACATTGCCGGTGAAAACGCTTTCTTTGTTGATGTCGTCGTAATTAAGGGTGTCTGAAATGATCAGGGTGTCGGGCTCTTCCTGGCCCGCGCCCTGCTGCGCCCAGGTCGCGGGCGGCAGGGCCAGGGCCAGGCCGGTGGCTAGGGCGTAGACGAGTAGGCGTAGAGGTGTGATCATGGTTGTTCTTGTGTCCTTTCGGAAGAGCGCGAACGGCGGTCCTGAGTGTCTTGCCCCGAGATCTTGACGTCGGTGGCCGCATAGACTTCTAACTGGCGCGTGCTGTTATCGTAACGCATGCCCTTGCCGTTCATGGTGGAATTGCCATGCACCACGAGCGCCGGGTGGTCGGTGTACACCACGTCTTCGTCCGGCAGAATGGTCAGCACCTCGCTTTTGACATCCAGCGGCGGGTTTTCAGCATCAGCGCGGCGATGGACGTGGGCATCGCCCGTCATTACCACTCGTGTGCCTTCGTGATCCATCACGGCAGTGTCGGCGGTGGCGACGGTCAGGGGTGAGCCTGGTTGCTGGCCGATGGCGCGCGCCTTCGTCACTTCATAGGAATCGGTATCGGGGAAGTGTTCAAGGTATTCGCCTTCCAGCCGGTTGATGACCATGCCCTGTTCGTCGCTGCGTATCAGCACGAATTGCGATGCCCAGTGGTCAGGCTCGTGGGTGATGCGGCGCGGCGGGTCGATGGGCACCGCCTGTTGCGCGTATTCTGCCGCCCACCATGTGCCGATGACCAGAGCGGTCAGCAGCAGGATGGCAACAACAGAGGGCAGGCGGTCTTTCATGGGGTGAGCCAGTCATTCACTGCTGTTGGACACGGTGTTTGCGAACAGGTTCACTGAATGGTGTCCCCGGAAAGCAGGGTGGTGGGCGAAAAGAAGGCGCTGAGCCGGCCCTGGGCAGCCAGCAGCAGATCACAGCAGTCGCGCACGGCACCGGCCCCACCGGGGGAAGACGCCACCCAGTGAGCGACCTGTGTGACATAGGCTGGGGCGTTGGGCACGCTGGCCGCGAAGCCGGCCCGCTGCATGGCAGGGACATCGATGATGTCGTCGCCCATATAGCCCACCTCGCTCAGGTTGCAGCCGTGTTCCTGGGCCAGGGCCTGCAAGGCCTGTGCCTTGTCGCGTACCCCGTGCTGTACCAGGCCGATGCCGAGTTCGGCGGCGCGCCGGCCGA
>Ga0172382_10013598_pt1 | contig 10466 bp, 13 predicted proteins | sample Leawel138RmetaG_FD_122245 | JGI IMG/M metagenome (GOLD analysis project Ga0172382, IMG submission 122245) | Leachate microbial communities from a municipal landfill in Southern Ontario, Canada - Leachate well 138R metaG | ecosystem: Engineered > Solid waste > Landfill > Unclassified | place...
AAAACAAAAGTTTATTCTTCAGAATTTGAAAGCTATAATGATGAAGTTGATATTATAGATAGAGAAACTAATACAAGAGTAGACAGGGCTACTTATTCAGAGTTAAAAGAAAAATACGGCAAAGATGTGATTAAACTTAATGAAATAGTTTATCTATTTTATAATGATGAATTGTTCAGATTATCTGTAAAAGGAACATCGCTTGCTCCTTTATGGAATTACCTATCAAGCTTTAAGACAGATGATACAGTATTGAGATATATCACAAAAATATATAGTATAGAAGAAAGTAATAGCTTTGGAGATTTCAGTGTTATGACTTTTAAAAAGAATGGTGAAGTAAAAGATTGGAGAAAATTTTGGGACCAATTAAAAGACCTTAATAGTTCTTTTACTAACACAATAGAAAAGAAAATTGATATGTTACCAAACCCAGATTTAGAAGAAGAGGTAATTGAAGAACCAAAAGAAGAAGATTATGATGATGAAGAAATAAATGTTGGAGATATTCCTTTTTAACCCTTGATTCTCTTTCAGACCCGAGCAAGTCTTTAAACTGCTCATTTTTCTTTAAAAAAATATCTAAAATGATTATGGAAATTAAAAAAAATATAGACTATAAAAAAATAGTAGATAGTATAGTTTCAATTTTAAACAGAAATGGATACACAATAAAAGAAACTCAAAGAAGAAAAAAAAGGGAAGTATTAGACCCAGAAGAAGTATTGGATGTTGATACTATGATAAGCGATGAAAGAAAACATATAGTTATTATAGGAGTATTTGCTAAAGCAAAAGGAATAAAAAAATGGAAAAGAAGTCAGAGAGACCTTTTTGTAAAAAAAAATATAAAACAAGCTAGAGAATTAACTAATTATAAAATAATGCAAATAGTAAATACTATGGCTTATTTACATAAGAACGCTAATTTTAAATGGACGCTTGGAACAGTTGGTAAATATATAGATGAAAATTTAATTGAACTTGATAAAAAAGAAAGAATAAATAATAAAAAAATAGTATCTTTATAAAAATATGAACTATATAATAATGACAACAGAGGGAGAGTATATAACCATAACAAAAGATGAAGCTAAGAATTTAGCAAATGTTAATTCTGGTATAGTATTTATTCCAAGTATAGAAGAATTTTTTAATTTAAAATATACTTACAGAATAGTTCCAGATACAGATAAATACAGAAGAATGATAAGAAATAAAACTATTAAATATGGTGTGTTAAATGATGGGACTAGAGTGGTAAAAAAATATGGATTGTGGGTTTCAAAAATAAATAATGACTGTATAATTTACCCTAAAGAACACCCAGAAATAGAAAACGGAACACTAATGACTGAAGATGAGTGGATTAAGAAAAGAGAAAGTATTAAAAAAATAGATGGACCTAAAAATGAATAAGACATATTTTAAAAAAGAAAAAGTATTAAGAAAAAATAAAGAGTTTTCTCAACAAACAAGACTTTTATTTATCTATAACTATGAATGCTTTAGATGTGGTAAAAACAAGTGGGATATTTTACACCACATAATGGGAGGCAATTTTGAAGAAGCAGATAGTCCTTTAAATGCTGCTTGCTTATGTAATTATCCGTGTCATATAGGTTGGAGTTTTGACGATAAAATTTCTAGTAGATTCCTTTATAAAACTTTAAAATACTTATATTTGAATAAATATAAATTAAATTCAAATGACATAAAGTTCATACAAGAGTTTTATAAGATTTACTTACTTACACCTAAAAGCAAAGAGTTAATAGATAAAATGATTAAAACTGCTCACTTGCGTTAATAATTTTTATGTGCTATAATGTAATTAGTTATTAACCTATTTAATCATAAAATGTATGAAAATTAATGCTCAATTATTATCCGTTAAAAAACAAGGAAACGGAGATGCTACTGCAGTTTTTGGATGTGCAGTAGAAAACGTGACAGAGATTCTGGAATTTTTAGAAGATGTTAGTATTAAATTTTGGATAGATGGTGCCAAGGAAGAGTCAATAGTAGGGCACATTTATTCTACTTCGGTAAATGCTAGTAGTAATTCGTCAAAGAGTAAGTTTACTATTAAATGTCCAGAAAGTGAAAATATAAAGACTTCTCAATTGTCGTCTTTATGTGGTAGAGAAATGCTAATAAATATAGAATTAGCTTAAATTTATGACTAAATATGTTATAGGAGTAGACCTTGGAGTAGATGGTGGCATCTCTCTTTTGTCTAGTGATAATAATCTTATAGATTTTGAGATTATGCCTACTAAAATCAAAATAGTTAATAAGAAAGAAAAAAGAATAGTAGATATATCAGAAGTAGTTAGACTTTTTTCTAGGTGGAATTTGGATTACAATATTGTTGGCTTAGCTATGGAAGTTCTTAGTGCTTTTCCTGGTCAGTCTAGTCAAACTGGTTTTTCTCTTGGGTATAGTTCTGGGATATTTGAGTCTTTGTCCGTATTTTTTAATATGCCTTGTTTCAAATATAGGCCAGTTGAATGGCAGAAAGAAATGTTTAAAGGAATAAATTACGCAAAAGGACAAACGAAGTCAGCTTCAATACAAGTAGCAACGTCTTTATTCCCAGGAACAGACTTTAGAGCAAGTGAAAGATGTAGAAAAAACCACGATGGTTTAACCGATAGCGTTCTAATAGGTCTTTATCATATTAAAAAAAACTTATAGTAATTAAGATATGAAAAACAGAAAATTCTATTTAGACAGAAAAGGCAGAGTGATTCATAACATAAAAGAAGGAGATGTTTGTCCATATTGTAATGTTGGAGATGTAGTTATAAGAAAAGGCAAGTATAATAATTTTTATGCTTGTTCTCATTTTCCAGCCTGTGGATTTACTCAACAAATAAAATATCAAGAAAAAGATGAGATTGAAGAAAAAGCAAATAAGTATTTAAGACGAGTTGACAAATAACTATTTTGTGCTATAATTATTTTTATAGAAGTGATATAAATATGGTAATAATAAATGGAAAAGAACAATGGGCACGAGATTATAAAAAATGTAAGATGTGCAAAAAGACAGATAGTGAACATAGGCAAAACGGTCTATGTGTTAAATGCTGGGCAAAATTAAGATACGAAAAAGAAAAAGAATATAGAAAAGAATATTATAAAAAATATTGGGAGAAAAAAAAGTTCATTAAAAATAAGGCTAAAAATAGCAAAAAATCTTAAGTTTTTACTCTTTACTTTTTAATTATAATGTGCTATAATATACTTATAAACATTAATTAAAATAGTATGTATAAAAAGCCAAAAGCTAAACCTAATCAAAATGTAGATGATGTTATTTTTGTAGACAGAATTACTTCTCTTTTTGGAGATGAAGTAGTTAGAGTAGAATCAGAGTCAGAGCCAGGAAAATTCTATGATGTTAACAAAACAGCAAAAACTTGCACTTGTCTTTATTACAGAAAAAGAAAAGGTTTGTGTAAACATTTAAAAAGTGTTCTTGGAATTTTTGAAAAACAAAGAGAGATGATGCAGAAGAGAGATAAAAATATAGTAGTTTACAGTAAATCACTTTTAAAATCTGCTACTCAAAAAGCTGTTAGAAGAAATGATGCAGAGAGAGCAATAGTTTGTGCTAAAGCAGCAATTTATGTAGATGTTTGTGATTTTGCCAGAAGAGTTCCAGTAATAATTATGGAAGATGCTTTATTACACCCTAAGTTTGATGAAGTCTTAGAAATCACAAAAAGAGCTTCAAGGAAAAGCTATGAAATTAATGACGCTGATTCTGATTTATTGATTCAAGTAATTTATGATTGTGCAAATATCAAAGTCAGAGACGATTTTCTTTTTGTTAACGAAGATGTTGAAAAAGCCAGAGCTTCTTTGTATGACAGAACTCTCACAAAAAGAGATATGACAGAGAAAGAAGAATCGTTGGTTAGAGCAATTAGGTATAGGTCTAAAATTGGAGGACTTAGCTTCGATGTAAAGCTTATGTCTGATATGGCAAATGTTTGGCAATATAGATTTGAATATGGAGGCTGGACTTATGAAAAATTAACTAATGTTTGGGTAAAAACAAATGATTTAAAATTTAAAGATATTAGAAAAATAACAGAAAATGATATAAGTTTACCGTCAGTAGATTTTCATTGTTCCCCTATTTTAAGAATTTTAAATAAGAAAGAAGCTATAGTTAGTCTTATAAAAAAATTATTTCCAGATTATGCAAATGATACGTATAAAATATTACAAGAGGTTATGTGGAAGATGCGTTCCAGTATTAATTACAAAATACAGTTCAATGGTGAAAAGGTTGACTTTCTTGTGGAGAAGTATTGCGACAACCCATTTTATGGTGAAGAAATTAAAAATAAATTCCAGGAAATATTTAATCAAATTGAGAAAGAGTGTGATTCAATTTCTCAATGGTATATCAAGGCCCAGTTTAAAAAGTAATCATAAATTAAATATGACAAAAGTTTACGTGATAGTTAATTATCATAAGTCTATAGTAGAAGTGACATCTCAGACTATTGTTCAGAAGAATTATATAAAATTGCTGAGTGATATTGGCTATGACGTTGTTGTTTTGTATCCGAAATGGGGAGATGAAATTAACAAAGTTCTTGAAGCAAAGAATTACGTATGCTTAGACATAGATGGTTACACTAACAGGTCTATTTTGCCTTATGAATATATTAAATTTTTAAAAAAGGAAAAATTAAATGATGTTATAATTTACACTTTTCAATCAGATAATGCGATAGATTTAGTAACAGAACTTAGCAACCCACCTTATGTTTTTCCTAAAATAATAAATCACTTTATAGCAGGAGATGAATATGAACCTAATAACCCTAAAAACCTTAAAAGAATAATAGGGTTTTCTTTACCAACTATTTACAACTCTGATTATGCTAAAGCAATGAATGAGAAGAAAATGTTTAAAGCTGGTATTTCTCCTTTTGAATTTTTTGCTAAGAGTAAACATTTTATAGCAAATCTAGGAATTCCTTTTAGTTCTATTAATAGAGTAAAATCAACAGAAAAGAATGAAAAGTTTACTTTCCTTTTTCCTGGAAATTCTTTAATGTCTTTTAAAAACTTTGACGTATTTATAAAGATATTCGATAAGTTGTATGAAACAGGAAGGAAATTTGAAGTTAAGCTATTTTTATTAAATAAAGACTTTGGTAAAACTGGTCTTGATAGACCGTATATTTCGTTAAACAAAACCTTACCTAGAGAAGAATTTTTTAAAGAAGCTAGTAAATGTCACGCTTTTCTTTCTACGTCAAAGGGAGAAACTTATGGACTTGCTTATTGGGAATTGTGTGAAGCTGGAGTTCTTGGCTTGTTTTTTAACAAACCTTGGGTAAAGAAGATAGGAAACGTAGACGATTATTTTGTTTTCAATAATGTAGAAGAAGGAGTTTCTAAAGCAGCTATTCTTATGGATAGATATGAAGAATACCAAAATCTTTTTAGTAAATGGTGGAATGAAAATAGAGAAAGATTTGAAGATGTGAAATGTGATGAAGAATATAAAAAAAATGTCCAAGAATTAATTACTAATCTTTTAAATGTATGAAAACACTTAGAATAGCTATCTTGCCTTTATTTGGTATGCCTAATTATACTCACGATAGTAATTTTCGTGTTTATATGGACATTATCAAAACAGCTAATAGACTTAAGCTACCGATTCACTTTTATTATTGTTTACCAGAAATAACAGATAGCTTAGAAAAACTACCTAATGTTACTTATGTTCCAGTAGATATGGAGTTGAGAGACTTTTATGGGGAGATGGGTAGAGTTCCTAAGGAAATGCACTCTTTGTTTTCAAGAAAAGGAGGAAAGTATATTATAGACGCAGTATTTACAAGTAGAACAATGGCTATAGACGCTTTGTCGTCAACTTTGGCTGATAACAGAAGAGATGAAATAATGCCAGTTCACTTATTTGACCCACTTGTTAGAGTAGATAGCACCACAAATAAAGATATAAGAAAAGCTATGGCTTTTGGTTATTCTAAATCTCATAATTGGTTCTTGAATGAGAATGAAATGAATAAGGCCTTATTAGAATGTAGAAACTGGTTGTCGCCAACTCTTTATCTAGAGGCAAAAGAGAGAAGTTATGTTAGAGGCTTACCTTTAGCAATCAAAGAAATAGATGAGATAGTAAGCAAGACTCCGAAACATAGTAAATTCCGTGCCTTTTGGGGAGCAAGAATGTCAGCTGAAAAAAATCCGCAATTAACAGCAGAGTTTATGGAAAAGCTTAATAGTTCTGGCAGAGATGTAGATTTAGTTATGACAACTCAAGCTATGTCGCCTAAACTTGTTAAAGCAGTAAAAGAAAACCTTAAAGGCTCAGTCACAGAAATACAGACTGGTTGTGCTAGACCTGTTTTTCTTGAATTAGTTGCTAGTTTTCATATGTTTTTGTGTAGTTCAAGGGTTGAAGGCTTCCCAGTAGGATTTATGGAACAGCTTTATGCAATAGGAATAGGAATTTTCCCTAATAATGATTGGGTCAAGAAGCTTCTGCCTAAAGATTATCCGTTTATCTATAAAAACAATACAGAAGCCCATACAATGATAAGATATATCTTTGAAAACTATGATAAGGCATACGAGGAAGCAAAATGGATAAAGGATTAGTTAAGAGAAAACTTTAATGAAGAGAGAATTGTTAATAGTTTTTACGAAACTCTTGAAAATTCAATACAAGATAACAATGATTTTATCTCTAATCTTGGTTCGTTTAAAAAAATAACTCAACAAGCTTTAGATAGCTTAGGAGATGAATTCTCTTATGAGGAATTAATAAAATTCATAGAAGACACAGCAGAAACGTGGAAAGCTAAAAAGATTAAATATCTAGGAGCTCCGTCAGTCTATGAAATTCATAAATATGTATTAGAGGCTGGATATATAGACACTTGTGATAATAAGCAGCCGTATTATAAAAAGATTAAATAACTTAAATATAAATATATGGAAAACGAAAAAAGCTTAGTAAAAGAGATTAAAATGGTTAAGACTGATTCACTAGAACCAGTAGAATTTAATCCGAATCATATGTCGGAGAGAAAATTTAATCAATTAGTAGGAAGAATTAAAGAACAAGGGTTTAAAGACCCTATTTCCGTAGTTCCGTCAACTGTTGATGAAGGTAAGTATAAAATTATAGAAGGAGAGCATAGATGGAGAGCTGCTATGTTTTTAGAAATAGAAGAAGTGCCAGTATTTATTCACGATGACTGGGACGAGGATAAACAAAAATTTGAAATAGTTAAGAGCAATGTCTTAAAAGGTAAGATGGACCCGTTGGCTTTCACTAAATTGGTTAATTCTTTGAGTGATAAATATAGCCACGAGACAATTCAAGAGATGATGGGTTTCCAAGATGAGAATGAGTTTAGTCGTCTTTATCAAGAAATAAAGAAACAGTTACCAGAGGACTTACAAAATAAACTAGATGATGTTAAAGACGAGATTAAGACAATAGATGACTTAAGCGCAATTCTTAATAGGTTGTTTAACGATTATGGAGATACACTTGAATACAACTTTATGATATTTGATTATTCTGGAAAAGACCAACTTTGGGTTAAGTGTGATAAGCCTATGTGGGAGAAGGTAAATAATATAGCTAACGCTTGTAAAATGAAAGGAAGAGATATCAACGAAGTGTTGCCTATGTTGTTGAAAGATATTAGTGAAATAGAACTAACAAATAACGAAGAAGTAAAGACAGAAGAAGAGTCTAAACCAGAGGGAAATAAGGAAGAAAACCTTGAACAATAGTAGAATATGTGTTCAAACTATGAACACAGAAAGTTTATGTAATTAATTATTATATCACACTATGGAGGAAAATAATGAGAAAAAAGAAGAAATATTAGCCAAAAAAAGTGAAAATGAAAATGTTGAAGAAACAGAAACAGAAACAAAAAAAATAGAAGAAACTCCAGTAGAAGATGAAAGAGATGAAGAGTTTATAGAATCACTTAGAGAGAGAGTTAAAGAAGCTAGACACTATAAGGAGTTTGGTGGAAAGATTGCTATGCTTTTTGATAAATATAAAGGAGTTCCAGAATTCTTTGCTGAGAGGTTTGTTAACAAAAGAAAGGCAAGGAGATTAGATTCTGTAAGATTCAAAGAAGCTTTGATTAATAATTTTCCAGATATACCAGTAGATGAAATTCCTTCTGAAGCCTCTCTTAGAAGATGGAGGCTTAAGTATTATGAAACAATGAAGAACGGTGAAGGCTCTAATCTTCAGTTAGCTATGACAGATGAAGTTAGAATAATTAGTGTAATGCAAAATTTCAATTTCTTTGAAGATAGAATGAAATTGTATAAAAAATCTAAAGAAGCATTAAGGAAGGCAGAAGACGTGTTGAATATGGCTTATGAGATTAGTAAAAAGATGAAAGTGCCAACTGCAGCCTTTGGAACAGCCTTAGGAGATTTCTTTAAAGCATTGGAGGCAAGAGGAGTTCATTTAGACCATTTAGATTCACTTGCTATTAGGTTTGGTATGATGCCTTCAAGGAATGAAAAGAATTTGTTTATGAATACACAAATAAACAATTATACTCTGTCTGATGACCATAAAGAAATTAAAGAAGCACTTGGTTTAACTGATGAAGACTTTTCAGATGACAATATTTCTAATACTTTTACTAAAATTTTAAATTATTATGCAGATAAATCTGGCAAAACAATTCTTGGGACAGGACCCGATGAATCAGAACAACCAAAAGAAATTGAATATAGAGAACCAAATGAAGTTCTTGGAGATATTGAAAACAGCGAAGAAAGTAGCTAGTGATGGAAGACAAGGTCTTTGGAGAAAAGATTATTTATGTTGGGTTAAAGATAATTGGTTAGCTAGAGGCAAGCCTTTAGATTTTGATAAATACAAATACTTAGTAGATATATATAAAGACCAACATAAAGAGATAGTTTTTCAAAAACCTGCTCAGACTGGTATTACGGAAAGAATGATTACAGAAGCTATGTGGATTGCTGACCAAAAACCAGTTAATGCTTTGTATTTTTTTCCTACAACAGCAAGTATCGGAGATATGGTTCAAGAGAGAGTTGACCAGCCTTTGAATTCTAGTGATTATCTTAGGTCTGTTAATAGAATGTCTAAAGACTCTTTAGGTAAGCGTGTTGATAAGGTAGGCTTAAAGAAAATGACTTTAGGCTTTGTTTATTTTAGAGGAAGTAATTCTTATGCTCAGATTACGTCTGTTCCTGGTGATGTAATATTTGTTGATGAGTTAGACAGAATGACCCAAGAGAATGTTCCTTATTTTGATAAGCGTTTAGGTAATAGTAAATTAAAATGGAAGAGATGGTGTTCAACTCCAACTTATCCAGACTTTGGTATAAATAAAAAATATAAAGAAAGTGACCAGCGTGAGTATTTTGTAAAATGTAATCATTGTGGAGAAGAGCAAACTCTTACTTTTTGGGATAATGTAAACAAAGAAAATGGAGATGTTATTTGCTCTAGTTGTGGTAAGAAAATAATACCTTGGGAATTAGAAGGAGAATGGAAACCTACTAAGCCAGAGAATTCAGAGATTCACGGATATTATATTAGTCCCTTACTTTCACCGATGGTCAATGTAAAAGATTTAATCAAACAGGCAGCTGCTAGTTCTGATTCTGATTTACAACAATTTTATAATCAGAACTTGGGATTGCCTTACGAACCTAAAGGAGACAAATTAAATGATAGTTTGATTATGAATTGTGTTGGAGAACATAGAATGCCAGCCTATGATGACTATGCTTTTATGGGAGTTGATGTAGGTAAAGTATTACATTACGTAGTCAGAACATCTAATAAGGTTTTAGAAGTAGGTAGAGTTAAGGACTTTTTAGGAGAAGAAGGTAGCCTGGAAAGTTTAATTAAAAAACATAAAATCAAAAGTTTAGTAATAGACGCACTCCCAGAAACTAGAAAAGTTCAAGAACTAATAAATAAATATAAAGGCATAGTTAAAATGTGTTATTACTCTGGTGGAGTCCCTAAAGATTCAACTAAATATTGGAAGTTAGACAAAGATACGGTTACCACTGATAGAACTGTTGCTTTAGATTCTATGGTTGCTGAATATAGAGATAAGAAGATTCAAGTTCCAGTAAACATAAGAGATGATAAAGAGTTCTTGTCGCATATGACTTCAAGTATTCGTATTATTAAAGAAAAAGAAAATGGAGATAAACGAGCTGAATGGATAGAGACATCAGCAGACCACTTATTCCACGCTTCACAATACGCTAAGTTAGCTAAAGAAATTGGGACAAATCTTGAACCAGAAATATTTTGGATATAAAACTTTTCCACAGAAGTCTATTTACTTTTATATTATAATGTGCTATAATAATATTATAATAATTTAAAACAAACAATAAACTAACAGCCTAAGGGCTAATAA
>Ga0172382_10013599_pt1 | contig 10465 bp, 10 predicted proteins | sample Leawel138RmetaG_FD_122245 | JGI IMG/M metagenome (GOLD analysis project Ga0172382, IMG submission 122245) | Leachate microbial communities from a municipal landfill in Southern Ontario, Canada - Leachate well 138R metaG | ecosystem: Engineered > Solid waste > Landfill > Unclassified | place...
AACCGGCTGACGGATTATCGCGCCAATCCCAACATCGCGATCGTCAACGGGTTCATGTGCGCCGAGACGGACGAAGAGGCGCTGGAGAAGGCGTCCGGCTGGACCTTCTTCATCTTCGCCCTCTCCCGCTACGGCCGAAAGGGCATCGACGCGCCGGGCCAGGTGAACCTCTGGGAGGAGTACCAGGAGTGGCGCCAGACCGACAAGGCGAAGGAGGCGTTGCGTAACGGCCTGATCGGATCGCCCGAGACGATCCGCAAGCGCCTGCGCATGTTTGCCGACGCCCAGGTCGACCAGGTCATCCTCCTGAACCAGGCGGGCAAGACCAGCCACCAGGACATCTGCGACAGCCTGAAGCTGTTCGCGGAAGAGGTGATGCCCGAATTCCATGCGATGGAAGAAGAGCATCAGGCCTGGAAGCGCGACGTGCTCGACGGCCGGATCGTGCTGGAGGAGCTTTCGACGGAGAACTACGACCTCTATGCCCACCAGAACGAGGACATCGTTCGCATGACGCCGGAACAGCTCAAGGCGCAGATGGCGGCCAAGGAAGCCGCCAAGGCCGCAAGCGGCGGCGACGACTGAAGCCGGCGGGAGTCCCCTTGGGGGACTCCGCTCCTGCCCCGGCACGAGGTCTGCGACGCCGGGCAGCAATCCGGCGTCGCAGCCTAGCCGATCGAGACTGCCAGCCCGAACTCGACGCTCGCCTCGTGAAGCCAATACCAGAGCGAGAACGCGTAGCTTCGGGGCACGTAGATGTCGTAGAGGGCGCCCGACCCGTCGCGGTCGTCGTCCACCTGATGCAGAACCACATCCGCGTTGCCGAGGTACGTCGCCGTGCAATCACCGGCCCGGAAGCGAGGGGTGGCCAGATCGAGCGTGCACCCCTTCTGCAGGACCGTCTTGCTCTCGGCGCCGCCGAGGCGGATCGCGGCCCACCCGGAAGACACATCCGTCGCTGCGGCATGATGCCCTTCCAGAGCGGCCGAAAGGCGCCGTGACAGCTCCCGCGCGTCGGCGAGCGAGCCGCCGATTGCGAGCCATTCGTCGGGCCCGATCCGCAAGAGGGACGCCGCCTCTCCGATCTCTGCCCGGTTCGCCGCCGGAAGCTCGAGGCCGAGAGCGTCCCGCACCGCTCTGCCGAGCTGGCCGTCGCCGGCGTCGCCGCGCAGATTGACCTTCCCGAGGAAGCGCCTCTGGCCGAGCGAAACCCCGGCCTTCTCGCTCGCCAGGGCCGTCCGCACCGCGAGATCGAGCGACGCCAGCGCGCTCCGCATCCGCAACGGCTCAGTCATCGGCCGAGTCCTCGTCCGCTAGTTCCGGGGGCGCGTCCCTCACCCGCGGCGAGGTGACGGTGACCGCGACGATCTCTCCGGTCAGCGGCGAGGCCGCGAACAGCCGCTCGCCTTCGTGCGACCGGCCGCCACGAAGGAGCGCCAGGCCGACTCCACGATCCGAAATCGAGCTCCTGCTGCGAGACGTCACATGGCCGAGCGGTTCCTGGACCGCGGTGATGTCGTTGCCACGGACGAGCTGCGCGCCGGGCGGAATCTCCACCGTCGGGCCGGCGACGCAAAGGCCGACCAGCTCGAGGCGGCCTTCCTCCCGCAGCGCCGGGAGAGCCAGCGATCGGCGGCCGACGAAGTCCTTTTCCTGACTGATCAGGCTTTCGAGCCCGAGATCGCCGGGAGTCGTCCGTCCGTCCGCCTCGGCGCCGATCGCGACGATGCCGTTCTCGATCCGGATGGCATCCATCGCCTCGGTTCCGCAGGCCTCGAGCTCGTGATTGGCGCCTGCCGCCATGATGGAGGACCAGAGCCCGACCGCGTAATCGGCGGCGATATGAATCTCGTATGCGGGCGCGCCGCACACCTCGGTCCGGAGCAACCGTGCCGGAACCTCGCCGATCTCCACCTCTATGAGCGAGAGGGCCTCGTCTGACAGTTCGACGTCCTCGACGAGCTCCGCCAGCACGTCCCCCGACCGTGGCCCCAACAGCGCCGCGGCGAACCAATGCTCCGTCACGTCCGTCACGTAGACGCGGTAGTCCGGCCAGACCGTCTGCAGCAGAAAGGATACGTGCTCCAGTAGCGCGCTCGAATCGCCCACCGTGGCCAGGAAAAAGCGCTCGACGCCCAGCCGCATCGCGATCCCATGGTCGAAGACCATGCCATCCTCGCGCAGAAGGAGGACGAAGCCGCCCCTGCCGACCGGCAGCTCCGGCAGATCGTTGGCGACGAGGCGGTCCAGGAACGCGCGCGCATCCGGCCCCTGCAGCTCGATCCGGCTGTGCGAGCCGAGGTCGACGAGCGCGGCGCTCGTCCGGGCGGCGCGCGCCTCGGCCCCTCCGCCGCTCTCGCCTTCGCGCAGATAGTGGGCAGGCCGCTTCCAGAGCCCGTCGTCCACCAACGTGGCGTGATCCGACTCGTGCCAGTCGTGCACGGCCGTCCGCCGCACCGGCCGGCCGAGCTCGCCCACCTTGCCGGCTGCCATGGCGCCCATCGTCACCGGCACGTAGGGCGGGCGGAACGTGGTAGTGCCGACACTCGGGATCGGAACGCGAAGCACGTCGGCGAGGTGCGCCAGACCATGCATGTTGGACAACTTGCCCTGATCGGTGCCCATCCCGAGCATGGTGTAGCGCTTCACATGCTCGACCGCATGGTAGCCTTCACGCACGGCGAGCTCGATGTCTTCGACGGTGACGTCGTTCTGGAGATCCACGAAGCGCGGCTTCCCGCGCCGCGGCGGCGCCGGGCGCAGCACGATCGGAGCGCCCGCCCCGCAATCCGCTTCGCCCGCATCGACGTGAATCGGCGCGCTCACGGAAACCGTGGTGGCGCCGGCGGCCGCGGCCGCGGCCGAGCCCGCCTCGAAACCCTGCCAGAGGCACGTACCGAGATCGAACTCGCCGTTGCAGGCACCGGCGGAGCGGTTGGCGCCACCGGGCTCTCCCGGAACGAAGGCCGCCAGATCCGGGTCATAGCGCAGCCTGCCTCTCGCCTGGGAAAACAGGTGCACCGTCGGCGTCCAGCCGCCGGACAGCCCGACCGCGTCGCACGAGAACCGCTCCACCAGCCCGGAGACGCCCCGGCCATCGGCACTGAGCCGGCTCGCTTCGAGCCGTCGGACCCGTCCGCGCCCGCTGGCGAACGTCGGCACGTGCGCCGGGAACACCGGAATGTTCTCGGACCGCGCCAGCGCCAGCGCCTCCTCTCCCGGCGGGTCGCGGGCATCGACGATCGCGACGACCGACGCGCCGCCCCTGCGCAACTCCGCCGCCGCATGGTAGGCCGTGTCGTTGTTCGTGCAGAGGACCACCCTGCGACCGCACAGCACGCCGAAGCGGTGGAGATAGCCGCGCATCGCCCGCGTCAGCATGATCTGCGGCAGGTCGTTGCCGGGGAAAACCTGGAGCCGCTCGATCGCGCCCGTGGCCAGCACCACCTGGCGGGCCCTCACCATCCACACCCGTTGCCGCGGCAGATTCGCGTCCGGCTCCGCCACCCCTTCCGCGGCACGTTCGACGATCGTCAGCAGCTCGTGGTCGTAGTAGCCGGTGACGGTGGCACGCGGCAGCAGCGTGACGTTCTCGAGGCGCTCGAGCTTCTGCACGATCTCTGCCACCCACTCCCGGGCCGGCTTGCCGTCGATCTCGGCCGGGACCAGACGCAGCCCTCCGCCGAACGCGTCGCCATCGTCGGCGAGGATCACCCGCACACCGCTGCGGGCCGCCGCGAGCGCCGCGACGAGCCCCGTGGGGCCGCCGCCCGCCACCAGCACGTCGCAATGGACGTGCTGCTTCGCGTACAGATCGGGATCGGGACCTTCCGGCGCGCGCCCGAGGCCGGCCATGCGCCGGATATACGGCTCCCAGACCCGCCATCCCCAGGGTGGGCCCATGAACGTCTTGTTGTAGAAGCCGGCAGCCAGAAAGCGCGCCAGCAGTGTCGCCACGCCACCGAGGTCGAAGCCGGGGGACGGCCACCGATTCTGGCTTTCGGTGACCAGACCGTCCCGCAGCAGCACCTCGGTCGCCCTGCGGTTCGGCTCGGCCTCCGCCCCCTGCCCCACACGGACGAGGGCGTTCGGCTCCTCGCTGCCGATCGCGACGACGCCGCGCGGACGGTGGTACTTGAAGCTCCGGCCGACTATGCGGATCCCGTTCGCGAGCAGGGCGGAGGCCACCGTGTCACCGGCATAGCCTTCATAGCGGATGCCGTCGAAGTCGAAGCGGACCAGCCGCTCCCGATCGATGTCGAGGCCACCCTCGGGAACCCGGAACAGCTGGCGCCTCATCCCGCCCCCCGCGCCGTGGACCCGGCGAAATCCGCCGCGAACACCTTGTGGGTCACCGTGTCACGCTCGACCCGGAGCCAGCGCCGGCAGCCGGAGCGATGGAACCAGTACTCCGAATGCCGGCCGCGGGCGTTGTCGCGGAGATAGAGAAAGGCGCTCCATTCCGCGTCGGTGAGCGCCGCCGGATCGGAAGGTCGGGCCACATCGGCGTCGCCGCCGTAGACGAATTCCGTCTCGGCACGGTCGCCGCAATGGGGGCAGGGTATCGTCAGCATCGGAGATCCACGCTAGTGCAGACCGGGCAAGCGCCCGGCGCCGCGCTCGCTGATCAGGTGTGCGGTCTCGAAGCGCTCCAGCGCGAACGGCTCGTTCAGGGGGTGGGGCCGATCCTCGGCCATCGTGTAGGCGAAGGTCCAGCCCGAGGCTGGAGTCGCCTTGAAGCCGCCATAGCACCAGCCGCCGTTGAAATAGAGCCCCTCCACCGGCGTGCGAGAGATGATCGGGCTGCCGTCCATCGTCATGTCGTTGGCCCCGGCCCAATGGCGCATCATCCGCAGCCGCGAGATTGCGGGGAACAGCTCGATCGCAGACGCGAGCACGCGCTCGATCGTGGCCGGGCTGCCGCGTTGCGAATAGGAGTTGTAGCCGTCGAGGGGGCCGCCGATCAGCACCTCACCCTTGTCGGTCTGACTGATGTACATCCCGTAGTCGCCGGCCGAGACCACCACGTCCAGGAAGGGCTTCACCGGCTCGGACACGAGCGCCTGCAGGAGGTGTGTCTCGATCGGGAGGCGGATCCCGGCCAGGCGCGCCACCTCGCTCGAGCTGCCGGCGACGCAGATGCCGACCTTCCCGGCGTCGATCCGGCCGCGCGACGTCTCCACGCCGACGACGCGGCCAGCCTCGCGAACGATGCCGGTCACTTCACAGTTCTGGATGATGTCGATGCCCTTCGCGTCCGCGGCGCGCGCATAGCCCCAGGCGACCGCGTCGTGATGCGCGATGCCGCCGCGTGGCTGCAGCACCCCTCCCAGCACCGGCAAGCGGAGATCGGTCGACAGGTTGATCGCCGGCACCCGCTCCGCGAGATCCTCGCGGGACAGAAGCTCGGCATCGATCCCCCGGAGACGCATAAAATTGTAGCGCCGGATCCAGGCTTCTCGATCCGCCGACGTATGGAAGGTGTTGATCAGGCCACGCTGGCTCAGCATGACGTTGAAGTTCAATTCGCGGGAGAGGCCTTCCCAAAGCTTGAGCGAATGCTCATAGAACGCGGAGTTCGCCGGCTGACCATAGTTGGAGCGGACGATCGTCGTGTTGCGCCCGGTGTTCCCGCCGCCGATCCAGCCCCTTTCCAGCACCGCCACGTCGGTGATGCCGTGCATCGCGGCGAGATAATACGCAGTCGCAAGCCCGTGACCGCCGCCGCCGACAATGACGGCATCGTACCGGCTCTTAGGCTCCGGATGCCGGATCGCCTCCGGCCAGGTCAGGTTCCGGCGCAGGCCGTGACGCAGGATGGCTGCGAGCGAATAGCCCCGCATCAGCGGTCACCCGTTCCTCTCGCGGCGGCTAAACTCAATCCTGCTGCCTCTGGCCGTCTCCGAATCAGGGCACGCCAGCCGGCGCTCCCGATGAGGCGACATCCTACGGCGATACCACGAATTCACAACCCCGGCCCTGGAAAGGGCCAGCGGGACTCAACGCCCGTCGGGGAACACAGGCGAACTCTGTCGCCGGCGCCGGCAGGCTTCCATCAGCTTCTCGACGCTTTCTTCACTTATCAGCGGCTGGAAATCCGTCTCGTCGACGATCATCCAGCGGCGTCGCTCGCGGCTCCAATCGGCGTACAAGGTGAACGACTGCTCTTGCATCGGCGACCTCCTGTACGCGCCGAAACCTCCGGCAGTGCGCCCGGTTCCCTCTCCATTCGCTATCGGTGGGTCAGAGCGTGCGCCACGAGCGCCAGCCAGCCGGCGACGAAGCAGATGCCGCCCAGCGGCGTCACGCCGCCGAGCGCGGTGAGGCCGGTTCCGGCGAGGACATAGAGGCTTCCGGAGAACAGGACCGTGCCGAGGCCGAACAGGAGCGACGCGAAGCCTGCCAACCGCCCGGGCCACGCCACGAGGAGGGCAGCACATCCGAGAAGGGCCGCCGCATGGACGAGCTGGTAACGGGCGCCGATCTCGACGAGACGGAGAGATCCAGGCTCGAAGGCCGCCCCGCCGGCGTGACTGGCCCAGGCCCCGGCGAGCACACCGACGGCGCCGCTCAGCCCGGCGAATACCAGCGAGAGACGCGCGCTTAGCGACATGACCGACATGAAATCACCTGCGATCGACGGAATTCATCCGCGCCGCCCGTTGGAGTGGGCAACCAACGGGAGCGACCCTGATGCCACTAGCGATATCTTCCCTCTGGAAGCCGCTCAAGCCGGTCCTGCTCCTCGCCGGCGTCGCAACCGTGCTGGCCGCCTGCAACGTGCACGATTCCGGACGGCGAGGCCCGGCGCATTACTCGGAGCGCAACTGGCACGACAATGACCGGAACCGCCACCGCCATGGCTGGGACCAGGATCGGGACAAGCATCGGCACGGCTGGCGGCACGATCGCCGCCGCGGCGGCCGTGACCGCGACGGCCGCCGGGGACGTCGGGACGACTGACGCTCCGTAGCGGCCCCGACGTCCGATCGGGCCGCGTCGAGGGAGGTCTGTTTTCCACGGGCACGCTCGGCTATCATCGCCGGGCTGCCCGAGCTGTCGGGAGCGCCAGGAACGGAAACGCCGCGGCCGGACATCGGCCGCGCCACTACAAGAGAAGGCGCCCGCATGAACGGACGCACGCTGCGCGGCAAGGTGGCCGTCGCCGGGATCGGCGAGACAACCTATTACAAGCACGGACAGGCCCCGGACCCCGAGTTCAAGCTGGCGCTGATGGCGATCCTGCGCGCCGCCGAGGACGCGGGCATCGATCCGCGCGAGATCGACGGGTTCGCCTCCTACAGCAATGACCGGAACGATCCGTCGCGGCTCGCCGCCGCTCTCGGCATTCGTGAGCTCCGCTTCGCCAACATGCAGTGGGGCGGCGGGGGCGGCGGGGGTGCCGCTGCCGTCGGCAATGCGGCCGCGGTGGTCGCGACCGGCATGGCGGACTGCGTCGTCGTCTTCCGGGCACTGGCACAGGGACAGTTCGCCCGCTTCGGCCAGGGTCCGCGGGCGCGCACGATCGACGGCGACATGGCGTTTCAGGCGCCCTACGGCCTGATGTCGCCGGGGCAGCGCTACGCCATGAAGGTGATGCGCTTCATGCACGATCATGGCGTGCGGCAGGAGGCGTTGCGGGCGATCGCGATGGCATCGTACCGCCACGCCCAATCCAACCCGCGTGCGGTGATGAACGGCCGGCCGCTGACCGAAGCCGATTACGACGCCTCGCGCTGGATCGTCGAGCCGTTCCACCTCTTCGACTGCTGCATGGAGAACGACGGCGCCGCCGCACTGATCCTGGTATCGGCCGAGCGAGCCCGGGACCTGCCGCACAAGCCGAGCTATCTCCTGTCCGCGGCGGCCGGCTCCGACCATCGCTGCGCCGCGCCCTCGCACAATGCGCCGAACTACGCCAGCGCCAGCTTCGCCAGCGTCGCGCCGCACCTCTACGAGATGGCGCGGATCGGGCCCGGCGATGTCGACGTGTTGCAGTCGTACGAGAACTTCACCGGCGGTGTGCTCATGAGCCTCGTCGAGCACGGATTCTTTCCGCCCGAGGAGGCGAACGACTTCCTGATGCCGGAGAACCTGTATGCACCGGGCGGCCGCCTGCCGCTCAACACCAGCGGCGGCAACCTCGCGGAATGCTACATGCACGGTCTCGAGCTGCAGCTGGAGGCGGTGCGCCAGATCCGCGGCGAATCGACGGCGCAGGTGCCGGGCGTCGACGTTTCGATGGTCATCGCCGGCCCCATGGTGACGCCTGTCAGCTCCTGCATCTTCGGCTCGGAGGCGACGCTCTGATGGCCGCACGACATTACCTGCCGGAGGGTCTCCCCGCGCCGGTGCCGGAGAACGACGGACTGAGCAGCCCCTACTGGGAGGGGACGCGGCAGGGCGAGCTCCGGATCCAGAAATGCAGGGACTGCGGTACCTGGCAGTGGGGACCGGAGTGGATCTGCCATTCCTGCCACTCGTTCGAGGTCGACTGGGTACGGGTCGAGGGCAAGGGCCGCATCTTCAGCTGGGAGCGGGTCTGGCACCCGGTGCACCCGGCGCTGAAGGAACACGGCCCCTACATCGTGGCGCTGGTCGAGCTGCCGGCGGCGGGAAACGTCCGCATGATCGGCAACCTGCTCGGCGACCCGCGCCAGGAGGTGCCCATAGGTGCTGCCGTCGAGGCGGTGTTCGAGCCGCACGACGAATCCGATCCGCCTTTCACGCTGGTCCAGTGGCGTCGCGTCGACGATAGCTGAAGGGCCGGCCCTACAGCAGGAGGGAACGCCCGTGAACGAAGTCGCGATCAACGCACCGAATCTCTGGCGACTGGAAACGCCCGGCCACGAGGGCTGGACCCGCACCATCCGCGCCGACGATCCCAACAAGTATTTCGTCGTCTCCACCGACTGCCACGCCAATGAGCCGCCCGACCTCTGGGAGAAGCGGATCGAGCCGAAATATCGCGAACGCGTGCCGCGCATCATCACCGACGACCAAGGCGTGCAGTGGCGCTATTGCGAAGGCTACCGCCCCGATCGCGTGCGCGTGATGAGCTTCGAGGGAGAGGACTGGGTGCGCTCGAAGGCCGGCGCCGACCCGGACGAGCGAATGCGCGACAACGAGCGCGACGGCATAGACGTCGAGCTGATCTTCCCGAACAAGGGCCTCGCCATGTGGGCGACACCGGACCCGGTGTTCTCGCAGGCGCAGTGCCGGGTCTGGAACGACTGGGCGTGGGAGCAATTCGGGCCGCACATGCCGAAGCTGTTCCCGGTCGCCTGCATCGCGACCGGCGACCTCGACGGCGCGATCGCCGAGATCGAGCGCACGGCGAAGATGGGCTTCCGCTGCCTTTCGCTGCCCTGCAAGCCGATCTGGGGCGCCCACGACGTCGACCACGTCAATTACAACCTGCCGCACTTCGACCCGATGTGGCGGGTGATCGAAGAAACCGGAATGCCGATCACGTTCCACGTCTCGACAGGTCGCGATCCGCGGGCGGCGCGGGGTAATGGCGGCGCCGTCATCAATTACGTCACGCACTCGCTTTCGCCGACGATCGAGCCGGTCGCGAACCTCTGCTCCTCCGGCGTCCTGGAGCGCTTCCCGAAGATCCGCTTCGCCACGGTCGAGGCCGGCATCGGCTGGGTGCCGTGGCTGCTCGACGCGATGGACGAGGCCTATCGCAAGCATCACATGTGGGTCCGCCCGAAGCTGCAGGGCTTGCCGAGCGACTATTATCGCGCGCACGGCTTCTCGACCTTCCAGGAAGATGCTTCCGGCCTGTGGCTCGCCGAGCGCTACAAGCTCGACGAAAATTTCATGTGGGCGAACGACTACCCGCACCACGAGGGCACGTGGCCGCATTCCGCGGAAGCGGTCGAGCGCACGATGTACATGCTGACCGACGCCCAGCGCGCCGGAATCCTCGGCCTCAATGCGGCGCGTTTCCTGGGCCTGGAGGTGCCGGCTCACCAGCGGCTGGACTGAAGGGGAGTCCTGCAGCAATCCATGGGAGGAAGGCGGAGAGTTGCCGTCCCGATAGAGATGCGGGGGGCTACTTCTTCTTCCGCTTCTTGGCGGCAGCCTTCTCTGCCTTCGCCTCGAGCTCCGCCGCCTTTTCACGCTCGGCGATTTCCCGATCCTCGGCTTCCTTGGCGAGACGGAGAGCGCGTAGCTTCTCCGTCTTCACGGCCTCGGCCTGTTTCGCCTTCTGGTATTCGGTGAATGCGGACTCGGCATCTTTCTGACGAAAAAGCTTTTCCGCCGATGCGGCTCTCTTGGTGCTCAAGTTGATTTCCTTCTGCTTCTCCGCAACCGATCCTGCCATGGGACGTCGTGAGTCGATTGCGACAACATTGTTATTTAGAGCGGCGCGGCAAAATTGCCACAAGTTGTGCGAAACCAGGGCGACGACTTGGCCCAGACCGGGCACCGACAATCTATTGTCGGCTGGTTC
>Ga0172382_10013601_pt1 | contig 10463 bp, 11 predicted proteins | sample Leawel138RmetaG_FD_122245 | JGI IMG/M metagenome (GOLD analysis project Ga0172382, IMG submission 122245) | Leachate microbial communities from a municipal landfill in Southern Ontario, Canada - Leachate well 138R metaG | ecosystem: Engineered > Solid waste > Landfill > Unclassified | place...
AAGGCGACTAGCCTCCTCCATGAACTTGAGCCGATCAGGTGGAATAGCGGCAGTTGTTGCGGCAGCGGTAGCAGATGCTGGCATGCCGGCAGCCATTGAAACACCGGCAACGGAAGCAGTCGCATAACGACGAAAATCACGTCTGCTATGGTTGTGAGAAGCGTTATGATGATCCATGGTCATACCTGTCCTTTCTCGTTGCGGAGGGGCTTTCGACGATTGGATGCTATACGAATTTCTTCTTGCCGTGAATGCTCGATATCGACAATGTGAGGTACGAGTGATGTGCGATGAGTCAAGTTACTGTTCGGTGTCAAAATGACCCAAAGAATTTCCCGACCCCCAGCAACAGTACGCCGCAACTTGATTCGCTCTCATGATGCAGATTATCCGCAAGCGCCAGACATAAGAATTACCTTACAGGCATATTAAGAACGAAGTTACCTTTCTGATCGACATGAGCTCTTCCACCATTGCTAAACTCCTTGCGTCGTTGTAGCGGGGGTTTCACGGGTCACAGACTTTGACTTGGCGCGTTGCCGCGCCAGCGGTTCTGGTCTCGCCGCCACGCCCGTTCCAGGCGTGTGCGCATCGATGAGACCCCCCATGCGCTGTTTTGATCGCGCTGCATCGTGTGCCCGCATTGCGACCCTGGGATGCAGCGGGACTTGCACCCGCAAATCATCTGTCAATAGACAATGACTGTCACTGACGCATCATTGAAAGGCCTTGCACAAACATCAGAAATCAATATCGGAATCCGTCTGCGCTGACTTGTCCGGCAACATCAGCACCGTAAGCAGACTCGACAGTGCTGTCATCCCCCAGAAGGCAAAAAATCCCAAGGCATATAGCCACTCCCGCGAGGGACGGATATGACCAAATATGGCCACATCAAGCGGATCGATAAAAGCAAACACAACCGCACTGCCCACTCCGGCCAGCAGAAAGGAGGGCCAGAGAATCAGCATGATGGAGCGAGCGTTCATGGACGCACTCCTTATTGAGCGATCGCAGAAGCGGAAGGACTCTTGTTCGAGGGTTTCTCGACCAGCAATCCTCGCTTGACGCCGCCATCATAGATAGGCTGGTCAGAGAAGTTCTGAAGCGCCAGCGTGATCGTGATCGCACACCCGACGATGGCGACTGCTGGGCCAAGCATCAACAGCCATGGCCACCGCTCACGATACCAGGGTGTCGGGGCGCGGTTGTCACGATCGGTCATTGTGGTCTCCTTCTATTATCTGGGAAAGATGAAACTCGAGGCTTCACGTACTTCGGTGACCGCATCGCTGGAGCCATCAGCTAAGCGGGACGTGGTCACAAACTCGATCGGATACGAACCTGGCTCAACCTGGCTATCGTAGGGAGTCTGAACAACGACCGGCAATAGATAGTTAGCTGCGGCAGGCACTTCGATACCTTGTGCTGGCCCCTCTCCACCGCGTCCAACCCCCACAGTCATGTCAGGCAGACCAACTGCAGATATGTCAAGTACCAGCGGAGATTCAGACGAATTCAGAATTTGAAGTCGATAAACGTTCTCGATCAGTCCACCTGCAACCTCTCGCCCAAGTGAACCCCGGTCACGAATTACATCGACACGTAAAGTCGTACGGGTCGCCAGCGATCCAAAAAACACGGCAATAATGATAATCATCAGCGTGGTGTAAATCAGGATACGCGGCCTGAACAAGCGCTTACGCACCTGTTGGTCGCTCATTCCCTCTTCGATCCCCCGCTCACTCGTGTAGCGAATCAGCCCTTTCGGATAATCGACCTTTTCCATCACCTGGTTACAGGCGTCGATACAGGCTCCGCAACCGATGCACATGTACTGCAAACCCTTGCGAATATCGATGCCGGTCGGACAGACCTGCACGCATATGCTGCAATCCACGCAGTCACCCAGGCCCGCAGCCTTGTGGTCAACTTTGCGCGAGCGCGCACCACGGGGCTCTCCCCGCTTGTGATCGTAGGTAACCACATAGGTGTCATGGTCCACCATGACACTCTGAAATCTTGCGTACGGACACATGTACTTGCAGACCTGCTCACGCAGAAATCCCGCGTTGCCCCAAGTCGCGAAGCTGTAGAAAAACAGCCAGAACCACTGCCAGGGACCGAGCGACAGCGCGACCAGATCCGCCCCAAGCGAACGGATCGGTGCAAAGTATCCGATAAATGTAAAACCCGTCCAGAACGCCACCACAATCCAGAGCAGGTGTTTGGTGGCCTTGATACGTAATTTCCTGACACTCAGGGGCGACTCGTCAAGGCGGATCCGGGCAACGCGATCGCCCTCCACCTTGCGTTCGATCCACATGAAAATCTCGGTATATACGGTCTGCGGACAGGCATACCCACAGAAGAGCCGGCCAGCGACTGCTGTGAAGAGAAAGAGTGCGAGCGCCGAGATGATCAACAACAAGGTCAGATAGATCACATCCTGTGGCCAAAGAACCATGCCGAAGATGTAGAACTTACGCGCCCCAAGATCAAACAGGACTGCCTGGCGGTCGTTCCACTGCAACCAGGGCAGACCGTAATACAGTAACTGTGTCAGAACAACCAGAACAATCCGCCACTGCGCAAACCATCCGGTTACCGATCGCGGATAAATCTTGCGGCGAACATCCCTGAGCGTTTCCTCAAGCGACTCCGAGCCGGGGCGCACTTTCTTGGCGCCCGGGGGCCGCCATGGCGGCGGCTGCTCGGATTCTGCCTGAGGAGCCGGGTGCTCGGGTTGACCTGACGTGGACATACGCTTCTGACTCCAGCTTACTGTGCGGTGCTGACAACTGCCGCACCATCACGGTGCGTCAGTCCCCAGACCCAGGCGGTCAACATGCGGATCTGCTCGGGTGACAGAATGGCTTCCTGAGCGGGCATCCGGTTATTCAGGCCGTTCATGATGGCCTCCACAATCCTGCGCTCGGAACTACCATAAAGCCAGACACCATCAGTCAGATTGGGTGCACCGAGCATCTTATTACCCTTGCCGTCAACCCCGTGGCAGGCCACGCAGTTTGTGTCAAAGGCTCTCTTGCCACGAATGGCTGCCAGCTGGTTATGAGCCAGTCCAGAGAGCGAGCGCACATACTGGGCGATGTCGGTTGCGGTTGCGCCATCAATCACACCGTTAAACGAAGGCATGATGCCGTTGCGACCCTTGGAGATTGTCTCCGTAATCGCTTCTGGCGTGCGCGGGTAGAGTGAGTCGCCGTCAACCAGATTCGGGAAGCTTACACTGCCCCGCGCATCCGATCCGTGGCACTGCGCACAGTAGTTCAGAAACAGGCGTTGACCAATTTGCTGGGCTTCCGGATTCTTTGCAAGCTGCTCGACCGAGATGCCGTCAAACTTGGCGTAAGTCGGACGGACAGACTCGGCATAAGCCTGGGATCGCTGTTCAAGTTCCTGCTCAGTCGTGTAACCGAGCACACCGGAGTAACTACCCAGACCGGGGAACAGAAACAGATAGCCCAGACCAAACACGCACATCAGGATGTACATGATGGTCCACCAGCGAGGCACCGGATTGTTCAACTCACGCAGGTCGCCATCCCACACGTGACCGGTGTCACCCACATCACCTTCCTTGGTGATCTTGAGCCACTTTCTCTGTGAAACCAGCAGCCACAGACACCAGGCAATACCCAGCAAGGTGACTGCGGCAATGAATATGCCCCAGAATCCACTCGTAAAGTCGTTCATGGCTTCTTTACCTCATCGTCTTTTGTCTGTTTTGCCTGGGTCGCCTCGTCGGGCAGATCAAAAGGCAAATTCGCAGCCTGTTCGTTGTCCTTCTTGCGACGGGCAGAAAACGCCCACCACACGATTCCAAAGAACAGGACCATGGCGAGAATGGTCGCTATCGCGTTCAGAATCGCCATGGTCAGTTAGCCTTCTGCTGCGCTGCGCGTTCCTCAGCCTGACGCTGCAGCATGGCTTCCCGCACACCTGCACCCAGACTTTGCAGATAAGCCACGACGGCGTCTTCCTCCGTCTTGCCTACGAGCGCTTCAGGTGCCTGACTGATCTGCTCATCTGAATACGGCACACCCATGACGCGCAGAACTTCCATGCGCCGTGCGACATCCATGTTCTCAACCGACCTGCGTGCCAGCCACGGGTAGTTCGGCATGTTGGACTCAGGCACCACATCACGAGGATTGCGCAGGTGAATGCGATGCCACTCGTCCGAATAGCGTCCGCCAATACGGGCAAGATCCGGACCAGTGCGCTTCGAGCCCCACAAGAAGGGGTGGTCGTACACCGACTCACCCGCTATGGAGTAATCACCATAACGCTGGACTTCGGCGCGCAACATGCGAACCTGTTGCGAGTGGCAGCCCACACACCCTTCACGGATGTAGATGTCACGCCCGACGAGCTCGAGCGGCTCATAAGGCTTGACACCGGGCGCCGCCTGGGTCGTCGAATACTGGAAGAACAGCGGAACGATCTGAACCAGACCCGCGAACACCACCACGGTGAAGCTCGCGATAATCATCCAGCCGATATTCTTCTCGAGCGTCTCGTGAGAAAAGAAAGGAGTTTTCTGATCACTCATTGTTCACCTCAAGCTTTGGCCAGCGACGCCGCCGGGCGGATTGGATCCGCCGTCTGGGTTGGAACCGGCGGATTGATCGCTTTCTCACCTACGACAGTTTTGAATACGTTGTAGGCCATCAAGAACACACCAGCCAGGTAGAGCGTGCCACCGGCCAGACGAATCGCGTAGAACGGATAGGTTGCTTTTACTGATTCGACGAAGCTGTAGGTGAGTGTTCCATCCAGTTCGGTTGCACGCCACATCAGACCCTGCATCACGCCGGCAATCCACATTGACGCGATATACAGAACTACACCGATGGTTGCGATCCAGAAGTGAACCTCAATCAGACGGGTGCTCCACATCTTGTCCTTGCCCCACAGGCGCGGAATCAGGTAGTAAAGCGAGCCGAAGGTGATCATGGCAACCCAGCCCAGTGCACCAGAGTGCACGTGACCAATGGTCCAGTCCGTATAGTGCGACAGGGCATTCACGGTGCGGATAGACATCATGGAGCCTTCAAAAGTCGACATGCCATAGAACGACAGCGACACCACCATGAATTTCAGAATCGGATCCGTACGCAGTTTGTACCAGGCACCTGACAGTGTCATGATGCCGTTAATCATGCCACCCCATGACGGTGCAAGCAGAATCAGTGAGAACACCATACCAAGAGACTGGGTCCAGTCAGGCAGCGAGGTGTAAATCAAGTGGTGCGGACCTGCCCACATGTAGGTGAAGGCAAGCGCCCAGAAATGGACGATGGAAAGGCGATACGAATAAATCGGACGGCCAGCCTGCTTGGGAATGAAGTAATACATCATGCCCAGAAAGCTGGTGGTCAGAAAGAATCCCACCGCATTGTGTCCGTACCACCACTGCACCATGGCGTCATGCACGCCGGCATACAGCGAGTACGACTTCATGAAGTAAACCGGCAGTTCCAGGTTGTTCACCACGTGGAGCATCGCGATCGTCAGGATGTACGAACCAAAGAACCAGTTGGCCACATAAATGTGCTTGACCCGACGCTTGACAATGGTGCCAAAGAAAACGAATGCATACGCCACCCAGACCACGGTAATCAGGATGTCGATCGGCCATTCGAGTTCGGCATACTCTTTGGACGAGGTAAACCCCATTGGCAGTGAAATCGCGGCAGCCACGATCACGGCTTGCCAGCCCCAGAAGGTGAAGGCGGCGAGCTTGTCACTGAACAGGCGAACCTGACAGGTACGCTGTACCACGTAATAAGAGGTCGCAAAGAGCGCACTGCCCCCAAACGCAAAAATCACAGCGTTGGTGTGCAGTGGACGAAGACGGCCATACGTCAGCCAGGGAATGTCAAAGTTGAGCGAGGGCCACAGAAGCTGAGCAGCAATCAGGACCCCTACGAGCATTCCGACAATCCCCCAGACTACGGTCATGATGGCAAATTGCCTGACGACCTTGTAGTTGAAGGACTCGGCAGTTGCTGTGGGCAAACTAGCCATGGTGAGTTTCCTTAAACGTGGTGATACAAAATGTTACGGATAGCATGATGCCACCTATTTTGTCGAGATGTCTTGATATTCCTCAACCGAATCCGCTTTGGCAGCCTGCAAACCGATCAATCACGTCGACTGTCGTTTTCCTGCCCCGGGGTGTCGTCGTCATCCAGAATGGCATGACCACTCTGTTCAGGGTCGTCATACTGGCCAGAGAACACAGCCCACCAAAGTACTGCGGCGATCATCAAAACGAACAGCAATGAAACCGGCAATAACAGATAGAGGATTTCCATGACCCCTTACCCAGCCATCGCGGGCGCAGAACGCGAAGGACGAGTAGCCGGTATGCGATAAAGGCGCCATGCATTGGCTGCGACAGCAACCGATGAAACAAACATTGCCAGCGCAGCCAGCCACGGAGTCACCAGCCCCACAGCAGCTAACGGCGTCGTGATCAGGTGAAAAACAAGCGATCCGTAGAGATTTTGTGAGGTGATACGACGTGTTTTCGCAAACAGCGCACGTGACTGCTCAGGATTCAGTTCTGGACAAGCTGCAAGGGTAGAGTTGGTAGCTGCCAGTGAAGACGGGGCTGCGAGCGCCAGTGCACATGGGCAACTCATGACCAGCAGAGAAACCATCACGGGAATCGCGAATACAGGCTCAACCATCCACCAATACAGCGCAACCAGACCTGCAATGGCCAGTTGAACTACGATGAACCACATGGCAACTTTGTCGGCGCGTGCCATCAGGGGCGTGCGCAAGGCATCCATCTCGCGCGCAAAACGCGCATTGTCCACCGACATTCTGGCCCGTTCTTCAAAAAAGCGCGCCGTCAGCAGAAAAGCGACAAACATCGTCACAGAATCAAAATAGACTTCACCATGTCCTGAAATGGTGGCGTATACGCTCGGCACGAAGGCCGCGATCATGCTAATGGAAACAGGAACGTCCATTGTGACGTGCAAGGTGCGGATCGCTTTGAGCGTTCCCTTCCAGACGGGCCAGGCCGCATACAGGATCACAGGAATCGTCATGACCAGACTGATCCAGTTCATGAGCGTGATCGCCCAGTCCAGCACTTCAAGGTTGTCGTGACCGTAGGAGTCCCGGCGAAGGTAGCCGGGCAACGCAAACATCATGACCTGCATCATGGCAAGCCAGGCCAGCCCGAGACGCACCAGCGAACGACGACGCGCGCGCGTTTCTTCTGGCGTGAGAGTTCGGTTGAATGCGAGGATAGATTTTGCCATGCCGCGATAATAGTTCTGTCGCTGGCAACGTGCATTGATGTAAATCAAAGACCGGCCCGCAGGCCGGTCTTTGCTGTCAGTGACAGACGAACAATCGTGTCTGTCTCGACAGTCTCATTTCAAGGTCGACACATCCTGGCGCATGGCTCAGGCGTGGCTTTCCTCGAACTGGGCTTCCTCGGTAGAGCCCGTCAGTGCGGTAGTTGACGCCTGGCCCCCTTCAATGGTCTGAGTCACGGCATCAAAGTATCCGGTACCCACTTCGCGCTGGTGCTTGACCGCAGTGAAGCCACGGTCAGCTGCTGCAAACTCCTTCTGCTGCAGTTCAACAAAAGCACTCATGTGGTTACGAGCATAACCGTAGGCCAGGTCGAACATGCCGTAGTTAAGCGAATGGAATCCAGCCAGCGTGATGAACTGGAACTTGTATCCCATTGCACCGAGTTCGCGCTGGAACTTGGAGATTGTTGCGTCATCCAGGTTCTTCTTCCAGTTGAACGACGGCGAACAGTTGTAAGCAAGTAACTTGCCAGGGAACTGGCGGTGAATGGCTTCTGCAAACTTGCGTGCATATTCCAGATTGGGCGTTGCAGTCTCACACCAGATCAAATCTGCATAGGGCGCGTAGGCCAGACCCCGGCTGATGCCCTGCTCGATGCCGGCACGTGTCCGGAAGAACCCTTCGACAGTGCGCTCACCGGTCAGGAACGGATGATCGTTCTCGTCAACGTCACTGGTAACCAGATCGGCCGCGTCTGCATCCGTACGTGCCAACACAATGGTCGGAGTACCTGCCACGTCAGCAGCCAGTCGGGCAGCAACAAGCTTGCTCACGGCTTCGCGGGTTGGAACCAGAACCTTGCCGCCCATGTGTCCACACTTTTTGACGGAGGCCAACTGGTCCTCGAAGTGAACGCCACTTGCACCGGCGTCAATCATTGCCTTCATCAATTCGTAAGCGTTGAGCACGCCGCCAAATCCGGCTTCGGCATCAGCAATGATCGGTGCCAGAAAATCCACGTATCCGTCATCCCCCGGATTCTTGCCTTCCATCCACTGGATCTGGTCGCTACGCAACAAGGCGTTGTTGATACGACGAACAACCTGAGGTACCGAGTTGGCTGGATACAGAGACTGGTCGGGATACATGTCACCCGCCAGGTTGGCGTCACCCGCAACCTGCCAGCCGGACAGATAGATGGCTTTGAGACCGGCCTTGATCTGCTGCATGGCCTGGTTGCCAGTCAGTGCGCCCAAGGTGTTGATGAAGGGCTCTTCATTGAGCAGCTTCCAGAGCTTCTCGGAGCCTTGGCGGGCAAGGGTGTGTTCGACAGCAACCGAACCGCGCAGGCGGATGACTTCCTCGGCACTGTAGTCGCGCCGGATACCTTGCCAGCGGGGGTTTTCTGCCCAGTCTTTCTGAAGGGCACGGATAGCTGCTTCGCGGTTGCTCATGGTGATGACTCCTGTCTGTAAACAAAGTAAGAAAACAAAAACTGGAAACCCTGGTACTGGTCAAACTGAACTCACTCTCTGGACCGCATCATCCCGCCCCAACTGCCGGGCTACTGCGTCTGGACCTCCCGGTGCATCTACCATCTGCTTGGTAGAACAGAGAACAAAGTTCGTTTGCTGTTGTAAACAGTTTATTCCTATGCTGCGTTGCAACCAGGTCTTTTGTCTTATATAAGATATATTTTTTTATTGTTATTTATCAATTTGTTATATTTTTTATTTTGCATTATGAAATGCAATTCTCAGTTATGAAATGAACCATTCTGGCATTGCACAATCAAATTTCACAAGATGCACCCTATGTTTCACATTATGAAAATTGAGTCACTGCAAACAACGGTCGACAGAGCGCTATCGATCCAGGCAGGCTATTGCAGACAAGGTCATCAAGATAGCGCCCAGTGAACCCGTACGCGATTGATGGACAATCATGCCTGGTGCCCTTGATCGATACACAACCCGTCTGCAATGAAGTCCCACCATTCCGTCTTACAATTGCGCGCATGTCTACTCACACGCTAGAAATCCACCACCCCACCATCGCTTTGGGCAAGGAAGTGGCATATCCAACCCGATATGATCCCGACCTGCTGCTTCCGATCAGTCGATCGCTAGGCAGGGCGCTGCTCGCAGGACTGACGCAGGATCCCGAGGCACAGATTGCCTTCACCGGTTGGGACATGTGGCGCGGATATGAACTGTCCTGGCTCGACCCTCGAGGACTACCAAAGATTGGCATACTCAAGGCATGGGTGCCTTGCACCAGTACCCACATCATCGAGTCCAAGTCGTTCAAGCTGTATCTGAACAGTCTGAACAATGAAAGAATGGACGACATTGAATCCGTTAAGAAGCGGATCAAGTCTGACCTCTCCTCCCGGGTTGGTGCAGAAGTGAAGGTTCAAGTAGTGACACCGCAAGAGTTTGCGAGCGAAGTGATCAGCGAACCACTTGAAGGCTGCCTCGATGACCAGGCCATCGAGATCGGCCACTACCAGCCGGATCCGGACCTGCTAGCATGCGATCCGGAACGAATCGTATCTGAGAGTGTTTTTTCCAGACTATTAAAATCGAATTGTCCAGTCACCGGACAGCCCGACTGGGCCAGTGTGCATATCGAGTACGAAGGTGCGGCGATCGACCACGAGGCGCTGCTGCGATACATCGTCTCGTATCGTCAACACGAAGGATTTCACGAACAATGTGTCGAACAGATATTTTGTGACCTGATGCAACGCTGTCAGCCACAGCGTCTGAGTGTCTACGCTCGCTACACCCGTCGCGGAGGAATGGACATCAATCCATGGCGTGCAACCCAAGGGTTCCCGGAACCAGTCACAAGTCGAAGCGCTCAACAATAAATGATTGCAGCGAGCCTGCCCAGCCACTTCCGACGAGGCTGTCAGGCTGTGGTGGCACTCGGGCTCATCCTGCTATAGCGCCCGATATGCGCTGCCAGCATTGCACCGACAACAAACGCCAGGGCCGCCCCCATCCAGGGCCCCCTCTCCCATCCCCAGTCCATCACGATACCGAACATCAACGGTCCCAGAGCGGACCCCACATCCATTCCGGAATACACAAGCCCGTAGACTGAACCTACCGAGCGCTTGGGTGTCACCTTGCGAACCATCATGTCGC
>Ga0172382_10013603_pt1 | contig 10462 bp, 7 predicted proteins | sample Leawel138RmetaG_FD_122245 | JGI IMG/M metagenome (GOLD analysis project Ga0172382, IMG submission 122245) | Leachate microbial communities from a municipal landfill in Southern Ontario, Canada - Leachate well 138R metaG | ecosystem: Engineered > Solid waste > Landfill > Unclassified | place...
AGGCTCAGGTAGAAGTCGACTACGCGCGTGGGTGAACTGCAACAGCAGCGTTCCATCCTCACCCCGGACAACAGCCGTGACCTCTGAAAAGGGGTCATACCGAACAAGATGCAAATCCCGCATCTTGATGCGGTCAAGGCTGATAGTGGGGTTCGAGAACAGCTCGAAGAGGGGGATTTAGGACCCGCACCCCGCCTATGTACCAAACAAAGGGTTGTCGTCGCAACCCCATCCACGGCTTTCGCAAAGTACATCGCCCATAGGGAGCGCTTCTTCCTGGCCTGCAAGGTAGCGCTTCATGAGGCGGTCGTAGAGGACGAGGTAGACAGCCGCCCCGAGGTTCGTACAGTGGCGGGTCGGCAGGAAGACCCGCCGGTGACATTGGCCTCGCACCGTGTACGGGATCGACCCATCCTCGGGTCCGAACAGGTAGATGGCGTTCTCCGGGTGCTCGAAGGCCAGCAGGTTCTCGGCCCCTTGGAGCAACTCCACGGCCACCGGGACCACGGAACGGAAGGCATCAAGGGGACGGTCCTCTAGCACGAGGGTCACGTCGGAGAAGCCCTTCATGCGCTCTTCGCGAGGGAGCCGCTTGGCGTCTGCCACCTGCTCGGCAACCCGAGTCCCTTGCAGCCACACCTGGCTCACCCCGAAGCACGAGCAGGCCCGAACAGCGGCGCCTACATTGTGGGGGTACCGAGGGTCGAAGAGGACCACCGAGGGTGTTTGAGGCACCACCTCGGCGGCCTTCTTGAACGGAGCGAATTGGCGCTGCTTCAATCCGTTCCTTTGATGTTAGCAACCGGCCACAGCCGACGCTCGACCCGAGCGATGTTCGTCTCGGTCAAGACCTGCAACACCGCCCCCAGGTCCTTGTAGACGTAGCGGCACTCATCAAGGGGGACGTGCTTGTGGTTGGTGACAATCCCCTCGATGGGGACGCCCCCGAAGGTACGTTGCACCGTGGCCATCTCGTCGTCAATGCGGAGTTGCTTGTGCTCCAGCTTCCGCTTGGCGTCATTACGGGCCATGCTCCGCCCTGACCCGTGGTTGACAGAGCACGCCGACTGATACGCCTCGGGCCCCGGGAAAAGGATGGCCGCCCCGTCGTACATGGACCCGGGGATGAGTACCGGGTGGCCGGTCTTCTCCCAACGGGAGCCCTGAAGATCCGGGTGCCATGCGGGGAACGCCCGCGTCGCCCCCTTGCGGTGGACGAACCCTCGCCTGGTGGTGCCGTCAGGAAAAACCAAGGTTTCCTCCTGGACGAGGTTGTGGCTGATGTCGAAGTACACCTCCGCCTCGGTGTTGAAAACCTCTCTGAAGGCTTCCTTGACGCCCTCAGCGATGACCAGACGGTTGGCGATGGCGTAGTTGGCGGCTGTGTTGTGGAACGCCCAGTAGCGCCGCCCCACCTCTTCGTCCAAACGGACCCACGAGGACTCACGCCGCTTCGGGCTCAGCCCCCGCACCTTGGCCGCTTCGTAGAAGAAGTGCTCAGCCGTCTGCCGGCCGTAGCCGCGGGATCCGCAGTGGACCATGGCCCACACGGTTCCGTCGGCCTCATCCACTTGCAGCTCACAAAAGTGATTACCCCCTCCGAGGGAGCCGAGTTGACCTTGCGCTTTCGAGTAGGCACGCGGGATCTCCCGGACGTTGAGCGTCTCAGGGATCGGGATATACTGACGCTCGCATAGGCTGGCATCGATGCCCAGGGCCTTGGCTCCGTAGAGGAGGACGTCGTCGACCGTCTTCTGCGCGTACTCCGGCATGAGCTTCGGGCGTTGGGACCCCACGCCCGTTGCCACCCGCTTCTCGATCTCGGTGACCCAACGCTCGCGAGCGTACTTACCTTTGACGCTGCCGGCGTTGAGGTCGGCCTTGATGTAGAGCACGCCGCAGGAGATGTCGTAGCCCGAGCCCGCTTGGATGATGGTGTTGTCGGTGACGATGACCCCACCGACCGGGATACCATAGCCGGTGTGACAGTCGGGCATCAAATAGGCTCCGATGACGCCCTCGTAGGACGCACCGTCAGCGATCTGCTTCCAGAGCTGCTCCTCACTCGCAGCGTACAACTCCTCCGACAAGAACGCGTGCGCCTCCACCTTCATGTTGCCTACCTTCGGCAACACGTAGTGGTTGGGGCTGTGGAGCACAGCTTGGTACTTGAACGACATGGTGACCTCTACGGCTTGCGCTTGCGGGCGGTCTTGGTGTCCTTGGGCTTGGCTTTCTTGGGGGACGCCAACCAAAGGGACTTGCGCAGTTCCGGGTTCTGCTTGAGTTCTTTCCGCGCCTTCAGGTAGGCGGCACGGATGGTGAGCCCGTGGAAAAAGGCTTTGGGCTCCAACAGCGGCCCAACCCCCAGGCTCCACAGGAAGATGGACTCCCTGCCCGCGAGCTGTGCCTTGGTAGCCTTGACCCCGTACTCTTTCAGGAGATCCGTGCCTACGAGCACCCGAGCGAGAGTTGTCCCCGGGCACACGCCCTCAAAATCACGGAGGGCTCGGTCGATGTCCCACTTTGCCATGCCCTATTCTACACCAACGACGGCAGAACCGGGTGCTGATTCGACAACCGACGGCGAAATCCCTCCTAACACCGGTCATTCCCGGTGCCCTGGCAGTCCAAGTCCGGGTTTGGCTCCGCCTCGACGTATGGGCGGTAGACGCTCTCGACGAAACTGAACCGTGGGCCGGAGTAGCCGTCTCGTTTGACATGCTCCTCGAACATGGCGAGCGGCCGGACCCATACTTGAGTCGTGCCGAGCCCGCCGTCGTAAGGGCCGTACACCACGAGGGTCTCCTTGGTTTCCGTGTGCTCCGCGGGTGCCGTGAGCACAAGGTAGAAACCCCCTTTGAAGTGGCGGTAAACCCCGCCAATTTGCACTGTCATGCCTCTCCCTACGCCAAAATCTTCTTGTTGTCCAGCCCTGTTGTGTACACCTACGACCGGCGGATCCAGGCGGCTAAGGCCATCCCGGTGGATGACCGAGAAATCGAGCTGCTTGCGCAGAGCATCCTCCGAGAGCTGCCCACCCACCTGAAGTTCCGGACCCTTGACGACCCCCTGAATATGACCCGGGGATTCACCAACAACTGGGGCTACACCTTGGAGAAGGAGTTCCGGGTCACCAACGTCCGGGGCCACCCAGTGAGGGTTTCCGTCGAGGTAGCGGCCGAGTCCATGGGGGACAATCCGACCCGTTTCTACGTAGCTGGAGGCGGCGCCAAGGGGTACTATCATCCGGATGGTAGAGGAAGCCCTACCGGGTACAAGCTATTCACGACGCTGTACGTCCTATTCAACAGCAACCGCACTCCACAAGAGCTGCTCGACAACCTGCACCAAGGCGTTCACAAGGAGCTGCTCTCAGTGTTGCGCCATGAGGTCACGCATCTCAAGGACTTGATCCGGCCTCGGGATGACAGCAAGCTCACAACTCCCGATGATCCCTCAGCGTACTACAACGAACCTGCAGAAGTCCGCGCTTTCATGCGACAAATCACGGATGAGGTCATCGAGTTCGCGCATGAAGTTGGCAAGGACGACCCTTTCTTCCTCTACCTGGACACGAAGTTCGTTCAGCGAGCGCTAGAGAAGTCCAAGACGTGGGATCGCATCTCCCCAGCACTCAACGACCGGAATGAGCGGCTCATCCTGAAGGGCGTTTCAACAGCCCTCCGGGACGAGTGGCCGAAGCTGATGAAGCTCTATCCGCTCGAAGATGACTGAGGGTGCTTTTATCGGCTGGCCCTTGATAGATGGCCGCCACCGCACTCCTCAAGTTCCGTGACGCCTTGAACACCGGAGCGAACGGACAAGCGTTCCTTTCGGAGTTTGGGCAGAACGTAGTCATCGAGAACTCCGACAACACGGACGTGCTGTCCTGGAGGATTTGGCTCGTCTATGCCCCTCCCGGGACGGCGCGTGAGATCCTCCCCGGGATCCAGCCGTACACGTTGCTGGCGAGCAATCCGGCCTCCTCGACGCCCACGTACACCCTGACGAACCTTCAGGACGGGTTCCCAGGGTGCTACCGCATCATGCTGGAGGTCTTCTCCGCGTCCAACTACGGGGGCGTCCTAGACGTAGACATTCGGAACATCGCGGTCTTGACGCCGCAACTCAACTACGTCATCCCGCCTTACCAGCTCGTACCCCCGTCACTTCCAGTGCCGGGTTCGGGGGCACCCACTTCCAAGCCGAACGAACTGAACTTCGGGGGGCAACCTTACGGATGGGCCGGAGGGGCAAACCCTGCCATCAAGATGCAAGACGAGGCCCTCCGTGACTTGGAGGGCTTGATCCGTGTTCCTCCTATGGAAGGAACCGCTGAGTCCGCGCTGGCAATGGATGCGGTGGCGGATGGCTACTTCGCCAACGCCTTTGGCTTTGATGGCACCTACACCTGGGTTGGGTTTAGGGAGTACAACGAGCACGTAGGTAAGTGGGTGCGCTTCAGTAAAGCGCTGAACTACGTCGAACGCCACGAGTACACAGCTGGTACCAACTCCACTGTGGCTGCCCTCGTCCTCGACGAGGCCAGAAGTCGCATGTTGGAGGTGCTGGTCTACGACTCCGGTGGCGGTAGTTACGTAGCTGAAATCATCACGCACACGCTGGCTACGCCCTCTGTGGCAGGGACGCCGGTGTCACTGGGTGCGGCATCCGGCGGCTCGCAGTCAATCACCGTGCTGCCGGCTGGTGACTACATCTTCGTGTTCGGTCTTCCGGGGGGCACGAAGCGATTGCTGGCCACGGATCTCACGGTACAGGTCTTCTCGGCAATAGAGGGTATTCCACACCGCATGTTCTATGACCCAACTGACCGTTACGGTGACGGAGAGGGTCGAGTCTACACACAACCGGCTTATTATGTCTATCTCAGGTGGGTACCTAGCACCGGAGCTAACGATGCCTTCTTTCAACCCGAAGGTGAGTACAACCTTGGCGTAGTTATCGGCATAGACCCCACCGGCGGTAGGATGTGGGCGGTGTGGGAGAAGACAGGTAGAAACCACCTGGGGTCGTGGGACCTTCATCCGTTCGGTAACAATCTACGCTTCATTGCACCGGCCGGTGAGATAGGGGAGCCTGGCCTACCACACGATTGGATGTTTGGTGGCATCGTAGATGGAACGGTCGCATACAGCATCGCGCAGCAGTCCGCGCCTTCCTACTGTTACTACATCCAGAAGTTCACTGACTCCGGTGCCGCAATCGTAGAGGGGGCGCAGGTATCGGACGGGGCAACCTCGTTGGATGCCTACGACCCGCAGTACCTGTTCTTGAACGTGTTCAACGCCTTCAGAGTTTCACTGAAGGCGGGCTCGAAGATGCTGACCCTTGTTCAGTCCTACAGCAGCAGGGACTGGTGTGTCCGAGCCCTCGAACTGTCTCCAATGGCGGACGCCTTGGAGGACTTCGAGACCACAGAAATTGGCTGGTCGCCCGTAGCCAGGGTTGGCGGTGACCTAAGTGGTCGTGGAGACAACCCAAAGGTCACTGGCATTGGCGGCAGAAATCTGAACGATATTTCCGGGTCGGTGCCTGGGGAGCAGATGCTCATGCCCCCCAGCAGTGGGCAGTCTATGGTCTTTAGCTTCACCCCATATACGACCAGGGTTGGGGCGCACACGGACCCCACTGAAGCTGTAGGGCACCCATTCACTGGGTTCGATGTCTACCGCACCAACGATGATGACCCGCTGACGCTGCAAGTCAACGAGACAGCGTACCTGCACCCGCGGACGCTACACCTCAGGGATGTCAAGGGTAACGCTGGGCATCTCGGCAGCCACGTCACAGTAGAGCCCTACGGGACGGAGGAGATTAAGTTCGGAGACATGGGCTTTGTCCCCTCCTTCTTGCTACGCAGCGCCTACGAGGAAGTTGTTCTGTCCTCTGTACCCGGCGCAGCGCCCTACACTAGTGCCTGGCAGGTAGCTGAGCGTCATCGGTTGTGGGAAGGGATAGACGTAGCCGCCAGTTTCACTGTGAAGAGCGGCTATGCTCTCTGCAAGGTGGACAGCTCAGGTGGGGCAGTCACGGTCACGCTTCTCGCCTCTCCGCAGCACGACGACTACTGCATCGTCAAGGATGTCACTGGTGACGCATCCACGAACAACATCACCGTCGATGGGAATAGCGAAACCATTGATGGGCAGGCCACCCAGACCATAGCCGTCGCTTACGGCTATCTGAAGCTGCGGTACGACGGCGTATCGGGAGAGTGGCAAGTCGTTAGCGAACACGCTGTTGCTGGCGTGGATAGTGACGGACTAGTCAAGGTGTCTGCTGACGATACGGGCGCCGGCTACCTCGAAGCCAAGCTGGTTCCCGGGTTTGGCGTAGAGATTGAGGTACTTGATCCGGCTGGTGCGGAAAGCCTGGAGGTTGGACTAGAGCCTACTTCAGGTGACACCAAGTCTCTAACGACTAACTCAATACTTGGTTCTTTGCTACTCACTTGGGACGGGACGCATCTGTGGGGTATTCCGAAATCCACTCTCAGTGGTACAGGTTACCTGCGGTTCAGCCCCACAGACGGATCTTTCCTAGAGGAGGTTCCGAATTACCCGGATGGTTATGTCACGCAGAATCTGGTCTACGAGACGACGCTGGATAGGATTGTTGCGGTTCGTGTCGACAATGGCACTAATGCTCACTACCTAGAAGCATTCTCGAAGGCGATCCCCTCCGTAAAGACCACCGGAACGAGTATCTTCAACCCGTACTTCACCCTGGTGAAGATGATTGCTGGGGGTGGCTACATTTGGCTTCATCTCGAAGATGGGGATGACGGCTTCATCTACCGTGTTCCGGCTGATCTTTCTACCAGTACCGTTGCGGCTACTTTAGCCACGGACTTCGATCTGCTTGCATTTGACAACAGCACGACGCGGTACGGAGATGGGGAAGGGCGCCTTTTCTACTCCGTGTCAGACACCACCATTGGACGACTGAAGCCAAGCACCCTGGCCACAGACGCCACATTCTCCCCCATCTCAGGGACGGGAGAGATCCTGTGCATGTACGTGCATGAGGCAATCGGACGCATTTGGTGCGCTTGGGTTGATGACGGGGACTATTACATAGGCGTCTTTGACTGCGATACACTGGGCGCCAACCTCCGTAGTGCTATTGCAGTGTCTCACACCATATTCAACTTCGTTCTAACCGCCTACTGGGGGGTGGTGGCACTTTGCTCCGGGATGCCTACACAAATGGTACGGCTAACGGACACTGGTGCAGTCATTGATCAGTATACACTAGGCTATGCTTACTGCGAAACCTACTCTCCAGCCCCCGGGCTACGTTTCGTTGCGTACTTAGACGGCCACACCGTTTTCCCAGTCTATGACTACTCGACCAGCAGAGTGCTCGTGAAGTGTTGGCGCGGAATCACAGAGGACCACTCTCCGGTAGCCGTCGTTTGGGAAGACAGGCAAGACCAATTGGTCAAGGTAGACCAGTATGATGGCATCGGCGGCTTTCTTGTTGATAAGCTAGCCCCCGGTAGTGTCAGTGTCAATCTGCTTTCTCCTGCTAATGGGATGCGACAGCTTCAGCTCAGTCTGAATCAGTCGTTGGCTAGCTTAGACCCACTGGCTTCAGGCGACAACGCTGACGTTACTCCAACTGACTGGGACTTGGCTTCTGTATTGCGTGTTACCAGCGTTGCAGCGGCTGGAGTCACGGGTCTGGCTGCACTTACTGGGTCAGGCAAGACTCTGATCAAGAAGCTCTACCATGTAGGTAGCTACAACATCACATTAAAGCACCAGAACGCGGGCAGTTTAGCCGCGAATCGACTCATCATTCCTGGAGGAGCTGACCTAGTCATGTCCCCGGATGATGTAGTTGACCTGTTCTACGACACCGTTTCGCAACGCTGGAGGATTGGATAATGACCCTGCTACGTAAGCTCGTTGAAGGGGCAGTCCCGGCTGGCTCTGGGGATGGCAACTTCCTGGAACAGCAGAGCAACTTCGGGGGCTACACCCTGGCGTTCGACGGCACGCACTACTGGGGCAAGCTCTATGCGCTGACCAATAGCTATGTGCGTTTCTCCGCCGATGGCTCCTTCAAGGAGCAAGTGACGGACCTGGGAGACAGCCACAGCAACAACCAGTTCATTTACGAAGCATCCCTCGACCGCGTCGTGGTCCTCCGTGATGCTTCAGGCACCCCGGCTCTGGCTGCGCTTTCCAAGGCCACCCCGTCGGTGAAGACCGATGGAGCAGTCTCTCTGCCTGCGGGTAACTACTACTACAACGCCGTGACCGGTGGTGGGTACGTCTGGTTCTATTACACCGATGGGCTGGGCACAGGGAGCATCGTTCGGGTGCCAGCGGACCTGTCAACGTACAGCACGTTCCTCACCCTGACTGACAACCCAGGGGCGTTGGCGTTTGACTCGAACACGACCCGCTACGGGGACAGTGAGGGCCGACTGTTCGTTGCCGGTGGCGGAACAACGCCGTCGAAGCGTACCGTGGCTCGGGTTGTCCCCAGTACCGGAGCGATGGACGCCGAGTATACCTTCGGGGCGGAGTCCTACGACGAGATTTACGCGATGTCGGTGGACCCGACGACGGGGCGGTTGTGGGTGCTGCTCTACTCCGGCATGGGTCCTGGCGGTACCACCTACGTCACCGCCTGTGACTGCAACACTTTCGGGGCCAACCTGAGAGACGTGGCGCTGACCGGAACCCAGACGCCTTCGGCTATCGAGCAGGCTGGGTTCTTCGGGAGTGCTGCTGTTGCTAGAACTACGCAGGGGATGGGTACGGCAGGGGGTGCGTTGCACCTGGTGACGGACCCGGGTAGCGGCACCGACTTGACGCTGGCAACTACAAGGGCTCTGGCGGTGTACGCTGGTACGCCGGGTGCCAGCACGCTACAGCAGCTGCATCTGTCTTCGGGACCGTTCGGGTCGATTGTAGCTCGCTACGCCACCTTCAACGAGCGGGAAGACCCGAATCGCTACTATGTTGGGGAGTGCAACGTCAACAATGGCGGGGAGGTAGATATCTCTCCGGCCGCGATGGGCTGGAGCCCAGCGGTGAAGATTGGCGGGGACCTAGGAGGTTCTGCGGTCGCCCCGGCAGTTCAGAACATCAAGGGCGGTCAAAGTCTGGGGGGTAGCTACGGTCAGGTTGCTGGTTGGGATACGCTTGGGGGTTTGGGCGGAATCACCTATCCGCGCAATCAGCAGGTCAGCAGCATGGGGACGCCGCAGGTGGAGTTCCCGTACCAGATTCTGTACAGCGATATAGCCATCGACGATGACCCCAAAGCCGTTGATATGGAGGCTGCGGGGTTCGAGAGCATTGCTTCCAACTTTGGTATTCCCATCTCAGTGGCGGACGTCAAGGGTAAAGCAGGCAGCGGCAGCTACCTGACGCTCACTCCTGTCGCTGGTGCGAATACGCCGAACTTGGCGTATATCGAGGGTCTTCTGCCCGGAGGAGCTCACGCCACTTCGATGCTGCTCCGCTCTGCCTACGAGCGCATCGACTTCGTTTTGGGGCTCACCTACGTTGACCCGAACTGGGTCTACACCTGGACCATCACGAACCGGTACCGGCAGTGGGAGCGGCTTGATACCGCTGCCGATGTGACCTTGAAGAGCGGCTACGCTCTGGTTCTGGTGGACACCACGGCGGCGGTGGAAGTCACGCTGATTGCCGACCCTCAGGAAGACGACTGGGTAATCGTCAAAGACGTGACTGGCAACGCGACCGCGATGAACATCACCGTGTCGGGGAATGGGACCGACACGATTGATGGTTCGGCGAGCAAGACCATCTCCGAGGACTACGGCTACTTGGCCCTGCGTTATGACTCCACGCTGGGCGAGTGGAACGTGGTGGACTCCATCGTGGCTGGTACGGGCTCCTACACGGACACCCAAATCAGTCACGCTTTGGCTTCTGGGGTAAACAATGACGTGTCCCCGACAGGCTGGGCAGGGGCCAACATGGTGCGGTTGGGCAGCTCTGGTGACGCTTCAGTTACCGGGTTTGCTGCGGTCACCTCAGTGGACCGACTGGTCAAGAAGCTGTACCGCACCGACCATTCTAACATCACGCTGAAGCATGGGGACGTTGCAAGTGTGGCGGCGAACCGATTGATTATCCCAGGGTCCACGGACCTGGTGCTGGCTCCAGGAGATGTGGTGGACGTCTCCTACGACCTCACCTCGATGCGCTGGAGGGTTGGCTGAGTTCGTATGCAGGACGGCTGCTGTTGACGGTGGCCGCTCTGTGCACTCTATGGAGAGCTGAATGACACTACTCAAGAGCGATATTCGGGACGATGTGCCAGGTGAAATCTCGGCCGTCACCGAGAAGACGAGCGCAGCACCGAACGACGTTGTGCTGATTGAGGACTCGGCGGATGGCTTCGCCAAGAAGAAGATGGGTTTGGGGAACGTGTTGGTGAACCACCA
>Ga0172382_10013605_pt1 | contig 10461 bp, 8 predicted proteins | sample Leawel138RmetaG_FD_122245 | JGI IMG/M metagenome (GOLD analysis project Ga0172382, IMG submission 122245) | Leachate microbial communities from a municipal landfill in Southern Ontario, Canada - Leachate well 138R metaG | ecosystem: Engineered > Solid waste > Landfill > Unclassified | place...
AATATGGTGCAGTGTCAGAAATTGTTACGCCGCAAAAAGCCATTTCTCAAATTATGCTCAAGGAACCGAGTGGAATAATTCTTTCTGGAGGTCCTTCATCTGTTTATGAAGAGGGTGCCCCGCAAATAGAGCAGGATATTTTTAGTCTCGGTATCCCGCTCCTAGGAGTATGTTATGGGATGCAGCTGATGAGTAAGATTTACGGTGGGAGAGTAGTTTCTGGAAAGAAAGAATATGGTCCTGCTACACTTGCGCTTAGGTCTGGTACAAAGGAACTCATTGTAGGAAGGGCACTTCCTGATAGTTTTACTGTATGGATGAGTCATGGAGATGAGGTAAAAAAACCATTTAAGGGTGCAAAGATTTTAGGATCTACTACAGATGTTCCATATGCATTTGTCGGAGATGTAAAAAACAAATTTATGGTGTTCAGTTTCATCCAGAAGTAGAGCATACGCAGCATGGAGACACCATCCTTAAAAACTTCCTTTCTATCTGTGGTGAGAAAGTTTCACATGCACCGCTTTCTATTTCACAGCTTGTTAAAAATATCCGGAAAAAAGTAGGAGACGAATATGTGATTGGTGCGCTTTCTGGTGGAGTGGATTCAACAGTTGCATCAGTACTCATGGCACAGGCAATTGGTGAGAAATTCATTCCGGTGTATGTAGATACTGGACTGATGCGATATGATACTGATGAGCATATTAAAAAGATTTTCTCACATTTGAAAATAAGCCCGGTTATTATAAAAGCAAAAACAGAAATGCTTAAAAACTTAAAAGGAATTACTGAGCCTGAGAAAAAGCGAAAGATTATTGGTGCATTTTTTATCGAAATGTTTGAGCGGGAAGTAAAAAAGCTTGCAAAAGAAGGAAAACACGTAAAATTTCTTATGCAGGGAACGATTTATAGTGATGTGATAGAAAGTCGGGGAACGAGACATTCGGCAACCATAAAGTCGCATCATAATGTAGGGGGTCTTCCAAAGCGAATGAATCTTCGGCTTATTGAGCCGGTGCGAGAATTTTACAAAGATGAAGTGCGAAAATTGGGTGGAATGCTCAATATTCCCCATGAGTTTGTGATGAAGCAGCCATTCCCAGGACCTGGGTATGGAGTGCGAATTCGCGGTGAGGTTACTCGTGAGAGACTTAATGCAGAGGTCCGAGCTGATAAAATTGTTATGGAAGAGCTTTCTAAAGCAAAGCTACTCGATAATATTTTTATCTCGTTCCCGGTTATGACGGGTGCGATGTCTACTGCAGTAAAAGGAGATGGGCGGCATTTTGGAGAAGTGGTTGCATTAAGAATTGTTGAAAGCAGTGATGTCATGACTGCTGAATGGGCACGAGTTTCTTATGATATATTACAGAAAATTTCTTCAAGAATCGTAAATGAAATCGAGGAGGTTTCTCGGGTGGTATACGATATTTCTACAAAACCTCCCGCTACAATGGAGTGGGAGTAGAAATAAATGAGAGAGGTAGAGAGCTATCTACCTGCCACGCCAAGGACTGAAGTATCTGCAGATTGGTTCGAAAACATGGCAATCGTCACTACAAAACACATAATTGCAACGAAAACGAGAAAATAAAACCCTTTTCGAGTCTGGAATGCTGGATATTTCTGTGTTATTTTCTTTTTGCTCCTTTTTGCCATGTCCTATTAATGCGCTTTTTCGGTACTTTTGTCAAGTGCAGAAGCTTATTCTGAATCTAGAGGTGCTTGACATCCAGGATATATTATCCTATAATACGTAAGTTTTCTTGATAAAGCAGAGATTCGTCTCTGGGGAGTCAGGTTAGCACATTTCAAATCTGCAAGAAGCAGTGAGGAGAAAGTTTTGTCGGACGAACTGAAGGTCATTTCTCTTGAGGAAGCACAGCGGCTTCTGGGCAATAACGTGGTCGTGGCCTTGGATCCCAAGGCTGATTGGGTCTTTAACCCGGGAACCGGCGCTTCTGAGCGCCTTGACGGAAAGTTCTTCAAGGTCATTGCATATGACCGTGGGAATTTTCATCAGCTCGGCATTTACGAAGAGCCGCGCATCGAAGCAGGCTCTGAGCCGCGAGTCGTCGGGAACGTCAAAATCTCGCGTAATGCGAGAGGTTTCATCCGCAGCCGCATAAATCGCGGCCTCGATGGGGACGAATTCCGCGAAGCGACACTTTCGAGCCTCTCAAATCCAGAGGCGGTGGAATTCGATGAGCAAGCAGTCAGGTCGGCTCTCATTCAGACCAATCCTCAGAGGATTGGAGGTTATGTCCGCGTCTTCCTCGTTGAGGAAGAATTCGATGACTCTGAAGGAGTCACTGTGGATGAGCTTCGGAGAACAACTGATGGTCGGACCCTGGCAGCTCTTGCTGCTCTGATTCTCTAGCGTTCAAGCAGATTTTTGGGTGCCTGGCGGTTTATTCCGCTTGGCACCCTTCATTTTCTACTCTTTATTTTCCTCCCCTAATTTGATATACTTAGCCGAACCTTTAAACAGGTTCTTTTTTTCGTTAAAAATATCCTCGATTCTGATTAAATCAGAATACAGGAGAAATTTATAGATATATACGATATGGCTGAAACAGTTGTTACAAAAGATAGAAACGTTGCGCTCGATAAAATCCGAAATTTCGGAATTATCGCGCATATTGATGCGGGGAAAACTACTACTTCTGAGCGTATTCTTTATTATACTGGAAGAACATATAAAATTGGTGAAGTTCATGAGGGGGCAGCTACTATGGACTGGATGGCTCAGGAACGAGAACGGGGAATCACTATTGTATCTGCTGCGACTACCACATTTTGGAAAGATTATCGTTTTAATTTAATTGATACTCCCGGACACGTAGACTTTACTGCTGAAGTTGAGCGCTCGCTCAGAGTTCTTGATGGAGCAATTACGGTTCTGGATGCTGAGGAAGGAGTTCAGTCACAGTCAGAAACCGTTTGGCGACAAGCCGATAAATATCATGTTCCTCGAATTTGTTTCGTAAATAAGATGGATAAGTTAGGAGCAGATTATGAAAAAACAATTCAGTCTGTGATTGATAGACTTGGGGCAAATCCAATAACGATCGGACTTCCAATCGGTGCTGAAAATGACTTCAAGGGAATCTATCATGTACTAGATGAAAAGGCATATATTTGGTCGGGAGAAGAATTAGGGGCAAATTTTGAGATAGTTGAAGGAATTCCGGAAGGCATGGAAGAAATGGTGAAAAAATATCGTGAACAGATGATAGAAAAAATTGCGGAGACTGATGACGCCCTTCTTGAGAAATATCTGAACAGTGAAGAAATTTCATATGACGAATTAAAAAAAGCTCTGAGAGCAGCAACTATTGCCTATAAAGTAGTGCCAGTGTTTGCAGGAACATCATTGAGAAATAAAGGTGTGCAGCCACTTCTGGATGCAGTTGTTGATTTCCTTCCTTCTCCAATGGATCTCGAAACTGTTGTCGGTACAAACCCCAAAACGAATGAAGAAGTAGTAAGAAAGTTGACTCCTGAGGAATCATTTACCGGATTTGCATTTAAAGTTCAAGTTGATCCACATGTAGGAAAGATTACATATGTTCGAATTTATTCAGGAAAGCTTACTTCTGGAAGTTACGCATATAATTCTACAAAAGATGTGCGTGAGCGAGTAGGGAGACTTTTGCTTATGCATGCAAATCAACGAGAAGAAATTAAAGAAGCGTATGCTGGAGAGATAGTTGCGGTGGTTGGATTTAAAGAAACGATTACGGGAGATACGCTTTGTGAAGAAGCAAGTCCGATTCTTCTTCAGAAAATTACTTTCCAAGATCCAGTTATTTCTCTTGCTATTGAACCAAAGACGAAGACAGATCAAGAAAAATTAGGTGCTGCTATGAAGCGTCTTATGGAGGAGGATCCTACATTTTCTGTAAAGATTAATCATGAAACAGGGCAGACTATTATGTCTGGAGTTGGGGAGCTGCAGCTTGAAATTATGGTTGACCGCATGAAGCGAGAGATGCACGTTGAGGCAAATGTAGGCGCGCCGCAAGTAGCATACAAAGAGACAATTAAAAATCCTGCTAACGCTGAGGCAAAGTATATCAAACAGACCGGAGGTCGTGGTCAATATGGCCATTGTTTGATAAAAGTTGAACCACTTCCTCGAGGTGAGGGATTTGAATTCGTTAACGCTATTAAGGGAGGAGCAATCCCGCAGGAATTCATTCCATCTGTTGAAAAAGGAGTAAGAGAAGCGATGGAGCGAGGGGTGCTTTTGGGATATCCAGTAGTAGATTTGAAAGTAACGCTCTATGATGGGACGTATCATGATGTGGACTCTTCTGATGTTGCATTTAAGATTGCAGGATCTCAGGCATTCCAGCAGGGTGCGAAGAAGGCAGAATTAACACTTCTTGAACCTATTATGAAAGTTGAAGTTACCACTCCTGAAGAATTTATGGGAGATGTTATTGGTGATCTTTCCTCAAAAAGAGCACAAATTCAGGGGACAGAGGAGCGAGGAAATTCACGAATTGTTCTTGCACTCGTGCCGCTTGCAGAGCTTTCTGGATACGCTACAACGCTTCGATCTCTTACTCAAGGGCGTGCAAATCCATATATGGAGCCTTCTCATTATGATGAGGTGCCGAAAAATGTTCAAGAACAAATGGTCGCAAAAACAAACTTCACCGCTCGAGTTGAATAAGCATATTTGTAGTTTTTCGGTATAATAAGCCATATGGCACGGAAAAAAATTTCAGAATTTAGAGCAAAGTCACTTCTTTATCAATTCCTACAAAGAGACTATTCAGGAATATCTATTGATGGAGATGAAGATTTTGATGAGAGAATTTCGCATCTTGATTCTTCAAAAAGATATGTTTTAAAAGTAGATCAAGGGATAAAGCAGCGCAAGAAAAAAGGGCTAGTATTTTTTAATGTTACCTCTGAAAATATAAGAGGAAAAATAGAAGAATTAACCAATAGGGGATTTTCACACTTCATTATTGAAGAGTTTTTAGAGCACGAAAATTTTTCAGAAAAATATTTTGCAGTTGAACGCATTCGTGAAGGGAAAAAGATTTTGTATTCTCTAGAAGGTGGAGTTGATATAGAAGATAATAAAGAAACTATTAAAAGTTTTGTTGTAGGCAAGGATGAGGATTTGCGTGCGATAGCAAGTGTGTTAGAGGTAAGCTTTGAAGTAATTCGTGACATCCTTTCTGCATTTGATGATTATTATTTTTCATTTTTGGAAATAAATCCATTAGTTGTGCATAGTGGAGAATTTTACTTCCTAGATACTGCTGTAGAGGTGGATAGCGCAGCTGAATTTTTTGTATCGGGCGCATGGGGAAGTAGTGATTTTAGGGAAAATGGCAATCGAAAAAAAACTTTAGAGGAACAAGAAGTAGAGAGGTTGAAAGAGGGGAGTCCTGCATCATTTAGTTATGAAATACTTAATCCAGATGGAGCGATATTTTTACTGCTTTCAGGTGGTGGTGCATCGCTCGTTACAGCAGATGAGATTTATCAAAAGGGAAAGGGGGAGAAGTTGGCGAATTATGGAGAGTACAGTGGAAATCCGAATCAGGAGGAGACATATATATACACAAAACAAATCCTTGCAACGTTGTTGAAATCCAAAGCCCCTAAAAAATCTGTTATTATTTCCGGTGGAGTTGCGAATTTTACCGATGTGAGAAATACATTTCGGGGAATTATAACAGCTATGTCAGAAGTATCTAGTAGATTGCGGGAAGACAATGTGAAAGTATTTGTGCGACGCGGCGGACCGTATCAGGAGGAGGGGCTTTCTATGATGCGAGATTTCCTAGAAAAAGAAGAGTTGTTGGGAGCAGCTTGCGGACCTGATATGGTGTTAACAGATATTGTAAAACCAGCAATTGATCATTTGTAACTATGAATATTAATGCACTGAGAAGTACTTCAGTAAAAATAGTTGTTATTGGAAATCATCCAGCAATTATTCAGTCGATTCTCGACTATGACTATCTGTCTGGAAAAGATACTCCAAGTATTCTTGCGGTGGTTTCAGGTGGGCGAAACTTTCAACGTTTTTTCTTTGGAAATAAGGAGATCTTAGTTCCGGTTTTTGATTCAATACAAAGCATCCCAAAAAATGTATGCAAGGAGATTACAATGTTTGTAAATGCAGGTTCTGGCAGACGAGTCCTAGTTTCTTCTGTTGAGGTAATTGATAGTTTTCCAAATCTGCAAATTGGGACAATATTTGCAGAGGGCGTCCCCGAAAAACATGTACTCGATTTGGGAGTATATGCAAAGCTAAAAAATATTGCCCTTATAGGTCCGGCAAGTGTCGGTATGGTTTTGCCAGGAGTATTTAAGCTGGGTGCAATTGGTGGGGTAAATAGTAAGCAAATTCAAACGTCTGGTATATTGCAGCGAGGTGGTGTGGCAGTGCTTTCAGCATCAGGGGGCATGGTGAATGAGGTAATAAATATCGTAGGAGCAAGTCATAATGCGCTTTCATTTGCATTATCTTTTGGAGGAGATAGATTTCCATTACTTGAGCCGGTTGATGCCGTAAGATCTGCAGAATTAGATTCACAAACACAGGCAGTTGTTTATTATGGTGAGCTGGGTGGAGAAGACGAATATAAAATTGCCGAACTCCTTAATCAGAATGAATTTAAAAAACAGATGATCTGCTATATTGCAGGCACTGTTTCTGATTTATTCGATACGCCTCCGCAGTTTGGTCATGCAAAGGCGATGGCAGAGAAAAATGAGGAATCAGCTCATGCAAAAAGACGTGTTCTTCGGGAAGCAGGTGCAATAGTTCCTGAGAGTTTTACAGAATTTGTGCAGGAAATTCATAAATTGAAGAATTTTGGAACACGAGAGGTAAGTGATACAATAGAAATTGTGGAGGAAAGACATCATAGATTGATTGCTTCAAGTATTTCAAAAGACGAACAAGGGGAGATAAAAATTTTAGGCGAAGACTTAGTGCCTTTTGCAAAAGAGAATTCATTTTCGAAAATTGCCATATCACTTTTTCTGGGGAAAAAGATTCAATCTTCTGATACTGAAGAATTAGTAGACTTTATTTTACGAATTTCTGTAGAGCATGGTCCCTATGTTTCAGGTGCTCTTAATACGATTATTACTGCTCGTGCAGGGAGAGATCTAGTTTCATCGCTTGCGAGCGGGCTTTTAACTATTGGTCCACGATTTGGTGGCGCTATAAATCAAGCAGCAGCCTCGTGGTTTGAGGGAGTAATGAATAAAAAAGATGCACATGATTTTGTAGAAGAATTTGCAGTACGTCGTGAATATATCCAAGGAATTGGGCATAAAAAATACCGAATTGACATGCCGGATCCACGAGTTGTAGACTTAAAAAGATTTGCAGATAGGTTAGAGAAGAAGCGATTTATTACGTTTGCTCAGGCAGTAGAAAAGAAAACATCTGAGAAAAAAGGGAATTTGATTTTAAATGTTGATGGAACAATCGGGGCAATATTACTTGATTATCTTTCTGAAAAAGAAGGATATACAGATGTTGATTTGAAAAGGCTTATTGATGCAGAGTTTTTTAATGCGCTATTTGTATTATCCAGAAGTGTTGGATTTATAGCACACTTCCTCGATCAAAAACGACTTGATGAAGGACTTCTCAGATTGACAGAAAATGATGTAGCCGATGCAAGTATATAAGAACGTTCCTCTCTCAACAATTTTATGGTACGAAATAGGTGGAGTTGCCGAGACAGTAATTGATATTTCGTCTACACAAGATCTTCACGAAGCACTCCAGTATATTCAAGATCACAACATAACCAACGTTTTTTCCATAGGCTTTGGGAGCAATATACTTTTTCCTGATACCATTTTTAATGGTGTGATATTGCGATTTCAGATTCAAGAAGATGGAGAGGGAGTGCGAAGAATTTCAGAAGACACAGTAGAAGCATTCGCTGGAGAGATGTTTGATAGTGTTATTCAATTTGGATTTGATAATTCTTTAATAGGTTTGGAATGGGCAGGAGGACTGCCGGGGACAGTGGGGGCTGCGGTGAGAGGAAATGTTGGCGCTTTTGGTGGAGAGGTCCAAGATGTATTTTTCAAAGCACATTGCATAAAGATTCTTGACCATGGTGGATATGAAGAATTGATATTGACCCGAGATGAAATGGAGTTTGCGTATAGGACGAGTAAAGTAAAAAAGGAAAAATTAATTGTAGTTTCTAGTCAATTTAAATTAAAAATCGCCACTCCTGAAGAACTTCTGAATGCGCGGGAGGCATATTATCAGAATATAATCTATCGTCAGGAAAGACACCCTCTTGATTATCCAAATTGTGGAAGTGTATTTAAGAATATTTCAAATACTGTTGAAGTTGAGAAAGTAAAAAAAACATGGCCTAATACAAAAGAGCTTATTGAAACAAAATGGCATGGAAAGGTTAGTATGGGGTATTTGATAGAAAGATTAGGATTGAAAGGTTTTCAGGTTGGGAAAGCACAAGTCTCAGAGAAGCACCAGAATTTTATCGTAAATTTGGGTGGTGCAAAATCTCAAGATGTACGAAAAATTATTACAACTATTGAGAATGCTGTACAGAAAGAATTTGGATTTACTCCAGAAGTGGAGATAGAGATAATCGAATAAAATTAGAGGTTCTGGATAGGAGTTTTTTTTTAAAATTGCTATATTTAGTTTAATACCAAAAAAATCTATTGATTTCCCCGGCATGCAAAAAAATATTAATTTAGTAATCAAGAGAGAAGGTTAAGTTTTATTATTCCTATTTCGGCTCATTGTTTAAACTTTTCCATAGCACCATAGAGGCAAAAGTTCTATAGGGTTTCCATTTTTCTGAAATTTCTAGAAGCTCTTTCTTTGTGGGTTCTTCAAGTCCATATAATTTTTTAATTGCATTTCGTAGACCTAAGTCCTGTACAGAGAATATATCGGGTCTACCGAGTGAAAACATTAAAAACATCTCTGCGCTCCAATTTCCAATACCCTTAATAATAGTTAGATTTTTGATAACAGTTTCATTATCATCCTTGTGGAGCGTTTCAAGAATTAGTTTTTTCTCGATTACTTTCTCTGCAAGGTCTTGTATATATCCTATTTTTGGATAAGAAATTCCACACATTCTTAGTTTTTCTGTATCCATGTGTAGTACTTTTTCAGGAGTTATATTATTCTCAAAAAGATTTTGGAATCGCGTAAAAATAGTTTGCGCAGCCTTAACTGAAAGTTGTTGTCCTACAATTGAACGACAAAGGCGAGTGAAGTGTTCTGAAGAGGGGAGCATCGGAGTAAATGGTCCAATACTTATAGCAAGTTTATAAAGGAGTGAATCTGTTTTCTTAAAATGTTCGAGTGCTTTTTCGTACATGTGCATATTATACTCATGATTTTTGTTATAATGACAGAATAAAATGGCAAAACCAAAGATAGCATTTTCCGTGGCAGATATCCCTTTAGGAATTGCGCTAGAAGAGTATTTTTTACTCGCGAGCCATTTGAAAGTTGATGGTATAGAGCTTGTGATAGGATGGAAGACGCGCTGGGCGATGAAAAAAATTTCCCGACTTTCCAAGCGGTATGATGTCCCGATTCTTTCCATTCATCAGCCACCCTGGGCACTTGCTGGATTTATTAAAGATGAAGGCAGCTTTAAGTTTGCTCAAAGATATAACGCAAAATTTGTTGCACATCCTCTGGTGGTGCAGCATATTAATTCCCCTCAGTCTCAAAAATATTATCGATGGTTGAGAGATATGGGGAAAAAATACAACCTCGAGATTTTAATTGAGAATATGACAAACATTTATCAATTACTCCCACTCCTTCACTATGTCTCGAAAAAGCACCATGATACTGCAACGGAACTTCCCCGGTTTGAGAAGATTTGTAAAAAATATAATTTCGGATTTACGCTTGATATCGCACATCTTATGCAGTCAAATCCCCAAAATGCTCCAGGATTTAAAGAAATACTTCCGTATCTAAAAAATATTCATTTGAGCGACTACACTGCGAAGAAAGAGCATATGGGTATTGGTAATGGAGACTTGAATTATGAAGGATTCCTTTCGTACCTTGTTGAAGAAAAATATGAAGGGATTGTAAATCTTGAATTGTGCCCTAGGATTTTGAATGCGCGGGAGAAGTATTATAAGGATATTACTGAATCAGTAAAACTCGTAAGGAAGTTTATTAAATAACGCCTTCAACTTTTTGATATTTTTCCTTGACATCTTTCCGGTAGTTCTGGAGTAGTCTTTTTATTTTTGGATCAATGACTGCAGTACAATACGGATAATTTCTATTCAGTTCATAATAATTTTTGTGATAGTTTTCTGCTGGAAAAAATTCTGCGAACTGTTCGATTACAGTTACAGCATCTTTTTTATAAGGATTATGAGTATTAAATCTTTGCTTTTCTTGGAGCGCGATTTCTTTTTGTTGCTCAT
>Ga0172382_10013606_pt1 | contig 10461 bp, 11 predicted proteins | sample Leawel138RmetaG_FD_122245 | JGI IMG/M metagenome (GOLD analysis project Ga0172382, IMG submission 122245) | Leachate microbial communities from a municipal landfill in Southern Ontario, Canada - Leachate well 138R metaG | ecosystem: Engineered > Solid waste > Landfill > Unclassified | place...
CCAAGCAACGTGTGGACGAACGAGGTGAGCAGTTGCGCTCGGGCGCAGACGCTCACCGTTAGGAAGGAAGCGATACCTGATGGCAGATAACGGCCAAGGACTAGACGCGATGTTCTGCGACCTCGAAACGGGCGTATGCGGCCCAGCTGACGCGCAGGGCGGCACTGAGCAGGCCCCGAAGCTGACGCAGTTGCGGCCGCCGGCCAAGAAGGTCGATCTGTACTACTTCACGGATCCCATCTGCTCGCACTGCTGGGCGGTCGAGCCGGTGCTCCGGCGCTTCGAGCACGAGTACGGCGACCACCTGAACGTGCGCGTGATCATGGGCGGCCTGCTTCCCGCATGGAACGGCTTCGCTGACCGCGCCAACGGCATCAGTGGCCCACAGGACGTGGCTCATCACTGGCGCGAGGTGGGTGAGGCGTCACGCATGCCCATCGACGGTTCACTGTGGCTGCGCGACCCTGTCACTTCGTCGTTCCCTCCCTCCCGCGTGTACGCGGTCATCAAGGAGAGGGACGAGGAGCTAGCGCGTATGTTCCTCCGCCGAGCTCGTGAAGCCGTGTTCGCGTTCGACCGCAACATCTCTGACCCGGCGGTACTCACCCAGATCGTGGATGGGCTCGGCCATCCAGAGTTGAGCGGCAGCGCCGTGGTAGCCGAAGCCGATTCCGAGAAGGGGCACAAACTTCTCGACCACGACCTCTCGCTGGCGCGTGAACTAGGCGTGCGCGGCTTCCCCACCATATTGCTCATGGACGATGAGGGCATGGGCACGAAGGTCACCGGAGTCAGACCCCTCGAGACGTACGTAGACGCGCTGGCCCAGGTGCTGGGAGAGGGCGTATCGCTCCGCAAGCGCGAGCTGCCACAACTAGACCAGCTGCTGGAGAGCGAAGGGCTGCTCTTCGCCAAGGAGATCGAGTCGTACTACGGCGTTGCGCCGGCGGACGTGGCCGAGTACGTCGAGGGGCACGTGGTGGCCGATGGGCTTGGCGCAGGAACCGTGCTGGGCGAAAAGTACTGGGAGAGAACTAGCGCCGGCCGGCCAGTTGCTGCCTCCGCTGACTGATATCCACCACAACCGGTGCGGCTATGCCGGCACGTAGGTAAGCCGCACCGTCTCCGGCCCGATCCGGTCGACCCCAACGAACCGTAACGGTGGTCGCGCCCGCGCGAAGTAGGGCTTGCCCGAGCCCAGCACGTACGGACGCAGGTAAAGGCGATACTCGTCAATCAGGCCCAGCTCGGTGAGCGAGCCGGCCAGCACGGGCCCGGCCACGTCGATGTCGCCTTCCACCTCGTCCTTGAGGCGCCTGACGAAGGTCCCTAAGTCGCCCTTTACCAGCGTGGCGTTTGGGCCCACGCTGTCGAGCGTGCGCGAGACCACCCACTTCGGTTTGGACCGCAGTGCCTCGCCGAACTCGCTCTCTAAGTCCGTGTACTCCGGCCTTTCCTCGTCCCAGTAACGCATGGTCTCGTAGATGCGCCGGCCGTAGAGGCAACCCGCCACGCTGCGCACCTGCTCCAGGAAGTGCACGAAGACCTCTTCGTCGGGGCCGGGGATCACCAGATTCCCTCCGACATCGTCGACGTAGCCGTCGAGCGACTGCATCATTCCGTAGACGAGCCTAGCCATGGTTGCTCCTCTCGCGCCGCATGCGGGTTCGGTGTTGCGGCCCTAGTATGAGGCAATCGCAGAATTGCAGAATCGCAAGGCGACCGTTGGCCTACGCGCTGTACCAAGACGTAGACGAAGTCGGCCGGAAACCGAGCCCCTCGTAGAGCGCGGCCGCCACCTCCGTTGCGAACGAGACCTTCACGCGCCGCGCGCCCCGCTCGAGCAACCGGTCGATCCCCTCGGAGAGCATGGCGCGGGCGAGGCCCCTCCGGTGGAACTCGTCGGCGACCCTCACCGGCTCCACGAGGCCCACTCCCGTCGCCTGGTCGTACCAGTAGAGCGAATAGCCTGCCACGTGACCGTCCGCGCTCTCAACGGATAAGTCTAGAGCCGGGTCGTAGAGCGAGCACTGCGCCAAGCGCTCAGCCACCTGCGCTCCGTTCCGTTGCTGCATCGGATGTGCTGCACCCTGCCGCTCGGTACGGTCTACAAGCTCGAACCCCTCCGGCATGGCCACTGTAGGGGCGCGATCGGCGGTGTTCAACCACGCGGTTCGGTCATGGTCGACCGCGATGAGGCCGGCACTCTCCGCAAGTTGCCGGTACAGCCGGTCCTCATCGTCGACAGCGATCTTGAACCCGGCCGTTGAATGTTGGGCTCCCAGTTCCACCGCTCGTTCCCAAAGGTTCACACGGTCTGCGCCCGGCGCCCCGGGTACGACGACGGGGTCGCACTGCCAGTTTCCGTCGCTCCAGCTCGTTAGCAGCACGCCTGCCACGGGTCCTTGATCGTCCACCCAGAAGGGCTTCTCAACGTCGTCAGACGGTCTGGCGGTTCGCGACCACCACTGCACGTCCGCCGCCTCCCAGAGGCCCAAGTTTGCGTCCGCCCGCCTGGCCCGCTGAAGTAGCTCGGTGGCCAGGCGCAGCGCTTCCTCACCGGTCGCTCTGACTTCTCGCATAGTTCGAGTACCTCCAGCCGATGTTGACGCAGGAGCGTCAGCTCCGGGCTTCGCGCTCCCCAGCCGTAACCGGGAATGGCAGTTGGTTGCCTCGGGTGGGGATCGGGCAGGTAGCGAACGGCGTGTGCGCGCAGGGTGGGTGGTAGGCGCGGTTGAAATCTAGCAGCACCCGTCCGTTGGCCGGCACGTCCGTAGTCAGGAAGCGCCCACCCGAGTACGTAACGGGGCCATCAACCGGCCGGTCGTGATCCTCGTTGGAGGCGTCACGGAAGTTGATGAACAACCGTCCGCCGCCGGCGTCCGTGGCCAGCAGGCTGTGAGTGGCGCCGGCATGCCAGAAGCGCACGCGACCTGCCACGCGTTGCATGCTCACTTGGCCTATGACGTTGCTCACGGCCACCGTCTCGCCGGGCTCTGCTTCTATCAGCTCTGCCTCGATAACCCATTCTTGTGCCGGCTCGAACCAGGCAATGTCGGTATCAGCGCTCTTGGTGCCCGCGGCAACGGGATCGTAAACACGCACGCCCCACAGGTCGCCGCGCCTGACGATGTTCACACGTGTGGGCGTCGAGTCGTGGACGGTGAAGGCCGTGTCGCCCTCCACGCTAAGCGGCTCGGTGAGGGTGCCGGCGTCCGCGCTCAAGTTAGCGCCCGGCTCCGGGGTGATCGTGAGTTCGTCGCCCGTAACGGTCAGCGTGGCTACCGCGTTCGGGAACCGCGGTGCCAAGCTAACGGTGGCGCCTGCGCCGCTGCCCACGACGTTCGGACCCTCGTCCAACCAGTCGAGCGAAGTGATGGCCCACCAGCCGAACGGGTGCGTCAGGCTGAAGACGCGTTTCTCTCGCCAGGTCATCTGCTCGTCCGTGAACTCTTGCGGCGGGGGTGTGCTTGTTTCGGGGGTCGGCAACGTGTCACTCATGGTCGTACGATTGTAGGGCGCAACTTGGAGTTTATACGTCGGCCTAGGAAGCTCGGTGCTGTTCGGCCGATTCAGTTGTAGGCGCTGATTAACGGAGTGGACCATGTCTCAGAACATCTACGACGACCCGGAGTTCTTCGCGGGCTACAGCCAGTTACGCCGGCAGGTGCACGGTTTGGACGGTGCACCGGAGTGGCCAGCGGTCAGGGCCATGTTGCCTGACCTGTCCGGTAAGCGCGTGGCTGACCTGGGTTGTGGCTTCGGCTGGGCCGCGAGGTGGATGCGAGAGCAGGGAGCCGCGTCTGTGCTAGGCATCGACCTCTCGCGCAACATGATCGAGCGGGCCCGAGCGCAAACGACGGATCCGGCCATCGAGTACCGCATCGCCGACCTAGAGACGGTAGAGCTGCCCGAGAACACGTTCGACGTGGTGTACAGCTCGCTGGCCTTCCACTACGTTGAGGACTACGGTCGCTTGATTGACACCATCAGCCGCTCCCTGGTGCCGGGCGGGCAGCTAACCTTCACGATCGAGCACCCGATACTGACGGCCGCCACGTACCCAAAGTGGACGGTGGACGAAGCCGGTAGGAAGAGCTGGCCGGTCAACAGCTACGCCTTCGAGGGCGAGCGGAAGAAGGGGTGGTTCGTGAACGACGTCATCACGTACCACAGGACCCTCGGCACCACACTAAACACGCTCATCAGTGCGGGCCTACAACTTCGGCGCGTGGAGGAGTTCGCTCCGACGCAAGTCATGCTCCAGGAGCGCCCCGAGTTGGCGGACGAACTCGAGCGGCCGACCTTCTTACTCGTTTCGGCGGGCACGTAGTTCAGCCCAGCCAGCTAACATGAGGACGCGATCAGCGCGCACATAGTTCCTATAGTGCTGGTAGCTTTTGGCCCAGGAGTGCCGCCGGCGGTTGCTCCAACTGAGGATAAGGAGTCTGAAACCATGAGAGTTACGTTCAAAGACGACGCTGATTCGGCCAACCGGTTCAACGAGCTGCTAGACAAGATCCCGGTGAGGGACCTCGCCAACAAGTTGGGTACGGATGAGGAAACGGCCTCGGAAGCACTAGTTGCGGCGCTACCGGCGCTGCTCGCACGCCTGCAGGACAACGCCAGCTCGCGCGAAGGCGCGTCCTCGCTCGTCTCCGCGCTTCAGCGGCACAACAACGACCTCGCCCGCGGGTCCGCGGTGAACCTTAACCAGGTCGATACGCAGGACGGGAACAACATACTCAAGCACGTGTTCGGGAACCAGCGCCAGGAGGTGGCTCAGCAACTTGCCGGCAACACCAACAAGGCGTCGAGCGGGCTACTGGATTCTCTCCTTCCAATGCTGGCGCCCATCGCCATGAGCTTCATTTCCAACCAGCTGCTGGGCGGCAATCAGCAGAACCAGCAGGCGCAGCAGAACCAGTTCAACCAACCGCAAAGCGCGCCGCAGAGTGCTGGCGTCGACCTGGGCGGCCTGCTGGGCGGATTGTTGGGCGGACGCCAACCTGCGCAGCAGCAGAGTAGCGATGAAGGCATCGACATCGGTGGGCTGCTCGGCGGCCTCTTCGGCAAGCGTAGCTAGAGTGCCGGTTCCGTTGGGTCGCGCCGTTCGGTCCGCGTGAGGCAACGGAGCCGGCAGTGGTAGCTGTAGAGCATCAGGCGGAACCGTTGAGCCGCTCGGCCGTCATCATGCACGGCCTCGCGGTGCTCATCCTGTTGGTCATGGGCTTGTGGGGCGCCGTTCTATACCCCAACATGCCCGACCCCATCCCCACCCACTGGAACGCCAGCGGTGAGGCAGACGCGTTCAGCCCGAAGAGCGTGGGCGCGGTCTTCGGGCAACTGTTCATCGCTGCGGCCATGTTGCTCTTCATCCTGGTCGTGCATTTCGGAGTTAGCCGCATGCGGCACCAGGTACCGTCGGAGCGGCGTGCCCAGGATCTAACCTTCGGTTACGTCAACCTCTCGTTGGCGGCGATTATCGCGTGGGTGAGTTACGCGGGCTGGTACGGGCTGAGCCTCGGCCCGCTCTTCATCGCCCTAGTACTGATGGCAAGCGTGCCGGTGCTGATCATCTTCGGGTTGCATCTGCCCAAGATCATGGCGGAACGCAAGGCCATGCTTGACCCCGGCGACCCGAGCATGGACTCCCGCTACTGGGTGTTAGGCGGCATGTTCTACAACAACCCGCGTGACCCGCGCGCGTTCGTGCCCAAGGCGCCCCACATGGGAACGGGTTCGACCATGAACCTGGCCACACCGGTGGGGCGACTCTTGGTCATCGCCTTGGTGCTCGTGCTGGTCGGGAGCCTGGCGCTACCGTTCGTGTTCTGACGTCGCGTAATGCACGCAGCCATGGGCCGTCACTGAAAGGCTTCCGGGCCCGGGGTTACAGTTCGAAATGACCACAACTGCTAGAGCAACCGAACTGAAGCGCCTGCACGAGGCGCCCGAGATTCTGCGTGTGGTGAACGTGTGGGACGCCATAACCACCAAGGTGGTCTCGAGCTTGGGCGCCACCAGGGCCATCGCCACCGCCGGACACTCCATAGCGGCGGCGCATGGTTACAAAGACGGCGAGATACCGCTGGAGTTGGCGTTGGCTGCGGTGGAGCGCATAGTGGGCGCCACGGATCTTCCGGTGACGGCCGACCTAGATGCAGGATTCGGTAACCCGGGGGAGACCATCCGCCGCGCCATCGGCATCGGGGTGGTGGGCGCCAACGTGGAGGACCGGCTAAAGCCGACAGCCGAGTTCGCCCGCGACGTACAGGCCATAGTGGCCGCCGGAGAGGCCGAGGGCGTGGCCTTCCAGTTGAATGCCCGCACCGACGCCATCGTCAGGGGTGGCGACCGCCCCATGAGCGAAAAGCTGGAGGACGCGGTCGAGCGCGGACGCGCTTACCTCGAAGCTGGTGCCAGCCTGATCTTCGTTCCCGGCAAGCTGGACCGGGAGTCCACCGAGAGGCTGGTGTCGGGCCTGGGGCGCGGCAAGCTCAGCGTTATCGGCGTGCCCGGCGCCCTCAGCGCTAAGGAGTACGAGGAGCTCGGCGTGGCGCGTATCTCGTACGGGCCGTGGACGCAGAACTACGCCCTGACCGCCTACTTGCAACTAGCGGAGCAGCTCTACGGCGACGGCAAGGTGCCCGAGAGCACCAAGGCTCTCAACTGAGACTTTAGTCGCCCGTGTTCTCGCGAGCGTTTTCGCGCGCCCAGCGCTCGGTGCCAGCGGTTATTTCGTTCGTCATGTCGTTCAGGAAGCGGATGACGGCGTCGCGCTCGCCACGGGTCAGGCGCGCCGCTGCGTGGAAGCGCTTGCTCTGCTGGCGCCCCACGGTATGGAGTGCCGCCTCGTGCGTGGCCGGCGTGATGGTTATGGCCAGCGCTCGCCTGTCCGTTGGATGCGGCTCTCGGGTGATGTGGCCGCCCGCTGCAAGGCGGTCGAGCAGCTTGGTGGTGGAGGCGGTGGATATACCTAGGTGAGCTGCTATGGCCCCGGGGGTGGCGACCTTTCCGCGGTTAGTGGACGCGATGAGGTAATGCAGCGCGCGCATGTCGTTGCGGTTGAGCTTCATGTACTCGAGTGACGCGTCGTTGAGCGCGCGCTCGGCGTCGCGTAAGCGCGCCAATGCGGTCATGAGCTCGCCGATCTGCTGCACGTCCTCCTCCGCAATTCCGCTGCGGTCGATGAGGCGGCCATCCGGGTCGCTCGTGGCCAAGTGGTACAGGGCTTCTGAGACCAGATCGGGGGCTTCGGGCCTGTCTGCCATATCCGTACTTTACACCAAACGAACATCGTGCTAGATTGCTTGCTAGCCTAACTAGCAAGTAGCTAGGGTTAGGTTCCCCCGGAGGTCCCCATGGCTAACCAGCCGACCGGCAGCGCGACCGGTTACCAAGCGCCCAAAGACTCGAACCCAGGTAACGCCAGGCGCTGGCTCAGGCGCCTTCTACCGCTCGCCCTAATAGCTATATGGCTCGTCGCGACGGGCATAGGCGGCCCTTACTTCGGCCGGGTGGGCGAGGTCTCGTCCAACGATCAGACCAGCTACCTCCCCGGCTCGGCCGACGCTACACAAGTCCAATCGTTGCTGGGCGAGTTCAGCGGCTCCGGGGCACTGCCCGCCATCATCGTGTTCGAGAGCCAGGAGCCACTCACCGAGCAGCAGCGCGCCCAACTGGCTGAGGGTCTCAGCGCCGTTGCCGAACTGTCCGGCGTGAACGACGGTGTTTCTCCCGCAATCCCTTCGGCCGACGGGCGCGCCGCCCAGGCGTTCGCGCTGGTGGGCGGCGAGCAGATGCCGGGCGAGAGCGTGGCAGAGTTGCGCGCCACGCTGAAGGACAACGTTCCGAGTGGCGTGGACGTTTACGTGACGGGCCCCGCCGGCTTCGTGGCCGACCTGGGCGAGAGTTTCGCGGGAATCGACGGCCTGCTGCTGTTGGTCGCTCTCCTGGCTGTCTTCGTGATCCTCGTGTTCGTGTACCGGTCGTTGTTACTACCGCTCGCGGTGCTCACTACCAGCATGTCGGCGCTCTGCGTGGCGCTGCTCACGGTCTGGTGGCTGGCCAAAGCCGAGATCCTCCTGCTCAGCGGTCAGACGCAGGGCATCCTCTTCATCCTCGTCATCGGCGCCGCCACCGACTACTCCCTGCTGTACGTGGCTCGCTACCGCGAAGCACTGCGGGTTCAGCAGGACAAGGGCGTGGCCACCCGCCTGGCCCTGCGAGGCTCGTTCGAGCCGATCGTGGCCTCCGGCAGCACCGTCATAGCCGGCCTCCTTACGCTGCTCCTCAGCGACCTCAAGTCCAACAGCACCCTCGGCCCCGTGGCCTCCATCGGCATCGTTTTCGCCATGCTCTCTGCCCTCACCCTGCTTCCGGCCCTGCTGTACCTGTTCGGCCGCGTGTCGTTCTGGCCCCGTAAGCCCCAGTACGAGCCCGAAGTCGTGGCCGCCGCCGGGGGCATGCCGGCCGCTGGCCCGTGGGCCTGGGTGGCGCGCCTCATCCCGCGCAAGCCGCGCCTCATCTGGGTAGTCACCACCGCAGTGCTTGCGCTCGGGGCGGTTGGTCTCACGCAACTCGACGCCGTGGGCGTGCCCCAGTCGGAGCTCATCCTGGGCACCTCCGAAGCGCGCGACGGTCAGGTGGCCCTCGGCAAGCACTTCCCGGGCGGCTCCGGTAGCCCCGTCATGGTGGTGGTGCCTGAGGCCAGCATGCAAACCGCCGCCGACCTGCTCATCGATCAGCCCGCGGTGGCGAGCGTGGCCGTGGTGTCGGCCGGCAGCGCCAGCGGCACCGCCACCATCACCAAGGACGGCCTCAGGGCGTTCGGCCGGCCCGGCGCGCCGGCGCCCACGCCGACCGTGCTGAGAGGCGACGTGCTGCTGCAGGCCACCCTCACCGGTGCGGCAGACTCAAGTGAGGCAGTGGCGGCCGTGCGGCAGATCCGCGCCGAACTGAGCGCGGCCGTGCCGGGCGCCCTGGTGGGCGGCGTCACTGCCACCGCCATCGATACCAACGACGCCTCCATCCGTGACCGCAACCTGATCATCCCCGTGGTGCTCGTGGTCATAGTGCTCATTCTCATGGTGCTGCTGCGCTCCGTGCTGGCGCCCGTACTGCTGGTTGCCACTACAGTGCTGTCGTTCGGCACCGCGCTCGGCGTGGCGGCGCTACTCTTCAACAACGTCTTCGGCTTCCCGGGAGCGGACCCGGCCGTGCCCCTCTACGCCTTCGTGTTCCTGGTGGCGCTGGGCATCGACTACAACATCTTCCTCATGACCCGGGTGCGTGAGGAAGCGCTCGTTCACGGCACCCGCAAGGGCGTGCTACGCGGCCTGGCCATCACCGGCGGGGTCATCACCAGCGCCGGCATCGTGCTGGCAGCCACCTTCGCGGCCCTCGGAGTGATACCCATCCTGTTCCTCGCGCAGATCGCCTTCATCGTGGCATTCGGGGTACTGCTCGACACCTTCGTGGTGCGCACCCTGCTGGTGCCCGCGCTCGTTTACGACATCGGGCCGGCCGTGTGGTGGCCTTCGAAGCTAGCGCGTGAGGGCAGCGCTGAGAAGGGCCCCGCGGCCGCCGAAGTGGCTCCGGAGACAGAGGGGCACAGTGCGAGCGCGCTGCCTGCGAGCAATCGGTGGTCACACGGCGATTAGGCGCTCGACGATGATCACGTCGCGCCACTCACCGTCCAGCATGGCGTGGTTCTCGTACACGCCCACCTCGCGGAAACCGCACGCCGTGAGGAGAGCGCGTGAGGCGAGGTTCTCGGGGAAGACCCGCGAGACGACCTTCCAGAAGCCTGCCGCCTCGCAGGCAGCGAGGAACGCCTCCAGCAACGGTCGGCCGACACCGTGCCCCCGCGCCTCGCGGGCCACGTAGATGGAGAACTCGGCGATCCCGGAGTAGCACTCCCGTGGGCGGTAGCTCGAGGCTGCCGCCCACGCTATTACCTCCCCGTTCAACTGGCTGACGAGCACCGGGTAGTGTGGGTCGCCCAACCAGGCCGCCACTTCCTCCCGGGTGCGTTCCCGGGTCTCGAAAGTGGCTATGCGGTCGAAGATGCCCTCGTTATAGATGGCCGCTATCCGGTCAGCGTCCGCGAGGTCGGCGGGCCGCACGGTGGCTATAAGCTTCGTTCCCACAAGCCAAGCGTAATGCTAAGGCCTTCGCAGCGGTTTGAAGTTGTAACGCTTTCACGCTTCCCTAACGCCTACCAACCCGCCGCGGGCAGCGTTGTAGGATGTTGCCTTCAGGCTGAGCCGCGCACAGCGCTGGCCGTAGCGAACGCCTGACGCCCCTGGGAGGCTGAACGTGAAGACCGCCGCCGTAAGACGATTCCTTCTGTCCCTGGCTTTTCTCGCCCTTCTAGGTGGCGCCGCGCTAGCGCAGGTGGAGCCCCTCAACCCGCCAGAGCGCGTGAGCGTGGCGTACGTGCCCATCATGAAGTTC
>Ga0172382_10013607_pt1 | contig 10461 bp, 22 predicted proteins | sample Leawel138RmetaG_FD_122245 | JGI IMG/M metagenome (GOLD analysis project Ga0172382, IMG submission 122245) | Leachate microbial communities from a municipal landfill in Southern Ontario, Canada - Leachate well 138R metaG | ecosystem: Engineered > Solid waste > Landfill > Unclassified | place...
CATCGCGCTACCTCCCTGATCCAGCACGCCACCAGGTGCGGCACCTGCCACTCCGGCGCGACGTGCATGCGTTGTTCGATGACCCGCAGCCGGCGCGCGCGGATGGCGGCGCGGTGGGCGTAGCGATCCAGATCGGAGCCGCTCATTCCCTGCGGCTCCCTGCGATTCCCTCGGATGCCGCTGGCGATCCCTCGGACTCCCTGAGCAGTCCCTCGCTGCGCAACAGCTTCGCCAATACGCTGTGCTTGTCGATTTCTTCGAGCGCCCAGCGATGCAGCACTTCCCGAGCGATTTCAGAGCGGTCCCGACCGGTCACGCGGTTGATCGCTTCGAGTACGCAGTCGGCCTCGACGGTGATCTTTCCGCGGAAATCCTTCAGCTCGACGGACATGCGTTCAGGCTGCTTTTTCTGCGGCTTCTTCCGCCTTCAGATGCCTGAAGAGCGGTTCGACCGTGCTCACGCGCGGGTCCTCGGTCACGCCGTAGGCGATCTTCTCGAGCGTCGTATACGGCACCCCCGTTGCCTCAGCGATCGAACGCCACTCCGCCTGCGTGCGGCCGGCGAGTCGCTCGCGAATGAACGCCAACATCGTCATGAGATCGACCCTCGGGATTACGTCGTTTGCGGAGTATCGCATGACCCGCACTCGGAGTACAAGGGCTCCGAAGATGGCGTAATGAATGCGAGAGCGAAAAAGCCCAAGCCGTCTGCGCTGCGCGCGGTGCTGGCAGCCAACGTCGCTGCGCTCCGCGAGGTCAAGCCGATGGGCGGCATCCGCGCGTGGGGCGATAGGATCGGGGTCGGCGAGGCGACGGTCGACCGAATCCTTAAGGGAAGCGGCGCGGTGCAGATCGATTCGCTCGAGGCCGTCGCGAACGGCTTCGATGTCGACCCGTGGCAGATCCTTGTTCCCGAGCTCGATCCTCGCCGCCTGCCAGAACTCGTGGACCCGACGAAGAAGGTTCCGGGGCTGTCGAGCAAACAGGCCGCCTTACTCGATCACATCCGTTCGATGAGCGAACCGGAGCTTGATGCGCTGATGGTGCTCTGGCGCCTCCAGGATCATGGTGGCCGCACCAAAAGCGAGGCCGCCTGAGCTGGCGCAGGTCGTCGACCTCGCCGCCTATCGCGCTGCGTTGTTGGATGACATGCCGCCGATCGTCTGACACGAGCCCCCGAACGGCAGGGGCCGTCGCCGCTTAGCTGCGATGCAGAAGAGCATTCCCGAGTCGCGCAACCCAACGAAGGGAGGTACTCGGGATGTCGAGATTCAGCGGCTCGATCCTCATGGCGGTCGGAATACTGTGGTTCCTCATGGGCCTCGGCAACATCATCGCGATGCCGTGGGCCGAATCAGACGACAAGGACACGCAGGCGCTACTCGGTTTCGGCCTGATGCTCAATGGGCTCGTGTTCGTCCTGCCCGGGATAGTGGCGGCCGGCATCGGATCCGGGATGCGCAACCGGGCGAAGAGAGAGCGGAAGCTCGACGCAGCGGTAGCGGCGCGCGTGGACTCGGAAACGCCAGAGGCTCGCCTACGACGTGTCGACCTGCTGCGCTCTACCGGGGCCATCACCGAAGCCGAACATCAGGCGCAGCGCATGCAGATCGTGAAAAGCCTGTAGCGCCCGACCGCCGATCCCCTCGGACCTACCGTCAACCCGCTTCGGCGGGTTTTTTGTTGCCCAGTTACTCCGTTTACGGATTGACAGATACTCCGTAAGCGGCGTATTGTGTCTCCACGTTCAACGGAGGCAGCCATGCACAACGCAGCATCCGCCCGCCCGAGCCCCGGCCCGGCGCCCTTCGCCGCCGACCTTCCCCCGGTCCCGGCACCGATCACCGCACCGATCGATCCGGCCGACGTGCACGACGCCGAAGTGCAGCTGCTGCGCTCGATCATCGAATCGCAGCAGTGCGTTCTGCTGATCGTGCGCCAGTACGAGCAGGAGCTGCCGCGCAGCGTCCTCGCCGCGATCGATAACGCGCTGCACGCCGCGGAGCTGGCCCGATGAACGCCGCGACCAGCAAGCACGCCCACATGCACCGCTCGGTCGTCGACACCGGCGCCGGCTCGGTGACGGTCGCCGCGATGCTCGGGTCCGTCATCGTCCACCGCGAGGGGATGTCGCTGACGCCGAGCGCGGCGCGGATGCTCGCCGCCGAGCTCGTGCGCGCGGCGACGGTGGCCGAGCAGCAGGGAGACGCGGCATGACGCCCATTCACGTCGTTGTGACCGCCCTCGGCCAGACGTTCCGCGTCGAGGGCCGCTTCGAGCCGTCGAGCCCGGCGATCGTCAGCGGCCCGCCCGACAACTGGGAGCCCGCCGACCCCGCCGTCTGGGACGAACACACGATCACGCTCGCGGACGGCGAGGATGATCTCGCCGAGCTGCTTGAGCGCGTGTGGGTGCGGGACCGCGCCATGTCGGCGGCCGATCACATCCGCGATCTGGCAGAGCATCAGTGGCTGCGCGATCAGGACGCCGGCAGGTGGGAGGACGCGGCATGAGCGGCCTGCGTTGCAAACCGGGTGACCTGGCGGTCATGGTGGGCGCACCGATCGATGCGCAGGACAGGCTCGGAAATATCGTGACGGTCCTGCGCTCGGCGCTGATGGAAGATTTCGCGCTGCCCGACGGCGTAATACACGCCGGGGCCTCTGCGCCTGATCGGTGGGTCGTCGAGTTCCCGCGCCCGGTCAGCGTGCCGATGATCGTCGGCCGGCGCGACAGCCTCTACGGCGTTGTCCCCGATTGGGCGCTGCGCCCCATCCGCCCCGATGCCGACGAGCCGGCAATCGAAACCGAACGCGAGAAGGAGGCCGCGTAATGCGCCCGACCGATTTCCACGCGCTGGCCCTCGCCGCCCGCCAATCCCGCCGCGCCGACTGGATCGCGATCGTAGTGATGCTCGGCTTCTTCTTCGCCGGGCTGTTCGTCTTCGAGTGCATCGCGATCAGCGTGCTCGACTGGATCGACGGGCGGCCGCACAGCGTGATTCCCGCGTTGCAGGCGTTTCTCGAAACCCTCGATGGAGGGGCGGCGCGATGAGCACGAAACCGACTCCGGGCCCGTGGGTCGTGGACTCCGCTGAGGCCCTCAACGTGCGCGCTCCGCACGGCGGCATCGTTGCGCAGCTTCACCACCTCAAGGGCAGGCACGGCATGGGTGGGCGCCTTCCTAATGACGAAGCGTTCGCCAATGCCCGACTGATCGCCTCCGCGCCGGAGTTGCTCGCGGCCTGCCGCACGGTGCTCATGCTGCGCCAGCTCGGCGGAATGATGCCGGGCGTGCGCGAGGTGATCGACGTTGCGATCCGGCAGGCCGAGGAAGCCATCGCGAAGGCAACCGGAGAGCAGGCATGAGCCGCGACCGCGTCCGCGAAATAGAGTCCCTGCGCGCCGCCTCCGAGCAGTACCGCGAGCTGGCGCAGCTGGTAGCGCGCATCGTCAACGAGAACCCGCAGGGGCTGCAGATCCGGCCGCTGTTCGGGCAACGGCCGCGGGTTATGCGGCGACTGAGGAGAGCAGCGTGACGAAGCGAACCATCACGATCGAGATCGTCGCCACCGCCGGCTCGGGCGACTACACCGTGCGCGAGGGCGATCGCTACTGCGACCACCTGTGCTGGGACGAAATGCTCGGGACGATCGCCGAGCTCACGCACCCGCGGATCGGCGGCGCGCGGTATCCGATGCGCACGGCCGAGGAACACGCGGAGCGCGAACGCCGGGACCAGGAACGGCTGGCGACTATTGGCAGGGGTGAGGCATGAGCGCCGTTCTCGAGCAGATCGACGCACCGATCGAGGCGACCGAGCCGGCCGCGCCCGAGGAGCCGTTCGTGCCCGGCGTCCGCACGGATCTCGAGCACGCCGACTATCTCAAGGTCGACGCGCTCTCGGCCAGCGGCATCAAGTTGATCCTGCAGTCGCCGATGCACTACCGCTTCGACAAAGACAACCCCAGCGAGGCGACCGACTCGAAGCTGATGGGCACGGCGCTGCACATGGCGATCCTCGAGCCGGAGCGCTTCGCCGGATCGGTCGTCGTGATCCCCGAGGACGCGCCGAAGAAGCCGACGGCGGCGCAGTGGCGCGCGAAGAAGCCTTCGCCCGACTCGCTCGCCGCGATGGCCTGGTGGCTCGATTTCAACGCGAAGTGCGAAGGCAAGACGGTCCTTACCGACGAGCTCGCGAAGAAGGTCGAGGGCATGGCCGCTTCGGTGCGCCGGCATCCGATCCACGACGAAATGATGTCGGCCGGGCATTCCGAGGTGTCGTTCTTCTGGCGAGACGCGCGGCTCGACATCCCGTGTAAAGCACGTTTCGACCGGTTGAACGATTCGGCCTTCGCCTTCGACGTGAAGAGCTGCCAGGACGCGAGCCCAGAGGGCTTCGCGCGCAGCGTCGCATCGTTCAAGTACCACTACCAAGCCGCGTGGTACGGCAACGGCCACGAGCACCTGCGCGACGAATCGCTGCGTGCGTTCCTGTTCGTCGCGGTCGAGTCCGTCGCGCCCTACGGCTGCGCGGTGTACGTGCTCGAGTCCAACGCGATCGCCTTCGGCGCCGCGCGCTGCGAAGAGGCGATGCTGCTCTACAAGCAGGCCCGCGATACCGGCTACTGGCGCGGCTATCCCGAGCGCGTCAATCCGATCGTACTGCCCCGCTGGGCGACTTCGATCGCTGTTCCCACCTACTGAATCCCATCACGGAGACCCGCACCATGAGTGCTGTTGCCGAAGTCGTTCACGCCAAGCCGCACCGCGTCAGCCTGCTCGAGACGTTCTCGAAGAAGTACGACCTCGAGCCCGGGAAGATGCTCGACACGCTGAAGGGAACCGCGTTCAAGAACCCGAACGGCGGCCCGCCCATCACCAACGAGCAAATGATGGCGCTGCTCGTCGTGGCGAACCAGTACAACCTGAACCCGTTCACGAAAGAGATCTACGCGTTCCCGGACAAGCGCGGTGGCATCGTGCCCGTGGTCGGGGTCGACGGCTGGACGCGCATCGTCAACGAGCACCCGCAGTACGACGGCTGCGAGTTCGAGTACGGCCCCGACGAGGGCAAGGGCCCCGAGTGGATCCAGTGCGCGATGTACCGCAAGGATCGCAGCCGACCGACCGTCATCCGCGAGCTGCTGCGCGAGTGCCGGCGCGGCACGGAACCGTGGAACACCTCGCCGCAGCGGATGCTCCGGCACCGCGCCTTCATCCAGTCCGCGCGCCTGGCGTTCAGCTTCGCCGGCATCTACGACCCGGACGAGGCCGAGCGGATCATCGACGGCGACGTGCGCGTGGTCTCGAACGATGCCGTGCACGAACTGAACCGGCGCATTGAATCGCGCCACTCGCCCGATCCGACGATGCCGGTCGGCGAAGTGATCGACGGCGACGGCGTGATCACCGAGCAACCGTCCCGCGACGTCGACGCCGAGCAGGCCGCAGGGCTTGAGCAGGCGACGCAGCCTCCGGCCGATTCCGCCGCAGCGCCGTCGCTCTCGTTCGCGCAGATCGCCGAGCGCATCAAGGCTGCGAAGTCGACCGATGAGATCGACGAGGCCGCGAGCCTCATCGAGTCGCTGCCGGCGCTGGATCAGAAGAAAGAGCTGACCGCTCTTTTCCGCGAGCTGCGCGCGAAGCTGGCCGGCGAATAGATCGCCCCCGGAGCGCCGCGGGATCCTCCTCCGATGGCAGGCGTGACTTCGCCGGGTTCAGGGCAACGCGGCACCCATTACGAACAGGAGCACGACAATGAAGATGGTCAAGGTCAAGAGCCCGAGCGAGATCAAGCTGCAGGGCATCAAGGCGGACGCCGAGTTCGTCGACGGCAAGCTGCACTCGCTCACGCTCACCGACGAGAACGGCTCGACGCTGAAGATCGGGCAGGACTACTACTCGCAGTTTCTCGTGCTCGTGCCGGCGCCGCCCGAGGTGAAGCGCGTGCACCGGGTCACCGCCGAGCGCGAGGACGTGCGGATGCAGCCGCTCGATTTCGAAGAGCCCGACGAGGCGCAGCGCAAGGTCGACGAGCTTCGCACGCTCGGCTTCGAGGCGAACGTCGATCTTCTGGAAGTCGAGGTCGTCGAGTGAGCCGCCGCATCTACCGCGTCTCCTCGACCCGCGCCGGCGATGAATGGCTCGTCCGCGCGCACAACCAGGCGCAGGCGATCCGCCATGTCGTGAAGAACGAGTACCGCGCGGCCGTCGCCGGGCAGGAGACGCTGATCGAGATGCTGACCACCGGCGCAAAGGTGCTCGACACCGACGACGAGCCGGAGCTCGAGCTCGACGACGAACCGAGCGAGGTGGAGGCGTGAGCACGCTGGCCGAGAAGCTGCGCGAGTCTGCCGCCCGCTGCCGTCACAGCATGCACAGCATCGACCCGGCGCTGTGCGACGAGGCCGCGGCCGAGATCGAACGCCTGCACGAGCGCATCGCGCAGATGCGCCGCGAGCACAACGCCGAGATTCGAGAGATCGAGCGCGACGCGCGCGCCGAGATCCGAGACACCGTTTCCGAAGAGCGCTGGAAGGCAGCGCAAAGCGGCGAATACGGATCGTACTGACCCCCACCACCAGGAGCCCCGCCCGTGATCGAACTGACCAACGCCACCGCCACCATCCGAAGCGTCAACCTGCGCGCCGAGAAGCACGGCCCGGAGGAAGTGCCGGCCTGCGATCTGAAAATTGAGACCGACCAGCCGAACAGCGTGCTCGCGTTCTTCGGCTCGCAGCTGCTCGACTCGCTGTACTGGCGTGCCGAGACGACCGAGGCGCCCGCGCAGGCCGAGCTCGAGGCGATCGAGCCGATCGCCGAAAAGCCGAACCTGCGCTGCCCGAAGCTCGTCGGCCCCTTCGGTATCGCCTACGAGGGCGTGGGCTACACGCTGCGCATCGAGTGGGGGATCGACGACTCGACCGAGATCGCAATCTATGACGCGCGCATCAACGCCATCACGATCGACCCGAAGGAAGGCGGCAGCGTCACGGTGAAACTTCGCGCGCAATTCGGCGTCGACGAGAAGCTCGCAGGGCGCCTGGGCGTGATGATCGGGCGCGAGGTGACGATGAGCGTCGAGCCGCCGGCGGCCGAGGGTGAGAGGCTGGCGGCGTGACTCTGCCCTACGAGAACAGCACCAGCGGCGAGCGCGCTCTCGGCGACATCCAAAAGCTGTTGCGCGGCTTCGGCTGCACGAAGTTCGGCAGCATGGTCGACGACGACGCGCGGGAGATCGTGGTGCAGTTCGAGTATCGCGGCCGGATGGTCAGCGTGCCCGCGTCGATTCGCGGCTACGCAGCAGCCTGGCTGCGCGAGCACCCGCACACGAGCCGCATGCGATCGACGAAGGCCGAGCACGAGCGCAAGGCGATGCAGATCGCCAGCACGGCCGTCTATTCGATCCTGCGCGACTGGATCAAGGGCCAGATCACGGCGATCGAGACGGGCATCTTGACCTTCGAAGGCGCATTCCTCGGTCAGATCCTGCTGCCCAACGGGCAGACGGTGCTCGAGCGGTTGAATACGGACAACCTGCTGCCGGCGCCGGCGGGCTCCACCGCCTGACCATGAACCCCGCGCTGCGCGAGCTCGCCGATGATCGCCTCCTGACGGCCGCTGAGGCCGCGCAGGCGACCCGGCTCGATCTGCGCACGGTGTACGCTATCGCCGCCCCGAACGGCCCTCTGCCGTGCTACCGGTTCGGCCGGGCGGTGCGCTTCCGGGAATCCGACGTTCACTCCTACATCGAATCATGTCGATCTACTTCGACGACGCGCGCGGCTGCTACCGGTGGCAATTCAAGGCCACGATCGACGGTCGGCGACACCGACTTAGCCGAAGCCTTCCGCGCGGCTGGAGTGAAGCTCAAGCGCGGCGCTACGACGAACAGGAAACGGCGCGCACCTACGCTCGTCTTGCTGCCGGGAAGCGGGTCAGCACCGTCCCGCTGATCGACAAGGCCGTCGCGCTGTACCTGCGCGAGCGCGTGCCCACGCTGCGCGACGGCAAGAACTCCGCGCTGAACCTCGCCCACCTGCTGACCGCGTACCAGGGCCGCGGGCTTGACGAGCTCGGCAAGGTCGCGCGGCGCTACGCCGAGCAGTACAAGGATGATCTGGCGCCGGCGACCATTCGCCAGCGGCTCGCGACGCTGCGATCGGCCGCGGCCTACGCCCTCAAGTACCACGACCTCGGCTCGAAAGACTGGATCGACGCGATGCCGATGCCGAGCGTGAGCAATGAGCGGCACCACTACCTGCGCCGCGCCCAGGTGTTGCGCCTGGTGCGTTCGATCCACGACTGGCCGACGCGCGCATGGATCCTGCTCACCTTCGCCACAGGCTCGAGGCCCGGCGAGCTGTTCCGCGCGGAGCCCGTGAGCGAGGGCGCGTACTTTCTGATGCCGGAGACGAAGAACGGGGATCGCGCGCTGAAACCAGTGCTACCGAAATTCCGACGCTACGCGCGCCACTGGCCGATGCCGCACGGCTACTCGTGGCATAGCCGCGTGTTCAGAGAGGCGCGCGCCGCGATCGGGCTCGATCACATCGTCCCGCACGACTTGCGCCACTCGACGGCCTCGGCGCTGCAGAACGCCGGCGCCACGCTGACCGACATCGGGAAGGTGCTCGGGCACCGCACGGCGCAGGCCAGCAACCGGTACACGCACCTCTACGCGGACAAGCAGGCCGAGCTGTTGTCGGCGATCTGGAAGCGACCGAAGGCGCAGAAGGCGGGCTGAGGGTCTGGCAGAAACGGCCCCACAAGGCGCGTTTCCCCTATGGAGCCCACGGATTATGAGTCCGCTGCTCTAACCAAGCATGAGCTAGAGGCCCTGCGAAATCAACGGTTTACGTTCGCGCACTGGTCGCATGGACGGTATAGAATCCATGCACTTGTGGCAGAAACGGCCCCACAAGGCGAGGCCCGAAGGTGCTGGACACACCCGCGGGCCTCTCACCACGAACCCTACCTGTGGAGAGGTACGGCACATGGCTGACGAGCAGTCTACCGAAGCGAAGCAGCAACGCCTTGCGACTGTTGGCGCGATCGCCGATTACTGGGAGGCACGGCAGCCGCCGCTGCTGATTGCGGTCCCCTGGATCGACTCGTGCGAGTGCTGTTGGCGCTGCGGCGACAAGGGATCCCTACAGCGCTGCCACATCATTCCGGACTCGCGCGGCGGATCGGGAAAGCCAGAAAACCTGTTACTGCTGTGCGCGCGCTGCCATCGCGAAGCACCGAACGTCGCCGATTCGCGCTTCATGCTGGCATGGCTTGAGGTGACGGCCGACCCCGACTACTGGCACGAGCAAGCGGTCGCGCTGTTCAAGCGCATCCACAATCGAGAGCCGTTCTCTCGCCTGCGGGGCGATCCAAGCCCGGATCGCCAGAGATCTGCCATGAAGCAGGCCGCGTCGCTTTCCTCGACACATTACAGCGACGGATGGTGGAACCCGGCGACCGTCTGCGCAATGTTCGAACTCGCGGAAGAGCTGATGCTTGCCGATACCGTCTGACGGCCTACGCCCTCCGTCCGATTGCGCCCTCCCCGCCCCGCCCGGCACCATCCGCCCATGCACCTGCTCCCGCTCCCCTCCGGCGCCGTCCTGCTCGTCTGGCCGGACGGCCGGGCGCTGAGGATCGAGCTGGATGGGAGCACGCGAGGCGCGTAGAGGCCGCAGGAGCGCCCCGGAGCATCTACCCCTCAGCCGCCTCGCTGATCGCCTCGTGCGCGCCGTCCTCGTCGGTCAGCGTCACGATCCGCCCGTGCCGCTCCATCGCCGCCTGCGTGACGCCCCGCGAACGCAGCCATTCCTCGATTGCCCGCCATGCCTGCCGGTCGAAGCTGCCGTGTAGCCCTGAAAGCAGCGCCCGATCGCCCATGAGCATCGCGGTCACGACCGTCGGGTAGGGCACGCGCCGCACGTAGCCGTCCGGCTCGTCGTACAGGCGCAGCGTCCAGACGATCGGCTCGGCGTGCAGGGTCACAGCACGACCAGCAGGCAGCGCGACAGCCACCACGCCCACCAGTCGAGGATGGCGTCGATCAACTGCATGACGACAGGTACAGCACGATGAGCGCGAACGCCACGACGACGGCGATCTCGCGCAGGATCGGAGGGCGCTGATCCTCGGGAGGCTCGCTCACGGCCGTTGCCCGGTCGTCAGCACCTGCGCGCGCGGCGCGGAGAACTTCAGCCCGAGCCAGTACCCGATGACGCCGCCGAGGATGCCGGTGACGACGCTCGACGCGATCGCCGCGCGTAGCTCGCCCGAGAACGCCGTGTCGGAGCCGGTGAGCACGATCCAGACCGTGCCGTACAGCAGCGGCAGCAGCGCGATCGTGATCCAGAAGGCGGGAATGTGGCGCACGTCCTCGCCCTTCATCGCGGTGCTGTAGGCCCGGGCGCCCTCGATCCCGCCGCCGCCGGCTTCGGTGATCTCGAACCAG
>Ga0172382_10013609_pt1 | contig 10460 bp, 7 predicted proteins | sample Leawel138RmetaG_FD_122245 | JGI IMG/M metagenome (GOLD analysis project Ga0172382, IMG submission 122245) | Leachate microbial communities from a municipal landfill in Southern Ontario, Canada - Leachate well 138R metaG | ecosystem: Engineered > Solid waste > Landfill > Unclassified | place...
AAAGAAAAATACAGTGTAAAAAAAGTCAATTGAATAAATTAACTTTACCCGGGGATAACGATCAATAAAGGGCCCGACAATAATTGATGTAATCAAACGGGGAATAATATTAGCTACGGTAAAAAGCGCCAATGCTAATGGCGATTCTGTTTCAATATATATTAAGATTCCAAATGCTATCCCTGCAGCGGCGCTACCTAAAGCTGAGATAAAAGATCCGACTGTTAAAATCGAAAAATTACGATTCCATAGTTTCATCATAGTTAATTCTCCATAAACATGACATACGAAATATATTATACTATAAGCTAATGTGTTTACAACAAAAAAATCTAGATTTGACAATTTTTGAGCATTATCAAGCAATATGAAATCTAGATTTCTTAGTTTTGACAAGTATAATTCAGTCTTTTCTCATAATTTGGGATTTTTCTAAGTGTTTCCAGTTATAAAATGCATATAAATCATTGATAAAAAATACCATAAAACAAATAACCATAGGAATAAAAGTAATTTTGTTTATAGTAGCTAATAACCATAGAGTAATTAAGATTAAATCATTTAAAGCATAAAACAAGGCGTAATATCTCGATCTAAAGAATGTTAACAATGAGGCTATAGAGCTTGTAAATATTGACAAGGTGGCTAACAATAGATAGGGAGTCGAAAGTACTTTTAACAGATAATAAAATATTCCTAATATGATTAAGGAAATCAAAATTATTAGAATTATTTGTTTTCTATTTAAAGTTTCAATTTTTACAATAGTTTTTGATTTTTCATAAGGATTCCTATACCAAATTACAAGAGCAATCAATGCGCTCGGTAAAGTCATTCCTAAATAGGTCACTACCTCACTAAAGTAGTTAATTTTAAATGCTATTAATGCATAGAGAATACTGAATATGATTGTAAGCAACTGACCTAGTGGTTCACCTTTAGCAAGAAACATCAACGCAGTGACTCCAGTGGTTGTTGCTAGCAAATTAATAAGTGATGATTTCGTAACAAAATAACTGATGAATAAAACCACCAAAGAAAAAATCCATAGACTCAGTTCAAATTTATTTAGTTTAATATTTAAGAACATTCGCATAAGTTTACCTCTTACAAAAAAAATAAGCTTATCTTAATACATCTTCTAAGACCTAATGATGTATATAGAGATATGCTTATTGCATAACTACCCGGTGGCAGTATAAATTATTATATTATGAATATATTATATCATAAGCAATTCTTTATTTTAATAAAATCGCTTAAAATTAAACGTTTTTAAAGAGTCTTAATGAATTCAACTAAAGTCTCAACCATAATGCCAGTAGCCCCAGTTTTATCGCTGAATGCAGTTCCAGCAATATCTAGATGAATCCAAGAATTTTCTTTTTCAATAAACTTTTCTAAAAATGCAGCGGCAACACTAGCACCAGCTAAACGATTTCCACTAGAGTTTTTAATATCAGCTGAATAGCTTTTTAGTTCATCATGAAAAGCTTTAGTTATTGGTAATTGCCAAATTTTCTCTTTAGTGTCATTGCTTACCTCTAATAGTTTATCAAGCAACGCTTGATTATTGGTAAATGCTCCGGTATATTCTTTACCTAAAGCTCCAATTACTGCTCCCGTTAAAGTTGCAACATCGATGAGTTTTGTCGCTCCTTCTTTTTGAGCAAACCATAAAGCATCAGCCAAAGTCAATCTTCCTTCAGCGTCAGTTGATAATATCTCGATAGTTGTACCATTAGCTGCAGTGATAATATCATCAGGAACAATAGCATTATCACCAATTCGATTATCTGTAGCGGCTATAACGACATCAAGATTACATGAAAGTTTTATTTTAGCCGCTATTTCAAAAGCTCCTAAAACTGTGGCCGCTCCAGCCATATCACATTTCATAGATGGCATACCTGTAGTAGTTTTTAATGAGTAACCACCTGTATCATACATTACGCCCTTACCAACAAGACTTACGATATCGGCAGAATCCTTTTTGCCATTGTAGCGTAAATGAATTAATTGAGGTTCGTCCTTACTGCCTTTATTAACACCTAAAAAAGCTCCCATATTCATTGATTCACAAGCTTCTTTTCCATATACTTTTACAGTAACATTTTCTATCGAAGCCAAACCTTTGGAATATTTTGCTAGTTTCTCAGCGTTTAAATAGTTATACGGTGTATTGACTAAATTTTTTGTGTTGTTAACGGCTTCACCGTAAACAATACCATTAAAAATATCTTCTTCTATATCTAAATCGCTAAAGTAATAAAGCTTATTTTTCTTATCATTAGTTTTTGATTTATGGTTTTCAAACCGATAACTTGCTTGAACAATAAAATTAGCTAAATCAACAACCAAGTTTTTTGAAAAAGAATCAATTAATATCAAGAAGTCTTCTTCGACATTAATGATTTTTCCCAAATCTCTTATTTTGTCTTTTAGATTAGCCTCTTTTACAAACACAACTTTTTGCGAATTGATTAATCCTAGGGTTGAAAACACTTCGATATCATTCTTTAGTTGATCTTTTTTAATATTTAATTTTTCCGCTATTAATCTTACTAAAGGATTATCAAAATCAAAATTTAATATTAAATTCTTGTTCTCGTTTTCTAAATTAAAATCTTTCTGCTTAATTAACATATTTATTTTCCTCCGATTACTCTATTTCTCTTAAATCATACATTCATTCATTATTTTAACATATAAGGTTTATAATTAGAAAACTTTTAATTTAAAATAGATTAAAATGACTTTTTATTGTAAAATACCATTATTATTAGGGCTAATATTGATTTTATCCTTGTTAAAAAGCGTTTTCAGTGGTAAAATATTTTTAGTAAAATACAATTATGGAGGAGAGAAAATGAAAAAGATTTTTACGCTATTATTAGTTTTAATGTCTTTTGTAGTATTAGTTGGATGTAACAATCCAGTTGATATTGAAGGACAAAAAATCGTACTTATCACCGATAAGGGTGATATTACTGACAAGTCATTTAATCAAGGAGCTTACGAAGGAGTCAAAGCTTACGCTGAAGAAAAAGGTGTTACATACGACTATCTAAAACCTGAAGAAGCTACAGATGAGTATTATATTGCAGCAATTGAACAAGCTATCGCTGACGGCGCTACTGTTATTGTAGCTCCAGGATTCTTATTTGAACCTGCAGTAAACCAAACTCAAAAATCTTACCCAGATGTAAGATTCATCATTCTTGATGCAAATCCAGCAAACGCTGAAAACGGAACTTTAGAAGAAAATACACATTCTATTTTCTACGCTGAAGAACAAGTTGGATTCTTAGCTGGATATGCAGCTGTTGTAGAAGGATATCGTCACTTAGGATTTATGGGTGGTATGGCTGTTCCTGCAGTACAAAGATATGGACATGGATATGTTCAAGGCGCTGCACAAGCTGCTGAAGATTTAGAATTAGCTGATGACGCAATCACTATTGATTACTTATACACTGGCGACTTCGCTGCAACTCCTGAAGTTCAGGCTGCTGCTGCTGCTATGTATAACGGTGGTACTGAAGTAATCTTTGCTTGTGGTGGTTCAGTTGGACAATCAGTAATGGCTGCTGCTGAAACAGTAGATGGTAAAGTTATTGGTGTTGACGTTGATCAAAGCGGAGATTCAGAAACTGTAATCGCTTCTGCAATGAAGAGTTTATCCTTATCAGTTGAATTAGCATTAGAAGCTATTTATGATGTTGGTGACTGGGATAGAAACTTTGGTGGAAAATCAGTTATATTAGGTGCTGAAGAAGGCGGAGTTGGTCTAACAGAAGACTTCTCTAAATTTGATAACTTTGATAAAGCAGCTTATGATGAATTATTTGGTAAATTAGTTGATGGAGACTTTGAAGTGAGTTCAGTTATTGGTGAATTCGGTGATGATGGTACTGCATCAAAACAATTCGAAACTGATCAAGTTTCAGTTAATGTTATTGTATTCGAAGGATAATATTTACTAAGTTTAAAAGGGACGAGGATAAGGAGAATATTTCTTGTCCTCTCTTTTTATAAGATAACTTTTTTAGAAATGGAGACAATCTATGGCAAAAATAATCGAAATGCGCAATATCAGCAAACAGTTTCCCGGAATTTTGGCCAATGATAATGTAAATTTTGATTTAGAAGAAGGGGAAATCCATGCCTTATTAGGTGAAAACGGTGCTGGTAAATCAACTTTGATGAGCATTCTTTTCGGGATTTATCTACCTACTTCAGGACAAATATTTAAACACGGGCATCCGATAGAAATAAATAGTCCTAACGATGCTAATAACTTTGGGATTGGTATGGTTCATCAACATTTTAAACTAGTCGAAGTTTTCTCAATATTAGATAATATTATTATGGGAGTTGAACCCAACAAATGGGGATTTTTAAAAAGAGAAAGAGCTCGGGCTGAAATTACTGAACTTTGTAAACAATATGATTTGTTCGTTGATCTCAACTCCAAAATTCAAGATGTTTCGGTCAATATGCAACAAAGAACCGAAATTTTAAAAATGCTTTATCGTCATAACGATATTCTTATTTTTGATGAACCGACAGCTGTACTAACACCTCAGGAAATTTCTCAATTGATGGCAACGATGAAAAACTTAACTCGAGAAGGAAAATCAATAATTTTTATCACTCATAAGTTAGATGAAATCATGCAGGTAGCTGATCGAGTTACCGTTTTAAGAAGAGGTAAGGTAATCGGAACTGTTAAGACTAAAGATACTACCAAAGAAGATTTATCAAGAATGATGGTTGGTCGAGATGTAATTTTTAATATCGAAAAAGCACAAATAAAACTTGGTAAGCCTATTTTAGAAGTTAAAGATTTAGTAGTTGTTTCAAATCGTACTAAAAAACATGTTGTGGATAAAGTAAATTTCCAAGTACGTGAAGGTGAAATTGTATGTATTGCTGGTGTTGATGGTAATGGCCAAAGTGAATTAGGACTGGTTTTGTCAGGGTTAATTAAAGCTGACGCCGGTCAAATATTTTTGAATGGCGAGGATGTAACCTATAAGTCTATTCGTTACCGAAATGATCATGGAATGAGTCATATCCCCGAAGATAGACATAAACATGGTTTGATTTTACAAGATACTGTTGCTAATAACTTAGCTTTGAAAAAATACCATCTAGAACCATATCAAAAACATGGAATCATTAACAAAAAACCGATTATAGACTTGGCAAAAAGATTGATTGATGACTATGATGTTCGTAGTGGTGAAGGAGTAAAAAGCAAGATGGGAACTCTTTCAGGTGGCAATCAACAAAAAGCCATAATTGCCAGAGAGATTGACAAGGGGTCTAATCTATTGCTTTCAATTCAAACTGTTAGAGGTTTAGATGTTGGAGCTGTAGAATTCGCTCACAATAAGATTATTGAAGAGCGTGATAAAGGTAAAGCAGTTCTAATGATATCTTTTGAACTTGATGAAGTTATGGATGTCAGTGATAGAATTTTAGTTATGTATGAAGGTAAAATTGTTAAAAACGTTTTAGCTAGAGACATAGATGTTGAAGAATTAGGACTTTATATGGCTGGAGTTAAACAAGATTCACTTCCTCCTGAGAAAGAGAATTTGGAGGTAAGCAAAGATGAATAATTTCATGTTAAAAATTAAAAGTTTTTGGAAAAAAGTCCAAAAACTTGATGGATATAACGCTGTTGTCGGGGCTTTACTGGCAATTGCTATTGGACTTTTAGTTGGAATCGTGTTAATGATTATCATCAATCCTAGTAGTTCGATATTTGGTATTGGAAGACTACTTAAGGGTATGTTTAATCACCCTAGAGGTGGTTGGATAGGCTTAGGGCAAATGCTTTATCGAGCGACGCCGATTATCTTTACTGGTCTAGCTGTTGCATTTGCATTTAAAACCGGATTATTTAATATCGGTGCTAGTGGTCAGTTTACTGTCGGTATCTTTGCGGCTTTATTGGTAGGAATCCTCGGTGATAAACTCGGGTCTTTCCAATGGATAGTCGCTGTATTATCTGGTATGACTGCTGGTTTCTTATGGGGTGCAATCCCAGGATTATTTAAAGCTAAATACAATGTTCATGAGGTAATCACTTCAATTATGTTTAACTATATCGCGATGTACGTGGTAAACGGTTTGCTTAACTCTAATTTTTTAAAAACTAAAGTGGTTGATGGAAGTACAAATAGAACTGTAAAAATTGATCAAGCAGCCAGAACATCATATGGATTCTTCGATAAGATTTTCCCAAATAGCGGTCTTGATATTTCTATTCTTATAGCAATTGGTACGGCAATAATAATCTATTTCGTTTTAAATAAAACGGTCTTTGGTAGAGAATTAAAGAGCGTTGGACTAAATCGTGATGCCGCTAAATATGCTGGTGTTAATGAAAAAAGAAGTATAGTTCTTTCAATGGCTATATCAGGAATGTTAGCCGGTATGGGTGGAGCTTTGTTTATTCTTGCGCCTAGTATTTACAATCTCGGGACTGTTTACGCAATTGAAAATGTGATTATAAGTTCTGGTTTTGATGGTATTCCTGTTGCATTACTTGCATCAAGTAATCCTATAGGAGTAGTCTTTTCAACAATTTTTGTTAGTTATATTAAACTCGCAGGAAACTCAATGCAAGGCGTTGGATTTGTCGCTGAAATCGTTGAAATCATTATCGCTACAATTATATACTTTAGTGCTTTCGCACTTATAATGACTCAAAATCTTGGAAAAATCAAAGATTTCTTCAAGAGATTTAAAAAGGATAAAAAAACTGAGCCCGTCATTGAGGCGCCCAATTCAAAGGCAGGTGATAATTAATGGCATTCTTTATCTCACAATCATTGTTCTTTATTATTCCGTTATTAATTGTCGCTTTAGCTGGGATGTTTTCCGAAAAGAGTGGCACTGTCAATATCGCTTTGGAAGGTTTGATGGTAATGGGAGCATTTTGTGGAACGTTTTTTATTAACAAAATGCAAGCAGCTGGATTCCTAGAAGGTTCCCCGCAGTTTCTTCTTCTAATATCACTTTTACTAGCTGGTATTGGTGGCGCAATATTTTCTGCTTTACTAGGTTTTCTAGCAATCAATATGCGAGCCAATCAAGTTATTGGTGGTACAGCAATTAACCTTTTAGCAGGGGCACTAGCAATCTTTTTAGCAAGACAATTTCAAGAAAACAGCGCTGTTCAAATCAGTTACAATAAAGAAGTTTTTCGCCTAAAGTCAGATTTTCTAGCAGAAACTTCTCCTACCTTAAACTACATCTTCTTTGAACAAGCATATTTAACTTTATATGTAGGGATTACAATTCTGATAATTTCAACAATCGTTATCTACAAAACTAAGTTCGGTTCAAGGTTATCTGCTTGCGGTGAGCATCCTGAAGCTGCACAGTCAGTCGGTATTAACGTTTACCGTTATCGCTGGGCTGGAGTGTTGATATCTGGGTTCTTAGGTGGTTTAGGTGGTTTAGTTTATGCTTTACCAATTAGTGTTAGTTTTGAAGGTACTGTTGCCGGTTATGGTTTCTTGGCGTTGGCTGTATTAATCTTTGGTCAATGGAAGCCAATGAGGATTTTTATTGCCGCAATCTTTTTCGGATTATTTAAAGCCTTATCAGTGACTTTCTTCTCATTTGACTGGATTGCTAATTTGATTGAGATTTATCCAAATATTCCATTTGGAACAATCTTTAGAATCCTACCTTATTTAGCAACAATGGTGGTCTTAGCACTTTCTTCTGCTAGTTCCAAAGCTCCTAAAGCTTCTGGTACACCATTTAACTTTAAAGGTAAATAGTTATCATAAAAACATAAAAAGCTACTATCATTTATAAAATCGATAGTAGCTTTTTCTTTTATTAATATTAAATTAGTTTTTCAGGTTTGTGATAATAGTAGCCTTGATGAATAAAACAATTCATGTTTTTAAATATTTCAGCTTGTTCTTGTGTTTCAATTTGTTCAACAATTATGGTTTTAGCTTGTTTTAAAGCAACTTGACTGACTGTAGTCGCTATTTTCATCATTGTCTCTGACTCATACCTTTGAGCAAAAACTCCATCAAGTTTTAAAATATCAAAAGGAATATTATCTAAGATACCTAAAGATGAATACTCACTACCGAAATCATCAATAGCGATTAGAAAACCAGACTTCTTAAAAGCATTAATTCTTTTAATACATTCCTCAGTATCTCTAACAAAAGTATTTTCAGAAACCTCGATAACTATCGAACTTGATTTGAGTTTATATTGACTAACCTTTGCATTTAAATAATCAAGAAAATTGTTACGGAATAATGCTGATGAAGAAATATTTAAATTAAGTAAAACATCATTCTTTTCTTGCTTTAGATACAGAGAAAAATATTTAAGTGTTTTATCAACTAAATAGTCATCTAAACTATCGATTAATTTTGAGTTTATCGCAAAACTTATGAATCTGTCCGGAGAGACAATGCCGATTTTAGGATCATTCCATCTAGCTAAAGCTTCTATATATAGAACTTTATTGTTTCTTGAATCAACGATTTTTTGAAAATTAATATCAATGATATTTTCATCAATAGCACTTTGAAGTCTCTTGGCCATATTTACATTGTTTTTCAAATCTTCAGTCATCTCTTCAGAGTACTTTTTTAAAACAAAATGTTCTTCTTTCGCGGCATATGCATTGGCAATAGCTGCTTGATTGACCAACTCAATTAAACCAGTTTGCTCATGCGCTTCTGCGTAACCGATATTTTGTCTGATATTTAAAGTAGTATCTTTAATCGTTACTTTACGATTAAGACTTTCTTCAGCATGGAAAAAGACTTTGTTATAACTAGATATATCTGGATCCATCATAATTAAGATAAACTGGTTTTCTAAGGTGTGACAGACTATGTTTGACTTATTCAAATATCTATCGAACTCATGTCCTATTCTTTTTAAAATTAAATCAGCTATCTCGTGGCCATAAAATGATTTATACTCTTCGAAATCAGCTATAGTAGCGAAAAAGCAGATTGCTCTTTCTTTGATTTTATAGTGTTCATCTAGTCTCAACAAGCCTTCATAATTCCAATGTTTAGTCAACGGATTATGAGTATTTAGATACTCAAGATTTCGATTTATCTCTTTTATCTGGGTAATATCTAAAAATAAAGTAACGAATTTATTTTTATCCGATTTATAGGCTTTTAACTCATACCAAGCGTTTTGTTTTTCAAAATAGGAATTATAGACAATCGATTGATTTGTATCGAAAATATGCTGATACCTTTCAATTCTTGATTCATCTACATTAGGATAAACTTCGGAGACTAATTTTCCTTCAATCTCTTCCTTCCTCCATCCGGTTAAGTCGCAAAAGATTTCATTAACATATAGATAGCGATAATCAATTGCATTACCATTATTATCATAAATCATCTCATGTTCAGCAAATCCTAATTGCATTTCTTGAATCAGGTTTAATTTATGATATAATTCTTTATCTTTTTGATTACTTAAACTTTCAATTTGTGAGTAATCAAAACCCAAACAAAAGATGCGATTACCAACTAGATAAGAGCCCTTGACTTGAACTGCGATTGCTGGACCTTGATTGTTTAATAACAGGTGAAAAATAACATTATCTTTATCATTAACTTTGAGTTCTCCTTCGAAGTACTTAATGATTCTTTCTTCGCTATCAACAATCCAAGACTTAAACTCATCGAAGCTAACAATCATGGAAACATTTTCAAGATTGTATCTATTCTTAATTGAGTTTGAAATAGAAATAGAAATAGATTTTTTTGTTTGATTATGTTCAAAGACAATAACTTCGTCAAAATTAAGTGTTAGTTTAGATATACTTTCCATTTTTTTATATTGATATGATTCGCGATAAACTCCTAAGGCAAAGAAAAAGTAAGTAACACCAAATCCAACATGAACCATTATATGGATAAAATGATGTTCAAATAAGATTTCATGAAGAGATGTGATATCAATCATAAACTGAATAAAAAGTGAAAGAATGATAATATAAGCTCCAACTTTAAATGCTTTAGAATGCTCCTTGTAGTTTCTAAAGAAAACAAAAGCAACCAAAAGTACTGCCCCTAAAATTAATAAAGCCGAGTGGTTTTCATGCAATTTTTCATCAAAATACATATAAATATATGTCAATGAATACAAAGAAGCTATTATATAAAAGAATAACTCTTTAATCATAAAACTCTTAATTTTTCTCATAACTTTCACATCCTACTCTTTACATTATAACCTAAATCACTAAGTTATTCTATAAAAAATGTCTAAAAGACCTAACAAGTATTTTTATAATAAACGCTTAATATTGGCATTTATTTTTGGTTTGTTTGATATTAACAAACTATATATCTGACCCTATAATTTTTAAAAATAAGAAATAAATAACTAGTTTATGATTAAGGAGAATTTCAATAATAACCTGAATA
>Ga0172382_10013610_pt1 | contig 10460 bp, 10 predicted proteins | sample Leawel138RmetaG_FD_122245 | JGI IMG/M metagenome (GOLD analysis project Ga0172382, IMG submission 122245) | Leachate microbial communities from a municipal landfill in Southern Ontario, Canada - Leachate well 138R metaG | ecosystem: Engineered > Solid waste > Landfill > Unclassified | place...
CGTGAGCCAACTCCAGCTCATGGTTAAGACGCGGCATCCCATGCTGCCGCTCGCATCTCCATCACTTTTCGGCGGATCATCGGATCAACCATTTTTATCTCATCGAACGGAACGCGGTCGGTGAGCATCCGGTAGATGATCTCACTCAACTGCCGGGCGGTGGCGATGATACTCCGGCCCGATCCCTTTTCTCGCTTCAACCGGTCGTAGCGCTCCAGTATCCGGTAAGTGCCGGTGCGCCGCCGATTGCGAACCATCCCCAGTACGACCTGTACCAATGCTGTTCGCAATTCCACCGGACCCCGCTTGGTGACCCGCCCGTGGTGGACGGACTCGTTCGAGTTCTGCACCCACGGAACCAACCCGGCATACGCGGCATATTTCCCTGCCGTCGGATACCGCCTGATGTCGTCGGTAAACGCCCGGATTGTCGCTGCTGTGATCAACCCCGCTCCCGGGATCGTCATGATCAGCTGTACCGCCTCATCATCCTTGGTCATTTCCGCGATCACTCGATCAAGCTTCTTGACCTCCGCGGAAAGTCGGTCTATCGTTTCAAACAGCGGGTCTACCGCGTCGCCGGCGATGTGATGTGCCGCGAGCACGCTTTTCACGCGCCGGCGTTCTTTTGCACTTTGCAGTTGCCCGCGCTTCGATTCGATCCCCAGGCTCAACAGCAACCCATGCAACTGGTTTTTCACCGTCACGATCGTCTCCACCAGCGTCTTGCGCGTCTTAATCACCCGCCTGAGCTCCTCGCTCTCCGGTGAACATAGATGTGCTTCCGGCAGCATGTCCTTCTCCAGGAACTCCGCCAGCGTCGCTGCGTCGTGCCGGTCGGTCTTCTTCACCGATTCGGTCACCACCTTGAACTTCGCCGTGTTCACTACCCGTACCGGTACGCCGCACCGTTCTACCCGTTGCTTGAAGTACCGCGTGTTCCCCGTGGACTCCACCGCGACTTCTACCGGCGTGCCCGTTTCGATTACCGACTGCAATGCCACTTCAAATCGGCGGTAGCCGTCGTCAGTCGTCGGATACCGTTCATGCTTACCGGTAATCCCGTCGTCGCTTCGCCAAAAAACCGTGAACTGACTCTTGTGCAAATCAACGCCTACACTCATTCGCATCGTGCTCTCCTCTCTCGATTTGAGCCGGAGTCCTATGCGGTGGATCGTGCCACTCTCCTATTCGACCTCGCGGGTCATTGCACGCTGCGGTCACCGCCCCTCATTCTCCTTTTCAGCCTCGCGGGCTATCAACTATGACGAGCAGCTCCCGGTCCGCCTCAAATCATGTGATTCTTGGCGGTATTTTAACCCACCGGCTCACGGTTTACTTTTTATCGTGCCTCCTTTCAACCGGTAGTCGATTGGAGTGGCCCCGGTTCGACACACAGGTTGAATATTGTGTTACTTATTTTATGACTGTTTTAGTCATATTTCAATATAAAAGTATCGTCAGGGGTGTGGTCGTGGACTCAAGATCGTCTTGTTAAGGACCGCCATGTTAAGAACTGCCACTATTGATCACACAAAGGCCTCGGACCGGATTGTTCCTTCGGGGAAGCCGAGCGCGAGCAGGTGATCCACAATATCCCCGATGAACCCAAGCGGACCGCAAAGACGCAATTGCGGCGGAACATCATCGTATAGGACCGGGCCGAGGATCGAGTCGAGAAAGGCGCGGTCAATTCGACCGTCCTGCGACGAGAGGCGGGTCGTGAGGACCGAACGATACCGGTCAAAGCGGAATATCCGCTGCGTACTTTTGGCACTGACGATAAGCGTTGGCGACGGCGTGACTCCCGCGACCGTTGCGTGTTCGTACATGCTCAACAAGGGGGTAATTCCCGCGCCGGCGCCGATGAGGACCAGTCGTCCTGCCATTTCCGGTGACCATGTAATGATAGAACCCACCGGTCCGCGTATTTCGAGTTTGGCTCCCGGTCTGACGCCGGCAAGGCGCGGCGATAACAGTCCCTGCGGCAGCACCTGAATGCCAAACTCCAGATGGTCCGTCACGGTTGGACTTGAAACAACTGAAAATGCCCGCACGACACGTTCTGCAGGCATCCGGATGTCGTAATATTGGCCGGCACGATGGGCAATCCACCGCTCCGGCCGGATTGATAGCGCGACCACGTCACTGCTCTCGGGAGTGCACGTAAGGACCGTCGCACGACGCCAGCTCGCTCGACCAGTTTCTGTGGCTGCGGCTGCATGACGCGGCTCCTCGCGGCCGCCCGTCTCATTGCCCGGGACAAGGCTCACGATTTGACCTCCAGAATAGCTACGGGGTCTCCCACCCGGATGGTTCCGGTGTGTTCGTGTACAACCTTTTGGCCAAATCCTATTCCCCTGGGGACGGAACGATAGGTCCCCAACGTCTCAAGTGGATCAATTTCTTTGATGCCGGTCTGCTGGTTCACGTTAATCATTTGGCAACGTATACACGGTTTTACGACGACAAGCGTCACGTCACCAATTTGCACCCGTTGCCAGTGGTCTTCCTCATAAGCTGTAGTGCCGGAGACAACGATATTTGGACGAAAACGGTCCATCGATATCGGCCGCTCCATCCGTTGATTGAGATCCGACAGCGACGCTTCGCTCGTTAGATGAAGCGGTGCCGAGTCGGCAAACCCTACCGTGATACCGGCTGGTGCCGGATAGGAATCACCGAGCCGCCGGGGATGTTCACTGGAAATGTATACGAGGCGGGCGGGCCGTTGAAGAAAGCGCGTAAGCTGCCGGGCCGCTTCGTCACCTTGATCTATACCATCCACCGTGTCGTTCCACACGGTGACAGGATATACCCGGCCATTTCCCTTACGATCGGCGCCGTCCCGGATGAGGGGGGCTCGTAATTCGTGCCCGTCGGGGAAACGCATGGACAGTCCGTCGTCATCAGGCACCGCCGTTACGAGGGCCATTTCAGGGTGCTGGCGCTGGGTAAGAAACCGGTTGTTCTCATCAACAACCATCCATAACCGATCATGGCGAATTCCGGTTGCGGTGAGTTCCGCTTCCGTCAGCGCGATTCCTGCCATGGATTTTACCGGATACACTGTCAGGCGGGACACGGTGATACTCATCGCTGAATCCTCCCGTCGACGGCGGTAATCGGTCAATCCCCGCGCCGTGAAAAATACGCCAGCCCGCCCCGCAGCGTTATGAAATGCAGGACAAATCCGACGACAACCGGTCCGACAAACGATGGAAATGGACCATCGATGCGCGTTAATGCTTCACCGATCCAGTACGAGGGTATGATTCCGGATAGATAGACAGCCGGCGAGTCGAAATAAAAGGGAAGTATCGGCGGTATGACAATGATCCCGAGGAGTTTCGCCACGGCCAGCCCCTCAACCCTGTTTCCCGCAAGCGTTGCGAGAATCAGGGCAAAGAAGGGCGCTTCCAGCGCCGCCATGACCGATATTATGAGATAGCGCGGCATCGTAAGACCCGATATGCCGGAAAGACCGGACAGGGGGATAAGAACGGCGGTAAGTACGATGCTCACCACCGTAACAAGGGTGATCCGGTAGAGGAGATATCCCCGTTTGGTCAGCGGCGTTATGGCAATGGCAGAAAGCACATGCTCTTCCCGTTCTTCAAGCAACATGAACCCGATGACCCATCCAAACATCATCGGTGTCATGCACGTGAGGACGGCAATCACCGCCGGATGATGTACCGACAGATCTATGGAGGCGGGCAGGACCGCCTGCAATTGAGGCTCACCAAATCGGATGAGCAGTACCAGAAACACGGGAATACAGGCGACAACGGGCAAAATGTCGTCCCGGATCGCGTTTTTACCGTCGTTTACCAGCAGGGACACCAATCGGTTCATACGTGCGTCACCTCTGTCGCGTTGTCAGCCGACGCAAAGCCGGTGGCCCGGTCAATTCCGAGGCCATACCGCGCAAATGAACGGGCCGCCCACTGCCATGCGGGAACGTGCCAGCCGGCCAAAAGGACGAGACTGGCAGCGATTTCCCCATGGGAAATCGATCCCGCCTCAAACGCTCCTACGATAAGGGTCAACGAAGCATGCGTGGGAATGATGAAGAAAAGCGGAGAGGCAATCGATGGAACAAGGGTAAGAAGCGGCAACGATAGAACCAGCATAAGTGGTGTAGCCGCAAAAACATAGCGCACGATTGAGTCCGTTCTGGAGGCGATTGCGATGCCGACCAGGGTCATCAACGTAGAAGTCAGCAGGACACCAATAGTCAGGATAGCCCATCGGACGGACAACCCGCCGGCCCCGGCGACGCCCACAGCCCCCGCCACAGCCAGCACCAATGCCGTACCAACGGCAAGGATCGAAAGCGAAATGACTTTTGCCAGCAGATACTCTCCCACCCGTAGCGGCGTAACTGAAACGCTCTGCAGCGTGTTGTCTTCCCGCTCCAGAAGCAGAATCCCACCGATGAAATAGAGTCCGAGCATAGCCGGATCACTGAAGATGAAAATCGGGGTGAGAAAGCTGCGTAACCGGGAACCGACTGACAGCAGAAAGCCAACATACAGGAGACTCACCAATCCATACACGGCGTAAAACCCGTGGCGGTACTGAAGCAGGATATTGTATCGGGTCGCGGCTATCGTTCTCATCGCATGTCTCCATGAACCGCCCCGCTGCCGGAGAGACTTGTGCCGGTCAATTGAATGAAAATATCTTCCAGACTCGCCTCGAGGGAATGAATCGTTTCTATACGTTCACGCCTGAGCAGCGTAAGAAAGGCGTCGTTCTCGCCGATTCCGTCAAAAGAAAAATCCACCGTCCGGGTTGTTCCGGTGTTGCGGTACTCCACCCGGACTATCTTTTTACCGTACTTGATCTTGAGATTCCGCGGAGAATCGATAACCGCCAGTTTTCCTTCCGCAATAAATGCAACCCGATCGCAGAGCTCGTCCGCTACGGTCATATTGTGGGTCGTGAGAAAGACCGTGGTGCCTCCGGACCGCGTTTCCTGTATCAAATCCTTCATCAGGCGGGCATTGGCCGGATCCAGTCCTGCGGTTGGTTCATCGAGGAAGAGAATACGCGGTCTGTTTATGAGGCTTCTTGCGACGCTGAGTCGTCCTTTCATACCCTTGGAGTACTCGGCAACACGTTGAGCCCCCGCCGCATCAAGCCCCACCCGCTGAAGCAGCGTTTCCGGTGATTCAGTTGCCCCGGTGTAGAGTGACGCAAAGAACCGGAGGTTTTCCAGACCGGTCAGTTTTCCAAACAGATTGGGCGTCTCAAAGGAAACGCCGATCTGTTCATAGAAGTCCGGCCCCAGCGCACCGAGATGCATACCGTTCACCACGACGCTCCCTTGAAAACCACGCAACAGACCGATGAGAATTTTTTGCGTCGTTGACTTCCCCGCACCCGACGGTCCCAGAAACCCGAATATCTCTCCGGGCTGAATCGTAAAATCCAGTCCGTGCAGCGTGGGTTTCTCATTGCGGGGATAGGCGAATGACAGGTTATAGACTTCAATCATGAATGCCTCCGGGTGACGGAAAGAGATAGTCCGCAATCATGGTGAGCAATAATCGTAACGATCGTGAGAAGACGTCGGCACCGATCTCTCGTTGGTGAAGCACGAGCATAGAAACGCCCCGCAGGAGGCCGGTGAGGCTTTCCAGTTCCACATCCCGGACGGTGGTCTGCCTCCGGGCTTCGTCCAACAGCTGCGCAATATACTCCCGGTCATGTTCAAACAGTCTGTTAATCTGTTCCGGTTGGAGGCGCTCGGTAAGAAACTGGAACTCCTCCGGCTGAGAGAGCACATGTAGAATCGGGGTATTTTGAATGAACATGAGTTGGGCGTACATGGATTCTACAAACGCCTCCCGCATGGGAAGACCGCTGGAAAAAAGCGTTTCCTGGATTATTTCCTGGGAATGCCGCTCTGCCGTTAACAGTATTTCCACGAAGTAGTCTTCCTTGCCGGAAAAGAACGCATAGAACGTACCCTTGGATACGCCCACGCGACGGACGACGTCATCGATTGCGGTCTTTTTATATCCATGTGTCTGAAAGAGTTCCGTGCCAACCTCCAGAAGTCGGTTTCGCACTTTTTCCCGGTCATCCTCGGTAAAATGTCGTGGCAATTCGTTACCCCCGCCGATTTGGTACTATATGACTGTATTTATTATTTGGGTCATTGCGTCACATGTCAAGTACAATGTCGTAAGGAAGGCCAGGCGGCCGTTGACCCGCCATCGCCGGGTATTATAGCCTTGTCACGTAACTTGCATTTCAGGGAGCTTGAGAAGACGTGAAGAGGTAGAACGAAAGAGCATATACCCCTGCTATTCCCCGTCACCGATAGGACACCGCGCTCGTTGAGCCGGAGGGAGTAAAAGGGCCGACCGTCTCTTTCGTTGTTGCACATTCACGCTGTATACCGTTGGACACGTAAGCGTGAGGGTCGGAACATACCCTGCGTCCAGGTTTTCTGTGCAATTGCTTTCCATATCCAATCTTTCATATACCTACCCTGCCGGAATCGTACCGGTCTTCTCGTCATTGCATGCCGTCTTTGAGCCCGGCTGGACGGGCGTCGTTGGTCCAAACGGGGCGGGTAAATCTACGCTTCTGAAGGTACTGTGCGGAGTCCCGTTGGAGCCGCAACCGGACGCGCCTGCGCCGTCGGCCGCAGCTCAGCCCCCAGGAACAGTCCCGCCGGCGCCAACAACCGGCTCCATCGACGGACCGGAGCGCCGCATGTACTGCGACCAGCAAACTGAATTTGTACCATCCGGGTTTTACGACTTCATTAATGCCTGGGACGAGGTTTCCATCGACCTCATGCGCCGACTTGGTGTGGAATATGAATGGTACTATCGCTGGGATACCCTCAGTTTTGGCGAACGCAAGCGCGCCCAAATCGCAACAGCTTTGTGGATACACCCCGACGTCCTGGCTCTTGATGAACCGACCAACCATCTGGACCGGGATACACAACGTCAAATCGGTGATGCACTCGCAACATGGGACGGCATCGGCGTTATCGTCAGTCATGACCGATCGCTCCTCGACCGGCTATGTACCCGCTGCCTGTTTTTGGCTTCCGGCACGGCAACCGTACGCCCCGGCGGTATAACCAAGGGCATGGAACAGGAACGGTTGGAACATCTTGAGGCTCTCCGCCTCAAGCGGGAAGCAACGCAGGAGGCACGCCGTCTGCGTCGGGAAGCCCAGCGCCGTACCGAGGCGGAATCCCGCTCCGCCGGAAGGTTGTCCAAGAAAAACATCACCCGAAAGGACATCGACGCCCGTGCAAAGGTGGATGCAGCCCGGCTAACCGGCAAGGATCGCCGCGCCTCTGACGCGGCGCGACTCATGCGCGAGCGTGCCGACGATGCTTCGGAACGTTCACGTGCCATACCCCTCAACAGGCCGACATTCGCGCCGTCTTCCGGCTCACTCGGACTCGATGCCGACATCGTACGGGGCGATACATTGTGCCGCCTGCCGGCGGATACGATCAGGACAGTCGACGGCAATTTCTGCATATCGCATCCTGCCCTGACGATAACGCCACGTGACCGGATCGGTATCAGCGGACCCAATGGATCGGGAAAAAGCACCGTGCTCCAACGTCTGTATGCACGGATGTCACAACGATATTCGATTCTGTACCTTCCGCAGGAACTGACGACGGCGGAGACGGAGCAGTTACGACAACGTGTCCATGAGCTGGACAAGTCACGGAAAGGGCGTGTATTTGCGTTAGTAAATCAATTGGGCAGCGATCCGGAACGGGTCATGAACACCACCGCCCCGAGCCCGGGTGAAGCCCGAAAACTGCTGCTGGCGATGGGAGTACTTGAGCAACCGTCGGCGATCGTCATGGACGAGCCAACCAATCATTTGGACCTCCCGTCGATCGCGGCCCTCGAGACGACCCTCATCGAGTACCCGGGTGCCCTGGTGATCGTGAGCCATGACGAAGTGTTTCTTGCCGCACTGACTACTCTGCGGTGGCGGACATCACATGACGGGAACGCCGGATGTAATAATCGAACTTTTCGGTTATCTATCGTACCGCCTTTATAGGTATCCAGATGTCACATCGAACGTTCGATCCCGATAGATCCTTGTCTTTGATACTGAGGATTTCGGGACCTTCTGACAGTTGGTATTCCACGGACGGAAACCACTCGGAGTAAATACGCCCCCATGTTTCCTGCATGGCTTGGGGAAACGGACCGGTTACGGAAAAAGCGGCCCACGTGGATGCGGCAACATCCAGCGAACTCCACGGCCCTGGAGATTGCTTTGTAGAAGCAACGCCAATGTAGTGGTCCAGGCTTCCCTGTTCGTCCATACGTCGTTCATCAAAGTTCACCGAAGCCTGAATGATCCCTTCCGGTTCGGTATCGGACATTGTTTTCAATGACTGAATGTCATCGGTGGTAAGTTCTTTCCACATTGCTTCGATTTCGGGATTGATCCCTTCAAATCGGATCGGCACCCGTTTCATGATACCGATAATCCTGAAAGGTCCCTTGTCAGTAATGCGTACATCCATTTGTCTGCCTCCCTGTATCGTGAGATAGAATGTCATTCGCGGCCATGTCCGGTAGACGCCGTCGCTGGTTTGTGCCGTCGCCGGAGATAGTCCGTGCACGGCGGTAAATGCCCGGGCAAAGGATTCCGTGGACCGGTATCCGTATCGGCCGGCAACATCCTCGACACCTTCGTTCCGGTTACGAAGATCCAGCGCGGCAAGCGTCAACCGCCTTCGACGCACATACTCGGATACCGGAATCCCCGCGATAAACGAGAACATCCGCCGGAAGTGGTATTCCGAGCATCCCGTGATTTTTGCGGCTTCCCAGATATCGACGGTACCGGTGAGATTGTCTTCTATGTAGTCGACTGCCGCGTTCATCCGGTCATGCCAGTTCATATCCATTCTCTCCCCCGTTGTATGGATGGATTATTCTACAGGACGGACAAACAAGTCATGCACAATTTTGTCGATCGCCGCGGCAACCTCCCTCGATGTGGACGGCGTCGCGAGGCGAGCGATTTATTCAAGAATCGAAACACATAACCGGCGGCATTGTCCGGATTCCAAAAGTAAACAGGTTATTACCCTGCCCGAACTTGATATTGTAATAGTCCTGACCAAAGTCGTAGCGAACAAACAGTCCGACGTTGGACGGGATATACAGTTTGGTCACCTTCGGACGTACCGTAATGCCCGCCATTACGCGGTAACGCGTAACGTCGATCAGGTCATTGACCGGTTGTCGGTCAAACCAGTCAAACGCGATCGTCGTTGCCCAGCTGAACGCAGATGGACTGTTAACAAAAAGTTCAAACTCGGCGGACCATTTCCGTGGGTTGTAATAATTGCGTAAGTCACTCGACATTTCACCGGCCAAACCCAGTACCGGGTGCTCATCACGTGTCACCTTGATGGAGGTCTGACGTCCGGTGATTGGCGCTTCCAATTCCCCTACGTCGAATCGCAGTGGTTCCCACCATAAGAACGCAATTCCATATGTCTGGTAGGTTGAAGAGAAATCACCGTTACGCTCATTTATTTCGCCATTGACGATAAACTCCCCCTCAGAACCGTTGGAATAATGAGTCAACGCAATGGTCGGAGAAACAAAGAGAATCGGGTCTTCAACGGTAAACGTGGCCGACCGGTCAAAGAGAGAACCCATACGGCGCGAGCGCTGAACGCGGCGTAAAAAGTGGGCGTTGAACGTCAAATACGGGCGAAAGGAAGGAGTCAGGACGGGCGACGACTTGGAAGTCAACTGACGAACGGTAAATGCACCGGTCAAAGTCAAGTTTGGCCGGAAGTGCCATGCGCCGGCAAATCCTTCCGCATCGATCTTCGTATCAGATCCCAGAAAATTGACCAGCGGCACATGGTAGGCAAAGTTGCCCTCATAGAGCGTTGAGTCGCGCCCACCGACCACATAGGTTTGTTCAAGAAACGGAAGGTAATCGGTGAGCCCCGGAAAATTACCGTCACTCGGTTGTGCAGATAGCACACCGGTCACGGCCAGCAGTACTCCTAAAACTAAAATACCGTTGCGCGTTCTCATTGCGACGTCTCCTATCAGCGGCGGATAAAACTGCCACATCGTGCTCCGAGTACGGACTACGCGCATGGTGTTCTTCTTATACAATGAATATATCTATTAAGTTACGCAAAGTCTTCGATCTTTTTGCGTGAGTCTTCATTCGGGAATTCGGTTACAATCACGCTATGGATAGCAAAGACACAACCGACTACGGACATATACGACAACTCTATACCCGGTACCTCAGACGGGAATTACGTGAAAGCGGTTTTTGCAGGGCCGGCGCATTAAATCAGATGAGCGGGCGGCGGGCGATCTCGGAATCTGAATTGAAGAGAAGGCGCTCGAGATAGGTGTTGTCATAACCACAGATCTTCCGACGCCGTTTCAAGCTCC